>Ga0307945_1002053_pt1 | contig 16142 bp, 19 predicted proteins | sample OrgLakmetagen228_FD_201818 | JGI IMG/M metagenome (GOLD analysis project Ga0307945, IMG submission 201818) | Saline water microbial communities from Organic Lake, Antarctica - #228 | ecosystem: Environmental > Aquatic > Non-marine Saline and Alkaline > Saline | place: Antarctica: Organic Lake...
CACACACACACACACACACACACACACACACACTCACACACACACACACACACACACACTCACACTCACTCACACACTCTCGCGCTCTCACACACACACACACACACACACACACACACACACACACGCGCGTGCTTGCACACACACACTTACACTCACATGCGCATACACACACATACACGATACACACACGCACACGCATACACACGCATACACACGCACATACCCACAGACACACTTACACTCACACGTGCACACACATACACGCACAGGCGCATGCACACACACACACAGACACACACACACACACACTACACCCGCACACATACACATACACGGTATACTCACACAATACTGTACGTTAACACACATAAACGTACACATATACGTACACAAACGCATTCATTTAACCAGGGAGCGCACTGAACAGGACTTGCGAGACATTATAGCCAACAAGGATGCTGAATCAGCACGATTGCATGCGGAGATCAACCGATTAAGAACAGCGCTTTCCAAGGCAGATGGTCTGCATGGGTCTCAAGCCTCAGAAGTGCAGGACTTGCAAACCCAGTTGGCTGAGGCCAAACAGGCCACAAAGTGAGTGTATACTGTGATGTCAGTGGCTGTCAACTGGTTACGCTCATGTGCGTGTGTGTGTATGTGTGTGTGTGTATTCGTGCCCGTACATGTGCGTGTATGTGTGTGTGTGTGTGCGCGCACGTTCTGTGTTTAGCATAGGCAGATATTAGCTGACTCGGAGATCCCTAAAACTGACGCTACAAATGCAAGTCACTGCAAATGCTTAGAGCACCTTCGTCTTATGCACACAGCGACCTGTGTTGTGCATTTTGACTATGAATCTACTGTGTTTGATTTGGAGATCTGTGTGCTTCCCCGAAGTAGCAAACCCACGGACCCCCACGCCACACCACTTCACAAGACCTCAAAGAGCTCATTCTTTGTACCCCAAGTAGTAGCTCTCGAAGTCTGGATCCCGCACATGGATTAAAACACAGGGAAAAGGCACTAGAACATCCCAGTTCGCTGTTTTGACATTTGGCCTACATAAGGCTGCGTGAGGCCCCATAAATTAACTCGTCCCTTGAATAAAAGAGTTGCATTGTTGACTTCCTGCTGCTCTCATTTGGGTGCCCATGAATGTGTTTGACCTTTACGATATCCATGGGAGCCTGAAGCTTGCCCTGCTACGAACAGCACTGCCCTTCTGTTTCATTCCTGCACCGCTTCTTCTTGCGTTCTCCTGCCGACCGGGACAAAGCCATGAGTGAAAAGCATTACTTTCTGCGTGTGTCTTTGTATGGGGGAAGGTGGGCTTGGGTGTGCGTGTGTGTGTGTGTGTGCTTACTAGCACGTATGCAATACTCAGGCACATCCAGTTTGCTGTAGCAAGGCATCAGCCTGCAGGGCTTGGAAAGTCATAATAAGGAACCGACACACTGCCAAGCATGCCAAGATCAGCAATTCTTAGTTTCCTGAGTTGCGTACTCAAACGGTCTGCTGTCTTCATGAAGACACATTTGGATGCTCCTCAAGAGCGTTGCTGTATGGTTGGTAATGTGTGTGCACAGCTCCAAGCCTTTAACGCTGTCCGGTCAAAGCACGTGTTTGCCGTAACTGAAGTGTGTGCGCAAAATGCGTAGGAGCGTCAGCCACTGCCTTCAAGGTGGTTTTGTGTTTCCACAAATAGAGCTGCTGTGTTTGATCCGTGTGCGCAGGGCTCAGGAGCGTCAGGCTATCCTTAGCTCCTCCATCCCAGCAGCCAGTACAGCTCAAGGAGAGATCCACAGGTGTGTGTGTGTGTGTGTATGTGCTTACAATGTGTGCGTATGTGTGTGTGTTTGTGTGAACGTGTTGCATGTTTTTGCTAAGGAGTACATCTATTCCTCAATGAAAAGCTCACCAACACACATAACACACACAATACCAACCAGTGTTATGTGTGCCTGCCTCCTACTTGTGTGCTTACAATTTCCATCATTTCAGGCTACAGTCTGAGCTGGACGCACGCACAGCTGAGAACGCGCGGCTGGAGTCTGAGCTTGCGAAACAGAGTGCCTCTGCTGCAGCAAGGCTGACGCAATTGCAAGACAGCTACACAGCAAAGGTGTGGGCATGCGTACACTTGGGAGCGTGCTTTCATTGCATGCGTGTGTTACGTGTGTAAGTGAACGTATGTGTAAGTGAACGCTTACGTGTGTGGGTTGGTGGGTATGCGTGTGGGCCTACAAGGGAGAACGTCGTGGCGGGGGGTGATTGCTGCACTTCTTGTGTGCTGGCAAAGTGTAACACAGTGTGTGTGTGTGCTGGCAAGCACCAGTGGCAAAGTGTAACAGGATTGCACTTGTTTACATGTGAGAGGTGCTCGCATGATCCTGCATGAGCGAAAAGTCACAGGATCGGTGCAATGATTGCTTGCTGGAAACACAAACCGAACAATGTACAGCGTATGAAGGAACTCCATGCAGCTGAATGTGTGCAGATTTAGGACACTTATGGAGACAGGCACTGCTGGGGTATAATCTGGGGCGTTTTGAAATATGTATGTGTCTATGTATTGCAAGAGCGTTTTGAAATATGTATGTGTCTACGTATTGCAAGAAAGGGGCAGGTGGTTGAGTAATAACTTGCAAGGTGGAGCTGCTCATGTTCAGGCAAATCCCACGTATTCACACAACTCACAGTGCGCGGATCATAAATATACAATGTTGCACACTGTGTGTGTGCGTGTGCACCAAAAGCATCTGGCTGCCGTGGACAGTCTTCCTGCAGAACAAACTGACTGGAATCATGCTAAGGTATCCAATGCCTCAAAAATACTTTGACAGGTTGTAGACACGAGGCTTGTGTACAGAGAGCAGCTGGTGGCCACGAAAGCTGCGTGATATGGTGTTTTTTTATCCAAACGAAGTGACAACAAGCGAATTGTGGCAACACGCGATATGCTTCCCCTTTTTATAATTTATGAATACTATGTCCGCTTTTGACTGTGTGGTGCAATCGCATCCCTCACAGATCGCAGACATGAGGCTCGTGCATCGAGAGCAGCTCGCTGCTTTGGAGCAATCTGCAAAGTGGCAACAGCAACAGCAGGCGGCAGGCAGCAATCAACTTCAAGTTCTCCAGGTAGTGCTTGCTAAGAGTGTGTGCGTGCATGTGTGCATGTTTGTGTGCATGATCTAAAATGTGCGATGTACACAGACACGCATGCGCATGGCAATCACTAGTATTGTTTATTCTTATTAAGCCTAGTGCGCCGCTGCTGTGTTTTCGGTCGTAGATTTGGGATGTAATGGAGAGTGCGTGAGTATTGGAGAGCGTGTGTAATGGAGAGTGCGTGTGTAATGGAGAGCGTGTGTAATGGAGAGTGTGTGAGTATTGGAGAGCGTGTGTAATGGAGAGTGCGTGTGTGTAATGGAGAGCGTGTCAAAGTGTCATACTCCACTCCATGACTTATGGATGGGTGTGGCAGGAACAGCAGGCAAATGCATAGATTTAAAGGGCCACACATATTTTGAGAAGCACACTCTAGGGTGCTGATATACACCATTCTACACACCTCACGCTCGTGTCCACGACCCACAGGCTGAGCTGGCAGCACTGAAGCACCAAGCTGTGAGTCAAAAGAGTGAGGTAGCAAGCTTGGAGGACAGGCTGGCCGCTGAGCAACAGGTGTGCGTGAATTTCTATGCACTTGAGAATTAATATTGGACAGCACACTATTTACCTGTTTTTACTCTATGCTGGCAATACAACTAGGACTAACGCCACCACGTAGCCAGAGTGAGGAGTGTATGATGTTATAATTATGCAGTGTGCTTAGTGATATGAGACATGAGCATGCAGTGCTTGGGCAGCGATAAGCTCAAAGACCTTTTGCGTAGCAAGGCATGCATTTGCTGGATTTGTGTGTGTGTGTGTGCCTGCATGCATGCTTGTGTGTGTGTCTTCACACGTGTGTATTCCTGTGTGTGAGTGTTTGCGTGTGCGCGTGCCTGCGTGTGTGCATGCATAGGTGTGCGTCTGGGTGTCTTTTTGTATGCATACGTGTGTATGCAAGCGTGTGTGTGTGCGTGTGATGTGTGTATGTATGTGTGTGTAAGGGTGGAAATAATATGGTATGATACCCCGCTTCCCACCATGCCATGCCCTGCTTCCTTCCCTTTCTCATGCGCAGGCAGTCTCACGCCTGAACCTGAACCTGAGGCAGTCTCATGCCTGAACCTGCAGCTGTATCATGCGCAGGCAGTCTCACGCCTGAACCTGAACCTGAGGCAGTCTCATGCCTGAACCTGCAGCTGTCTCATGCGCAGGCAGTCTCACGCCTGAACCTGAACCTGAGGCAGTCTCATGCCTGAATCTGCAGCTGTATCATGCGCAGGCAGTCTCACGCCTGAACCTGCAGCTGAAGGAGGCCCTCGGCGTCGGTGCCAACGCTGGGCAAGCAGCCCGACAGGTGGGAATGCTTGTTGATTGATGGGAGGAGGAACAGTTTCAGTGAACTGATTTTATTTCCCCTATTGCTAGCAGTGGTGCTTATGTGCTTATGCACAGGCAAAACGTTCTATTCCAGCTGCTGTGCCAATCCAAAGCAGGCAGCTCAATATAGCCAGAGATGGTTGAGCTTATGTCAACGATAGTTAGCCATCTTACAGGACTGACCAAGTCAGCTCTTCCACCTATTGTTAGCTCATGTGCGTTCCCTTTTGGTAAGGATGTTGATGCACGTCTCCCAACTCCGCGCGCCTGTGCACGCTTACACACATACATATACACGCCCACAGGTGGAAGCCCTGAAATCAGCGCATTCTGCTGCGGAGGCCAAAGTTTTAGATCTGGAGCAGAGGCTGCAAGCGCAGCAGCAGCAAGCACAAAGTGGGTGGTGAGATGTTTTTGCTTGCCTGCTTCTGTCTGAGAGAGCATTTGAACAAAGCTTGCTGTGAAACGTTGGTTTACAGTACAGCTGGCAGCAGCAGCAGCAGCAGCAAGTCCATGTTGATTGAAGGCATGCCACGCTCACACAGGTCTGCCTGTGCTGTACGTACGTGACAGCAAGTAGGAAGGAGTCAAGCAGTTAATGTGGAGGGGTGGGACGTCTTGCAAGCAAAACTTGCTCTCCCGTTCCGTGCACCTCTGAATAGAGCAGTGGGATTTGGTAAAGAAGACGATGATACAGGCGTCTGGCTTGACATTCAGTGACCTTGTTTCTGCTCCTTCTTGCTTGGTGTCCAGGCTGAAAGAAAGCAGAAATGAGGTCGCTTGGTCTCCAGGCTAAAAGAGAGCAGAAATGAGGTCACTTGGTCTCAGGCTGAAAGAGAGCAGAATGAGGTCACTTGGTGTTTAGGCTGAAAAAGAGCAGATATGAGGTCACTTGGTGTCCAGGCCAGAGCGCGGGGCTGTCGACAGTGTGGCCATTTAGCACTTGAAATTCACTGCGTTTCCAACCCTTCAAGACAGACCGGAGTAGACTGGCTGATGCTTACGTGGCAATCAAGCTTCCCTTCATCTTTCTTGCTCCTGATTATTAATAGGTCAGAGCAGTGGGGGGGCTGACGAGGGCATGACTGCCATGCTGAGCATGATGGAGGGCCAACTCGCACGGCTGAGTGGCACTATCCGGGCCAAAGATGGAGAGGTGGGTGCTCATTAATGAGTGGAGAGTTTTGCTATGGAGATCATTGTCAAGCCTTCTTGCATGCACGTACGACCTAGAGGTCGTTGTAAGCAAGGCTGGCTGGAAGCAAGGCTAGCTAGCACCAGGCAGGCAGGCCTAGCCGACTGCTGGAACCCTCCACGTTAGCCAGCTTCAGGTAAGCACGCAAGCTTAGCCAACTGCTAAAACCCTCCAAGATGCTTGTGAGATCCTCGTCAATCGCATGCTCTATTCTAGTAGCACTCGACATAGGCGTGAAAACGGAAATGTATGATTATTGGGGCGGGCTGCATAGAGGGGTATGGGGGGAAATCATTGGCCTTTGGATCAGTCCTTTTTAGCAGGTGGAGATCAATAGTCTTGCAAACATCCGTTTTCACCAAAAAATAGTTTGACAGCAAAGGTTGCACATATGGGCAATGGATACATTACTGTACTGTATTGTATAGCGGTTAATGTGACTGTGAATGTGGTTGTGCTCATGCCTCAAGCTCAAGCGTCTGCTTTGAGTTTCATTTCAGGTCACAAATTGCAAATCTTCACATCTGTTATGTGTTCATGCTGATCCCAAAGGTGTCGTTCCAAAAATTTTATGTTGATCTTTTTCCTGTTTTTTGTATTCATGACAGGTACAGGCAAGAGACGCTGAGGTGGCAGCACTCCGAAACGTTTTGCAATCAGGTGCGTGATGTGGAATGCGCTCAGATTATAATAGTTCTGATGATAAAGGCAAACATGATAAAACTACGCAGGCAGAGGAAGTCCACATTACAAGGAAAATAAGCCTGTTAGGGACTAATGTGATTTTACCATGGCAACGGATTTAGGATAATGAAGCACCAAAAGCAAAAAGGACGACGGAGAGATGGTATTTCCGGGCATCTCAAAGGCTCACAGAATCTGCCTTACGACCCATTTATGCTATAGCTCGATCTCTCTGTTCACAGACATATATATGAAAAATATAAAGGTAAGTCACCTGCAACAGCCAGCTGTGTTGACTCTTCCGTTACCTGTTTGTACACCTTCAGGCTTTGAGGAACGCCGTGAATTAGCTGCCCAGCTGGAACAAGCCCAAGCAACAAAAGCTGCCGCTGCACCTACAGGACAATCTGCGCAGCATTCATCACCTCAGAACGCAAGCACTAGCCCAGGGTCTTCACCCCAGCAACCTTACCATAGTCATGGCGGGCCTGGGAAACCTTATAGGTCGGGTTTGACCTCAAGACCGAAATTCAAGTCGTAGGAACATTTTCTTTATAACAGGGCGGCAGGGCGGAAAATAGTTCTTCCCAGCATGATATGGAGAGCACTAAAGTGCCTGTTAGAAGAGGGGGGATTGCTTTTAGGAGCAACTATTTTTAGGCTGTTGTTACTTCAGGGGGAGGGTGTTGCCCTCATTAGTTGACAGACACGCTGCTGTGTTTATTTTTACTTTATTTGCTTTTTAGTTCTTACAGTTTAGTGCTACAGTTTTTGCAGTTTTAAAACTAACCTCATACTACCTCCTCTACCCCCTTAACCCTGACCCTAATAACCACACCCTAACCCATACGCTACCCCTAAAACACGAAAACTACGGCCCTAACCCTAACCCTACCCCCAAAACTATGAGGTTGAAAGTAAAACCGTAGCATGTACTGTGAGAACTATAGGTATAGTGGCAGTATGTGTTCTCTATAACCAAATTGGTGCTGAGCACCCTCACTTTCACAATATATTTGAAGGTCTTGGCGTCCCCCCAAGACCATGCCCCTGAAGAAGTAGACTGGTGTCCCCACCAGCTTAAATGGTACAGCATAGAACACTCCCACTTCAGATGTATGACTGCAGCTGCCATAGCTGCAAGCTCTGGACGTGAGATGGTGTTGGTTATACTCATGTCTTTTGGGTTTACATAGTGGGAAACGTTTAAGTGAGGGTGGTATACGCCTGATCCGGTGTCTTGCCCTACTTCATTCTTTTGGAGGCTGCCATCAGTGTAGGTCCAATCCCGCCAATCTTTTACTTTACGGGTTAGGTTTTGGTTGGAGCTGTTTTGGGTCGCTTCGTCGGCATTACAATTATGAGGTTGGTCAGTGCTAATCAGGGCGCTTGTTGAATCTGGGCATTCTGGGGCTTGAGGGTGGGTCATTGGGTAGCTTATTGAAATTGTTGAGTCCTGAGTGTTGTCCAGAACCTAAAGCTGTTTAATAGGGATGGTTATGTATATTTTAAATTTCCCACTTTGCCTCAGGGATTTCTTTGGCAAGTTCTTTTAGCCAGTCTTTGTTGTGAGCATTGAGACAGATCCTGCCCTTGGTGTTCCATATGACAATGATCTTCAATTCACAGGTGTGTTTGGAAAGTGGTATTTGTATATTGTTCCAGAAGGGCACACCTTTGCATATTGGAGTTGGTCTGATGATGGGATGGTGACCAGGAATTTACACATGTGTGGGTGTTTGCGGCAGAGTGATGCATAGGGATTTGTGGTTATATTTTTATTCCAGGAAGGGAGGAGCATGAGTGTGGCTGTTTCCTCTGTGCTGACAGCAGCAGAGTAGATGGCGTGTCTTGTTGCTAAGAGCATGGTGTTTTCATGGTAGATGGGATGGCAGATGGAGAACCCAGAAAATCGGGAGGAGAAGGCGTTGGTGTTTGCCCCAAAAACTTTGTCCCTTGGGTGCTCACTCCAGTAATGGGGGGATTTGGGGTCATAGTCAAGGGGGGATGCCATTTTTTCTTTAGTGATCAGGGCCCACTTTTGACAGGCGGCGGTGATGTGGGAGGGGAGTGTCCAAGCGAAAGAGTCTTTGATTTTTTTTGTTCGTATGTTTGGAGGCAGAGGTGTCCTTACGTGCAATGAGGCCTACAAGTTCTGATGCAAAGCTAATGGGAGGAGGTTGGACGTGATTGTGTAGACCGCTGCATTTTGCCCTGTCAAAGGCCTTTTGTAGTATGTTAAGGCGCTCGGGAGTAAGCATACCTTTACACTTTCCGTCGACATTGTAGATACAGGCTACTGTGTCAGTGTACACTTCAGGAAGCATAGTGTCATCTGGGGAGGATAGGGTACTCTTCTCTTATTACTCCACGAGATCAATGCTTGTGATCCAGTACTCACAATGCCCTGTGGCCGTAATGTCAGCCTGTGGGTTGGTGGGTTGGATGTCAAAGCTGACTTTAGTCCAGCGATCGACATTGTAAGGTTGGTACTTGTTGCCCTCTTGGATGGCAGAGAACCCTTGTCTTTGAAGATCATTTAGGTGTTTATCTGGTGCAGGCTGAGATAAGTTTGGTGCGGTGATATGCTCTTCAAACTTATTTAGGCTCTGCTTGAAGCTTTCACACGTGTTTTGAAGTTCTTCTGGCTCCCAGGTTGGGTTCCATGAGACTTTCACAATCTCATTCTTCTGAAAGTGGATACGGCTTTCCTTTTCATTTTGATTCAGATTTATACAGGCAGGGCAGGCCCATGAATCATTGGCATCAATAGCTTCCCTTTCAGTGGCGTTGCAGCAGCTTGTTTTAAGCAAGCATTGCCAGTGGTAGGTATGGTTGCAGACGTCACAGATGTACATGTCTTTAAAAGGTGGGGAGAGGTCTGGAGATTCAAATCCTAGATGGTAGGAGCAAATTTCACAGCTTACGCACTTAATTTGGCTCCGGGCAATAGTCTTACTGGATTTGGGCATTAGTTAGTGAAAGATTTAAAGAGGGGTAGGGCCCATCTTTCAATAGTCATGGGGGCATAGTAAGTGTGGTATTGTTCTTGTCTTAGGGGTGGATAATCTCTGCCTCTTTTCTTGGGGGTGAAGAATCTCCAATTATCTATGTGTAGGATGTCCATATCATCATAGTAGAGTGTGTTGATGGCCTCTGTGGGTGTCATTGAAAAAGCCTTAATTCTTCTTGTAAGTCCAGAGTTCTTGTTAAATATGCGTGGTGCGCAAGGGGGTCAGGTTTAGGCTAGGGAGGTTGTGGGGTATATCGAGGACCTCACATCTTCTTTTCCTTTGGGGTCTGCGCTGTGATGATAATGCTGGGTGGTCTGAAATCTCAAAGGTTGGGTTGTTGTGTATCTGGTAAGTTATCGGGTTGATGATATTGATATGCTGGGTAGGAGGAGTGATTTTTTGTGTGAGCGCTTGTGTTGCATGGTGGTTGTGGCTGGTGATTTGTGAGCGTGTGGTGCGTTTGTTTGGCTGACTGTTTGTAGGTTGTTCAGTAGGCTGAAATACTATCTGTGAGCTTAATGCAAAAGTGTCTATGATTTGAGTCAGGGGCGTATGTTGCTGACTTTCTGTTTGGCTGCGTGTCCTCTTTCTGGTACTGGGGAGGGTATCTTGTGTATGCCGTGCACGCTTTGCTTGTTGGTCTTGGGAGATAGTGGCCAGTTGGTTCGTGGGCGCAGGGTCAGAGAGGCAAGTAGTAGCTGTAGTTTGTGGCAGTGGTATTGGCGATGTGCTTATAGAGTTGTGCTTCCTTTTTGTTTGGTTGGATACCCTTTGTGAGTAGCGTTGTGAGCGCGGGGTTTCCGGTCGTGGTTAGGGTGGAGGCCCTTCCACCGTTGTGGTGAGGGAGTGTCGTGTTTGGATGGGGAAGCTCAGTGAGGGATATGTTGTCATGTGCTGTGCGTTTCCTGGGTTGTGCATTTGATTCTGCATATTGGGGGGTAATTTCAGTTAAAAATGAAGGTGTAGTAGGTAGGTTAATGACGTGACCTTGAGTTTCTGTTTGAGGTTCGATTGTGGTTATAGAGGAGGCAGGGGATGTTTGCGGCTCTAAGTTTGGTGTGTCAAAAACAGAGGATTGGTTTGGGTGTCCATTATTTGTTGGTGGATCTGTGTGTAGAGGTGGTGGGCCTCTGATTAAGGTTGTTTGTAATGGGGTGCCTGTGGTGTGTTGCTGAGCGTGGCTGTGGTGGGGGTGTTGTGTAGATGGGCAAAGTTTGTTGGGTTTGGATGTTTGCAGGAATTGGGGGCACCTCCTCGTGAGCCGATGTGTTAATGTGTGTGTCTAGGAGACCTGTGAAGGAGGAGTTGTTAATGTTGCGGTAATTAAGTAGGAAAGACTGTTTTGGGTTCCTTTCTTGGATTATTTGTGCAATTGATGTTGGGCTTACCTCTTGTGTTCCAGGCAGATTAGCAATGGCAGCAATCCTATTTAGGGGTATGATGTACTTATTTCTGAGTTGTCGCCAATGTATTTTTCGTTGGCTGATGTGAGGTCATGAAAGCCAGTTATGCAACTGGCAGGTTCAGTGTTCAAAAGGCAAGGATGAATAACCAACTCAGATAATTCCTAACTGCAACCCAAACGTTGCAAGTTATGCCTAGCGAATTGATGTGCTCGCATATGTAGGTTGAGTTGCCTTTTTCTTGGTAGCAACGTCCCTTCTCTTGTGGAAAGGAATGTAGTGGCAAGGGCCTTGAGTTGGGCGACCTGGTGGGTCAGGAGATGCATGGTCACAGATTGGTGACGTTCAGAGGGGTCTTCTGGGCTTGTTACGAGTGCTACTGCTGAGCGCCTGTGGAATTCCACGTAGATGGAGGGGCACCCAATCCAAAACCATGGACATCTTCACGGATCATGGCAGTCAGTGTGCTTCTCCATAAGTTGTGTTTGCTTTTGATCACCCTTCCAATCATTGCATCCCACTTATCCAGGCATGCTTATTGCCAACCTAAACAGACAAGGATAATATAGGGAAGTCAAGCTTCACGTGATCCTTGATGGAGTTATGGGAACTATCTACAAAGACTTCACAGACAAACCTCTGGCAGACCTTAATCTGGACTACCAGCCATAAGATTGAAAAACTGACACATAAGGTGAAAAATGGGACACATAAGGTGAAAAACTGACACACAAGGTGAAAAATGGGACACATAAGGTGAAAAACTGACACATAAGATGAAAAACTGACTTATAAGGTTAGGCCTTTTTCTGTCTGTTCTTCAGACACACTCTTAGCTTGTGCTCTTGCGAGCGTGGGCCAATTTCTCAGACTGTGGTTTTTCAAGGAGGTTTTTTTCTGTTTTAGGCAGGAGTTTTCCTTTTCCCAGTCTTATAGGTTTTTTTTCCTTCATTCTGTCAGGCCCTTGCTGAGGACCGTGTAACAACCCCCACCAAAAAAAAAAAAAAAAAACTGAATGAACACTCCATCAGACATGCATCTGCACTCATGAAAACAAGGTATGCACTGCAATATAACACAAGCAACAACAGTCAAGGATTGGGTGCTACGGCACACAACCCCCCTGACCCACATTAATTTCTTTTTACTTGTTTGCGTGGTGGGGGGTTGCCTGGTGCGGGCACCTAAGTGACCCCCTCCCTTGATCATGCCGGCTGTGTCACCACTACCGGCGGAGTCTTTTCTTTTTCATTCTTTCCCTTGACCATTTTCATCATTATGGGATGACTACAGCCTGACAGCCTGACAGCCAACAATTGGGCGTGACAACTCGTCCAGCAGCATAGTGCCTATTATTAATCATTTTCATCATTATGGCTACAACCTGACAGCCACCACAAGTGGTAGGTGCCGCCTAGCTTTTGGCAGATGGGGCAGATTGGTGGGCTTTCTATATTATTGCACTGAGCGGCTCGCTTTTGGTTGTATATCAAATTTGTGCGGCAGAGCATGACAATTTTCTTTTCTCTAAAGGTGCCGTAAAAAGGCTTGTATTTACAGAATTCTAAGTAATTACACACAACAAATATTATTAAGAAGTAAGAACGGGTCAAGCTAGAGAGAGCAGGCCAAACAGAAGCGAGCGGTATGTAACGTATCACACATAAGTGACTCATACATGTGATGAAAAAGTGGGTCACTCCTCCACACGATCAGGAATCGCCACACAAAGTAAAAAGTACCGTACTTATTTGCTTGCGGTGAAGATGACCTATTGACTTGATCTAAGAGCCAGACTTGGCCACAAAGCTGTTGTAGCAGTGAACAACCCAGACATCCACGCACACCGCGCTAAGCTTAGCGCAGTGTGCGTGCCTTAACATCTATCAGTGCCTTAACATCTATCATCCTCCTGTCTTTTGCCTTTTTTAGGGCTTCGCGTGCATGTCGGCACGATCACACGTGTAGGCCTAGCAAGATACTAAGCCATGCAGCCAAAAGCAGCAGCAGCTTCAGCGGAGGAAACACCAGACAGCGGCAATTCGACAGCTGCACCAAACAGCACAAGATAGCGGCAGCCAGACAGCGGCATCAGACAGCGGCAAACACCATGTCACTCAATCTCCCCCTTGTCGCTATCTCTCACTCACACTCTCATTAACTTCTTGGCAGCTTCCAGTAGGCCTGGTTTGCTCATGAGAAAGCAGTGAAGGCGTACACAGATGACCAACCGTTCAAGACACTGACACTGCTCACAACGACACGAGAGCCAGACTGCAACAGGCAACAACTTACACGCGCACCCGACAGCAGACGAGACCACACACACACACTTCTCGCTGCAACGCTACACTCTAGCTGCCACCACAATAACACACGCGATGCACGCAGGCCCTGACGCTGAAAGCGGTTGTTCCCTCTTACGAGCAGAGTCTGCGTGAGAGCAGCACTGTGAGCCCCTGACTTGTACCACCTAAGGCAGAGCTGCATCGCGTGAGAAGAACACAGTGCGTGAGAAGAACACTGCACTGCATGAGAGCAGCACTGTGAGCCCCTGGCTTATACCACCAAAGGCAGAACTGCAACGCGTGAGAAGAACACTGTGAGCCCCTGGCTTATACCATCATAGGCAGAACTGCATGTGGGGTTCCTCCATCTAGCACAAATCACATGTGAAACATACCTCATCCCTTCAAATACTGCAAACACACCTCATCCAATGTCGCACTGCCATGCACGGCATGTGGGTAGACACACACACACACACGCACAAACACACGAACACACACATGAGACGCGTGCCCCACTTCTGCACACTCTCACACACCACCGCACACAAGCTGACATCAGCACTGCTTAAGCGTCGTCTTCAGCGAGGTCCCCCCACCGCACATTGTACTTGGCGGCTAGGTAGTGGGAGCCCACAGGGCCTCGGCTGCCATAGGGGTACAGCTCGGGAGAAACCTGTGTGTGTGTTTGTGTGTGTGTATGTGTGTGTGTGTATGTGTGTGTGCGTGTGTATGTGTGTGTGCGTGAGTGCGTGAGTGCGTCAGTGTGTGTATGTGTGTGTTTACTTGGCATTAGGTAGTAAGAGCCCAAGGAGCCTCGGCTACCGTAAGGACACAGCTCAGGAGACCCCTGTGTGTGTGAGTATGTGTATTTTTGTGTGTATGTGTGCAGATATTTTGTGTATGTGTGCAGATGTTTTGTGTGTGTATGCGTTTGTGTGTGCATGTGTGTGTGTATGTTTGTTTGTGAGTGTGTACGTTGTTTTTCCATGGAGAAATTGAGCGTGGTGGGAGAGCGAATAGAGCGTTTTTTAGGGTGTAAGGGTGTGAGGGTTTTTTAGGGTGTGAGGGTGTGAGGGTGTGAGGGTGCTCAGGGTTATGCTAAACCTCAACCCTAAATCTTATCCCTAAACACCTCAAACTAAACCCTAAAAGCCCTCAGCGAGCCCACACAATGAATAAAAATGTGGATGCACACACACAAATAAATGTATGGATGCACACACACACACAGGAAAAAACGTGTGGATGCACACACACAGGAAAAAATGTGTGGAGTTTGTGCAGCGTCTGTCGAGTTTGTGCAGTGCCTGTTGAGTTTGTGCAGCATCTGTTCAATTTGTGCAACGTCTGTTGAGTTTGTGCAGCGTCTGTTGAGTTTGTGCAGCGTCTTTGTTGGATTTGTGTAGCGCCTGTTGAGTTTGTGCAGCGTCTTTGTTGAGCTTGTGCAGCGTCTGTTGAGTTTGTGCAGCGCCTGTTGAGTTTGTGCGCGTCTGTTGAGTTTGTGCAGCGTCTTTGTTGGATTTGTGCAGTGTCTGTTGAGTTTGTGCGCGCCTGTTGAGTTTGTGCAGTGTCTGTTGAGTGTGTGCAGCGTCTGTTGAGTTTGTGCAGCGTGTGTTGAGTTTGTGCAGCGTGTGTTGAGTTTGTGCAGCGTCTTTGTTGAATTTGTGCAGCGTCTGTTCAATTTAAGCAGCGTCTGTCAATCGTAAATGCCCCTCAAACTGTTGAGCTGCTCCCTGTCTTTTCGCTGGCTGTCTTTGCAGGCATTTAGAGGTGAAATCTGGCTACCCAATGCACTCCTTTCAGATCCAAATGCAATGAAATGCTTGGGGAGATGTGGCCAATTATGGCGTTGCTGCTGTTTGGCCAGGAAAAGGGGAGGTGGGTGTGTTGTGCAAAGGGACGACCTTCTGGAAGCTCAAACCGGCATGCCTAGAACTAGAATAAAGTCACTTGATGGCCCCCTTCGTTTAAAGGAGAGACCATATTGGCACACTTTAAACTTGAGGAGCACTAGCAAAAGAATACTACACACGCTGCACTCTCCAAAAGGTACAACGGAAAGTGCAACCTGGTGTTTAATCACACACACACACACACACACACACACACACACACACACACACACACACACAAGAAAGCACATGCTCACACACAGATGAGCAATCACACAAGCGCACAAACTAACACACACACACACACACACAAGTAAGCACATGCTCACACAAAGATGAGCAATCACACATGCGCACAAACTAACACACACACACACACACAAGTAAGCACATGCTCACACACAGATGAGCAATCACACATGCGCACAAACTAACACACACACACACACACAAGTAAGCACATGCTCACACACAGATGAGCAATCGCACATGCGCACAAACTAACACACACACCTTTCTGCAGTCAATCTTAAGCACATGCTCACACACAGATGAGCATTCGTGCATGCGCACAAACTAACACACACACACCTTTCTGCAGTCAATCTTAAGCACATGCTCACACACAGATGAGCAATCACACATGCGCACAAACTAACACACACACACCTTTCTGCGGTCAATCTTAAGCACATGCTCACACACAGATGAGCAATCGCGCATGCGCACAAACTAACACACACACACCTTTCTGCAGTCAATCTTAAGCACATGCTCACACACAGATGAGCAATCGCGCATGCGCACAAACTAACACACACACCTTTCTGCGGTCAATCTCGTGCAGGACAGGAGTGAAGATCTTCCATGCTTGCTCTAGCTCATCATCACGGATGAACAGCCGTTTGTCTCCTGCACACACACATGCACGTACAACAGGACCAGTTCAAGAAATATGCACACACGCTTGCTCTAGCTCATCATCACGGATGAACAGCCGCTTGTCTCCTGCACGCACACACATGCATGTACAACAGGGCCAGTTCAAGAAATATGCACACACGCTTGCTCTAGCTCATCATCACGGATGAACAGCCGCTTGTCTCCTGCACGCACACACATGCATGTACAACAGGGCCAGTTCAAGAAATATGCACACACGCTTG
>Ga0307945_1002056_pt1 | contig 16135 bp, 20 predicted proteins | sample OrgLakmetagen228_FD_201818 | JGI IMG/M metagenome (GOLD analysis project Ga0307945, IMG submission 201818) | Saline water microbial communities from Organic Lake, Antarctica - #228 | ecosystem: Environmental > Aquatic > Non-marine Saline and Alkaline > Saline | place: Antarctica: Organic Lake...
AGAGAGAGAGAGAGAGAGAGAGAGAGAGAGAGAGAGAGAAAGAGAGAGAGAGAGAGAGAGTGAGAGTGAGAGAGAGAGAGAGAAAGAGAGAGAGAGAGAGAGAGAGAGAGACAGAGAGAGAGAGAAAAAGAGAGAGAGGTAAAGAGAGAGAGAGCAACAAACTGTTTTTTGCGTACCATTAACAGATTATTTAAGGTTTATAAACTAAACTAAACAGCCTTTATTAAAGCAACCACAGGAGGGCACTGCATCATGATGCCATTGATTATATTGGGCGTGGCGTTTGTTGCTGTAGGCCCTGATGCGTTGCTAGCACAGTTTTTCCTTTTTTCTTTTGTCAAGCAACGCATGAAACCACCATTATGGCCTGTACCTATAGTATGCACAAAACATGTTTTGATGCCACAGGCATTAACGGCTAGCACCCTGCATTCAAGTGAGAGGAAACTCTCTCTCTCTCTCTCTCTCTCTCTCTCTCTCTCTCTCTCTCTCTCTCTCTCTCTCTCTCTCTCTCTCCCTCTCACAATTGCTCACGCAAATACTGACTTGCACGCACCTCCTGTGAAGCTGACGCTAGCTCTTGCTGTTGCTCAAACAAGACGCACACAATTGCTCACGCAAATACTAACTAACACGCACCTCCTGTGTTGCTGACGCTAGCTCTTGCTGTTGCTCAAACAAGACGCACACAATTGCTCATGCAAATACTGACTTACACGCACCTCCTGTGAAGCTGACGCTAGCTCTTGCTGTTGCTCAAACAAGACACACACAATTGCTCACACAAGTACTCAATAACACGCACCTCCTGTGTTGCTGACGCTAGCTCTTGCTGTTGCTCAAACAAGACGCACACAGTTGCTCACGCATTCACTGACTGACACGCACCTCCTGTGAAGCTGACGCTAGCTCTTGCTGTTGCTCAAACAAGACGCACACAATTGCTCACGCAAATACTAACTAACACGCACCTCCTGCGAAGCTGACGCTAGCTCTTGCTGTTGCTCAAACAAGCTCGGCTCTTGTGAATCATAGTTAGTAGCAGAGGCAACTTGCTGTTGCTCAAACAAGCCCGGCTCTTGTGGATCATGGTTAGTAGCAGAGGCAACCATGAAGCTCATGTCGGTCATAATGCTGGCAATGGTCTCTTCATAAGAAACCTGAACAGTTTGCGTTTGTGTATGTGTTTGTGAGTCTAGGTATATTTGATGGTCGTGTATGTGTTTGTGAGTCTACATATATCTGCATATACCTATACATTTATGTATGCTGGCAATGGCCTCTTCATACAAAACCTGGGCAGTTTGCGTTTGTGTATTTGATGGCCGTGTACATGTTTGTGAGTCTACATATATTTGTAGGGTTGGCCAGAACCGTATATATGCACCGTATATGACCGTAGATTTGGTGATTTCCCTGCCAAAAATACCGTATACACACTGTATATGTATGGTTCTGGCCAACCCTATATATTTGCATATACCTATATATTTATATATGCATGTAATGTATTCCATGTAAGGCATGTAGTTAATCCATTCACCAAAACCCACACCCATACCCCCCTCGTGCGTTTATTCTACGTGCACGCACACTATCCCTGACCCTCAGCACCAGTACCACATACCAGTACATTAGGTACCAAGTATTCAAGCAAGTGGATTTTGTTCTTTTGCCCAGGGTAACTATAAACCTTTCTATTGACAAACTTGAGTCCACAATCAAAAGATTTCAGAGCAATGAGCCATTAAAAGCATTTCCACACACACACACACTCACACACACACACACACACACACACACACACACACACACACACACACACACACGCGCGCGCACGCACGCACGCACACACACACACACACACACACACGCACACACACAAACAACCTTCCACTTCTCCCTTAATCCACCAGGCAGCCACCCTACACACCAACCTACAGTTCTGAACAGCGTGAACAGGCAGCATGCCAGGGCATTTTCACTGCACCCACCCACCACCAAGGAGGCATGCTCTTTGGCAATAAGTAACATCAACTCAAGCCGCACCTCAGCAGAAGTATTCAACATCAACTCAAGTAGCATCTCAGTAGAAGTAATCGACACCAACTCAAGCCGCACCTCAGCAGAAGTATTCAACATCAAGCGCAGCAGCGCCTCGACTACCCCCACCCACCTCCTCTCCAAACTGCTTCAGCAGCATGAACCCAGTGTCCAGACCAGGCTGGCATCTCCACGCACAGCTGCCGCCAGCCCCACCTGGGCTGAACCGCTGCAGATCACTAGAACTGTTGTCGCCACTTCCGCTGACCAGCTGCTGAGAGGATGCCCTGTGCGAGCAAGGTTTGCCAAGTTAGCGCGTCGAGTTGACCTTTTGTACATAAATATTGAATTTGAACCAGATACAATATGGCAGCCACTTTTTGCAAGGCTGGCCCAGGTTGCGCAGGTTGCTCATTAGATTGATCATTGATCATTGATCATTTGATCTCGCTAATTAAATCTCAGGGATGGGTCATACAAACCTCAGAGACGTTCAATACGGTAAAGTCAGCATTGAATACGCAATACGCGTATATTACGGTACCGTATTTTATGCAATTTGGGGAGTGCCGATTTTTGACCAAAAATGGACCTGAATCGCCCCAAAATCACTTAAAACGTTCCTAATTCCTTACCAATATATTATGTGTTAGAAACATATTATATAATAGCACTGAAAGCTCACTTAAAGGCCGTTGTTGGGGCGGAAGTTGCCTAAAAAGGCCAGAAACGGCACCTTTTGCAATCGTATAATACGGCCCAATTTGTTCAGTACGGTTAAATACGCGTTAGATACCATATGGCGTATTATAGAATACGCTGTATGACCCATCCCTGTTAAATCTCATTAGTGATACTGTGCACTGGTAACAAAGTTACGACCAATGATTGGTAGGCTGGTGATCAACCTGATCTAAGATGTCAGTAAAGATGGCAAACACGTAACGTATAGATGACAAATACGCAAATACGCACTGTACAGACATGTACAGACGACAAACACGTACTGTACAGATGACAAACACGGACAGTGCACATGACAGACACGTACAGTACAGACATATACATATGACAGATACGTACTGTGCCGATGACAGATACGTACCAAACAGACATGTACTACCGAACAGACATGTACAGATGATAAACACGTACTGTAGATATCAGGGATGGGTCATACGGACCTCAGAGACGTTCAATACGGTAAAATACGCATTAAATACCATACGGCGTATTATACGAATACGCCGTATGACCCATCCCTGGTAGATATGTACTGGACATTACATGTACCAGGTAAACAATGTTTGGACATTACTTGTACCAGGTACACAATGTTTGGACATTACATGTACCAGGTAAACAATGTTTGGACATTACATGTACCAGGTAAACAATGTTTGGACATTACTTGTACCAGGTAAACAATGTTTGGACATTACTTGTACCAGGTACACAATGTTTGGACATTACATGTACCAGGTAAACAATGTTTGGACATTAAATATACCAGGTAAACAATGTTTGGACATTACTTGTACCAGGTACACAATATTTGCAAATGGCTAGGGTGGGCCAGATCCATATAAGTATAATTATAGGTATAGTACGGTACGGCATATACGCCGTATAATACAGGGGGGGGGCGGTAAACGTATTCCGTATATTCCGTATCAAAAACAGATAGGTATTATACGCCGTATATATGCCGTATTTCCGTATATTCATACCATATTTCTGTAATAAGATACGGTGCAAAACTGTATTTCGAATTAGATACCCCAGAATCAGGTTCGAATCCTAGCAGGAACAATCATTTTTGCTCTTTGGGGCAAATTATTTCTTTGCGACTCATTTACTTAAGCACTCCCTTTACTCCCCACTTACGTTTAGTGCATGTTTGTGCATCAATCACACTGTTTTATTGGTGGTTAGAGCAGTTGGGCTTCTTTTTGCACTGGAAATGGCCATTTTGGGGTCTTTTTGGCTTTGGACAGGCCTAGCCCTTCAAACTTTGATTTTTGGCACAACTAAATTTGATACAGGTGTGCAGCTCTTCAAGAGCTACAAAATGAGCCTATTATAAAGTGTACCGATATCTCCGTATAAACAAGATACAGTTTAATACGGTATATACCCCATATATACGGTATACAAGGTATTTGAAAAGGTGATATACGGTTCTGGCCACCGTAATCCTACAAATGGCCACAACTACTAATAACTGAATATGCGCTTTGCAAAAGAAAGAAAAAAGAAGATAACGCAGCACAAAAGTACAAAAGTTTGATTACATGGCAGGGTCACTTTGTTCAAGTGTGCTGCTGATCAAATTGACTGATACGTTTGCATAAAACTTATGAGTTCAGTGTGAAACACCTGAACTCAGGTTCTTGAAGTGTAGCATAAAGTGAGATTAATAATAATGACAGAGCCCTATGCATCTCACGATGCAAGCGAAAAAGAACCAGCGGTGCTGCTACTGCCTACTGTTGCGGAGGTTGTCCAAAATCTCGCCACATACACTGTGAACAAGATCGGCGTCACTAAAATTGTTTGTTATTCACAAATTGTTTGCCTATTGCACGCTTTTTACCACAAAGGATCTTCAAAATTCACACCTTGCCACATACACTGTGAACCACATCGGCGTCACAAAAGCAGTTTGCTTATCACAAACTGTTTGCCTATTGCACGCTTTTTACCACAAATGATCTTCAAAATCCACACCTTGCCACATACACTGTGAACAACATTGGCGTCACAAAAGCTGTTTGCTCATCGCAAAAATTGTTTGCTTATCACACGCTTTTTACCACAAATGATCTTCAAAATCCACACCTTGCCACATACACTGTGAACCACATCGGCGTCACAAAAGCTGTTTGCTTATCACACGCTTTTTACCACAAATGATCTTCAAAATCCACACCTTGCCACATACACTGTGAACCACAGTGGAATTACAAAATGTTTGCTCATCATACGTGTCATCACGGAATAACAAAATGCTTATCACACGTGTTATCACACAGATCTGGCAAATCTTACCTCGGGGGGCTTGCATTCGGGGAGGCAGGCGCAGCTGAGGGTGAGACGGGGGAGCCTGCATCGTTATCTTGACAGAGGCCTGTATGGGAAATTCAGTCCATCGATTGAACTCGGTTCATTGATTCAACTCAGTTCATTAATTAAGGATTTCAATTCAGGGCATCGTTACCTTGACAGAGGCCTGCGCAGCAAATGCCAAGTGCAGTACTTTTTCCTTTTAAGCGCAAAATGTACAACCTTTAAACAAGCTGTGCAAATGCCACATGCATTGCCTTAAACCCACATGCACAACCTTTAAACCACATGCATAACCTTAAAACCCACATGAATAGGGTTGGCCAGAACCGTATACACACACCGTATACAACCATATGTCCCTGCCAAAAAATACCGTATATACCCCGTATATACCTATTAATGTATGGTTGTGGTCAACCCTACACACGAAGCACGATTTCTTGCACTTGACATCATCTTTTCTTAAAAAGATGTTTAATCAGCAAATGCAAAAAAAGGAACCGTGCATATGAGAAGGCGTGAGATTAAGAAAGGAGGTAAAAGAGAGGATAATAAGAGAACCGATCATGCGATTTAACCGTCAAAGGAGAGAAGCTGAAGATGGATATCGCCGTGCCAGCAGTGGGCATCACTACACAAGGCGTGAATGCATTTTAGTACTTTTTGAAAAGGTAAAGCTCCATTGCGAAAATCGGGAGAACTTCCAGAGGGGCTGCAACTGAGCAAGTGTTCAAATTTGCTAGTTTTCAACATTCAAGGGGCAACTGCTCACACACTACTTTATCAAATCGAACTAAAGCTGACAATATAAGCAGACCATCAAACTAAAGCTGACAATATAAGCTGCAAGAGTAAGTGCTTAGAATCAGTCAATTCGCTCTGTGTACAGGATATTGACATGTAATTTGTGATATGTTATATGATATGCTATATGTGTACAGGATATTGATATGTGATTTGTGATATGTGATTTGTGATATGTTATATGTGTTCAGGACATTGATAATGTGAGGATATTGATATGTGATTTGTGATATGTTATATGTGTACAGGACATTGATAATGTGAGGATATTGATATGTGATTTGTGATATGTTATATGTGTGCAGGACATTGATAATGTGAGGATATTGATATGTGATTTGTGATATGTTATATGTGTACAGGACATTGATAATGTGACAGGAAATTGATATGTGATTTGTAATATGTTATGTGTACAGGACATTGATCATGTGACAGGATATTGATATGTGATTTGTGATATGTTATACGTGTACAGGACATTGATAATGTGACAGGATATTGATATGTGATTTGTGATGTTATATGTGTACAGGACATTGATAACGTGACAGGATATGACTCGCATGCATGGCAGCTAAACGCTAGATAGGTGCTTTCCATAGGAGATAGTGTGTTATTTCGCACATCTTGCCAGCCACTTGTTTCTCCACTTCATTTCAATGATCCTGATTTAGTGTACATTGAAGTACTAGGAATAATGAAGCTCCAATGCAAAAATTGGGGGGAATTCAAAGAAAACAGCATTCCCGACTGATGGCAATTTGTATTGAAATTTGTCAAAGGTCAAAGGTCAAAGGTCAAAGGTAGGCGAACGGTCTTCAACGACACGTTCCCCCTTCAAATCATTGCTGATGTCCAAGTCCAGACCTATACACGACAAACACATGACACACACAAGCATACACAACACGCACCCGCACACCCGCACATACATTCACGCATTAACGCACAAGCCATGCAAGCAAAGGAGCCTCTCGCACCTTTTAGGCCACCATGCACTTCTAGGCCACCATGCAAGCAAAGAAGCCTCTCGCACCTTTTAGGCCACCATGCACCATGCACCTTTTAGGCCTCCATGCACTTCTAGGCCACCATGTAAGCAAAGGAGCCTCGCACCTTTTAGGCCACCATACCCGGAGCTGCCTTGTCGAGGAGAGAAGCGGCTGAGGCTCCTGCTGGTCTGCAAGGCCAGTGCTGGGGGGCTGCGCACGATATGCATGCCGTGCGTGCTGTGTTCTGCGCTGTGGCTTGGCAAGGCCAGTGCCGGGGGGCTGCGCACGCTGTGCGTGCTGTGTTCTGCAATGTGGTTTGCCGTGCTCCTCTTGCTGCTCACTTCTCCGTCTTTCTCCTCCCCCCCTTCCATCTTTTCCCCTGCGCCCTCCGTACTACTGCGGCTGCTGCTGCTGCTGCTGCTGCCGCTGTGCGCATATGAATGCGTTGGGTTTTTTATTCATGTTTGTGTATGTATGTGTGCAAGAGTGTGTGTGTGCATTTGCTCCTTGACCTCTGCTGCCATCGGGCTAGGCAGGTAGTGAGGGCGCGCTATGTGCGTGTGTACTGCCGTGCACATACATATGTGTGAGTCTGTGTGTGTGCGCACCTACTACCATTCCTTGTGTATTGCTGTGCACATACATACACATGCGTGTGTGTGTGCGCACCTGCTGCCGTTACGTGCGTATTGCTGTGCAAATACATATGCATGAGTGTGTGTGTGCGCACCTGCTGCCATTACGTTTGTATTGCTGTGCAAATACATATGCATGAGTGTGTGTGTGCGCACCTGCTGCCATTACGTGCGTATTGCTGTGCAAATACATACACATGCGTGTGTGTGCGCGCACCTGCTGCCATTACGTTTGTATTGCTGTGCAAATACATATGCGTGTGTGTGTGCGTGCGCACCTGCTGCCATTACGTGCGTATTGCTGTGCAAATACACATGCAAGAGTCTGTGTATGTGCGCACCTGCTGCCATTACGTGCGTATTGCTGTGCAAATACATATGCGTGAGTCTGTGTGTGTGCGCACCTGCTGCCATTACGTGCGTATTGCTGTGCAAATACATATGCATGAGTGTGTGTGTGCGCACCTGCTGCCATTACGTGCGTATTGCTGTGCAAATACATATGCGTGTGTGTGTGTGCGTGCGCACCTGCTGCCATTACGTGCGTATTGCTGTGCAAATACACATGCGTGAGTCTGTGTGTGTGCGCACCTGCTGCCATTACGTGCGTATTGCTGTGCAAATACATACACATGCGTGTGTGCGTGTGCGCACCTGCTGCCATTACGTTTGTATTGCTGTGCAAATACATATGCGTGTGTGTGTGTGTGTGTGTGCGTGTGCGCACCTGCTGCCATTACGTTTGTATTGCTGTGCAAATACATATGCGTGTGTGTGTGTGCGTGCGCACCTGCTGCCATTACGTGCGTATTGCTGTGCAAATACATATGCGTGAGTGTGTGTGTGCGCACCTGCTGCCATTACGTGCGTATTGCTGTGCAAATACATATGCGTGAGTCTGTGTGTGTGTGCGCACCTGCTGCCATTACGAGCGTATTGCTGTGCAAATACATATGCGTGAGTGTGTGTGTGTGTGCGCACCTGCTGCCATTACGAGCGTATTGCTGTGCAAATACATATGCGTGAGTGTGTGTGTGCGCACCTGCTGCCATTGGGGTGACGCAGGCTATGCGAAGTGCGTGAGACGCCGCTGTGGTGCATACTAACTGAAGCCTTCAGCTGCTGCTGCTGCGGCTGCTCCAGCTTGTGCTGCTCTCGCTGCTGCTGCATCTGCATCTGCAGCTGCTGCTCTTGCTGCCTCTGCCACTGCTGTTGCTGTAGCTCCTGCTGCCGCTGCCACTGCTCCTGCTGCTGCTGCAGCTGCTGCAGCTGCTGCCGTTGCCACTGCTCTAGCTGCTGCTGTTGTTCCCGCTGCTGTTGTTGTTGCTGCTGCTGCTGCTGCAACGGCGCCTGTGAGAAGGGGCTGGTGCTCCTGCTACGCAGACCAGTCCCACTGAAGCTGTCACTGCTCACACGCTGACGTGATTCAGGAGACGCACGGCGACTTACACATGCGGCACATGAGGTGCTCCCTATTCCTCCCCACCCCGCCCTCTGTCCCTCACCCCCGGCCTCGGGCCCACCTTCGGCTAAAGAATCGGCTGAAGCCTCCACTAGTGAACCCTGCTGTTTGCACCTGCCATCCCCTCCCTCCCCCTCACTACCACTGCTACTCCAGGCCCTGCCGCACGCCTCTTTCTCCCTCCCAGGAGACGAGACTGGCAGCTTCAGTTTGAGGGTGGACGGAGGGCGGCACTCACTCTTCACACTACTACTGCGACCACTAGCAAGAGGCGGAGTGCCCCCAGCATTGTCATCTCTGCTGCCGCTGCTGCTACTGCTGCTGCTGCTGCTGCTGCCGCTGACGCGGCTGTTGACGTGGCGGTTGACGCGGCTGCGGCTTGTAAGTGGTGGTGGGACACTGTGTATGTGGTTTGTTTTGTTTTTGTGTGTTTGGGGAGAGAGAGAGAGAGAGAGAGAGAGAGAGAGAGAGAGAGAGAGAGAGAGAGGGGTGACGTGTTTTTTGAGGATGTGGTTGGGTGGGTGGATGGGGGTTGATATGCCATGGATCCAGCATGTTTTATCATCCTTGTGCCTTGCTCTAGTACGTGGAAGATAAAACATGTTTTGTCATCCTTGTGCCTTGCTCTAGTACGTGGAAGATAAAACATGTTTTGCCATCCTTGTGCTTTGCTCTAGTACGTGGAAGAAAAAACATGTTTTGTCATCCTTGTGCCTTGCTCTAGTACGTGGACGTGCTCTAGTACGTGCCTTTTCTCTGTCATCCTTGTGCTTTTGCTCCTTGTGCCTTTGCTCCTTGTGCCTTGTGCCTAAGTCATCTTTGTGCCTTTGCTCTAGTACGTGGACGTGCTCTAGTACGTGCCTTTGCTCTACGTACGTGTCCTCCTTGTGCCTTGCTCTAGTACGTGAAAGATAAAACATGCTAGATTCATGGCTATGCCTTGCTCAAGCACGTGGAAGATAAAACATGCTGGATTAATGGCTATATGCCTTGCTCAAGCACATGGAAGACAAAACATGCTAGATTCATGGCTGTGCCTTGCTCAAGCACAAGGAAACGGCTGAGATCTATAGTCGTTTTGGGATATTGTGGTAAGTAGCAGATTGCCTGCTGGGCTGCAACTTCAGCATCACTGAAATTGATCAGAACCGTGCACACGTAAACCGTACGTGTGTACATTTGCCTGCTAAAAATACCGTAGGCACCAACTGTGCACATGCAAATGTGAATGGAATTGGCCAAACTTAAGTACAACGATTCTTAGGACTCATGAGGGACAAAATAAAGAGACTGCGTGCCATTGACGCTGCACTCTATGAGCACGTGCTCACCCAGCTAGGCAGAAAAAATTCAAGCACGTGCTCATCCAGCTAGGTAAGAAAAAAATTCAAGCACGTGCTCACGCAGCTAGGTCAGAAAACAATTCAAGCACGTGCTCACCCAGCTAGGTCAGAAAACAATTCAAGCACGTGCTCACCCAGCTAGGTAAAAAACAATTCAAGCACGTGCTCACGCAGCTAGGTAAAGAAAGTTCCAAGCGCGTGCTCACCCAGTTAGGTCAGAAAAAAATTCAAGCACGTGCTCACTCAGCTAGGTCAGAATAAAAATGCAAGCACGTGCTCACGCAGCTAGGTAAAGAAAGTTCCAAGCGCGTGCTCACCCAGTTAGGTCAGAAAACAATTCAAGCACGTGCTCATCCACCTCGGTCAGAAAAACATTCGGGCCCTGAGCCTGATGAGCGATGGCTGTGGCTGCATGCTCTCCAAAATGCTTTTTGTTGAGCAGTCGATACATACATCAACCAGCCCGACGTGATCTGAACCAAAGCATGCTTCTTTGCACCCGATTCCACCCACCTGGGACTGGGAGGGCGGACACACCTCCTAGGGCTCACAGCAAAAGGAGCACTGGGCCTTTGCGCGTTACCGCCAGTTCCTTCCAGCCTGCATCGGTCCCACTGCGACCCTTGCCCTGGAGCTTCACTGCCACTGTCACTGCCACTGCCACTGCTGCTGCTGGGGTAGCCACCGCAAGCTGCGGCACCGCTTGTCTGTCTGCTTGGCTGCTGCATGTGCGTACTACCTACGTCGCGTGCAGTACCGCTTGTCTGTCTGCGTGGCTGCTGCATGTGCGTACTGCCAATGTCGCGTGCAGTACCGCTTGTCTGTCTGCGTGGCTGCTGCATGTGCGTACTGCCTATGTCGCGTGCAGTACCACTTGTCTGTCTGCTTGGCCGCGGCATGTGCGTACTGCCTATGTCGCGTGCAGTACCGCTTGTCTGTCTGCTTGGCTGCGGCATGTGCGTACTGCCTATGTCGCGTGCAGTACCGCTTGTCTGTCTGCGTGGCTGCTGCATGTGCGTACTGCCTATGTCGCGTGCAGTACCGCTTGTCTGTCTGCTTGGCTGCGGCATGTGTGTACTGCCTATGTCGCGTGCAGTACCGCTTGTCTGTCTGCTTGGCTGCGGCATGTGCGTACTGCCCATGGCAGGTGCAGTACCGCTTGTCTGTCTGCTTGGCTGCGGCATGTGCGTACTACCTACGTCAGGTGCAGTACCGCTTGTCTGTCTGCTTGGCTGCGGCACCACGCTGGAGCCTTCACTTGGGTTCGCTTTGTCACCGTGCGTCCCCTTGATCAGATGCTGCTCCTTGGCACTCCCACCGCTCGGCTGGACCTCCACTCTGGCATTGCAAGGAGCTGCGTTGCTGGCAGACCTCTTGCTTGACACACGCACACTGGCCTTGCACGTTTCAGCAGCACCATCACCACTACCACCGCCACCATCACCATCACCACTGCTGCTGCTGTGGTAGCTGTGGTGGACGGCCATGCCGGCCTCTGTCTCTCTTTGTGTGGGAGCATTTGAGGCGCCAGGGCCCACTGCGGTGTGTGTGTGTGTGTGTGTGTGTGTGTGTGTGTGTGTGTGTGTGTTTGTGTGTGTGTGTGTGTGTGTGTGTGTTTGTGTGTGTGTGAGTGTGTGAGTGTGCGTGCGTGAGAATGTGTGTGTAACTGTGTGTGTGTGTGAGAGTATGTGGGTGTGGGTGTATTAGAGTTTGTGTATGTGCGGTGCAGGAATAGACAGTGCATGCAGCAAGGGCATGCAGCAAACTTGTATGCAGGATGTGTGCGTATGTGTATGCAGCAGTAGCAACAAGCACAGGCAACAACACCTGGCAACCTGAGATTTCCCCCTCATATCCTACTCACGCTCCCTGCACCCCACTCACCCTCGTTGCTGCTGCTACTCCAGGTGCCACCATCGCTTGGCTGCTGGGTGCAAGGCCAAGCAGCTTTCGCAGGATGCTCCCCTGCAGAACCTGCTGCTGCAGTGTGTGCTGCTGCAGGACGTGCTGCTGTGGTGTGTGCTGCTGCAGGACGTGCTGCTGTAGTGTGTGCTGCTGTAGTGTGTGCTGCTGCAGTGTGTGCTGCTTCGCCTCCTGCTGCTACTGATGGGGGAGAAGGTGCACGTGCAGAGGATCCAGCTTTGTTCGCCACATCCCGTTGCTGCAGCTGCTGCAACTGCTGGTGTTGCTGCTGGTATGCTGGCACGCCGTACGCCATAGTCATCTGGCTGGGATGGATTGGGTGGCAGCTGTGGTCAAATGGCTGAGGCACGCACCGTGAGAAAAAGTGTGGAAGCACCGGCAGGCTGCCTACCCCCAATGCTTCATAGGCCTCTTGGTGGGCAGTGTCGTAGGCATGGCCCGTTGTGGACACTGGATGGACGTGTGTTGTGTGTGTATTTGTGTGTATGTGTGTGTTTGTGTGTTTGTGTTTGTGTTTGTGTGTGTGTGTATGTGTGTGTGTGTGATCTTACACATTGAGAGTGTGCGTGTCGTACGCGTAGGACCTGCAACGAGTTAATACACTGTATATCTAGGGTTGGCCAGAACCGTTTATATACACTGTACATTACCGTACATTTGATGAAATCCCTGCAAGAAATACCGTACATACACCGTCTATCTATGGCTCTGAACAACCCTCCATTCATATGCTCCTGGCCGACCCTACGTGTACCGTGACACAGAATATGCCAGGGGACCGGCTCCAGATGACAACAGTATCATCAGTCGATAGCACCAAACAATAACACACACTCACACTCACACTCATGCTCACGCTCACGCTCACGCTCACGCTCACGCTCACGCTCACGCTCACGCTCACGCTCAAACATCAATCGACAGAAGAGAGAACAGTCCGCACTAGAGGCATGAACGGTGCCAGGAATGTGAGACGTGAGCTAGAGGGATGCGTGCACACTACACATGAATGGTGTCAGGGACGTGAGCATGAATCCAACTAATAACATCAGGAATGCGAGACGTGAGCTAGAGGGATGTGTGCACAATACACATGAATGGTGTCAGGAGTGTGAGCATGAATCCAACTAATAACATCAGGAATGTGAGACGTGAGCTAGAGAGATGTGTGCACACTACACATGAATGGTGTCAGGAACGTGAGCGTAAGTGAGCCCCAATAAACATCAGGATGGGCTCTCGTGCAGTATCATTGCGATCGTCCAAGGGCAGCTCTTTTTGGAGCTGCGCATCCGTCAGTGAAGGCACAGTATCAACTAGTAACGTTCAAGTAAGCGAACGGCTTGTGCGCTGGACCTATAGGACAAGGCTCCACACGCTGGCTCCAAGAAGAACTATAGGACACATACTACAGGACACACGCTACAGGACACACGCTGGCTCCAAGAAAATCTAAAGGACAAGGCTCCACACGCTAAATGCCAGGGCTATGAGCAATGAGGCTTGGACCACCTAACTCAGCACAGCGGGGGGGTCAGCTCAACCACTAATCGCACCTGAGGCACCACCATGCAACGTGCCAGAGGGCCATGAGGCTTGGGCTTCCCAACACAGCACAGCGGGGCGATCAACTCCACCACTAAACGCACCTGAGGCACCACCATGCAACGTGCCAGAGGGCCATGAGGCTTGGGCTTCCCAACACAGCACAGCAAGGCGATCAACTCCACCACTAAACGCACCTGAGGCACCACCATGCAACGTGCCAGAGGGCCATGCGGCACAGACCCCTAAAACAGCACAGCGGGGCGATCAACTCCACCACTAAACGCACGTGAGGCACCACCATGTGCCGTGCCAGAGGGCCACGAGGCTTGGGCTTCCCCACACAGCACAGCGGGGCGATCAACTCCACCACTAAACGCACCTGAGGCACCACCATGCAACGTGCCAGAGGGCCATGAGGCACAGACCCCTGGATCAGCACAGCAGGGGGGTCAACTCCACCACTAAACGCACCTGAGGCACCACCATGTGCCGTGCCAGAGGGCCATGAGACTTGGGCTGCACAGCGGGGCGATCAACTCCACCACTAAACGCACCTGAGGCACCACCGAGTGCCGTGCCATGAGGGCCATAAGGGCCCAAAAACAGCAACGGGTTGGGCTCCTCAGGAAAACCCTCACTAGCAGCGGAGAGAGAGCCGCTGCTACTGCGACGACGAGGGGGGGCCGTTGTGGGATGGGGGAATGAATTGTGTGGAAGCTGTGTGTTGAAGGGGCGGGGGGAGGGTGGCGCGTGTGCCTCCCAATTCAGACCGGAGATCTGGCTTTGGACACCGATGTCCCTGTGGTGAACCACAGGGTGGTGGTGGAGGTTGTGGTTGTGGAGGTTGTGGTGGTGGAGGTTGTGGTGGTGGTGGAGGTTGTGGTGGTGGAGGTTGTGGTGGTGGTGGGGGTTGTGGTGGTGGAGGTTGTGGTGGTGGTGGAGGTTGTGGTGGTGGAGGTTGTGGTGGTGGATGTTGTGGTTGTCTGCTTGCATGCCGGCAGCATACACCGTGGCTCTGACAGCCGCGTGTGCAGTCATCTGTGGCCGGAGGCCTGATGCACGTATGCCTGCAGAGGCAATGAAAGAGAGGCAGGCACGGGGTGCTGTTGCCAAGGAACGAGCGCTGGGAAGCCTGGGTGTTTGAGAGCCTTGATGTGTGTACTAGGATTGGCCAGAACCATATACAAACGATGTATACATGGGATTCTAGGCTGGGAAATCGCCAATATACGGTCATATACGGTGTATATACAGGGCTGGCCAGAACCATACATTTATAGCTACATACGGTGTACATACGGTATTTTTGGCAGGGAAACCACCATACATACGGTCATATACGGTGCAAATATAAGGTTCTGTCCAACCCTATTTTTACATATTATGGCCAACCCTAGTACACCTGACGCACATAAGTCTGAAAAAGGCACTGGAAGAACCAGGAGGGAGCTCCTGCGGAGGAACAAGGTAGCTAGGCAGCTTTTCAAAAGCAGCTCAGCAGCAGAATGCCAAGATAGGGTGCTATCCTGCACGGTGGTCACCTCCTGATCAAATTTAGTTCAAATTTAATAAATTTTAAACTAGTCCATGTATATGCTCTACGCTTCTTAACACTGATATGTACGCATCTGCCATTAATGACTTTTATCTCTAGGACGTTGAGGGTATGACTTCAGGCATCGTTATTTTTTTTTTCCACCCTGACTCCAGCGACAGTATCAACAGCTCCTCGAGACTTGAGGTAGAAAAGCACAAGCTTTTCAAGACTTGATGTAGAAAAGCATAGATCACAAAAGTAGGCATGAGGGAGATGCTCAGCGTGCTGCTTTAGCCACAAATGAGAGCTTATTCATCTACCTAATATACACACACATACACATAATCACACGCACATGCCCGCGTGCACACTCACCTGCCATGCTAACGCCCCCCCCACTATTTCTGCTGCTGCTGCTGCCGCCACTGTTGCTGCGCCTGTGCGCAGCTGCATGCGGAGAGGGGGGCAAGCGTGCGCGCTCGTGTGCACGTGCATGCGCGGCAGGGGGGGAGGAGTGGGGGCTGAATTGCAGGGTCCTGCTGGTGTGAAGTGTGCGTACGGATGCGCTGATGCCGTCGGTGGTGTCGCTGGCATGCCCGGCGAGTGTGGCCGTGGACGGGGGGGCAGGTGTAGCGGCGTTGGTGTGTGGGTCGGTGTGGTGATTGGCGGGAGGGGGAGACACGTGGGAGATGCTGCTGCTAGAGGAGTGGGAGAAGAATGGATCGTGTGTGCTGACGCAGGTGGGGTGTGTGGATGCAGGGCTGAAATCGCTGCCG
>Ga0307945_1002065_pt1 | contig 16104 bp, 12 predicted proteins | sample OrgLakmetagen228_FD_201818 | JGI IMG/M metagenome (GOLD analysis project Ga0307945, IMG submission 201818) | Saline water microbial communities from Organic Lake, Antarctica - #228 | ecosystem: Environmental > Aquatic > Non-marine Saline and Alkaline > Saline | place: Antarctica: Organic Lake...
TGTACGGTGTATATGTACGGTTCTGGCCAACTCTACAAATGTTTGGTGCAATCTAAGTCAGTCGATTATAAACGTGATGCTTGCATAATCAAAAACGTTCTTGATACACAGTTTTCTGCTTAGTGTTGCCTCCCAGAGACACCTTGTGGAAAACTACTAAGCATTGAATACCATTCCCAACGTAACATCAAGATGTTCAGGTCAAGAGCCACTTCAGTAATAGTTTGCTCTAGGTCAATTTTTTGCCGTTTACTCCTGCATTAGTGAAAACTGAAAAGGGTAAACTAAACCTTTTCCCATATTCAAGGTGATTTGCATGCGGAGCCACGGCGTTCGTAGTTGTATACTTTGACCGCTGCCAAGCGAGAGAAAGAGGGGAAGACAACAGCCATGTATAGCTGCCTTCCATTAGGTGGTGCAGAGCAGAAATTAGAACGGCGATAGTCTGCCATGTACGCTATTAAAAATGATGATCCAGCAATGATGCTGCTTTTTACATACCTCTACACTCACAGCACGTGAATCATGTGCAGTTCAATAGCATGTGAGCTCAGTGCATTGTGCTGCATGCACGCACAGGTGCTTCAGCAAGCTGAGGGGTCAATAGCTTCCCTGCGCTCACAAAAAGCGTATGCAGACAGCGCCGCTCAATGGTTGGGGCGTCATTGTGTGTCCTAGAGCTGTGCTATCTCTTAGTGGTTATTAGGACGAGTGATCCAAGCAGCAAAGTAATGAGTGATAATTTTAGTTATATAATTTTACTTTGAGCCCCACTGTAGGTCCTGGCACCAACATGCTCTTTTCAGTTGCGCTGGATGTATTAAATCCACAGCGTAGCCAATTCTCTTCCATTTCTTTTGAAACGAAAAGGAAAAAACTACACAGGCAGCAAAACACTCCCTGCATCAAATAAGGAAAAGGAGACGCATTGGCCCGAAGTGCCGTGAGTCTCCCCCACCAGAGGAATTTCTTTTGTTTCATCTCCAGCAGGAGTCTTCTTTTGACGGTGCGTTCCACAACAAATGAAAGTTCCCTCCCGTGGAAATCAAAATTGACAAAGAAACCCCGCCCCTTGAAAATGCGCCTATCTTTCTGAAATAGAGCCTAGCGCTTGCAAAAAGAGTAACAAATTTGCCCCACCTTGTCACGCCCAATCGTTGGCAGCGACGAATCGTGTGACAGAGCAGTTTAGTTGGTTGGCAGTTGAGAGTTTCTTTACGTCTTGTTCAATAAGCTGGATGGCCAGTCTTATTGATAACCTTTATCTTCTGGATTTGATAGTTTTGGTAATCAATTGACAACATGTGAACTCTAAGAGGTACCATTAGAGGGGATCCTCAAGAGACCCTGTGCCGTGTAAGGTCTCCGATTCTATTTGTTCGTTTGTTTAGCGATGTTAATATGTAACCACATTGAGGCCGAGAGGTCCGTCTGAGTCATGGGTCCCAGCTCCGGAGAAGGAGCAGTAGTGTGGTGGCGACCCTAAGCTGAGTAGACTCAGAGTAGTAGACACACATACATGTGTGCAGAGAGTGCACAAGGGCATGGGCCAGAGAACTGGTAGAAGCATTAGGGACCAGCGATTCAAAGAACTCACTCCTCTGCTGGATGGTTTTTCCACCTTGGAGGCCTTTCTTGGTCCGTAGGCGCCCAAATTATCAATAAGACTGGCGGGGGCTTTTGAATGCTCTCGTTTGCTTCGCTGACCAGAGGCCGAACATGCCGCGCAGAGAATGAGAGAGCCGTGCAAGAAGTAGATGTGCTGAGTCTTATACTTTGCAAAAACCGTAATTTGATCTGACAACCTCGTAGAACCTGCCCCCTTCTTCACCCGACGTAGAGGGAAATATTTGAAATACTTATCAAGCAATCCCCAGAGCCCAAAAAATAGTGTACGGCACTTCCCTTATGTATACAATCAGTAGATGCAAAAGATGGAAAGGGCTTGCATCACAGAAATATGATGCACTTCGAAACAGCCCCCCTGCAACCTTCCCGTGCAGATACCCAGGCAGAGGAGCGAGGGTCCTTTTCGCCCCTGGGGTGTGTGGATTTCAAGAAGCGTCTGTTTTTGTCTGTTAGGGAATCTGAGGGAACACTCAGGAAAGGTTCTTTTGCAGATGTGCCCTCATCTCTTTGCCAGAGCTTTTCAAATTCGCTGCTGGACAAATGAGTATAAAAGCGATCCATCAAGGTACACAGGGTGCATGCCTGCTAGCACAAGCAGACTTAGGCAGCCGTGAAAAAATGATACAAGGCAATACCAGATTCCGGAAGGGATCCCTTCAGAGGAGACACAGATAGGTGATCCCAACCTGGCTCCAAACCTCCAATCTAAATGACAACAGCGACAGAAATATAGTAAGCCAGATGCAGTCATAGCCGTTCCGACTTAACAACCACGCCGTAAAGGAAACCCAACAAATACGTATCAGCCAAACTAGGTCTGCCAATAATGCAAGAAGAGTTGCCCGTGGTAACCTAGCAGATGGTGCTGCCAATCCATACCCCCTGGCTATAAAATCAAGAGACATACAACCAAATGAACGCGATGTACATTTGATCGAAAATAAGTAACACTTCCCATATCCAACAAGCAGAAAAGGACGAAAACCTAATGTAGCTGCTACTGCCTCAAATCTTCGGACACCGTAAAAACCTTCACACCATTCTGCTAGGAGCAACAGGCACCATCTACAGCAGCCACACAAGGAACCCATTCCACCGCTTTGGAGTAACTGGTCTACATGCAACAGCACCCATGAAACAATTACGCCGACATGCGATCAGATCCGCAATAAATATCATATAGATGAGATCCAGATAAACACCAGCTACTCGGGCACTTGCCTGGAAAGAGATGGGCATCAATGACCTCCCACTTTCTCAGCATGAGAACAATGACTCCCTTGCTGTGAAGCAAATGCGAGATGTTTGGCCGCCCAATAAGGTTGTCGGCCGTGGCCTTCATGCTCGCTCCGTGGCAGTCGTGCATAGCTCCTGCACGACTGCCACGACTGCCAGAGCACTAGACAGGCATAATCAGCACAGGGAAGCTGGTTGTGAAGGGTTGTCGTTTGCTCCCTTACTGCGTGCGTGTATGTATGTGCTTGTGGTAATGTGGTAGTGCATTTTCAGAACTTGCTCTGCAAAGAGGGAAGTAGGACATCTGCTGACAAGGGTTGCAGGACGTGCTGACAAGGGGCAGGATCTGCCGCCAAACCCTGCCGCTCCTGCTTTAGAGCATATAGCCCAGTTGTATGCTCTCAAGCAGGATCGGCATGGTATGGCGCCTCCTCCTTGTCGGGATTTGGAATCCTTCCGTAGGCATCCTTAAGTTGGGACCACACGGCTGGAAACTGTTGAGCATGCTTGCGTGCCGTTGCTTCGGCGGTGGCCTGGCGACTGGCCAAAGTGCCGCTGTGTTGTTTGCCCATCCATCTCTTGATTAGCCGGGAGGCCCACGCACGAGAGGGCTGCCAGGGAAACTCGAACAAGTCCTCTTGTGGCAGCTGCTGTCTATCCTTGATTTTAACACTTGCTCGACCTGCTGCTGTCTGTCCCTTATATGCTGCAACGCTGAGGTGATCCTGAGCAGGGACACACCACCCAGCGCCTGAGAGGAGAGGGAGAGAAGAGCATCGGTGAGCACAAAGTGCATCCCCCATCCCTGTTACTGTGCAGTTTAGACGCCACAGCAGTTTACAGGAGGCGCCACGTGCCACGTAGATTACAGGTACTTGATACCGCACAATAAATACCAGCAATGGTGCCCAATTCGTGGGATTCCAGCTCAAATGATTGGCTGGCCGAACTTCTGGAGCCTGCAGATGCAGCCTCAGTACAACCAGCAGGCACCCTGCAACAAGCAAAAATTGCACAATGCTTGTGACAACAGCAAACCCACAAATTCCAGGCGCTGCCAAATGCCGCAAACTCATGAGCAGAGCCCACAGCAAAATTCAAAGGAAACTAATACATAATTTAGGTTTCAAGCGCAAATGATGCTCTTGCACAAAGCACATGACAAATTAAATCTGGTCCTCAAAGCCTACATCTCCCAAGACGTAAAATGCCGGCCGCTTAATTACCAGCAACGATTACGTTTTGGGATACAACACTTACACAAACACGCTCTGCAATGAACATTTCAATTATGTGGCGCGAGTAACTGCAACACTCCAAACACGAACTAATTGCAGCCACTTATTCCAGAAATTTTCCAATGGAGCAGGCACTGCTGCTCGAAAGCAATTCACCTGTGACAGCCTCACCTGTGCAGATCTTCGCTCATGAAATCATAGTGGCAGGGACACGTAAATGTCAAACATCATTTGAAAAGTCGGAAGACACTAGTGAAGTGTCTGCCTCTGGCGAAGAGTCTACCAGTACCAGCACCGATAACGGGGGCTTCAATTCTGATGGTCAACGAACTACTTCAGAAAGTTCTGAATCGCAAAGCGGCTGAACTCACATCTCGCTACGCTATGCTTTGCAGAATAGAACAATGTTTCAAATCTTTTGCTCCTAGAGATCTGACAGCATTAGAACCTCGTACCAGCTGCCTTTCTTCTGATTTTTAAAGTGATGTTTGACTTTACAATACTGTTAACGTTACGCTGCTGCACAGGCATACCACATTCCTTATAGATGGAATGCCGAGCTCGCTAGACTTTTTGATGAGTGATATTTACAACAATCCTTCAAGCTGGATAACTTCCATACAAAGTCTTGCCAGTTTTGGTGCCAAATTTGGTATCAATCGAAATGAGAAACTCACAAGACACAATACACGAACAATTTTATAAGGTCGCCCCCGTGAAAAACCCACTCTACCAATCTCACTTAGCTCTCCACCCAATTAAAATCCCCCTATACCTCATCTGAATGCTAATTACTTGATGCTATACCTAAATCATTGACATTTGCTGGAAATTTGGCATTCTGGGGGTTCTGTGGGGCCCACTGCGTATTTTGCACCCACTTAGGCAGAGAAAAGGTGCATTTATCAAGTTGCCTTGATCGACCTATGCTATAATAAGCATTATAAATGTTATATAGCAATTCTGTAATGTCCAATTTGGGGCAGGGGTATGGGAACTACGGCGAGTCGGAGGCACTCACACAAGGGACAAAGGGGAAAAAGAGAAATCCGTCGCTCCATACCTGCTTCAAGTTTCCTCCTGGTTTTTCCTCTCAGCGTTGAGGGCAAATTATATGACTTCGACGTAATTTAAATGGGGTCAATCGGTGGCCTGATTGGTTTTTGGCATAATTTCCAACCTAACATTGGGGCGCTTTTTCCAACTGTGCCTTCCCATTTAGTCCATGACCCCCAACTCACACCAGATTTGCGGCCAAACTAATTATTATTTATTAATTTAAGATGGTGATTGGTGGACTATGTGAAGAATGGTGCCTGTTTCCTGACATTGCCCAAATACCTACCCAGCCTCTGCACCTCTCCCCAACCTTCAGGCATCTAGCTATCCAGTGCATGTCTCAGGTCACGGAATGGTGGAGTGGGTGCAGAGATATGCTTGCGCAAAGTTAAGTGAGACGATTTGGCTGGCAGGGGGGTGAGTTTTTTCACGGGGGCGACCATAAGTCAGCACGACAAGTTGGACGAGACCAGGAATTCTGGGCAGGCCCCTCGAGGCGCCTCTAATATGCTCACCATGATCAACCGTGACTGCAGAGGGCCAAATTATGTTGTCTAGGTGCAATTAGATTGTAATTCTGTTGCTTTCCAACTCGTCACTTCATAAGGCACGTCAAGAACCTGATCAGCAGATCGAAAACCAGGCAAGCCATTACCAGCATGGATGCCATAAATAACAAGAACAACAACAATAGCTCACGGTAGATCTGGAAAAACTTGATCAACAAAGCACCAGAAAGAGCACAAGAAATATTTAACGATTCCACATGCACGCACAACCACGGGCAGGCCTCCAAGCCGTAAAAAATCCTTAGACCGGCACCATTGAAATTGAGCCCACCAAGCAAGCTCAAATATTTGGGGAGTAAAGATTCTTAGTAAGCTATACATATTAAACATGGCACTTACCTCCCTGACGAGCCCTGATGAGGCACAAGCTCAAATATTTGGGGAGTAAAGATTCTTAGCAAGCTATACATATTAAACATGGCACTTACCTCCCTGACGAGCCCTGATGAGGCACAAGCTCAAATATTTGGGGAGTAAAGATTCTTAGCAAGCTATACATATTAAACATGGCACTTACCTCCTTGACGAGCCCTGATGAGGCATCGCCCTGTGCCTGTTTGAAAATACAACTCTACGTCTGGGGGAGCTTTCTCCGATTCCAGCCCTTGCGAGGGCCTTTGCCGGGCTGGTTGATCTGGGCAAAAAACGTTGTCAATTCATATAGATGCTAATCTACCCAGAAAGGGGGCGTTGAAAACGAGTGTACAAATTGCAGTGTGTGTGTGTGTGTGCATTCAGGCATTTTACCCTTCAACCCCATATATCCACTGTTTCACCACCTTTCCAGGCACTTTCAGTGCCTGAAGTGTGACAAATTGACACCTTCACATGCTGCGCTGCTTAGGTTGGTTTCACAGTCACAGACCAGATTCACACTCCTGAGAGCTTCTGAACTAAATCATTTCCGTGAAATAAACACACACCTTTTGAAATAAATGTTTTCCTTAATTTCATTGCTCACACCCCAGAAAGTCAGAACTTCAATTAAATGAATGCAGCTTGAAACAAAATTAAACTGGGCGCCTAGAAATTACACTTGAAAACACTCAGAGAACGGGCTGGAATCAAACCCCCAGATCTGCTTTGAACTACAGTCAAAAATGACCCTTGCTGAATTAAAGGGCTACACTCTTCAATTCTAGACAACAGTGCCTTCAACGAGTGCATCAAAACCCTAAGCAACAATGAATCTCCAGGACCGGACGGGATCGATAATGAGCTTTTGCGCATGCTTCCTGCAGAAATCGAAAACACCATAAACATGCTCCTTATCTACCATGTGGGCTATTGGCTTCACACCAAAAGTCTGGAAGACGAGCAACACCATTATTATAGACAAGAACAAAGGAGATGAAACTGAAGTGCCCCCCTACCGCCCAGTTGGCCTGCAAATAGCCTCTACAGACTGTGAACACGTCGCCCTGTGCCTGTTGTAAAGTGCGGTTCTACGTCGCCAAAAGCACCTGTCTGAGATATGCCCCTGACATCGGGGACAGAGGGTCACCGAGTCTGAGGTATCTGGCAACATAGAGCCGCACTTTCCCTACATGGTGACATGCAGATCAACAGCTCCCCCACGAGCGTGCCCAACCAATCACTTTTGAAGCTGCAAAACCATGAGCTTTCAACTGTTGCTGTATAGTCTTGCTTGGCCATGGTGCGCGCACTGGGTGAATTTAAGCGATGGCATGAGTCTATAACCAATTTGAACTACAATTGCAACATGATCACACTCGGCCAATGTGTGTGCATGTAAACATTATCAGAGGAAGGCAACTGATCAAGTGCCCAAACATGCTCCTTAAACAATCAAGGGGCAACTACTCTCACACCTCTTCATTAAATTGGAACCAACGCAGCATTAAACTCAAGCTAATAACAGGGTTTATAGATATAAACCTTATCGGTAGATATGCTTTCATGGAAAAGGTAGAGCAGCATTTTACTTTGTATGCCACCTTATCTCATCTTGCATTATACTTTGTATACCACCATTATAAAGAAGAAACTACGCAGGCAGTGAAAAATCACTCCCACATTAATAGGAAAAGGAGCCACTTTGGTATCGGGTACCGTTAAACCCCTCCACCAATATACAGGAAAAAATATCAATGGGGATTTGGAGGGTTGCAGGCTTGACCTGAAACTGTCTCCTGATGAGAGTTGATAACATACAGTGCTGGAAAGGGCACGTCTGGTATGGACAAGTTTGGCAGCGTAATTGACAGAATGAACATGAAGCTTGGAAGCAAGTTTCCTAATCTTTGAGAATCAAGACCCAGCTCCTTTATAAAAAGCTCCAGCGTGTGATTGTTGTAGATGGTGCCACCCACTCTCAAAAGGATGGTGTGGGGAATTATCGTTATACTTGTGTATACCATCTTGATTATCTTGATACCTTCCAGCCACTGGGTTATTTTTACTCTGCTGTGCGATGGTCTAGGGTTCAGTCGGGGAGTGTGGGGTCCCTCGTCAAACTGGCTTCGAAGTCAATAATAAAAAAATGTGGGATTATTCTAAACCTGGTCTCTGCGTGCCGGTGTGAACCCCCTGGACCTGTTCTTGACGCTTTGAATCTTGTTAAAATGAACAAGAATTATTTAATATTTAAGTATGACCAGACTTGATCTGCTTTCGTTCCTGTTGGTCCTCTCCTCGGCAGCTCCCTCTCCAAATGTACTGATTCCGTTTCTATCTGAGTCGAATCATGAAGTCAGAATTCCTGGGTACGTTTTGCCTAGACGCCTAGACGCGAATGCAGAACGTGCTTGCAATATGCATGGACAGCTGCCTTTGTTAATTACCCTCCCACTCTAGTGCACACTTGTGCAAAAGCAGCCATGTATACAACACGACCAGTCATGTTGCATGGACAGCCGAGGCAACTGCTCAGCAGCTCTGCGCACGCGCGCGCAGGAGAGGATATTCATTTAACAGAAGCAAATTTGGCCGACGTGCAGGTTTCCAGTGTTTATAGTTTTCCAAGACAATGTGGAAATGCTTGAACACGCATTCTCTAGCGCGCACGCCACGTTCCCGAACCAAGTAGTCCTAGTGGACAACAGTGAGAGGAAGGAACTCACCTCGTCCAAACACCCAGTGAGTACTATCGACACCACGAAACAGTGTGCCTGCTTCTTCCCCAGGTCTTGTCAGCTGCAATGGTGTGCGTGGTGTCTCTGCTGCGCTTGGCTGATCGTGTGCCATGCCATGCTTTATTAGCAATAATGTGTGTTTGGGTTGGTGGCCACGCACGCTATGAGTACCTTTTTCTGCACAAATACAGAGGGCCCTTACTCGCTGGGTTCATACAGTTACTCTAAAAAGCTACTGCACGCGTTGCATCCATTTCCATCCGGCAACGGCATTCCGTGCATTTATGCGCTGAGCAGCAAATTGGTGATACTGCTAATCCTTTATGCGCACAACATGATGATGTCTGCTTTTGTTCTTGGCAAGTTTGAGCAGCTGTCCCAGGACGTGTCTTGCATTTTGCTAAGGGCAATGGCTACTAGGATGTTTGACAAAAAACGAGGCAAGGCCCTAGGAAAGGCTACAGCTTAAATTACATCTTGACGAATGTCACTCAGCTTACAACCATGCATTACGCACGACTGCAATCAGCCATTGATTTTGCAGAGCTGCCTGCCTAAATGCATGCACACACAAGCTGCTTGCTTTTTTGCTTCGTCAACAATCGACAACATACTTGTTCCAGCGCTGGCGCCATGAAAGTCATCCTTCATTGCGCAAGTGTACGCAAGTGTACCTTAATGCATGCACACACAGCCTGCCAGCTCTAGCGCAATAAATCATTATCTGACTATGCAAGGAGACTTATGAGTTCAGTGTGAAACATCTGAACTCAGGTTCTTGAAGTGTAGCATAAAGTGAGATGTTCTCACTTTCTGGTTTTCTCCGGTTTCTGCTTCCCTTCTCCATTCTTTTTTAATCCATAAAGAACACAACTCTCTCTTTAGCATACTTCCCCCCCTCCTTCACCTCTTTTCTATATTTTAGCCAGATATTTTAATCTTTAGTTTTCTCCCGTTTCTCCGGTTTCTCTGAGTTGTTGTGTTCTCCTTGGTAACAATGACAGAGCCCTATGCATCTCACGATGCAAGCGAAATAGAACAGCTGTTTAAATGAGGTAGCCGGGTCTTGAGCCCGTGCCTGCAGGTAATTATATTGATAATATCCAGGACTACCTCAGAAGTCTAATACAGTCTGGAGAGTCTGTTATGTCGGAAGTCTAATACAGTCTGGAGAGTCTGTTATGTCCAGGGATGGGTCATACGGACCTCAGAGACGTTCAATACGGTAAAATACGCATTAAATACGCAATACGCGTATAATACGGTACCGTACTTTATGCAATTTGGGAGTGCCGATTTTTGACCCAAAATGGACCCGGTTCGCCCCAAAATCACCCAAAACTGTTAGGTGATTTGAGGAAAAGAAGAGTCTGCAGACTATCAATAAAAGATAAAAGTAATCTGACTTAAAGGTTTAGAAGTAAAAGTTTCACCCCTCCTACACCCGCGAAAGGAGGAGAGGACCGATTTAGTTGCCACACATTTATTTGAACTAAACGCCTGTTTTGCGTGTACACATCATCCAAGCTGCTGCCATTCATACATCAGGATTTGTTGCCGCATATCACACCATGATGACAATAAGGAGAAAAAAGCCACTTTGGTACCGGCTGCTGCCGTACGACTCTTTCTCCATAGCAAATAGAAATTCCCAAGCAAGAGGCCTGAACTCACCAAAGCCATTTGTGTGCCTGTGCATGCCACAATCACGTCACAGGATTTCTGAGTTTTTTTAAGCCATTTGTGTGCCTGTGCATGCCACAAACGCGTCACAGGGGTTCTGAACTCACCAAAGCCATTCGTGTGCCTGTGCATGCCACAAACGCGTCACAGAGTAATGCAACCACACTGTGTGCGTGCCTTCCAGCTGCTGCCACCTACACCACCACCATTGTGTTCCTCTGCAGGTCTTCAGCACTGCTGCCGCCTTCTTCACCTCCACCACCCTCCTCTCCTTCCCTCAAATACACAACTGCTTGGCGGCCTTAGCACACATTTGGTCGTTTAAGCAGTACGCCTGGCAGCATTCGGATGTGGTTGTGATGAACAAGGTCGGTGTTTTTGATTGTATATACCGGCGAAGAGTCAGTTTTGTCAGTGGCATGACCTAGCAGCGTTTGGACGTGGTTGTGATGAACAAGGTGGGTAGTCATGTGAGCAGTTTGATGTTTGGTGAGTGTTTGGATGTGGATATGATTTATGATAAAAAGGTTGGCTCTCGTTTTAGACAGTGGTGCGTCTGGATTGCTGCACCCGATGGCTGTCTTTCTTTGCCTTTTTGAGATTGTTAGCAACTCTGTTTGCCTTTTTGCTGTTTCAGGCTCTATTTTCAGGGTTGGCCGAAACCGTGTCTGATACTGTCTATACAGGTCTGTGGATTTTCCAGCAAAATACCATGTACACACCACTTAAAAGTACTTGAGTATGTGTATGGTTCTGGCCAACCCTGTTCGTTTTCATCTGGTTGACTAGGTACATTTCATGTTAATCCCTCATTGACATGCTGGCAATTCAACCCTATGCAAAAGTGGACATAACTGTAACAGCGCTGCTGCTTTTCAATTGACTTGCAAGTTGTTTCCAGGCATGCTCTGTGGACGAACATGTCTTAGCATTTGATCAACCCTCTTGATTTCGATGATCTTCTTTACTTTTTGTTGGTGGAGGACCTTTACAATACCCGGTACCAAAGTGCTAATTTTTCTCATTGAATGTAGGGAGCAGTTTTACTGCCTGCAGACTTTTTCTTTTCCTATTTCCTTACACTTTGGCTACTGTGGACTTAATCATACACACCTAAACACACGTGCAGAACCCCCAGGCGAACATGACCACCGTTTTGCTTGAAAAACTGCGTCCATTGGGGTCCTCCTGGGGTGCTGCATTCTTTGCCTACGACCTCCTGGCTCTCTTTAACACACAGGTAGGAGCAGTGTGTCATATTTACTTTTAAGTCACACATAGATACACGTGGTGTGTTCTATAATTAAGCAAAAGGGGTGCCCAGGGTTACGGTTGCCTGGCTCTCATCAAACCATGCAAGCCAAAAGGAACCAGAAAAACCGCGCAGGCATTAACAAACACTTTGCATACTATATGGCATATGTAATTATACCAGTCAGCTAAATGCAAGGGTGTGGTGTGTTGAACACAGCTTCCAGATTAGCAGTTTTGAGCAATGATGCCGAAAGAGTGAGTATGTTACAAGAGCTCCATATAATTGGCCTTACAGCCTAATGTGTTATAGCGGAGGACTTATGCACTGCCGACAAGCTGACGCGCCAGCCATAGTGTACGTCCATGTCAGCTTTTATAATTTGAGCATGGTGTCTTGCTTACACTAGATTTTGACACGAAATTGGGTCAGCTTGTCTGCTTTTGGTCTGGAGCCTCGTTGAGTTTAAGTTTTTATGCTCTTTCAAAGGCACAGCTGCCTGCAGCACATTGCTGCGACTCAACACGCTAGTTATTTATGATTTCCAGGAACTGAAATAATGAGTTTATGCACTCTTAGCTCTGCTTCGGCAAGCCATGAGTGTTTTTTTTGCGCACTGTATTAAACGATGCAGGCACTCGGTTTGGGTTCATATTTTCTGTTTAATGGCCTGTTGCCTTACTTATAATATATGGGTAGGTGCTTGAAATAAATTTGATAAATTAGGATTGGGCAAAGCGTCCCTATTGTATGCACTCTGCATTGGGTCCCTTGTAATGTTGCACTTGCACTAGCATGCAGGCACTTGCACTAGCACTTGCACTAGCATGCAGGCACTTGCACTAGCACTTGCACTAGCATGCAGGCACGGAGCCGTCATACTGCTGCTTTACACGTAATCATGTATGCACTCTAACGCTGCTGTGTTCAGCATTTCAGATCATCACACGGTGCCTTGCACAAACTCCACGTTTATGCCTGGCCCTTACACGTAATCATGTATGCACTCTAAAGCTACTGTGGTCAGCATTTCAGAGTTTACAGAGTAAGCCATCAGTCAAAGCGTGCGACTGCTAGCCAAAGCCACTGTGGTCAGCATTTCAGATCATTACACGGTGCCTTGCACAAACGACACATGTTTGCGTGGCCTCGTGCTTTGTAACAAGAGGTGCCTGCTTCAAGTCAGCCTGCGAACTTTATGCCTCAAGCCTAGCTCACACAAGGATAAGGGCAAACAACTGCAGGGTTCCACATGTGTGCTCTTTGTGTAATGCGCTCGCACAAGGATTGGGGCAAACAACTGCAGGGTTCCACGTGTGTGCTCTTTGTGTAATGCGCTCGCACAAGGATTGGGGCAAACAAATGCAGGGTTCCACGTGTGTGCTCTTTGTGTAATGCGCTCGCACAAGGATTGGGGCAAACAAATGCAGGGTTCCACGTGTGTGCTCTTTGTGTAATGCGCTCGCACAAGGATTGGGGCAAACAACTGCAGGGTTCCACGTGTGTGCTCTTTGTGTAATGCGCTCTTTGTGTAATGCGCTCAAGAGTAATGTAAGAGAGCTCTTAATGTAACATTAAAAGGAATGCCAGGGACCAGCAACAAACTCAGTGAAACAAGCACGAGATGCTAGATTGCTAGGGTTAAGACTGCGGTTGGGCGCCATGCCGTGAAAAGGTGTAAGAAGCCCTTACGGATTGTTTCTGGGTAAAACTCTTCAGATCAAGTGCCTAGTTCACAGGAATATCTGGCTAAAACATGCCCAAGGCCCCGCACAGACTCCTTGACTGGTCCCAAGAGAATGCCTGCAACTAGCGGGGCAATCGACACAAGCGCTTGATGCGTAGGGTCTTAGAGCAATCAATATTGAGCACCATGCAGTAACAAAGAAGCCGTAACAGGCTGTCTTAGAGGGACGAAGAGTTCTTATGAAGTATTCACGGAATGTGCAAGGTAGTGCACCCCTGTGCTTTTTTCCCACATGAACATGTACACGCATAATGGTTGCAGGTGGTCTTAGAGCAACCGTGGGACGAGAACTTTCTGCAGAATTACATGTATGTGTTTGGTCCTCTTAGCTGAAACCTCTTTACTTGTCAATGTTGTATTGACTTTTTGTGGTTTCAAGGAAATTGAGTGTGTTGTTGACACATGGAAATTGTAAAATATACTGACCTGTCTCCTCTCATCTTCCCGTTGAAAAAGGTTGTTTCAGTTCGGAGCCTGGCAGTCAGAACTTTTATGCGTGGCCTCACTTGCAACTCCTGACCCCTTCATATGGCAGATGGCAGATAGCAAAGCACATGTTTGTGTAGATGTGCAAAGGTTCTGCCCCCCCTATTTTTCCACCCATAGAGTAAATGGCGTAGCATACGTTCCAGCCCCTATTTTCTCTATTCCCACTTACAGGGTAGATTGTGACGCATACCATCGTTGGCGAAGGGGGGGCTACTCTGCCGACGCAATAAGTGTAATGGAGTACCTCATGATTGTGCACCTAGCAGATGTGCCTTCCAAACAGTGCGTGCCCATCTCTCTTTTTGGTCTGGCTATGCTTGTTGTGGCGTCTGTTCATCTGTGCACTTAGTAGGCTTGCCTTCCAAATTGTGAGCGCCCTAACAGGCAGGGCAAAGGCTGGTGTGAATTATTGTTGTTGCACCGGAAGCTGCATGTTTCGTAGCATGATCTGGTTGTGCGCTTGTTGCTGACTGTCTACTACACCACCTCATCTCGATCGTTGATCAGTCAGCAAGCAAGCATTCAGTCGTCATACTGACAGACACACACATACTTACACATCACACACACAAATTTGCTCCCACAGGTGGAGTGCGATGTCCTTTAGTTGTGAGCGTCTGGACACCTCCTTTACCCAAAAGCAGCAAGCAATTTGACACAATACCACATTTGCATGCGTTAATTTGCACAGCTGGAGCGGTGAAAGCGCATGCATTCACACGCATACATAAATGTGCACTTGTTAATTACAACTTCCTCTTAGTTAGTTAGTTAACGTGGCTGGACGCGTACGTAACCTGAAGCCCAGCAAAAGCAGGACCTGTTGATTTCATCTGAAGCTTTAAAAGCAGCCCTAAGAATGTGCACAAAACACACTTCCACCTAAGTACACGCTTGCTTGCATTACTGGGCACAGGTGGAGTGTGAGAAACGCTGGACACGTACTTACTTAAACCAAAAGCGGGGCACGAAAAACAAGTAGTGTCACCACGTCCACACGTCCATGCGCGCACAGGTGGAGTGAGATGTCTCCTCAGGAGCGATTGGACACATATCCCAAACTCAGCAAGAGTAGTAGTGGGAAGAAGAGCAACCACTGGAAAGAGAGCCACCAAAGCATACGTACAAGGTTTGTGAGGGAGGAAGGGAGAGAAATATATATGGAGAAAGAGAGAGAGAGAGAGAGAGAGAGAGAGAGAGAGAGAGAGAGAGAGAGAAAGAGTGTGGGTGTGGGTGTGTGGGTGTGCCTGTGAGTGTACTGTGTGTTGTGTTTGCGTGTGTGTGTGTTTGTGAAAGTGACGTGTTAGCATGTGGGCTGGTATAGGGCATCGCACGTACGAAAGTAAGTTGTCCCGTATTCTTGGGATTGGTTTTATTTAAAAGTACATGCAGGGTTTCATATAGCCTAACTTCCTGGTTGGCATTTGCAAAATCTAACAGCAAAACGTACGCTATGCCAGAGGTTTACGTGCAACAGGAGGGTGTTTATTTTTTTTGGATGGCACGTATGGGGACGTAAACAAAACGTATATACCATATCGGCAGGAGGGTGTTCATTATTATTTTTTGGAAGGCACGTATACGTCTCGGGTCGAAATCCTGAGGGAACCCCCCCCCCTGAACCCCCTTCCAGTGCCCCCACCAGGACAAAAAGGGTACCAACCTTCTCCTTTTTCAAATAGGCATCCATCTGCATACTCATCAAGACCTAAAACTGAAGTGTTGTAGAGTTATGGGGCAATAACTGAGATACGGACGCCCATGCACACATGACCTACCAGGCATCCATAACTGGCTCACACAGTCCCACATTGCTTCCATTTCTTCAAAATCCCACTGACTATATCATGCTGGCACAATCCTGTAAGTTTGGAGTGAATTGCTGCTTCATTGGCTTGACTCACCCGCGGCCTGCACCCGAGCGCGTGTGCCTCTGACCATTGGACATGTCCACAGGACCCCCCCCTTAACTCAATTAAATTAAAAAGGGTGTGGAACGACTGGGCTTGAGCTGAGGATTCCGCTGATGTATTCAAAATATTGTAGGAGTGGCCCAGTATATTTTTGGAGGGGGGGTCAAAAAAACTCTGACCCCCCCCCCGACCCC
>Ga0307945_1002072_pt1:5000-16091 | contig 16091 bp, 15 predicted proteins | sample OrgLakmetagen228_FD_201818 | JGI IMG/M metagenome (GOLD analysis project Ga0307945, IMG submission 201818) | Saline water microbial communities from Organic Lake, Antarctica - #228 | ecosystem: Environmental > Aquatic > Non-marine Saline and Alkaline > Saline | place: Antarctica...
GGTATCGGGTAACGTACAATTCCTCCACCGCGAAAAGGAAAGGAAAATCAATGGGGATCAAGAGGGTTGCAGGCTTGGCCAGAAACCGGCTCCTAATGAGAGTTGATAACAGTACTGGAAAGGGCACGTCTGGTACGAGGAGGCCAAGGCTGAAGAGAGGAAACCAGGGAGGCAGTGAAAAACCACTCCTTACATTAATCAAGGAAAAGGAGCCACTTTGGTTTTGGGTAACGTACAACTTCTCCACCACGAAGGAAAACAAAAAGGACAATGGGATCGTGTGGAAAGCAGGCTTGACCTGTTACAGCTGTGCCTGTAACTCTTTGCAATAGGGTTCATTGGGATGTGCCAATATCTTGTCCTCGACACTGGGATGTGCCAATATCGCAAAGCCCCTCACTTTAAACACCTCGTTTGGTGTAACGCAACATACCACCAATAAGTTGATGCCAGCTTGTGCCGTGTCGAATGAGTCAGTTTTAGGATCAGCAACCCGTGTCAGTTTGTAGGTCATGTGAGTGTGTGTGTGTGTATGTTTTTATGTGTGTGTGTGTGTGTGTGTGCTTGACGGATACAAGTTTATTCAGATTGCCTATAATTTTGTCTTAAGCGCTTTCCATATTTGTTTACTTTCGAATGAAGTTGTGGCACGGCCTACGCGCAGTTTCGTGTGTCCTATTGACAATACTCAGCAACCCTAATCGCGGGTTGACTGCAATAAAGAAAAAGAAAAGGAAAAACTACCGTGGACAGTGAAAGGCCACTCCTCACCTACCACAGCAAGCCAGTCACCACCCATGATCCTTATGCCGCTTGGTCTCGCTCAATCCTAGGTCACTCCCTTGAAGCTGCAACGAGGGCGCGTTCAAAACGAGCTCAACAGCCTCAACGAAGCTGCTTCAGACGCAGCACGCAGCACAGCACAGCAAGATGCGCGTGAAGCGCGCGAGCTTATTGCCTCTGTGGTGCGTGGGTTAGGTAGTAGGCCTTCTGCATCGTGAGTTGTTGTTTTGATTACTTAGTTGCCCGTGAAGCGCATATGTGGTGGGTGGGAATGGATGCCGTTTTCACGGTTATGATTCTTACCAATCCGTAGCCATTCCACCGTTTATGACTCCACATTTGGATGCTCCTTTGGGTATCATAATCTGCACACAGTCTGTAGTGCATGCATGATTTGACACACCCTTCACAAACAGCTGAATCACCCACCTTTTGTGTACCCTCCTTGTTATTCAGGCAGCCCGATCTGGACACACAGTCTGTAGTGCATGCATGGTTCTGGCACACCCTTCACAAAACAGCTTAATCACCCACCTTTTGTGTTCCCTCCTTGTTATTCAGGCAGCCTGATCTGGACACACAGTCTGTAATACATGCATGGTTCTGGCACACCCTTCACAAACAGCTTAATCACCCACACTTTGTGTACCCTACACACCCTACACCCTACACCCTACACAAACCACACCCTACACCCTACACCCTACACCCTACACAAACCAGCTGAATCACCCACATTTTGTGTACCCTCCTTGTTATTCAGGCAGCCCAATCTGGAGGTCCAAGCGGTGGCGAAGGAGGCCCTATTTCAGCACGTCCCTTGCGTGTGGTGCGTATTTCAGCACGTACGCGTGTGGTGCGTATCCAGGAACATAGGTTCTCTCTGTGGCACAGTATTTGAAGCCCAAAAACATGGACTGTACAGTTGTTACGTCCCTTGCGTGTGGGGTACGTTCCTGTTTAAAAGGGTCTGCTAACCTAATAAAAAACCAAAGTGGAGTTTTAGCACGTCCCTTGCGGTGTGCATGTCAACCGGGGATATTTGCTGCATCACGTTGCTGAAATAGCAGTGCTGCATTATGTTGTTGAAATAGCAGTTCTAATGACGTTGCTGAAATAGCAGTGCTGCATTACGTTGTTGAAATAGCACTTCTGCATTACGTCGTTAACATAGCACTGCTGCTTTACGTTGCTGGAATAGCACTGCTGCATTTATGCTGGTGAAAAAGCAGTTCTAATAACGTTGCTGAAATAGCAGTGCTGCATTACGTCGTTAAATTAGCAGTGCTGCATTACGTTGCTGAAATAGCACTGCTGCATTACGTCGTTGAAATAGCACTGCTGCATTACGTTGCTGAAACAGTTCTGCTGCATTACGTTGCTGAAGTAGCACTGCTGCATTACGTTGCTGAAACAGTTCTGCTGCATTACGTTGCTGAAGTAGCACTGCTGCATTACATCGTTAGAATAGCACTGCTGCATTACGTTAATGAAATAGCAGTGCTGCATTACGCCGTTGAAATAGCAGAGCTGCATTACGTTGCTGAAATATCACTGCTGCATTACGTTGCTGAAATAGCACTGCTGCATTACGTTGTTGAAATAGCAGTTCTCATGACGTTGTTGATATAGCACTGCTGCACTATGTTGCTGAAATAGCAGTGCTGGTCCTTCTGCGTGTCCTCTGCGTGTTCTGATGAAGTGTTTGTTGCATTATGAACAGCATTATGGAATAACAGTGTTGATCCTTTTACATATTCTTTACGTTTATATTCTTACCCCAAAGAAAGGCTGCGCAGCTGTGCAGGCATTGGAACTCACCCCCCACATTTATCAATAGTGGGGTAGCTTGATCCTTCTGCTTATTCTTTGCGTGTCTATTCGCACCCCAAAGAAGGGCTGCGCAGCTGTGCAGGCATTATGAAGCTATATAGGCATTATGCAGGGCTGCGCAGGTATATGCAGGCATTATGCAGCTGTTTAGGCATTATACAGGGCTGCAGAGGTATATGCAGGCATTATGAAGCTGTATAGGCATTACGCAGAGCTGCGCAGGTATATGCAGGCATTATGAAGCTGTATATGCATTATGCAAGGCTGCGCAGGTATATGCAGGCATTATGAAGATGTATAGGCCCTATGCAGGGCTACACATGCATATGCAGGCATTATGCAGCTTATTGCATTATGCAGGGCTGCGCAGCTATGCAGGCATTGGAACTTACTCAATAGTAATCAAGGGAAGAAAGAAGCAGCTCCGGTGTCACGTGCTACCTAACCAAACGCCTCAATCTTTTGTGTTAATAATACCAAAATATACTGTTAACAATACCAAGTTATGCTGTGCAGGCATTGAAAATATGCTGTGCAGGCACATTAAACATCACTCCCCATCGCTTACTAGGCACTCCTCTTCCAAGAAGGACAGGATTGTTGACTGGACAGGACAGTTTACAGGACAGGACTGTCCAGGATAGTTAGACTGTCCAGGAAGAGGAATCCGGGACAGTTCTGTCAACAGTCTAACAATTGCAGGGAAGAAAGCTCCGGTGTTAGTGCTACCTAATCAAACGCCTCAATCTTATCCCCATCACGATGCAGTTTCACATTTATCAAGGGAAGGAAAAAGCAGCTTTGGTGTTGAGTGCTACCTAATAAAAATGGCTTGATCTTTTATGTTCACACAAAAATATGCTGCCCCTTGTGTGTAAAGGTGCCTAACCAGGTAATGCATTTGCTGCAGTAAGTGTGCATGGCAGCCGCACAATCTTGCCTTACAGTGTGTTGTGTTGGTCGCATTTCCCCTCTGGAAGAGTGTCAGATGAATAGGGTCGGCCAGAACCATACATCTATAGGTATACACGGTGTATATACGGTATTCTTGGCAGAGGAACGCCAAATATACGGTCATATAAGGTGCATATATACGGTCCTGGCCAACCCTACAGATGAAGCACAGATGGAGGACACAATGTCAGTCCCTTGTTCCCTCTTTCCTTGAGTTGGCCAGGACCATATATATATAAACATTGTATATGACCGTATATTCAGTAATTTCCCTGCCAAAAATGCTGTATGCATAGGGTTGGCCATAACCATGTATGTATATGCGGTGGAAGTACGGCAATTTTGGCAGGGAAATCACTTAATAAACGGTCGTATATGGTGTATATACGATAATGGCCAGCCCTACACCTTCTCTTATCCCTGTCAATTCTCTTTACATCCATCTTTTTGTTAACATTCTTTGTTAACATCCCCCTGCACGTACAGGTCCTGGTGACTGGGTTTCAGAGCTTTAACGATTCCTCACATGTGTCAGATATCCCTCATATGTATCAGATATTCCTCACATGTATCAGATATCCCTCATATTGTGTCAGATATCTCTCATATGTGTCAGATATCTCTCATATGTGTCAGATATCTCTCATATGTGTCAGATATCCCTCATATGTATCAGATATCCCTCACATGTATCAGATATCCCTCACATCGTGTCAGATATCTCTCATATGTGTCAGATATCTCTCATATGTGCCAGATATCTCTCATATGTCAGATATCTCTCATATGTGTCAGATATCTCTCATATGTGACAGATATCTCTCATATGTGTCAGATATCCCTCATATGTGTCAGATATCTCTCTCATATGTCTCAGATATCTCTCATATGTCAGATATCTCTCATATGTGTAAGATATCTCTCATATGTGTCAGATATCTCTCATATGTGTCAGATATCCCTCATATGTATCAGATATCCCTCACATGTGTCAGATATCCCTCACATGTGTCAGATATCCCTCATATGTGTCAGATATCTCTCATATGTGACAGATATCTCTCATATGTATCAAATATCCCTCATATCGTACCCGATATCCCTCGTATATGTCAGATATTTTTGCCGTCACGTCCCCTGCACGTGCAGGTAATGATAACTGGGTTTGAGAGCTTCAACGTGGACCTGTACAAGAGGGCAGCACTGCGTGTGCACGCCCTGGCACCCAATGTCACCATGGATGTGGGTGTGCACTGGGAGTGTGTGTGTGTGTGTGGCTGTGTGTGTGTGTGTGTGTGTGTGTGTGTGTGTGACTGTGTGTGTGGCTGTGTGTGTTTGTGTTTGTGTTTGTATGTGTCTGTGTCTGTGTGTGTGCGTGTGCTTGCACTTGTGTGGGTGTGTGGATGTGTTTGTGTGTGTGTGCGTGTATGCTTGTGTGTGTGTGCTTGTGTGTGTATGTGTGTGTGTGTGTGTGTGTGTGTGTGTGTGTGTGTGTTTGTGTGTGGGTGTGGGTGTGGGTTTGGGTGTGGGTGTGGGTGTGCGTGTGCATGTGCGTGTGCGTGTACATGTGTGTGTTGTGTTCGTTTGTGTGTGTGTACGTGCGCGTGTACGTGTGTGTGATTTTGTTGTGTGTGCATGTGCATATGAGCATACAAGTGCTTGCACGCAAATAAACGCACTCTCACACACACACGCAGACAGGCACACACACACGCACACACACGCACACACATGCACACATTCACAGGTGTTTAGTGATAGGGACATCCTCGAGCCTGGCCCCGCAGCAGACCGTGTGGCTGCTGCCTTGGGCAGTGCAGACGTCTTTTTCGGATCTTTGCTGTTTGATTTCGACCAGGTGCAGCAATTAGAGACGGATTAGGGGTGTTTGTCGTGGCCAATTGCCTCTTGAACACCCACATGGTGACTGCTATGGGATGGGTCTTGGATATGGCGAATCACTCTAATTACACCCAAGTAGTGCCTGCTGTGGGATGGGTTTTGATTGTTGCAGATCACCTTATACACACCCACTCAGCGCCTGCTATGGGATGGATCTTGGTTATGGCGAATCACCTTAATTACACCCACATAGCGCCTGCTGTGGGATGGGTTTTGGTTGTTGCAGATCACCATATACACACCCACTCAGCGCCTGCTATGGGATGGGCTTTGGTTGTGGCGTCTCACCTTAATTACACCCACATAGCGCCTGCTGTGGGATGGGTTTTGGTTGTTGCAGATCACCATATACACACCCACTCAGCGCCTGCCATGGGGTGGGCTTTGGTTGTGGCGGATCACATTGTAGCGCCTGCCATGGGAGCATGAGGCTTGTTTGCAGTTAGGCGTTTAAATGGTGCCCCTCTCAAAACGATGTCCATGAGATTCCCTCGTGTGTGGTTTCCAGTCCCAGACCTTGACAGACGCTATTGGTGCCGTGCTGCAATTGTGAGCGCAGATGCGTGTTTGGATTGTCCTTTATATGCGTTTTTTTCATTTTTGTTGTGCTTTTTTTACAAGCAATTCAGCATGCACTAGTGGTCATCTCCATGTGCATTGCTGTCGACGTTGTAAAAAGTGCTCGATTAGTGCTTGTATTGTTATCCTTGTGGTCAAACTGCAATGAGATGCAGCATGGATGCATTAGCAGATCACGTGGGCAATCCGTGCATCAGCAGATCTTGCATCAGATCGTGCAGCATCGTGCATCATCAGATCGTGCAGCATCGTGCATCAGCAGATCGAGCATCATCGTGCATCAGCGGTGCATCAGCGGTGCATCATATCGTGCAGCATCGTGCATCATCAGATCGTGCAGCATCGTGCATCATCAGATCGTGCAGCATCGTGCATCATCAGATCATGCAGCATCGTGCATCATCAGATCGTGCAGCATCGTGCATCAGCAGATTGTGCATCATCGTGCATCATCGTGCATCAGCGGTGCATCAGCGGTGCATCAGCGGTGCATCAGATCGTGCAGCATCGTGCATCATCTGATCGTGCAGCATCGTGCATCAGCAGATTGTGCATCATCGTGTATCATCGTGCATCAGCGGTGCATCAGATCGTGCATCAAATCGTGCAGCATCGTGCAGCATCAGATCGTGCAGCATCGTGCATCAGCAGATCGTGCATCAGCAGATCGCGTGGGCAATACAAACCTAGCTACAGGATGCACCCATGCTCCACCTTTCTATGCAATCAAATCATCACGTATGCGATTCTCATCACGTATGCGATTCTCATCACGTATGCGATTCACATCACGTATAGTCAGCTATAAGCATGTTTTCGCTTGCAGGTGGAGTGGATCCGGGCCCGTATTGAAAAGGTCCCCCTGCGTTTCGTGTTTGAGAGCGCGCTGGAGCTGATGAGCTGCACCAAAGTGAGTGTGGTTTGTGTAAACCGTAACGCTTTTAGCACGGGCGTCCTCCATTTTAGAAAGAGCGTGCTGGAGCTGATGCTCTTTATATTGCGCTGCACCAAATTAAATGTAGGTACTTTTAAGTTCAATCCAAGGTTGTGCACGCCATGATTCGTTGCTGTCCCCCATTCAAGAAATTTTCAATCCAAGGTTGTACGTGCCATGATTCGTTGCTGTCCTTCAATCTAGAAAGAGCGTGCCAAGTATCGTAAAGCAGATCTATTGCACAACTTACATTCAAATCAGTTCTTAAGAGAGCGCACCGGAGCTGATGCTCCTCGATCTGTGATTGCTTTACAGAACTGCAGCTTAAGTTGACTTTTCCAGCTTCAGCAAAGCAGCTATGGCAAGCACACCCATCTCTTGGTTGCTCCTCTAGTCAGATAAGCACACGGGCTCTCAAGATTTCAGCAGTACGATTCAGGGTGGCCTAAACCACTCTCTTTTCCTCTGCATATTGAGTAGGGTTGGCTAGAACCGTATATCTACACCGTATATGACCGTATGTACTCTAATTTCCTGCTAAAAATGCCGTATGTACACCGTATATACCTATAAATGTATGGTTCTGGCCATTACTAATATTAAGCAAACACTGCCTGAACTGCGGCCTTCTTTTCCTCTGCTTATTGTGCAAGCGTATTAGAGTGTCTGCCGTGAGCGGGCTCGGTCGTTGCTTCTGTCAGTTTTACCATGTACCATTCAGAGTGGCTCAAACCATTCTCTTTCTGTTCCTCTGCCTATCTTGTACTCAGGTTGGAGGGTTTGCCATGGGCGGGGGCGAGCAGAAAGGCCCTCCTCCTGCCGTTAAAAAGGTATGACACTTATGCTGCTGCTGCAAATCTTATCATGGGTAGGTTTGGCAAGAACCATCTACACACACCGTACACGACCGTACACATATGGTAATTGGTGATTTTCCTGCCAAAACTACCATACAAACACCGTATATATATGGTTCAGGACACAAACTATATATATATATATATATGATTCATGCCACAACCTAGTCATGGAGGTTTGTTCTGTGTTGGGCAGAGTTGTGTTATGTTTGACCCTTACGGCATTGTATTTCACGGTTGAGGCATTAAATTAATCACAGCTTTTTACCAGTAGGCATTTGTACCAGTACAAGGACAGCAGCGAGTGGGGTCAGGGAGGAAGAGCGATTGAGATGCATGTGTAGCAATCATATTTAGAGAGTACATGAGGCAGCAGGTAAGTGAAACGTTGGTAAAAAGGGGAAACCGACAGGCCCATTTCTGTACTTAGTGCAATACGTACTTAGGCAATACATATATCTAGGGTTGGCCAGAACCGTATACATACACCGTATATGACCGTATATATGGTGATTTCCCTGCCAGAAAGACCGTATACACACCGTATATATATGGTTCTGGCCAACCCTACATATATCCACGTAACAGTGAGGCACGAGGTGCGGTAGTGAGGGAGGGAAGGAGCAATTAAGATGCAAGCTCAGGTGTACTTCTGTGATGGAAAAAGTGGAAGGTGGGGCCAAAACCTGAGAGCCATGGGTATTCAAGAACACACTGTTGTTTGCTGCTTTTTAGATGCTGTCGCTGTTTGGATCTGGAAGGGAAGAGGACAAGATGGTAGGCTACCTGTCATTTCTAAAGGTGAGAGCGCTGAGTGTGTGTGTGTTTTTGTGCTCATTTTTGTGTGCGTATTCACGTGCATGTGTGTACATATTGTGTCTGTATGTATGTAAACGTGTCGACGATGCCTGTATGTATGAGAATGCCTGTATATATGACAATGTCTGTATGCCTGTATGTATATGTGTCGATCGACTATGTACACATATTGTGTTTGTGTATATAAATGTGTCGACAATGCCTTCAGCTCAAGAGAAAACTTACCAGGAAAGGCGTGAAAGAAGTCCAGATTTTTATCATCTTGAAACTTTCAACAACTATTTAATGCGTCACTTTTCAATCCCGTCAATTATACTCTCCCTGCCTGATTATTGGACTACAAGTTATAGCCTGATTTTACGGACTACAAGTTATAGCCTGATTATCCGGACTACAGGTTATAGCCTGATTATACAGACTACAAGTTATAGCCTACCTAAACTTGGCATAGTGTACATTAAGAACCCACTTGCATCAAAGAACAGCTCTCCCAATCTGTTGCTCGCATATAATATCAAGAAACCAAATCTGCCAATTACAGGATTGCACGTACAATTTCTGTACCAAACAATCGTTCAATTTCCAAAATGACCGTGGACAGGTGGTAACAGCCATAGGTTTTTAAACCAACCATAGTTCTTTAATTTTCCAACCAACCCTGTGTCACATTTGACACTCAGAGACGATTACTACCATCCATAACCTAGTGCCACGTATAATCATAATTTCTCCACCGCAATTACCTACATGCAGATTGGACCAAAGCTCCTAAAATTCGTTCCTGGGCAGAAGGCGGCGGATCTGCGCAACTGGTAAGCGGCTCTACCTGCCCTGTCACTCTTGCTTGTTATGAGACTTGAGGGGTCCATGATTCTCAAACTCTGCAAACACAGCATATGAGCGCCTTGAGCAAAGAGTCGTCGCTGACTAGAGGTTGAGTTACGATGTTGTAGTGAAGGGCGCTCTGTAATTAGAGCAAATCTGTAATTAGAGCAAAGAGTCATCGCTGTCTAGAAGTTGAGTTACGATGTTGTAGTGAAGGGCGCTCTGTTATTAGAGCAAAGAGGCGTCGCTGTCTAGAAGTTGAGTTACGATGTTCAAGTGAAGGGCGTTCTGTAATTAGAGCAAAGAGTCATCGCTGTCTAGAAGTTGAGTTACGATGTTCAAGTGAAGGGCGTTCTGTACTTAGAGCAAAGAGTCATCGCTGTCTAAAAGTTGAGTTACAAGGTTCAAGTAAAGGGTGCTTTTTACTTAGAGCAAAGAGGCGTCGCTGTCTAGAAGCTGAGTTACGATTTTCAAGTAAAGGGCGCTCTGAAATTAGAGCAAAGAGTCATCGCTGTCTAGAAGCTGAGTCACAGTGTTCAAGTAAAGGGCGCTCTAGTCAGAGCAAAGAGTCATTGCTGTCTAAAATTGTGTTACAATGTTGTAGCGTTCTAGTTATAGAGCAAAGAGGCATCGCTGCCTAAAGGTATGTTGCAATGTCGTGATGAAGGGCTGTGTAATATCTGCAAAGCTCGACGTGTGTCGTCTCAACATTTATCATTCAAGCTCTAATTACTGTGTCGCTCGACATGTATCCTTTCAACCCAGTTACTTGGAGGTTAACATCTTAAGTCCAAGCTGACTACCTTTCCTTCAATGATATGGGGAATGCTTTTCACTGCTCGCATAGTCCTTCCTTTCGTTTTATAGGGTAAATGTCCGAGGCTTGTGATTGTGTTAACTGTGCGTATTTTGTACCAGCAGTCATGACGATTGTTATAAGTGACAGGACAAGCTGCCTACATCCCAGCGCTTCCTTCCTCTCATTCTTTTTAATACCAAACACACTTTTCCTTTTTGTTCTCAATACCAAACACACTTTTCCTTTTTGTTCTTGTCCTTAATACAGGCTGACCGTGTACTCATACTGGAACCAGGTGTGTGCAACGTGCATGTGCGCGTGCGTGTGTGTGTATTTGTGTCTCTTTGCATTTGTGTTTGTTTGTGAATGTTTTGTGTATGTGTGTGTGTGTGTGTGTGTTTGTGTGTGTATGTATGTATGTGTGTGTACGTATGTGTTTGTGTGTGTGAGAGTCTGTATGCTTTTAGGGTATGCGTTTGTTAAGACTTGCAAAGGCTCGTGCTCACTGCCTTTTGTAGTCAGCCTTAAACAGTCTACAGGATCAAAGCATATATCATAAAGTGTGTCTCTCTGAGACTTACAGAAGCTCTGTAATTACAGCCTCTGGCAGCAGAAACGCATACACTAAATACAAACGTAAATACATACACGCACGCAAACAGATGTGACAAACACACGCTCACACTCACGTAGGCACACACACACACACACACACACACACATACACACACACACATACACACACACACATACACACACTCGCACAGGCATACACACATGTGAACACACACATAAACAAACACACA
>Ga0307945_1002080_pt1:5000-15000 | contig 16066 bp, 22 predicted proteins | sample OrgLakmetagen228_FD_201818 | JGI IMG/M metagenome (GOLD analysis project Ga0307945, IMG submission 201818) | Saline water microbial communities from Organic Lake, Antarctica - #228 | ecosystem: Environmental > Aquatic > Non-marine Saline and Alkaline > Saline | place: Antarctica...
GAGGGCAACAAGGGCGGCAGCAGCAGCTGCAGCAACAACAAGGAGGGCAACAAGAGCGGCAACAGCAGCAGCAGCAGCAGCAACAACAAAAAGGGCAACAAGGGCGGCAGCAGCAGCTACAGCAACAACAAGGAGGGCAACAAGAGCGGCAGCAACAGCTGCAGCAACAACAAGGAGGGCAACAAGAGCGGCAACAGCAGCAGCAGCAGCAGCACAACATTGAGGGTGACGTGCATACTCGTTACCTCCACCGCTGCCAATTTCCAAATAGCTCCACCCCCTTGCATTACCAGCAAGCGCTTGACAGCAAAAAATACACACCCCTTGGCGAGCTGACAGCACACACCCCTCCCCCCCCCTCCCCTTCCCATGGTTCTTCCCAGCATGCCCTCCGCAGCGGTAGCAGCAGTAGAAGCACTGACGAAAGCAGCAACAGGGTCGACTGGAACACACGCGCAAGCGCCAGCAGCAGTAGTGATAGCAGTGGCAGCAACAGTGATGATAGCAGCTTGGGCAGCTCAGGCTCCAAATACCTTGGTTTGTTGCGGCCTGCGTGGCCGGCACCCGAAAGGGGGGAGGTTTTGCAACAGCAGCAGCAGCAGCAGCAGCAGCAGCAACAGGAAGAGCTGCAGCCCCATTCCTCTCAAGAGCAGCAACGGCAGCAGCAGCAGCAGCAGCACCAACGCCAACACCAGCAGCAGCAGCAGCAGCACTTTCAGCACCAACACCAGCAGCATTCTAGCTCAACGCCACGGCAGCAGGGACAACAACAGCAGCAGCAACATCACCAGCAGCAGCGGGAGCAGCAGCAGCAGCGGCAGAGCTCAGCTCCACAGTTTAGAGGAGGCGATGAAAAAGGAGCTGGTCTCGAAGGAGAAAGCCTGCCCTTGCCCAGCGCAGAATGGGGGCACGCGTTTTGTGAGGCCGTGCTGTGTGTGGCGTCTGTGCGCGCACCTTCCTCTCCACATTTACCACCACACGCACCACACGCGCTGCCACCCCATTTGCAGCAGCAGCAACAGCAGCAGCAGCAGCAGCAGCAGCAGCAACAGCAGCAGCAGCAGCAGGAGCAGCAGCAGCAGCAGCACCACCACCACCAACCACACGGAGGAGGCAGCAGCAATGTCGATGCAAATGGCAGCAGCAGTGCCGGTGCTGATGGCGGCAGCGGCGGCGTTGGTGCGAAAGGAGGCAGCAGCAAGGGCAGCAAGAGCGGTGCCCTCCCTACCTCATCCCCAAATGGCTCAGCCAGTAGATGCAGCAATCAGGTGTGTGTGTGCTAATGTGTGTGAGAGGTGTGTGTGTGTGTGAAGTGTGTGTGTGTGTGTGTGCTTGTGTGTGTGTGAGGTGTGTGTTTGTGTGTGCTTGTGTGTGAGGTGTGTGTGTGTGAGGTGTGTGTGTGTGTGTGAGAGGTGTGTGTGTGTGTGTGCTTGTGTGTGTGAGAGGTGTGTGTGATGTGTATGTGTGTGTGTGTGAGGTGTGTGTGTGTGAGTGTGTGTGTGGGGGGGGGGGGCTCTGTTCACCCTCTCCATGGAGGGTAGAACTCACCTGAGGGTGGGGCGCCAACACAGACTCAACACAGACTCAACACAGATTCAACACAGACTCAACACAGACTCAACACAGACTCAACACAGACTCAACACAGACCACAGACTCAACACAAACTCAACACAGACTCAACACGGACTCAACACAGACTCAACACAGACTCAACACAGACTCAACACAGACTCAACACAGACTCAACACAGACTCAACACGGACTCAATACAGACTCAACACAAACTCAACACAGACTCAACACGGACTCAACACAGACTCAACACAGACTCAACACAGACTCAACACGGACTCAACACGGACTCAACACAGACTCAACACAGGCATGAAATGCTGCTCAGGCACAACATAAATGTAACATTGCTAAATGGGTAACTTGACAGATGCCAATAACAAAGTATGTTCGTTACGTGTGTGTGCGTGTGTTCGTGTGTGTGTGTGTGTGTGTGTGTGTTTGTTCCAGGTATCGGTATCGGTTACACTCCTCTCCCCTTGATGGTTGAGAGTGTATGTTCACGCCCACATTCACACACTCTTGCTCCCTCTTGTACAGGGCAGGGCCTTCATCAAAGACACCAGGCACACACACACACACACACATGTACACACACCATTCACACTCCTGCTCCTTCTTATACAGGGCAGGGCCTTCATCAAAGACACCAAGCACACACACACTCACGTACACACACGTACACACACGTATTGTATGCCCACATTAACACACTCCTGCTCCCTCTTGTACAGGGCAGGGCCTTCATCAAAGACACCAAGCACACACACAGACAGGCACGTTCACACACGTATACACACACCATTCACACTTCTGCTCCCTCTTGTACAGGACAGGGCCTTCATTAAAGACACGGCGCGTGGACACACACACACACACGTACACACACATATACACACACATATACACACACATACACACACACGTACACACACATACACACACACATACACACACGTACACACACACACGTACACACACACATACACACACATACACCTTGTGTGCCCACACTCACTCACTCCTTTCCTCCATCCACTTCACTCCCCATCGTGTGCACAGGACATCGCCCTCATCACTTGGTCTCTGGCGGTGCTGCGGGTGCGCGTCTCCCCATCTTTCATGGAGGAATGGCTCAAGGTGTGTTGTGGGTTCAGGTCAAAGTGAAAAAAGTGTGCAGGTATGCTGAGGTCATTCGGAGTGGCTGAAGGATTTTTGGTTTAGACTCGTGGCGACGTTGGCTGTCTTGTGTGGGTGTGGCTGTGGGTGTAAGTGTGCGTGTGGGTAGGTGGGTGGGTGAGTGCATGAGTGTGTGGTCTTTAAGGCACTTAGGTAAAGGTTGAAATGGTGAAAATTGCAAGCTATTGTGGTTAGCTGTTGCGTCTACAAGCACACTTGTACACACTCACACACACACACCCACACACACACGCACGCACGCACGCACACACACACTCACACACACACGCACACACATATATACACACACACGCACGCACGCACGCACGCACACACACTCACTCACCCACCCCCACACACACGCACAAACACAGGTGTGCCATGCCCAGCTGGCCAGCATGTCTGGCTGTGACGTGGCTCAGTTGGCTTGGGGGCTGGCCAAACTGCAGCACAGACCGCCCACAGAATGGATGAAGTCCTTGGCAGACAGAGGGTGTGTCTTGGCAGCAAGGAAGCAGCTGAAACCGCAGGTGTGTGTATGTGTGGGCGTGGGCGTGGCTGTGGGTGGGGGTGGGTGGGGGTGTGCCTGTGCCTGCGCCTGCGCCTGTGCCTGTGTGTGTTAAAATGTATATGTAATATATGTGTGTGTACCTATGTGGATGTATCAAAGAGCACTCTAAAAAAGCGCAAAGCGCAAAGGATAAATCCACCTGCATTGACACACACACACACGCACACACACAAACACACACACAGTACACAGCCAACACGCATCAATAATTTAATTTTCAATTGCTAACAGCTTGTTTTAGAAAGCACCGCAGATTGCAAACGCATTCAATCATTCATAACACCTTAATATCAAAATATGCTCATTCGGCATTTGTAATCATTTCGCCATATATTATGTTAGAGCTTGGTTCACCATCGCACGCACCGGCAGGACACGAGATTTGAATCCTGATTCATTTTATATCTTTGTTCGTTCAGCATTTGATTTGCTCAGCACCTTATTCATTCTATGTTATTTCATTTTCATTTTATTAACTCTTATTTCAAAGCTGAATTCATAGGGTCGGCCATAATCAAATGCATATTCAGATAGTATGCGGTATTTCTGGCAGGAAAATCCTCAAATATACGGTCATATAAGGTGTATATATACGGTTCTGGCCAACCCTATAATTCACCATCGCATGTTTGACAGGACACAGCCAACATGCTTTGGGCTATGGCCAAGCTGCGTTATTAAATTGTGTTTTATCGTGCAAAGCTCAAATGACCATCGCACGCCTGACAGGACACGGCCAACCTGCTTTGGGCTATGGCCAAGCTGCGCTATGACCCAGGCCCGGTTCTGCTGGACACGATGATGTTGGCACTGCCCAGTACCGGAGGTAAGAACCTGTGTGTGTGTGTGTGTGTGTGTGTGTGTGTGTGTGCGTGCGCGCGCATGTGTGTGGATGTGGGTGTGTGTGGGTGTGGGTGTGTGGGTGTGGGTGGGTGCGTGCACTAGTGATGGGCACGATAATGTTGGCACTACCCAGTACCGGAGGTAAGAACCTGTGTATGTGTGTGTGTGTGGGTGTGTGTGTGTGTGTGCGCGCGTGTGTGTGTGGGTGTGGGTGTGGGTGTGGGTGTGGGTGTGGGTGTGTGCGCGTGCACTAGTGGTGGGCACGATGATGATGGCATTACTCAGTACTGGAGGTAAGAACCTGTATGTGTGTGCGCGTGTATGTGTGTGGGTGTGGGTGGGTGGGTGCGTGCACATGTGTGTGGCTTTGCTTTGCTTGTGGGTGAGCGGTTGGGCGTGTGTGTGCGTGTGTGTTAGACTTTGCTTGTGTGTGTGAGCGTGGAAATGCTCGTGTGTGTTACTGATTGTGTGTGAGTGAGTATGTGGATAGGTGGGGGTGCAGGTACGGGTGCGAGTGTGCGTGAGTGGTTGTGCGTGCGCGTGTGTGTGTGCATGTGTGGTTGAACAGCAATCATGAATTGCAGCAAATAATGTGCTGCGCCATTAACTTGCACTCAATACACCCATACACACATTTACACACACAGAAACACACACACACACACACACACACACACACACACATGTAAGCACACACACACACACATACGTACACACACAGCTGCTGCTGGAGTGTTCGGTCCCATGAACGTGGCCAATGTGTTGTGGGCCCTGGGGACGCTAAAACGCGCACCCTCACGAATACAAATACATATACACACATTTACGCATACACGCACACAGACACATACACATACACACGCTCACACACATGTAAACACACAAACACACGCGCACTCAAACACGTACACACACAGCTGCTGCTGGAGTGTTCGGCCCCATGGACGTGGCCAATGTGTTGTGGGCCCTGGGGACGCTAAAACGCGCACCCCCTTTGGGTGCAATGCAGCAGCTGCTGTCTAGCGCGTGTGAGGGACAGAACCCTCTGAACCAACAGGTGGGCACAGTCACACACAAGCGCACACACACACACACGCACACACACACAACTGCATACACACAGTCACAAACACACACACAACTGCATACACACAGGCGCGCACACACACACACACAACTGCATACACACAGGCGCGCACACACACACACACAACTGCATACACACAGGCGCACACACACACACACACAACTGCATACACACACACAACTGCATACACACACAGTTGCTGCTCTGTACGCACTAAGAACTTTTGTGTACACGTAGGGAATCCAGTTCATCATCTGTGCCAAGCACATACACACACACACAACAAACATACACACACAAAACAAAACAAACACGCACACACATACACGTACACACACACAGGAATTGAGCGACATCTTGTGGAGCTTGGCTCGCTTGCGCTTTGTTCCTTCCACACACATGCGACACGTGCTCATTAGCCAACTGCACCGCCTGCTGTCTATCTCAGTACTGGGTGCGTATTTCCCAGCCCAGTGCGAAAGGCTGTGAGTGTGTGTCATATGTCTGTACACACACACGCACACACGCACACACGCACGCACGCACACACACGCACACACACATACACACACATTGCCAGCCAACTGCACCGCCTGCTGTCTATCTCAGTACTGGGTGCATGTTTCCCAGCCCAGTGCGAAAGGCTGTGAGTGTGGGTCATATGTCTTGTCTGTACACACACACACACACACACACACACACACACACGCACACACACACGCACACACACATACACACACATTGCCAGCCAGCTGCACCGCCTGCTGTCTTTCTCAATACCTGGTGGGTGTGTTTCCTAGCCCAGTGCAAAAGGCTGTGAGTGTGGGTCATACGTAGGGTGGGCCAGAACCGTATACATGCACCGTATATGACCGTACATTTGGTGTTTTTCCTGCCAAGATTACCGCATATACGCCGTATATGTGTATATGGTTCTGGCCAACCTTAATCATATATCTTGTTCTCAACACACAAACACACACACACACATACACACACACACACGCACACACACACAACACACGCACACACACACACACATACTCACACATTGTTGAGCAGCTGCATTGCATGCTCTCTATTTCGTCCTAGGTGAGTACATCTGCACATCAGTTTGTGAATGTATCTTCATTTTGAAACATACACGCACATATACACTGTGAATGTATCCTCATTTTGAAACAAACACGCACATATACACACGCACAAACACATGCACACGCACACGCACAAACACTTGCACATACACATGCACACTCACCCTAAATGCACACTGCACACACAAACACACGCACACTGCATGCACACATGTTCACTGCACGCACACACGCACACTGCACACACACACACTGCACACACACATGCACGCTGCACGCACACACGCTGCACGCACACACGCACACTGCACGCGCACTCATGCACACTGCATGCACACGTGCACACTGCACACGCACACGCACACTGCAAGCACGCATGCACACTGCACATTGCACATTGCACACTGCACGCACACACACACACACTGCACGCACACACGCACACTGCACGCGCACACATGCACACTGCACGCGCACACATGCACACTGCACGCACACACGCACACTGCACGCACTCACGCACACTGCACGCGCACACATGCACACTGAACGCACACATGCACACTGCACGCACACACGCACACTGCACGCACACACGCACACTGCACGCGCACACATGCACACTGAACGCACACACGTTCACTGCATGCACACACGCACACTGCACGCACACATGCACACTGCACGCGCGCACATGCACGCTCTTGTAGACATTCGTGCAAGGTGTGCCTATAATTGTGTACCTCATGCAATCTGCTGGCCATCTGCACTATCCGACACGTACACACACACATATACACACACTGCACACACACTGCACACACACTGCATACGCACATACACACACTGCACACACACTGCATACGCACATACACACACTGACACGTACTTACACTGCACACACACACATATATAATGTACACACAAACATACACCTACTTTGTACATTGTAGGCCCATCTGCACTAGCCCAGCTAACACACACACACAGACACACACATACACATACACGCACACACACGCACACACACACACACTTCGTCCGCTGCAGACCCATCTGCACTAGCCCAGCTAACACACACACACACGCATACACATTCATACTCACAAACACGCACACACACATACAAACGCACTGCAGGCCCATCTGCACTGGCCCAGCTAACACACAAGCGCACACACACATGCAAACACACTGCAGGCCCATCTGCACTGGCCCAGCTAAAACACACACACACACACACACATACACACGCACACACACTTCGTACACTGCAGGCCCATCTGCACTGGCCCAGCTACACTGGGCTCTGCCCCGCCTGCTATTCGGTTGGGCCACCACCCTCCCTCAGCCCTTGCTGCAACGCCTTGGGGCAGCCACTGTGGCGGCTGCACCAAACATGACTAGCCAGGTGTGTGTGTGTGCATGTGTGTGTTTGTTTGAGCGTGTGCGTGCGACTTTGTGTGTGTGTGCGTGCTTGTACGCGTGTGAGTGTTTGTTTTTTATTTTGTTAGTCTAAGCGTGTGTGTGTGTGTGCGAGTGTATGTGAGTGTGAGTACGTCCACATATTTTGACTCTAGAGGCATCCTGGTCTGCTTTTGATTCGGTGCCATCTTTCAGCCGCTCCCTTTAACTAGAACAAACCGAGCCTGCACTTGAAATGCTATTTGATGTTTTGGGGCTTTGGGGTGTGAACGCACACACACACACACACTCAACCCATGTGCTATTTTCTCTTGCCCTAATTTGGGGTGTGCTGCTGAGTCAGAATATGTGGACGTACTCACACTCACATACACTCGCACACACACAAACACACACACACACACACACACACACATTGCCGACCAGCTGCATTCTCACACACAGGGTGTGCCTTGGGCCTTGGAGTGGGTGCACCGCTGCAGCGTGCAGATGGAACCACATGAACACTCCAAACGCACACACACACACACTAATCCCATGTGCTCTTTTCTCTTGCCCTAATTTGGGGTGTGCTGCTGGCCTTGAAATGGGTGCACCGCTGCAATGTGCAGATGCACCCACGCACACTCAAAACGCACACACACACACTGATCCCGTGTGCTCTTTTCTCCCGTCCTCGCACACAGGGCTTGCTGCTGGCCTTGGAGTGGGTGCACCGCTGCAGCGTGCAGATGCACCCCACGCAAATTGACATGCTGCTTGACAGCCTCCTGCTCAAACTGCACGGGGGCTTAGCACGAATCGCACCTAGTGGGGAGAGTGCACGTGTGGGTGTGGGTGTGGGTGTGCGTGGAAAGGGTGCAAGCGTAGGTGTGGGTGTGGGTGTGCGTGGAAAGGGTGCAAGCGCAGGTGTGGGTGTGGGTGTGCGTGGAAAGGGCGCAAGCGCAGGTGTGGGTGTGGGTGTGAATGGCGAGGGTGCAAGCGCAGGTGTGGGTGTGGTGGGGAGGGGTTTGACTCCAAGTGTGGGTGTGGGGGGTGAGTGTGCAAGCAGTGCAAGCGGCGATGCGCTTCATGGCAGAAACAGCAGCAGCAGCAGCAGCAGAAATAGCAGCAGCACCGGGAGCAGCAGCAGCAGCAACAGGGGTAGCAGCAGCACCGGGAGCAGCAGCAGCAGCAGGGAGAGCAACAGCACCGGGGGCAGCAGCAACAGCAGCCGCAGCAGCAGCGACAGCAGGGCCAAAGGCAGAAGCAATGGCCTTGGCATGCTGGTGGAGACGCCAAAAGCAGCAGAGTCTACAGAGCACGTGCCTCACAGAAACACCTCCCTACCGCCCCCCACATCACACCATCAGCACAGCGGCGTGAGCAGGGCTGGAGGCAGCTCGTCGCCTCTGCCACTCAGCAGCACCGATGACTACTGCACGCAGTCTTTCTCCTTCGTGCCCATCGGCAATAGCACCACCTCCACCAACGCCGCCGCCCCCTCCTCTGCCCCCACGATCCATCTCAAAACCACACCACCCTCCCACTCAGATCAAGCAGTCATGTCAGAGCACGCCCCCCTCCAGCGCGATCTGGTCAGATCAGGTCCTCATGTGCCCCACCTCACACTCAGATCAAGCCCTGAGGCACACGTGTTGAGCCAGGTGCTGTGGGTGATGGTGCGGTTGAGGCGGCCAAGATCTGGACGGCAGCTGACAAGCCTGCTGACCGCCTCGCTCCCGGTATGCCAGCGTGAGAGCGTGTGTGTGTGTGCGTGTGTGAATGTGTGTGCTGTGGGTGATGGTGCGGTTGAGGCGGCCAAGATCTGGACAGCAGCTGACAAGCTTTCTGACCGCCTCGCTCCCGGTATGTCAGCGTGAGAGCGTGTGTGTGTGTATGTGTGTGTGTGCGTGTGTGAATGTGTGTGCTGTGGGTGATGGTGCATTCGAGGCGGCCAAGGTCTGGACAGCAGCTGACAAGCCTGCTGGCCTCCTTGCTCCCGGTACGTCAGTGTGAGAGCGTGTGTGTGTATGTGTGTGTGTGAATGTGTGTGCTGTGGGTGATGGTGCGGTTGAGGCGGCCAAGATCTGGACAGCAGCTGACAAGCTTGCTGGCCGCCTCGCTCCCAGTACGTCAGCATGTGTGTGTGTGTTTATGTGTATGTGTGTACATGTGTGTGTGCGTGTGTGTTCGTGTGAGTATGGGTGTGTATGGGGGTGCGTGTGTGCATGCGTGCGTGC
>Ga0307945_1002084_pt1 | contig 16050 bp, 19 predicted proteins | sample OrgLakmetagen228_FD_201818 | JGI IMG/M metagenome (GOLD analysis project Ga0307945, IMG submission 201818) | Saline water microbial communities from Organic Lake, Antarctica - #228 | ecosystem: Environmental > Aquatic > Non-marine Saline and Alkaline > Saline | place: Antarctica: Organic Lake...
GCGTGTAGTGCAAGAGCAGCGTGTAGTGCAAGAGCAGCGTGTGGTTGCAAGAGCAGCGTGTAGTGCAAGAGCATGAAGTGCAAGAGCAGCGTGTGGTGCAAGAGCAGCGTGCAGTGCAAGAGCAGCGTGTGGTGCAAGAGCAGCGTGTGGTGCAAGAGCAGCGTGTAGTGCAAGAGCAGCGTGTGGGTGCAAGAACAGCGTGTAGTGCAAGAGCAGCGTGTGGTTGCAAGAGCAGCGTGTGGTTGCAAGAGCAGCGTGTGGTTGCAAGAGCAGTGTGTAGTGCAAGAGCGTGAAGTGCAAGAGTGTGTAGTGCGAGAGTGTGTAGTGCAAGCGCAGCGTGAGGTAAGGAGAAAGTCTAGGCAGTATCAGGAGGCCTCAGAAAGCACAACTTTTGGACGTCACGTCCAAATCCCAATACAGATTATATATTTGGAATCCTCACGTTAGAGCTTTTGCTTGGTATATGTATGGGTCCAATCGGAGGGGGCCGAGGGGGGGGGTGGGGGCTGGGGGGGGTCCGAATTCCTTGGGACCCCCTCCAGAATTTTTCTGGGACACTTTTATGAAATTTTAAATGTATCAGCGGAATCCCCAGCTCAAGCCCAGTCGATAGGCACCCTTTTTTAGCAAATTGGGTTAAGAGGGGGGGGCTGTGGACATGTCCACAAGTCAGAGGCACACGCGCTCGGGTGCAGGCCGCAGGGTGAGTCAAGCCAATGAAGCAGCAATTTACCCCAAACTTACAGGATTGTGCCAGCATGAGATAGTGGAATTCTGAAAAAATGGAAGCAATGCGAGACTGTGCAAGCCAGTTATGGATGCCTGATAGGTCACGTGTGCATATGCGTACGTATCTCAGTTTTTGCCCCATAATTCTGCAATAATTCAGTTTCAGGTCTTGATGAGTATGCAGATGGATGTCTTTTTGGAAAAGGAGCAGATTGGTACCCTTTTTGTCTGGGTGGGGCCACGGAAAGGGGGGTTAAAGGGGGGGGGAGGGGGGGCAAGGGGGTCCAGCCCAAAATTTGGACCCCTGACCGTTAGTTTTTTTTGCCCTCCTGGCATTATAGTCTTTTTTGCAAGAGCAGTCTAAGACAAGGAGCAGTGTTTATTTTGCAAGAGCAGCATGAAAAGGCAAAGAGCAGTACACTTTTGCACGAGCAGCGCAAGGCAAAGATGGTGTATATTTTGTGAGAGCGGTTTTAGACAAGGAGCACTGTCTGCTTTGCAAGAGCATTCCAAGGCAAGGAGCAGCGTAAGAGTGTAAGGCAAAGGGGTGGCTGGAGATATGTGATGACCTGTGTAAGCAAAAATAAACGTGAAGGTCATTCAGCAAATCCAAGCAAAAAGCGTGATAAAACAAGTGGTTGCAGATACATTTGCACACGTACGTGCACCCACGCGTGAACACACACACGCCCCCCCCTTCCCCCAGAATGATGCACACACACATGAGCGCACACACACACGCACACGCACACACACACGCACACACACCTGGGTGTCCTAGGTGCTGCAGCCTGCAGCTCAGCAGCACGTGACAGCAGGAAGTCAATATTCCAGGGGTCCAAAGGCATGAAACCAGGGGGATCGCCCAGATCTTTACCATTGCTACCCCCAACAGAGCTCCTGGCAGCCGTGCTGTGGCTGACTCCAATCTGCGAGGCCTCCTGCATTTGTAGGAATGGGCATGTCAAAGTACTCACCTAAACGCGCTCGCTACCCTCTGATAAATTATCAGTGATAATGCATGCAGGAGTCACCCCTTTGGTCGTGTGTTGGGCCGTTGCTTGTGAACTGGAGCTTGAGCACACACACACACACACACACACTCACTCGGCCATACGCCTGGCCATTGTGTGAGCAGATGAAATTTGCATCAGGCTTCATGTGATCTACACTTCCTTTACACCTGCACACCAAGCCCTGTTCGCAAATAGACACATGCTGTTATCTGTTATCCAGGAAAGAGAGCCTCCCCCTCCTTTATCACCTGCTCACCAAGCCCTGTTCGCAAATAGACTCATGCTGTATTCTGTAATCCAGGAGGGAGAGCCTTCCCCTCCTTTATCACATGCACACCCAAACCAAACAAGCTGTGCATCTGGTCCATTTAGAAGAATCACACAAATGACATATCCCCCCTACCTTGACCAACATCCCCGTTTGTTCAACCAGCCATGCTTTTCTTTGCAGTAGCTTTTGGGAACACAGTGTCGAGTGGGAACAGTGGGAACAGAGTGTCGAGTGGGAAGTAGGTAGCACAGGGTTAAGTTTGAACACAGTGTTGAGTGAAAACACAGTGTCAAGTGGGAACACAGGGTCGAGTGGAAACACAGTGTCGAGTGGAAGTAGGTGTCTTGCCTTTCCCCCTACCCAGCCAGCAAACCTGAGTCTGCTTAGCCAGCTACGCATTCCTCAAACAGCACACGTTCCCTCAGTAAGAAACACAACACATTAATTAAAACGAACATGTCCCCACAGTGTCAGAGTGGATCAACAAAACACACACACGCACCCTCTACCTTACACACAGTCACATTGGAGCTACAATACACACAAACACGCACCCCCTACCCTACACACAGTCACATTGGAGCTACAAAACACACACATACTTACACATGCACCCCCTACCCTACACACAGTCACATTGGAGCTACAAAACACACACATACACAGTCATGCAGCCTTTACCCTACACACAGTCACATTGGAGCTACAAAACACACACATGCACCGTTTACCCTACACACAGTCACATGCATGTCTTAACAGTTTCTCTGCCTACCTGCACATCCAGGTTTGCTCGACCAGCTGCACATTCCTCAAAACACACGTACCCTCTTTTACACAAATCCTTGTGCATCTACATGTACATATAATAATATATGTGGATTGGCCAGAACTGTATATCCTATACCTTATCATGACGTATCTTGCCTGTTCCTTTGCCCGACCTGCACACCCAGGCCATATCTTATCATGACGTATCTTGCCTGTTCCTTTGCCCTACCTGCACATCTAGGCCTGCGCGACGAGCCATGCGGCACAGGTCACGCAGATCCGAGGCTGCATAGCCCACAGAAACAGCTCTTGAGAATTGGGTGAGGAAGGAGGCTGCAGCCTCAGGCGATCCAAGGATAGAGCCGTTGAGGATGGCGTGTGCGTGGGAGGGAAAGCCCTGTGGGTACGCACACACTCGCACGTAAATGAGAAGCCCTGTGGGTACGCACACACACGCACGTAAATGAGAAGCCCTGTGGGTACGCACACACAAGCACGTAAATGAGAAGCCCTGTGGGTACGCACACACACGCACGTAAATGAGAAGCCCTGTGGGTACGCACACACAAGCACGTAGATGAGAAGCCCTGTGGGTATGCACACACAAGCACGTAGATGAGAAGCCCTGTGGGTACGCACACACACGCACGAAATTGAGAAGCCCTGTGGGTACGCACACACATGCACGTAAATGAGAAGCGTGACCACACTGCAAGCAGTGCCACTTTCAATCTTTGTCTGTTCACTCAATCATTGCTAACCACTCACTCGTTGCCTCACCTTAAGAGTTGGACGGAACCATCCATATATGCGGTATATATACGGCATTTTTGGCACGGACACCATCAAATATACGGTGATACATGGTGTAATTATACGGCTCTGGCCAACCCTACTCACCTCTGTTAGCGTGGTGCCGCAGAAAGTGAGAGTGAGTGGGGGGAGCAAAAAAAAAGCACGCGCTCTCACCTGCATGACTGCGATCTGGTTGCGTAGGTGTGCCAGGCACGTGGAGCAGGTGAGAGCGAGGCGAGCCTGGGGCACCAAGCAGGAGGAGTGCACCTGAAGGGGACGGCAGCGGGGGGTCGAGTAAGAAGAATGACGGCCTGGATGGGTTCCGAGGGGTTTCGCCGCTCTTTAACCCAGACCGCACTGCTGATGAAAGGACATCATACACAATAAAAGGTCACTGCAGTTGCTTGCCATTTTAAAGCGCCACCCAGGAGGGTGTTTTTGTGTGTGTGTGTGTGGGAGGCACGTACACTTTTTGGGGTGGACGCCCCTGAGGGACCACCCACCCCCCAAAACCCCTTTCCAGTGCTCCCACCCAGACCAAAAGGGTACCAATCTGCTCCTTTTAAACATCTGCATCCATATGCATACTCATCAAGACCTGAAATTGAAGTGTTGCAGAGTTTGGGGCAAAAATTGAGTACGGACGCCCATGCACACATAACCTACCAGGCACCCACAACTTGCTTGCACAACCCCACATAGCTTCAATTTCTTCAGAATTCCATTTTCTCATGCTGGCACCATCCTGGAAATTTGAAGTAACGGCTTCTCCATTGGCTTGACTCACCCCGCAGCCTGCTCCTGAGCGCGTGTGCCTCTGACTTTTGGACATTCTGTGGAAGTGGCCCAGAAAAGAACAAGAGCTTCCCCCACGGGAACCAATCCACCCCCCCCCCTCCCCGATTGGACCCATGTAGTATATATCAATTAATAGCCCTTGACATCAGGATTCCAAATATATAACTTTTAATCGATTTGACACTGCCTGCTCCAAAAGCCGTGCTTCCTGCAACCTCCTGCGCCACCACACATAAAACCACAATCACAAACACGCCAACAAGAACACACACCTGCCACCGCACGCCTTCATTGGAGTGGTGCCGCAGCAGCATTTCCACCTCAGCGTGCGTCAGCCCCACTGTCACAGGCCTTTGCTGCTGCGAGCTAGCTGTCACCTCTTCCGCTGTTGTATCAGCTGCAGGAGGAGGAGGATGGTGATGGTGATGGTGATGGTGATGGTGATGGTGATGGTGATGGTGATGATGATGATGATGATGATGGTGGTGATGGTGATGATGATGATGATGATGATGGTGATGGTGATGGTGATGGTGATGGTGATGGTGATGGTGATGGTGATGATGATGATGATGATGATGGTGATGATGGTGATGGTGATGATGATGATGATGATGATGATGATGATGATGATGATGATGATGATGATGGTGATGATGATGATGAGGATGATAATGATGATGATGATGATGATGATGATGATGATGGTGATGGTGATGGTGATGGTGGTGATGATGATGATGATGATGATGATGTGTGAACATATGAGGTGTGCGTAAGGCCAGTAAAAGACGCGGCGGTGTCATGATGCGTAAACAGGTGACAAGAGATATCTCAACGCATATGGGAACGTGCAAACGGGTCTAGCGCAGAACGTCATGCACTGGGAGGTAATGTTGATCCGTGCCTGTACCTGAAACCAGATTCAGCCAGACGTCGCACTTCATGCACTGGGAGGTTATGTTGATCCGTGCCCGTACCTGAAACCAGATTCAGCCAGACGTCGCACTTCATGCACTGGGAGGTTATGTTGATCCGTGCCCGTACCTGAAACCAGATTCAGCCAGACGTCGCACTTCATGCACTGGGAGGTTATGTTGATCTGTGTTCGTACCTGAAACCAGATCCAGCCAGACGTCGCACTTCATGCACTGGGAAGTTATGTTGATCCGTGTTCGTACCTGAAACCAGATCCAGCCAGACGTCGCACATCATGCACTGGGAGGTTATGTTGATCCGTGTTCGTACCTGAAACCAGATCCAGCCAGACGTCGCACATCATGCACTGGGAGGTTATGTTGATCCGTTCTCGTACCTAAAACCAGATCCAGCCAGACGTCGCCAAACAGTAGCAGCTGCCTGGCCCCGGTGGGCCCGCGCATGATGCCTTTGTGCCCTCCCTCTGTGCCATCGTGTGCATGCAAGAGCGTTTCCTGCTGCTGCTGCTGCACGATGCCTTTGTGCCCTCCCTCTGTGCCACCGTGTGCATGCGAGAGCCGTCCCTGCTGCCCCTGCTGCTGCCGCTGCTGCTGCTGCTGCTGCTGCTGCTGCTGCTGCTGCTGCTTCTTTTGCTCGTGTTTTTGGTCGTGTTGTCCTTGGTGATGGTGCTCTTGGTGCCCTCCTTGCACTTCAGCATGCTCCTCGTGCTGGTCTTGCTCCTTTTGGTCCTCTTCAGGCACCCGCAGCTGCCTGCCCGTCCAGGCTTCCAATAGCCTGGCCTGCTCGCACAGGAGACGATTTGCAAACAACAACAAATTCACACATTGAAAGAACGAGGACTCCATTCAAAACACAGGGTGGGTAGACACGAAGTAGAAACAAGTAGAAATGCATGGTTGTGTAGGCCTAACAATTTTCACCGCAGGGAGGGCAGCAACGTACTCCTCTGAAATTACACAAATTACAATGTGAAGTCCACATGCCTGAAGTTCTGCATGATAGCTACAACTTACGGCCAAGGACGCAACAGGGAATACTCTGTAAATAGGTTTGGCGAAAAAGTCTCGTCCCCATGCCAAAGGTCACCCCAAACAGTGTCAAAAAGCTGTTCACCCAATTTAAAGCCCCTTATGCCTCATCTGAATGCACAATACTTAATTTTCTATCTAAACCATTGACACTTGCTAGAGATTGGCATTCTGGGGTGCTGTGTAAGGCTCGGTGCCCATTTTGCACCCACTTGGCAGGGAAAAGGTGCATTTCTGAACTTGCCCCGATCGACCTCTACTTCAGGATATAAGCATTATAAATGTTATATAACAATGCTGCAGTGTCGAATTTGGGGCAGGGGATACTGGGAATGCCTGCAAGTAGGAGGCACTCACACAAGGGACACAGGGGATAAAGACATTTCTATCGCTCCAAACCTACTGCGAGTTTTTAGCCCGGTTATTGTTACCAAATTTGCAGGGTTAAGTATAGTTTAATATAAAATTGAAACGGGCCAATTGGTGGCCTGATTGGGTTTTGATGAAATTATTTGACCCCTGACATGCAACAATACATTTGGTTTTCGAAAAATACCGTGTATACATAGGGTTGGCCAGAACCATACATTTATAGGTATATACAATGTATATACGGTATGTTCGGCAGGGAAATCACCATGCATACGGTCATATACGGTGTGTATATACGGTTCAGGCCAACCCTATGTATACACCGTAATTATACGATCTTTTGGACAATGAGTACAAAGCTGTGACAGCTCATCTATTCACACAAAATCTAGTTCATCGTTATGAATGGCCACGCGGAAGCCAGATCTAAAGTGAAATGAAGGTGGCTGCGCGCGCAATTAAAACAAGAGGGGAATTTAATTTGCTGCGCACAAAGATATCACCAGTAGTAGTCTAATACCCTTAATCAAATAAAGCAAGGAGCTCTAATACCGGGGCACAACGAGTTCATGGTAGGGGGTTAGTCTGCGTTTAAGTGTTTGTGTTTTGTGTTTTGCGAACTGCGTACCACACTCACTTGTTCGCTATGGAGGGTAAGCCTCGGTGCCGCAGCAGGGTCAGACAGCAGCTGCCTGGATAGACAGTTGCATCGTGTTTCTCTTTAGTTGTCGATGATGAGTGTGCGGATGTGGGGTAGGTGTGTGTGTGTATGTGCCTACAGGCAGGTACACCCTGAAGATTGCAGCGAAATGATCAATCTAGTGTCTCTCCTCTGACAAACCAGGACATGGCCATGAAATTCCCAAATCTGCTCAAAAATAAAAAAGGAAATGGCTTACACTTACCACACACCTGAGTGCCCCTGCGCATTGCCGCTCATGCTCCCTCGTCTTTTGTAGCTGAGCAGCATCGGCATGTTGGTGGTCTGTGCTCCTGTGTAAGTGTACACGCATGTGTACCTGGCTGAAGGTCACCCCCCACTGTAACCATTGTAACCATTGTACACGCATGTGTCCTCTATGTACATCGCTATTGCTGCAACAGTATTTCGTCCACAATTCTGTCAAGATAGAAGCCTGAGTGAAGAGATTTTGCCGTGCTGCGCTTGTCAATGATGCTGTTTGTTTACAGAGAACGGTTTCGTTTTTGGAAGGACCGAAGCTGGGACGTTAAACCTTTGTAAATGGCGGTGCGGACTGTTCTTACCAGAATTATTGCCTGACTATCCAATATTATTAAACAGATAGGACTTTTATCCTATATAAACAGATAGGACTTAATAACAAATAAAGCCTATAATAACATATAGCCTATATAAACAGATAGGATTTAATAATATTAAACAGATAGGAAGGACTCAATAATATATAAACTATAAACAGATAGGACTCAAACATATATACAGATAGGACTCATGGCATTTGCGGATAACGTACGTGCTGCTAGGCAAACCAAGAATAAGGATCACACAATACTTCTATGTGCACCTCATAGGAATGGATCTCAGACACTCAGAATCGTCGACTGGAATCAGGCACGCCAACATCCGTTTCACCACACCCCCTGCCTCTTTACCTCCTCCGCCACTGCCAGGCATGCAACCCACTCACCTATCCCACGCGGCAATCAAGCTGCTACACACACGTAGCCAAGGCGCCCAACCCAGATCTTGGTCTACAGGGCTGGGCTGGGGTTCCAATCCTGCTGCTGCTGCGTGTTGTGCGTGCTGTGCTCTGCTGTTTTCGGCACGGAGCACGGCACACAGCCACTTGAAACAGGCTTGCAACCCCTGCCTTAAGTTTTCATCTCCATGCAAGCAGGACAGGGCAGCTGCTGCAGTATCGTTCGCCTCTGCAGCTTGAGCGCGCATGTCCAGTTCTGGGTGGTAGTCCTGTGCGAGTGCGAGCGCCATTAGGTTGGAAGGAGGACAGGTAAAGAGGACAGTGCTGCTTTTGAATGCATGCTTTTTTGAATATGCATGCCTCAAATTTGGTTAGCAAGCTGAGTGCCACGTGAAAACAGCAAAAAGAAACTTCTGTACATAGTGCATGGAAATGTAGCTACAATTCATTACGCGTACATAGTGCATGGAAATGTGGCTACGATTCATTACGCGTACCAACAGCAACTGTTTGCTCACCTGAACATAAATTTATTACGCGTACCAACAGCAACTGTTTGCTCACCTTAACATAGCTTGCTGGGCGTTGCACTGACTTGCACGCCCTCTCGGCAGCATGTAAGCTGAGCAGGAAGCTTGAGACAGTGTCTGTTAAGGACAATTTGTGGCTGATGTTGGACAATTTGTGGCTGATATAGGACAATTTGTGGCTGAAACATTCACAACAACAGGGTGCGGTTCAGTTGTGAATGCGGCACTCACTTGCATCAGTCAACCCCTTCCTCACTAGGTCCTCAGCAGTCACGCACTCAATGGCACATGCAAGCACGGCAGCACCCGCCATCGACTCCAGATCAAGCTCTGTTAAGCTCAGGAGTCGGGTGGTTGGCTGAAAGTGGCCATGTTGGGGGCTGGCATCTGGGGCTGCTGCTGCAGTGAGTTTACATCGACTTGCTTGCTGCCTGTCATGCCTGCTGGGGAAGTGCAAGGATGACCTCGTGGCTTGCTGCAAGGCTCGACTCCTCCGCCATGTGCCTGTTGAAAAGTAGAAGTGTTCTACGTGAGCGCTTGTGTCTGGGTATCCCACGCTCGCCTCAGACTTTACAATGCAGCCCTCAACAATTGTCTGTGACTCATACTTTCCTGGGGTTCGGCAACAACAGCCCAGATACTGCGACTAAATCAAACACATCACCACCTCCGACTCCGCCAACACAGCTCTTTGATGCAGATGATTGTTCAAAGACATATGGGAGTGGGGCCGGCTGCAGTAAGGCGAGCACCAGCACCAACAACAACACCAACAACACGAACAACAACAGCAGCAGCTGCAGCAGCGGCGTCGGCCCTGCTGCACTAGAAAACCTGCTCCTCATTGGAGGAGGTGCGGGTTTCACGAGTTGTGAGGGAGGAGGGGGTGGGGGAGGAGTTACAAGCGGAGGTGAGAGAGTTGGTAGTGGTGGGAGTGGCAAAGGTGAAAATGGCGACGGAGGGGGAAGTGTTGGTGTTGTTGTTGTTGGTGGTGGTGGTGGTGGTACAAGTTGTGGTGGTGGTGCTGTAAGTGTGGGTGGTAGCTGTGAAGTTGGTGGTGTTAGCGGTGGAAGTAGTGGTGGTGGTGGTGGTGGAGGTGGGGGTGATGACAACTTTAGTGGTGGAGGCGGTGGTAGCGGAAGTGGTGGTATTGGGGTGGATGAGGGGAAAGCAAGTACTACTGGTACAGACCACTTTTAAGGTCATGGTACGGGGAGTGGTATTAGCAAAAATTATTAATCTGCTTAGCAGCAACAGTACATGGCTTTAAATGATGCGAGTGGACTTGTACTTGTTTTTTATGGTAACGCTACCTAGTTGGCTACCTTGTGCATGTAATATGTTTCCACCAATGTTGACGTGCTGTTGCAAATCATGCCACTTCATGTCAATTTCAACTCGTGCATTCCTCTAACTATTCCCATTGGTGACACACACACTCTTGATAAGTACTTGTGCATGCAGTGATTTTAATTCTCTTTGCAAGAGTGAATTCTGGTACTTCGGAGTGCGTGCAGGAGTGCATTACATGCTCATAAGTACAATGAATAAGCACGTGAGTGAAATTGAACAATCACCTCAACATTACCTAAATTATTTTTCCCACTTTGACCAAAAACTTTGATCATGACAGACCATCCCACAATTGCTTGGGTGAGCAAGAGTGTGAAAGCGCAAAATCGCACTTTGACCAAGGACTTTGATCATGACAGACCATCCCACAATTGCTTGGGTGAGCAAGAGTATGGGAGCGCAATATCAAATGAAAAGATTGCAGCTGTGCAAATCCCTTACATCACCTGTAGGTACTCAATAAAAGGCTGTGGCGTAAACTGCTTAAATACTCCATCAATTGCACCTGCAGCAAGCGCTGAAAAACCTATGCCTGACACAAGTAAATCCATAAACTCCAGTAATAAAAGAGTATCAACGTGAATAATAATGTGGTGGTATAGTGTGGCATTATTACTTTGATAATTGAGGAACAGACATCAGGCATAAAAGAGTATCCTCCTCTCTTTGTAGCAAGGCTCAGTTGAAGAAGGAAACACATGACCCTGTGAGATTGAGGATGGAAAAAAAAACAGTCGTAGCTACCAAGAATCGAACCGGGTAGCAAAAAGCGGAGGAACATCTAAGTGCCTCCACAGGAAACCGGCAGAGGTCTTGATGGTACGCGCCGTCGCTCGCTCGCAAAGGTGCACTGTGCGTGGAGTGTGACCCGCTCGCTCGCTTGTGGCACACAGTACAAACCCCTATAGTGATGCCGATGCCAACTCATGGAATCGCAATGTATATGAAAAACAATATATGCTGGTACAGACAAAACATCCACGAGGAGGAATTCATGACTATGAGGGGAAAAATAGAAATGATTTGCAAAATCACGGAGGTGGAGCAGGACTGTGGTCGAGCCTGACGAAAACCAGGTCTATAGTGAATAACCTGATCCATAATACGAATACATTTCTTTATCCGTGTAAACAGTTTTTCTTGCCGTCAACTTATTTAGTTTGTAACCATGACTGGCGGTTACAACCCAGCCTTTAAAGTGCAGACTAGACAAGGGGTGTGACGTGCTGCTGACACACCTTCTTTACTGCATAAAAAACTGAAAACCTTTCAGTAGTTCATGTAGTAAAGTACACGGCGGCGGCTAGATATCGGCAGCTCCTCTTGCCGCCTGCTAATCAGAACAAAACAAGCGCGTCCTTTGATCCTCTGCCCCTCCTACCAACACCTCACATGTGTCAACTTGTCGGGTTTGCCCCGGAGCAGGAGCATGCTGTAGCGTACATCAAGGCACCACATGCCTTTGTAGTGATGGTTGCCCCTTTGGTTAATGTCTGCACATCTGATGTGCAGACAGCATCCAAAGGGGCAACCATCACGACACTGGTGGGACCGAGCTACGGCTCCTTTGCTTTTGTGGGTGTCAGATGTGTTTGCGGCGTCGTATGTGTCCTTTTATTTTAGGAGGAATATGAATGCAAATAGAAGACATGCGTAGCACATTTTTTTTCACAGCCGTCGGAGTTGTTCATGAGATGTTCTGCAAGACAGATAGTGTCTCTTCCAACAAGAAACAAAGATGCATGAAGCATGTGCGTGCATGTTGGCTGACAACGTTGCAAGGACACGATGTGACGAACGAACAAGGATGTCCCCCTATCTCATGTTCTTGTCACTTGGTTCTGTGTTTCAATATGCGGACCTTATAGGTCTTGCGGATTGTGCAGTTACTCTACAATCTGCAAGACCTATAAGGCCCTCCTCGGGAAAGAGTGACCATCCACCCATCATATCCACCTGTATCGATACACACACACATACACACACAGGCCAAATGGAGCAAAACCGACGCTTTGTGTGTGTTCCTACGGAGCGAAAACACAACCCATGACTGGTGGGAAGAGCCAAACCGGACAATGTGGAGGTCCTTGCATGCAAGCGTGGAGGAGCAAGAAGGTGATCACAAGTGTAGAACCGCGCAGCACTGACGCCACACACGCATTCCCAAAGGCCGATAACATTGGAATAGACGTTCATTGCGGCTGTGTGATTGTCAGAGTACTAATGCTGTGCATGCTGCAGATTCGCGTCCTCGCGACACACAAACACACATACATGTTCACACACAAATACACACACACAGGATACATGCCTTACCAACGCTACATTTGTGTTCCTAGCATTGGAAACGTGACCTAGGACAGGAAATGACCATGCAGGGAGAAGAGGAGAGAGGGGGAAATTTAGGAACCACCTAACAAGCACGTGCAACAAGCTTGGCCGTTTGCAGACCAATGAACTCCTACACCACGACATTGTGTCCATGACATCTGCACACAAAAATGGGCAAACCTGATCCCAACAGTAGGTGGGACCGGGCTGCAATGACCTCAGGCCTTCCCCTCCTTCCCCTATTATTTTCTTCAAGCCCCCTTATTCTCACCTGTGCTCCAGCAGCAGCACATTGGCCTCACATTGGCCCTACAAGCCAACATATCCTTTGGGCTGGGTACTACCTCCTGCCTGTACGCAAGTGCGTGTGTCGCTGTGTGTATGTGTATGTGTATGTGTGTGTTATGGCATGTATGCATGTGGCATGTGTGCTAATTGTATGTGTGGGCTGCGTGTGTGTTGTGCATGTGTGTATAGGTGTGTGTGTAATTGTATGTGTAATTGTGTGTGTGTGTGTGCCTGTCCGTGTGTGTGTGTGTGTTGCGTGTGTGTGCCTGTCCGTGTGTGTGTTGCGTGTTGTGCCTGTCTGTGTATGTATGTGTGTGCGTGTGTGTGTGTGTGCTCGCTTGCACTGTATTGAGCATGCATAAGTGCATGTTTGCATGTGTATGTGCTTGTGTGTGTGCCTATGTGCGGCATATATGTGCTGCGTGCATATGTGCTACGTGTGCGAGTGTGAGTGTATGTGCGTGTGTGTATCTCTGTTTGTGTGCCTTTGCGTGTCCGTGTGTTCGTGTGCTGCACGTGTGTGTGTGTACGTGAGTGTGTATACATGTGTGCGTGTGTGTGTACGTGAGTGTGTGTACGTGTGCGCGCTTGTGTGTGTGTGTTTTTGTGAGAGAGTGTGTGTGTGTGTATGTGTGGCGGCATTTGCACGTGAACATGTGCGTGTGTGCAGCAGGAAATGGGCGTGACCCACTTTACGAACACAGCCATCAAGCTGCCACACAACCAAAATTCATGCTGGATGCCTGTGCTTTTGTTGTTAGTCTGTGCTTTTGTTGTTTGTTTTTACGTCTCACATGTGTTTCAAGGGTCTTCCTCCTGCCCTGCTCCTCCTTTTGCCAGGTATTGCTAGCAGGAGGACTCCTGCAGTATCCTCCCAAGCTACGCGCAGGCGTACCGATCTGCAGCTGAAAAGATCAGCCTGGCAAGGCTATAGCTATGGGGGTGGACACATTTGAAGAGGTACAAACAGAATATGAATACAAAACAAGTGGTCCATAAGCCAAAAAACTGGGGCTAAAAAAGTGGACACTTTGTCAGGTAGTCCTCTTTTATCTTTTTTGTTCCAGAGGTCGCCTGAGCGTGGTTGCAAAATGGTGAGAAATGCACTGGCTATCCTACAGCCCGATCGTTGCCGTGTGTAAAGTGGAGTCTTGTCGAGGAGGGTTTTTGTGTATGCCTCTGTCCTCTTCCCCCTGTGTGAGCTAGCGCATCTGCACTTTGATTGCCGAACTGTTCATACACATACCGCCCAAATCACAGGTGCTCCACGGTGATATCGACCTTTTGAACCCCCCCGCGGAGCTGGAGAAGTCCAAGCACAAGTTGAAGCGGTTGGTACAGGTGAGCAGGACTGGGCAGCTGATGCTGTGGGTGTGTGTGGGAGAGGGCAACACAGCCTGCCATGCATGCGCCCTGGTGTGCACACTGGCCTGTTCACACGCACAGGAAAAGCAAGACAAGCAGCCACGCCCGCTCACCCTCCCTCCTCTCTCCTGCCCCCTGTGTGCAGAGCCCAAACAGCTTCTTCATGGATGTCAAGTGCCAAGGATGCTTTAACATGTGAGTGTGGGCCAGGAAAAAACAGCAGTTGCTTTTTGGTCGCCCAACCAGCCGCACCCCAAAACACACACGCTCACCCTCCCGTCCCCTTTCCCATGTTGCCCATCGTGTTCGTAGCACCACGGTGTTCTCGCACTCGCAAACAGTCGTTCTGTGCGGAAGCTGCTCCTCCGTGCTGTGCACTCCCACCGGTGGCCGTGCTCGCCTGACGGAGGGTGAGTGGGTCCACGCTCGTCCCTGTTGCTGGATGCGGGCGGGATTGAAATTGGAATGAGTAGGAAGGAGGAGGGCGATTGCCGGGAAGGGAAGAGAATATGAATCACCTTTTCCTTGCATGCCCCGATTCCCCTTGAAACCCTTCTGAAATCCATTCTTTTGTTCCTCCTGCCACCAGCATGCACACACTGACTCCTGCCCTCCTTGCCCTGACACCCACCCCTTCACTCCACAGGCTGCAGCTTCAGGAAGAAGGCGGATTAAACGAGCTGAGAGGAGAGCTTCCGTGGACACATATTAGAGAAAGAGTAGGCCAATGCCACCTCCAACTGGAATGGCATGAGCAGCAGCAGCAGCAGCAGCTACATATAAGACGCGTATGGCATGGGGTGACCTGTGCTGCTGGTGGAATCACAGCTGCTCCTAAGATACGCCTTTGTGTTTCTCAGATACACAGATATTTGTTTCGTTGTTTTCTTTTGAACCTGCCTGCTGCTGCCTTCCTGGACAACTGTGTATGTTCGCGTTTGTTAATCATCCCAGATATCAAGCCGCCAAATGGATGTCGGGTTACGCATGTGCATCAATCATGTAAGTGGAGGCTTGGCTAAAATTAACCGATTTACATCTGTGTGTAGCACACGTGTACATCAGTGTATAAGCAGTGTGCGGTGACTATCATCACTCATTGCCGATGCTTATGTGACAAAAAACAACCTCGCAGAGTCATGCTGTTCCAAAACAGCAAGCATCATGCATCATCCCGCCCTTGTCATGTAGCTGCTGCCCTTGTCATGTAGCAGCCAATGCCCGCAATACATGCTTCACCGCGCCTGCTTACTTACAAATTTGTTTGTACTTGCTCGTTCACCTTTGCGCAACAGCGGTCGTGACTCGCCACAACCGGCGCTGTTGTCGCAGAGATCAATGAGCAAGTTCATACCAACCAGGTCAAAATGGGTGCAGTCTGGTTGACACATCATGCACAGACTTAAGAAAAATCACTTCATCTTTGAGGCTTACTGATATGTGTTATTAATTATAATGGCCTTTTGTCAACCATTGATGCATGCCAGATGATGAAGCCATCATCGTTGTCATTGTCATCAAATTCCTTCGCCACTCGCTGTAGCCAAATCAGTGGCTTGCACAATCACGAGGCTCTTTCTGTCCCAAGAAGCGTGATTCAACTTGTCTTAGCCTCTGACACCGCATGACAATCATAAGTGCAAAACCCACGTTTCTTGCTGTTCCAGCGCAACCTGTATCACTGGCACAAAATTGTTGCTCTGGTACAGCAACGTAATGGAATGCTGCTAGTCTACACTTAACAAAGGGAACTGGTTTAATTTGTCGTGCGGTGAAAGAGGC
>Ga0307945_1002087_pt1 | contig 16043 bp, 9 predicted proteins | sample OrgLakmetagen228_FD_201818 | JGI IMG/M metagenome (GOLD analysis project Ga0307945, IMG submission 201818) | Saline water microbial communities from Organic Lake, Antarctica - #228 | ecosystem: Environmental > Aquatic > Non-marine Saline and Alkaline > Saline | place: Antarctica: Organic Lake...
GTACCTCCCATCCTAAATTTAAATGGACTTGGAGAGGTATTCTTTTTCTAGGCGTTTTCTTTTCCTCTTTGGGAATCAATCCAATTCAACTCATCCAAATCGCCCAAGTCAGCAATGCGATTTTACTACCCTTTATCGCCGTCTTACTTTTGGTTATAGTCTCCAACCAAAAGTTGATGGGAGAACATAAAAACACTTGGATTCAAAACTTAGTAGGTATTCTGATTATCTTGTTTTGCTTGTTTTTGAGTTTAAAGAGTTTTTATGATATTTAACGAATAGAGGGTTTTATAAACTTTTGATTTTATCAGTAGCCAAGTTTTTATCTAAAGTAATTTAGACATCCCCATTATAGACTTAATGATTTTAAATCTGGCTTCAAATCTGCAAACTGATCGGGAATTAATTGGTTATTCAGGGATATTATTTTTCTGTGGTTTAAATTCAAATTCTCAATTAATAACATGTAATAAGAATCAAAAATACCATTTAAGACCCCGTTGTTTTCTATATTTTCTAAACCTTTCTCAATACGCACTGCTAATTGGGGTTTTTTGGGATTGACATAAAACACCAAAGGGAATGGATAAAAAAACATTAAGCTATTTTCTATGCTTAAGTCAGCGTGTTGAGAAGCTCTGTTTTTAAAAATGCTTTCCACTTCATTTGCACCAAAGGTCGTATAGTCAAATTCTCCGGATACTAGCCTATTAAAAACATCATCAAAACTCCCTTTTTCAATTACTTTAAATTCGTTAAAAAGCCGTGATCGTGCGTTGCTGCATTTGTAAAATGGACAAGCCAAGGAAGGTCTTCTAAAGCCTTAATCATTGTGTGCATCTTTATGCATCCTTTCTTTTTCCCATTGATGGGATTACGACCAACACCTTTCAAAATATCACTAAAGAGAATTATAGTGATCGAGTCTACAATTTTTAGATGTTTTACAGGTAAAGACAAAGAACTGATATCCGATAAAAAGCTACTATACTGATTGAACAAACTATAATAGATACTAGCAAACACCTCATTACTTCGATTTTTGTTAGCATCTGAGAGGGTGCTGCGTTTGGGAAAATGCTTAAGATTTAAATGTCCTATCCTACTTTTGCAAGCAAGTAATATGGTAGATAGTTCGCGCAATGAGCTTAGCCCATACCAGGTTGCATAAAGCATAGTAACTAAATGATCATAAGTCTTAAAGCGCTTATAATACCTATCGCTTTTATGTTTTTATGAGGTTCAACTAATAATAGAAGGAGAAACTAACTTTAATAGCTGTTTGATAATAGGCTGTCCGTTAAAGTTCTAACTTTTGTTTATATATCTAGTTTTGTTGTAAAAACCAAGGTATAAACTAAAGCGGTAAATCCGAAAAGGAAATCCCGCTTTTATAAAGTTTTATCGGACACTAATGCATATTTTTATGAAAAATAAAAAAGGATAATTGTGGAATTATTGAATTCTATCCTTAGAATGAAAAAAATGAAATCAAAATATTACAGATATCTTCTATTTGCAGTATTACTATTGACCACGAGTAATTTAGATGCTCAATATTCTCCTTTTTTTGAAAATTACTCAATATCAAAGTATAATGCAGGAAATCAAAACTGGGATATAACTAGAGCGGATGACGGCAAGGTTTATGTAGCAAATAATAGTGGATTATTAGAGTATGATGCCTTGGTGTGGAAGTTTTATCAACTGCCTAATAAAACTACTATAAGATCTGTCTTGGCATACAAAGATATTGTGTTTTCGGGTTCTTATGAGGAATTTGGATATTGGAAAAAAGATAGTTTTGGGGAGCTTCACTACTACTCCCTTAGCGACACCATAAAAGAGCAAATATCTCCAAATGAAGAGATTTGGGAAATCGTTAAGTTTAAAGATAAGATAATTTTTAGTTCATTCTTAAATATTTATGTCTATGATCTTGAGAAAGTAACACAGTTAAGTCCTAGCTCAACAATTATATCAAGCTGCGTTGTAGATGACAAATTATATATTAATACTCTAAATAAAGGGATTTTTTCATTAGAAAACAGGGAATTAAAACAATTCTATTTAGGACCATTATTAGATAATACAAAAATAATCTCTATAAAAAATTATAAAGACGGGCTCTTATTATTGACATCATTAAAAGGGAGTTTTTATTTAAAAGACAAAAAACTTGTAGCTACCGATTTTCCAATAAATGCAGAAATAAGACAGCATCAACTCAATGATTTTTCACTTTTAGACAATGGTGAAATGGTGTTTGGGACGATTAAAGATGGTGTATTTATCACTGACGCAAAAGGCAATTTGAAATTTCACATTAGTAAAGAAAATGGACTGTTGAATAATACAATTCTAGGTCAATATTTAGATGCATTTAATAATTTGTGGCTAGGTTTAGACAACGGCATTGCTAAAATAAACTTAGATTCAGATAATTATTTTTTTAATGATGTTTCCGGCAAATTGGGAGCAGTATATGACATTATTAGGTATAAAGGAACTATTTATATTGGTAGCAATACAGGTCTTTTTAAACTAGATATTGATAATAAGTTAAAGTTTATTGAAGGATCACAAGGACAGGTTTGGAATTTAAAAATTATTGAAGGCGAATTATTCTGTGGTCATAACGAAGGTACTTTTTTAGTCGATAAAAACCGGTTCACAAAGATTTCAGATTTTACAGGAGGTTGGACCATCCAGAAAGTACCAGAACGAAGTCAAACCTATATTCAAGGCACTTATGCTGGTTTGGTAAAGTTTGAAAAACTAGCTGGAGAATGGAAAACAAAATATTTAGGAAAACCAACCATTCCTTCACGGTTTTTAGTTTTCGAAAATTCAAAAACAGCATGGATTGCACATGCTTATAAAGGCTTATATCGTGTAGAATTTGATTCTAACTATGACACAATTACAAGTTTTAAAACCTATGAGAATAAAGGAATTAGCTCCAACTTTAATGTGCGTGTCTATAATATTAAGAATAACATTATTTTTAAAACTAATAATGGTTGGCAGAAATATGAACCAATCTTAGATTCTATTGTCCCTTATGAGTTATTAAACGAAAAGTTTGGAAAAGATAGTTATATCATTTCAGAAGAGCATAAAGAGAATTTAATTCTGAAAAATAAAGATGGTATTATTAGTTTCGAAACATTTGATAATACTAAAGATAGGACTGTATTTGGCAATAATAGTATTAAAAACAGATATATAGTGGGTTATGAAAATATGTCAAAAATTAAGGATTCTATTTATGCATTAAATCTGGCAAATGGATTTATGATGATTGATCGTAATTTTAAAATGGATATTCAAATATTTCAACCTATTATAGAAATGGTATTAATAAATAATGAGCCTATAGATATATCTAAAATCCAAGAAGGTGCCATTACTTTAGACTATAAGCAAAGTATAAAGATCGAAATAGCATCACCAAAATCTACACACCATTTTTTTGAATATAAAATTTCAGACATTGATGTGCAATGGAATAAAATTGAGAACAAAATCATTGAATTGTCTAATTTAAAAGAAGGAGACTATACTATTGAAATTAGAACAAGAAATGACTTTGGTCAAATATCTACAATTCAAAAATTTCAATTTGAAATACTTTCACCTTGGTATAAAGGAATTATTGGGGTACTACTTTATGTACTCATTTTAACACTTATAGTTCTGGGTCTTTTCTATATGCACAAAAGAAAAATCATAAAAGAACAAAGGCTTATTAAAGTGAAGTACCAGAGAGTGCAGCAAAAATTATTAAGAGAAAAAACACTAGAAAACGAAAAGCATATTGTTCAGCTAAAAAATCAGTCACTTCAAAATGATTTAAAATTAAAAAGTAAACAATTAGCTAATAATGCAATGGTATTAGTTAAAAAAAATGAATCCTTACAGGAGGTTAAAATGCAGCTTATTGTTAACAGAAATGGTTTTGATAATTACCATGCCTATAAAAAGCTCTTGAAAAAAGTAGATAACTCGATTGTGCTTAAAGATGAATGGGAAGTTTTTGAAAATAATTTTAATCAAGTCCACGATGAGTTTTTCGAGACATTAAAGCACCAACATCAAAATCTTACGCCAAAAGATTTAAAAGTTTGCGCTTACATCAAAATGAATTTGTCATCTAAAGAGATTGCACCTTTAATGAACATTTCTGTAAGAGGTTTAGAAACACATAGATACCGTTTAAAAAAGAAGCTAGATTTAGATAATGATATTTCTATGGTCAGTTATTTACTAAATATTAAATAATCTAGGTTCTTTTTTACTTAATAGGTAATTTTTAATACGTCATTACTACGTCAATTTCCTAAAATTAATACAAATAACACCTTTTTTTTTATAGCTTTATGCTTAGTCTAAGTAGATTTTACGTTAATCTATGTGTCCACTAATGCATGATGGTGTAATTAAAATGTAAATAGATTTCAACAAAATTTAAAATTTAAGTCATATATTTGGTAACAGATAAAAACAACCTAATCAACCCTAATGTTAACTAATTTATATGAAAACAAAAATCAGTCTATTGTTATTTCTATTTTTTTCAATTTGTGCAATAGCGCAACAGATTGAAATCAAAGGAATTGTAACAAACGAAAGTGGCGGTATTCCTTTGCCTGGTGTTAATGTCATAATTAAAGGAATCAATCAAGGTACAACCACAGATTTTGATGGCAAATACAGCATAGTTGTGCAACAAGATGAACAAATAGAGTTTAGTTACGTCGGTTTTATGACTCAGACTGTAACGGTTGGTAGCCAAGCAATCATCAATATAGTTTTAATAGATGATGTTGCATTGTTAAATGAAGTCGTAGTTGTTGGTTATGGTAGCCAAAAGAAAGCAGATTTAACAGGGGCAATTAGCACAGTAAAGTCAGAAGATATCGCAAAAACACCTGCTGGAAATGCAATGCAATCCCTTCAAGGTAGAGTTGCTGGTGTGCAAATTGTAAGTGCTGGTCAACCAGGAGCTTCGCCAACTGTGAGAGTTCGTGGTATAAATTCATTTTCTGCATCGGGTAGTCCTTTATATGTAGTAGATGGAGTTTTTTATGATGATATCGGTTTTTTAGATAGCAGTCAAATAGAATCCATTTCAGTTTTAAAAGATGCATCGTCCATAGCAATTTTTGGTCAGCGTGGTATTAATGGTGTAATCATTGTTGAGACCAAAAATGGTAAAAGGAATACAAAAGCGTCTTTTACTTATAATGGTTATACAGGTTTCCAGAATGCACAAAACGTTGTTAAGATGGCAAACGCAGAACAGTTTGTTACCATGGCCACGGAGTCAGGTTCTCAAGCCGATATTGAATTTGTAAATAATGCAATACAGCGTTATGGTAGAAGTAGAGTGAATCCTAACATACCAAATGTAAATACAGATTGGTATGATGAGGTGCTTAGAGTAGCTCCAATAGTAAGTCATAACATTGGTGTTAACGGTGGTGGTGAAAATACGAGTTATGGTGTTAATGCAAGTTATTTCTCGCAAGACGGTATTTTAGATATGAAAAACGAATACGAACGTTTTAATATTCAATCGAATTTTGAAGTCCAAGTATCAGACCGTCTTAAAATAGGTACCAACGCTATATTTAGTAATGCTACACGCTACAATCCTGAAAATGGAGCTTGGTTTCAGGCCTATTTTGCAGTGCCGATTCTACCCATATTTGATACATTAAATGAAAATGCAACACCAATTCCTTTTTCTGATGCGTCTCGCTTAGGATATCGTGGAGGTCAGAATCCATTTCCTTCAATGACTTATAACGATAACAAAGTAAAAGTGAGAAATATTTTAACAAGTATCAATTTAGAATATGATCTAATTCCAGAAAAATTAAAGTTCAAAACATTTTATAGTCATGATTATACAACAACTTCAGAACGAAATGTAAGATTACCGTTTTTTATTTCAGAACGATCACAACGTGCGGTATCATCAATTAGAAGAGCAGAGGTCGTATCTTCATTACAATATTGGGATAATATTTTAACTTATAATGATAGTTTTGGAGATCATGATTTAACTGTTATTGGCGGTACCACGTTTATAGATAATCAATTCAATACGTTTTCTGCTACTGGAGATGATATTGCAGGTGTTAGTTTAGAGACGTCTTGGTTTTTAAACTTTGCGGATCCTACTTCTTTTAACGATCGCGTTAATGAAATCGGTGATAGAGAATACGCATTTGCATATTTTGGAAGATTAGAATATAGTTTTAAGAATAAATATCTTTTTAATGCAACAGTTAGGCATGAAGGAAATGGAAGATTTCCTAGAGAAATTTGGCTAACGACTCCGAGTTTTGGTGCTGGTTGGGTAATTTCGGAAGAATCATTTATGGATAATAATGGTATTTTCGATTTCTTAAAACTTAGAGCGAGTTGGGGTCAGCTAGCAAATGGAGCTTTAGGCGGAAGTGCAGGGTCTAGAACAGTGTCAGCATTAACAACGGCAATAAATGATTTACAAGCCAATGGAATTTTAGTATCCAATAATTTCACAAACTTAAAAAGAGAAGTCTTAGAAGAGAATAATTTTGGTATTAGTGCCAAAATGTTTGATAATAGATTAACTTTAGAAGTAGATTATTTTATTAGGAATACAAAAGATCTTGTTATTCCTGTTCTACAACCTATAGTCAATAATGCCGTTTTAAAGAATGCCGGTGAAATGCGTAATAAAGGATTTGAAATTGCAGTGGGTTGGTCACAGCGTATCAACGACGATTGGAGTTTTTCTGCAAGTGCAAATATGGCAACACTAAATAATGAAATGACTAAAATAAACAATGGACTAGGTTATTTAGATACAGGAAGTGCCGAGTTCCGACAGCGATCAATAATAGGTGAGCCTATAGAAGCCTTCTTTGGTTTAGAAGTTGCCGGTGTATATCAAAATGACACAGAAGTAGCCAATGACCCTGTAGCTGTAGAAAATAATTTAGAGCCAGGTGATTTTAAATATGTTGATCAAAATAATGATGGTATTATTGATGATGAAGATAGAAGAGTAATAGGATCGTTTTTGCCAGAGATTACTTACGGTGGAAACTTACAGGTATCCTATAAAAATTGGGACTTGTCAATAGCGATAGCGGGACAGTCTGGTAATGAAATTCTAAATCGCAAACGTGGTGAGGTGATTTTTACAAATGATACAAATGTAGATAGAGATTTTGCAATTAATAGATGGAGAGGAGAAGGGACAACCAATTCTTACCCATCTTCGGCAGGTAGAAGAAAGGGTTGGAATCAACGACTAAGCACATTTTTTGTAGAAGATGGTTCTTTCTTTAGAATACAGAATGTACAGTTGGCTTATACCATACCAGCTAGTGCTTTAGGTAAAAATACGCCAGAAACAAGAATATTTTTTACAGCAGAACGTCCATTAACAGTTTTTAATTACAATGGTTTTAATCCAGAAGTTGCTGGTGGAGTCGATCGTCAAACATACCCAGTACCTGCTATTTACAGTATTGGAGTGAATATTAAACTTTAAATAAAATGAGCAATATGAAAAATTTAAAACAAAAAATCAAACCTTCGGCTTTTTTGCTTCTAGTTTGTATGGCTTTGTCATCTTGTGACGATAAGCTAGAACTTAATGATGGTCAGCTATCTGAAGGTGATATAGATTTTACGCAGACCGATGACATGATTTTATCTCTTGTAGCCTCTTACGCTGTAACCTATTCTAGGGGTTGGGAAGATCCTCTTTTAATTGGTGTTAGGGGAGACGACGTTAATGCTGGTGGTCTAGGAGACCAACAACAATTTGCGGATACTGATCTTTTTATTTATGATAGAGGATATTGGATGTATAATCAAACTTGGCAAAACTTTTATGGAGATATTGTGAGTATAAACAATACGCGAGAAACTATTGATAGATATAAAGATTTTGCATCGGGCGACGATATTTCATTAGCAAATCAGTATATGGCAGAAACTAATGTTTTAAGTGGTTACCAGCATTTACAGATGTCTAAATTATGGGGAGATATTTTTATTATAAATTCTACCAATATTAACCAAGAACTTTCTAATGGTGTGGCTACCAAAATGGAGGTTATGCAGTTCATTTCTGATCTTATGGATGAAGCCATTCCGTTTCTACCAAATTTAAGACCCAACGAAAGAACAGATCTACCAGGTGGCGTAACCAGATACACAGCTCTGGCTATAAAGGCAATGGCTAATTTAGAAATGGAAAATTATCAAGGTGTTGCGGATGCAACTGCAGCGATAATTAACTCAAACAAATTTATGTTGTATCCAGATTTTTATGAATTATTTAAAAAGCCAGGAGAATTAAGCGACGAAAATTTATTTGAATTACAATTTTCAGATTACAATTCCGACGCTGGTCCAGTAAATAATCATTTGTTTGCACCTTTTGGTCCTTCAAATTGGACACCAGCAGTAGAAACAGCTTCGGGTGGTTGGGGTTTTTATGAGCCAAGTTTAAAGTATATTAAATTTATGCTCGATAGAGGTGAACAAACCAGATTAGTAACTAGCGTTAACTTTACGCCAAGAGGTATAACTAAACTAACCTCAGACCCTCAGTATGCAACAATACCAGACTTTATATCAAATACAACATTAGATGGTGATATTTTTAATGATTACCCAAGAGCCATGTTTGGCAGTGGAAAACACTATCTGCCATCTAACCAACTAACTCCTGGCAGAAATGATTTTGGATCTGGTAAAAATCTTATTGCTATCAGATATGCCGAAATATTATTAATGTATGCAGAAGCTTTAACTCACGGAGCAACTGCAAGTAATATGTCAGCTGAGCAAGCGGTTAATATGGTGCGCTCTAGAGCAGGTTTAGCCACAATAGGAGCGGTTACGACAGACGATGTAATTGATGAAAAATTTGCTGAACTCGCCATGGAATGGGGTGTTAGATATTTTGATATGATAAGATTGAATAGGTATGACGAATTAAGTTACGAGGGGCGCACGTTTACTGCAGAAGATGAGTTGTTACCTTACCCACAAGAGCAATTAGATTTATTACCACTTGGAAACGATTAAAAAAATAGAAAATGAAAACTATACACAATTATATATTTGCATTGATTGCTTTTCTAACCCTGGTCTCTTGCTATGATGGCATTGATTCAATTACAGAAGTAGACCCAGGACCTGACGCAGGGGCACCTATTATTACAATTATGAAACCAGTCGATGGGTTTACCATTCAGGTGCCAGAACCTGTAACGTCTACAATTATTGAATTTGAGGCTGAAGATGATATAGAATTGGCTTCAGTGTCCGTGACTTTAGATGGTCAAATCATTGCTGCCTTCGATTCATTTTTAGATTATAGAATATTCAATAATGAATTCACCTACGACAATATTACTACAGGGGAACATATCCTTCAAGTCACAGCAACAGACATTATAGGTAATGTTACAATCGCTACATCAAATTTTAGTAAGGAACCACCATATACACCACTATTTATTGGAGAAACATTTTATATGAATTTTGATGGTAGCTACAGTGAACTTATTACAGTTACCGATGCTACTGAGGTTGGAAATCCAGGGTTTGCTCCAGACACTCGTGTTGGTACAGGTGCTTATGCAGGTGCCACAGACTCTTATTTAACCTTTCCAACAAATGGATTGTTAGGAAATCAATTTAGTGCATCTTTTTGGACAAAAGTAAATTCGGATCCAGATCGCGCAGGTGTTTTAGTCATTGGGCCACCAGATGCCACTAATCCAGATGCACAAAACAATCGTACGAGTGGGTTTAGATTCTTTAGAGAAAACGCAGGTGGAAATCAACGTTTCAAATTAAATATAGGTAATGGTAGCGGAGATACTTGGTTTGATGGCGGTGCAGCAGCAGATGTAGATCCAAACGCTGATGAATGGGTGCATTTCGCTTTTACAATTTCTGAAACAGAAGCAGTTGTCTATAAAGATGGTGAAGTGGTGAGCCAAGGACCTCTTGATGGTATCGATTGGACAGGTTGTGATCTGCTTTCAATCATGTCTGGTGCTCCAAGATTTACGGGTTGGGGTCATACTTCTGATAGCGGTTTTATGGATGATTTAAGATTATTCAGCCTTGCTTTAACGCAAGAGGATATATTAGGAATTATAGCACAAAGTGATGAAATCTTCAATTTAGGTTTCAACGGAAGCTATACAGATAGTTTTAGCGATGAAGATTGTACTGAAGTCGGAAGTCCATCTTTTACAGGTATGGGCGGAGCTTACGAAGGTAGCAACGCCTACCAAGGTGAAGCAGATTCTTATTTAACCTTCCCGACAGATGGTTTATTGAATGAAGAATTTTCAGCAGTATTTAGATACAATGTGAATGCAGCTCCAGATCGAGCGGGTATTTTAGTTATTGGTCCACCAGACGAGGCCAATCCAGATGCTCAAAATAATAGAGTTTCAGGATTTAGATTATTCCGTGAAAATGCTGAAGGTATGCAACGTATTAAGTTAAATGTTGGTAACGGAACTGGTGATAGTTGGTTTGATGGTGGTGCAGCAGCAGATATTGATCCAACTAGTAATCAATGGGTACAACTAGCATTTACGATTTCTAATACAGAATGTGTCGTCTATATAGATGGCGAAGTGGTAAGTCAAAATGCATTTACAGGTGCAGACTGGACAGGTTGTGATGTGATGTCGATTATGTCTGGTGCACCAAGATTTGCAGGTTGGGATCACCTATCGGACGAAAGTGCTATGGATGATTTAAGAATCTTTAAAAAAGCATTAACACAAGCTCAAATTCAATCTATGCTCTAAGTCAGCATACATATACATAAAGATAATTTATATTGAATTAGTCTTCCTTGCTTTAGCTGTGTTTATCTAAGTATAAACGCAGCTAAAGTTTATTTAAACCTTTCTAATGAAACAATCAAAGCTTATTAATAAGTTGTTTTTGATAGCTCTGCTATTCGCTTTTTTTAATTGCAAGAATGCTGAAAATAAGCCAGAGGTGAAGCCCGTTTTAACAATTGGCTCTAAATCAACTGACGAGGCGTTACTAGATAAAGTTCAAAAACAGACCATCAACTATTTCTGGGAAGGAGCTGAGCCAAATTCTGGTCTAGCTAGAGAACGCTTTCATGAGGATAATGTGTATTCATCTTCACCAAAAAACACCGTAACAACTGGTGGAAGCGGATTCGGGTTAATGGCAATTCTTGTCGGCGTAGAAAGGGGTTTCATTCCCAAAGAGGAGGCTTTAAATCGATACCATAAGATTGTGAATTTTCTTGACAAGGCCGATCGGTTTCATGGTGCATGGCCACATTGGTTAGATGGTGAAACAGGGAAAGTTTATCCTTTTAGCAAAAAAGATAATGGTGGCGACTTGGTCGAAACTGCGTTCTTAATTCAAGGCTTATTAACCGTCTCTGAATACTTTAATGGTGACGCAGAAAAAGAAAAGACTTTAGTTGCCAAGATAGATAAACTTTGGCGCGAAGTAGAATGGAATTGGTACACCAAAAACGGTGATGATGTATTGTACTGGCATTGGTCACCAGAATACGAATGGGAAATGAATTTTCGAGTAGGAGGTTATAATGAATGTTTAATAATGTATGTACTCGCAGCGGCTTCACCAACCTATCCAATTACCAAATCTGTTTATGACAAAGGGTGGGCTAAAAGCGGTAAAATTGTTTCGAATGAGACCTATTATGATGAAGATTTGGTCTTAAATTATTATGAGCATGATGATGCACCAATTGGGCCTTTGTTTTGGGCACATTATTCTTATTTGGGTTTAAATCCAAACGGATTATCCGATCAATATGCAGACTATTGGAAGCTCACTCAAAATCATGCTAAAATTCACCACAAATATGCCCTTGATAATCCTAAAAATTTTAAAGGTTATGGCGATAGTATTTGGGGACTAACATCCAGTTATTCCATGAAGGGATATGCAGGCCACAGACCAGGAAATGATTTAGGTGTTATTTCACCAACAGCAGCATTGTCGTCCTTTCCATATACTCCAAATGAGAGTATGAAGATATTAAAGAATCTCTATAAAAATCACGATAGCTTAATCGGAAAATTTGGTCCTTATGATGCCTTTAGTTTTGAAGATCATTGGTACCAACCAAGATATTTGGCCATAGATCAAGGCCCAATTCCGGTGATGATAGAAAATTACAGAACAGGTCTACTGTGGGATTTATTTATGAGAAATGAAGATGTAAGAAAAGGATTGGATAAACTAGGCTTTAATTATGATTAAAATATTTTTAAATATAAACTGCTATGTACTTTGTATGATGTGCTTTATTTTTAATCTAGCAGCACAAGAAATACCGTATGTAAAAGTTCTATTTCAAAATAGCACCATGCCAGAGTCTTATTATTTTTCAGAGGTTGCATACGAAGGTAAAAGCTGGATTAGAAATATAAATCATAAAATTCCTATCACAGAAAATTATGCTTTTACTCCGGGAAACTCTTTGCTTTTTGAATATATTTCTGCTAAAGAGGGTAGTTGGAATGTAGATGTTTCATATGATGCGCTTAGAGGAATGGATTATTTTGTTGAAGCAGATCATATCTCGTTTTGGCTTTATTTGGAAGATGTTAGCGCTAAGCAATCACTACCAGACTTAAGTCTTATTTTAGAAGAAAACCAAACAGAAAATTCAATAGCACTTTCAGATTATACCTTAAATAGTCAAGTAAATTCTTGGCATCAAATTGTGCTGCCTTTAAAAGCCTTTAAAACGGCATTAAAAACAAAAGATATTAAAGGAATTAAATTCTCTCAATCAGCAGAAAGCAATGAAATTCAAAGATTTTATATTGACCAAATAGAGTTTCTGCCAGAGTTAAAAAAACAATCTCCTATTAGTGAAGTTCCAAAGCTCATAAAAACGGAGGGTTACGAGCGCCATATCGATGTGCATTGGGAATCTGTTAAAGACGCATCAGTTAGATACGTAAAAATTTACAGGCAAGAAGCCCAAAATGAATACAATTATGTAGGCATACAATCCCCTTGGATAGACGGTTTTACAGATTATATAGGAGAATCATCTGCAAAAAAATACAACTATAAAATTTCATATTTAGATAACAGATATAACGAAACATCGGCTTCCCAAGTCCTTAAAGCTGAAACTAAGAAAATGACAGATGATGAGTTGTTAGACATGATTCAACAATCACATTTAAGATATTATTGGGATGGAGCAGAACCTAATTCAGGATTGGCTTTAGAAAATATCCCAGGAAGAACGTCTATGATTGCAACAGGAGCTTCCGGATTTGGCATAATGGCTATTATTGTTGGAGTGCATCGTAAATTTATTGCTCGTGAAGAAGCTGTAGATCGATTTTTGAAAATAACAAGGTTTTTAAATAAAGCAGATCGTTTTCATGGGGTTTATCCCCATTTTTTAGATGGAAGTACAGGGAAAACTGTTCCATTTTTTGGATCTCGAGACAATGGAGGCGACTTAGTAGAAACCTCTTTTTTAATGCAAGGACTTTTGACAGTGCGACAGTTTTTCGATAAAAACAATCAGAAAGAAAAAGAGATAAGGGAAACGATTACAAAGCTCTGGGAAGCGGTGGAATGGGATTGGTACAAACGCTATCCAGATTCTGAATTTCTCCTTTGGCACTGGTCACCAGATCAGGAATGGACGATCAACCACAAATTAATTGGATGGAATGAAACCATGATTACCTATTTTTTGGCCATTGCATCTCCTAAACATGAAATTCCTGCCTCTATGTATTATTCTGGGTGGGCAAGTCCATCTCAAGAAGCCCAAGACTACAGAATAAATTGGGGGAAAACTAAAGATGGATCACTTTATGAAAACGGAAACACTTATTATGGTAATCAACTACCAGTAGGAGTTTCAAACGGCGGACCCTTATTTTTTACCCATTATTCCTATTTAGGCTTAAATCCGCACAAGATCACAGATACTTACTGTAATTATTTTGAAAATAATAAACGTATTGCAGAAATTAATTTAAGATACTACATAGAAAACCCAAAAAATTATCAAGGATATGGTGACGATTTTTGGGGTTTAACGGCTAGCGATGGACCAAAAAACTATGCAGCTAATGAGCCTAATATAAATAACGATGAAGGAAAAATGACACCGACAGGGGCATTATCTAGTTTTACATACACGCCTGAAGCTTCTATGAAAGCGCTCAAAAATTATTATTTTAATTACGGAGAGCATTTGTATGGCTATTACGGGTTTTATGATGCTATTGCACTTAATGATAATTGGCGTTCGTCACTTTTTATGGGCTTAAATCAGGCACCACCTGTAATAATGATAGAAAACTACCGTTCAGGCTTGTTGTGGGGCTTGTTTATGAAAAACGAAGACGTCCAAATAGCTCTAGCTAAGATTAACTCTGAAAAAAAAATTGATTAATATGAGAAATTTGCAAGTATTATTAGTAGTATTATTTTTTATGAACTGTGGTTCAAATGATGGGCCAGGTTATCAAGAGCCCTTTTTAGGTGATGACGATCCTGTGGTAGAGGAGCCGTTAACGGATGAGGAACTCATGGATTTAACCCAAGAAACCACCTTTAAATATTTCTGGGATTTTGCCGAAAGTAATTCGGGTGCCGCAAGAGAACGGTATCACCCTAATGATCCAGGAAATAGTCAGAATGTTGTGGCAACTGGAGGAAGTGGTTTCGGACTTATGGCGATTTTAGTAGGCATAGAAAGAGGCTATATCTCGCGAAGTGAAGGCCTTGATAGATTAACGCAAATCCTCAATTTTTTTGAAGGAGCAGATCGTTTTCGTGGAGCATGGCCACATTGGATTAACGGAAGTAATGGGAGCGTCATTCCTTTCAGTCCAGATGATAATGGTGGTGATATTGTTGAAACAGCTCTTTTTGTTCAAGGTTTAATTTGTGTTAAAGAATATTACAAAAATGGCTCTACTGAAGAAGCCGCTTTAGCAACTCAGGCAGATACTTTATGGAAAGGTGTCGAGTGGGACTGGTACACACAAGGTCAAAACACACTCTATTGGCATTGGAGTCCAAGTAGTAATTTTTCCATTGATATGCAATTAATAGGTCATAACGAAACCTTAATTGCTTTTGTATTAGGCGCAGCGTCACCAGATCATCCACTTCCGGTAGATGCCTATCATCAAGGCTATGCCAGAAACGGTAATATAGTAACTTCAGCCATACAATATGGTATTCCACTGGTATTAGACAACACAGGTCCTGGATCTGGGCCGTTATTTTGGGCACATTATTCGCATTTAGGACTTAAGCCTTTCGGTTTATCAGATCAATATGCTAATTATTGGGATTTGCATGTCAATCATTCCAATATCAATTTTCAGCACTGTGTAAGTAATCCAAATAATTATGCAGATTATGGGGAAGATTGTTGGGGATTAACAGCAAGTTATACGAGAAATACAGATGGCTCTATCGGTTATACAGCACACGACCCTCAAAATGATACTGGTGTTATTTCACCAACAGCAGCTATAGGCTCAATACCATATACTCCTGAGAAATCCTTAGCGGCAATGCGTTATTTTTATTCTAAACGTGATATTTTATTAGGTCCAGCTGGTTTTTACGATGCTTTTAGTCCACATTATAACGATTGGGTTGCAGAACGTTACTTAGCCATCGATCAAGGGCCTCAAATTATTATGATTGAAAATCATAGAACAGGTTTGTTGTGGAATCTATTTATGCAAAATCAAGATGTACAGAACGGTTTGGATGCCCTTGGGTTTAATTATTAGAAGATGAAAATTAAATATTATATTATAATTGTTGCTATTTTACAAAGTCTATAGATTAGTTCGCAAGATAGTTTCGAATTTATCGTGCTTCCAGATACGCAAACTTATATGGAAGAATTTCCAGAGGTCTTTATGAAACAAATGCAGTGGATTGCGCAGCAGGATAATCGATTTTCTTTT
>Ga0307945_1002091_pt1 | contig 16036 bp, 16 predicted proteins | sample OrgLakmetagen228_FD_201818 | JGI IMG/M metagenome (GOLD analysis project Ga0307945, IMG submission 201818) | Saline water microbial communities from Organic Lake, Antarctica - #228 | ecosystem: Environmental > Aquatic > Non-marine Saline and Alkaline > Saline | place: Antarctica: Organic Lake...
CACGGTGCGCCCAGCAGCACGTCCACCGCCCCTCCCCATCCCCTGACACCGTAGGGCTGCGTGATTAGTCAGTCTGAGGTGCCTTGCAAGTTTTGGGGGCGGGGGGTGCGCTGGGCGGGCCTGCACACCCTGGTGTGAACTCTGGTGGGAAGACATCAAACCTAGGGGCTGCGCCCCATGACTGGGGCTTCGCCAAAAAACACAGGTAGTGAAAACCTCGCCCAAAATCACAGCATCAAGGTCGCTCCTGGATGGCTTTGTTTGTCTTTTGAGTGAGGCTGTCCATATGATCTCAATCTACATGCTACATACCACACACACCTAGGGTTGGCCAGAACCATATATTCACGGTGTATATGCGGCATTTTTTGCAGGGGTCAAATCTACGGTCATATACGGCATGTATAAACGGTTCTGGCCATCTCTTCAAAATGGTTACGTTAGACTGCAACGCTTACACAGCTTCATGCCATTCGAATGAGTTTGAAAAAAAAAAAATTGCAGATAATTTAAACACTACCGGCATGGTTTAGGAAAGGACGTTGTTTTTGTGTTCTGCATCACCCAATGGATGCAAAGACACACATCCCACCTGAAGAATAAAAACAGGATATTCTGAGTCTAAAAGCTTGAATGATTCTGATATATTATACGTTGGTGGCTTTTTCCCCTTAATTTATGTGGGGAGTGGTGTTCACTGCCTGCGTAATTTTTCTTTTTATACGTAGCAGCTGTACGTAGCATCTTTTTATACATAGCAGCTGTACTTAGGATCTTTTTATACGTAGCATAATGCACTCACATAGATCAAAACGGTCGCAATCCGTTGTGATGTCATCGGTCCAAACTGTTTGGGGTCAAAGGTGTCCATATGGGAGTCTGCATTTTTGGCATGCAGGGGAGGGGACGGAATAACGTAAGGTAAGTTAGGTTACATTGCTATTTTGCCTCTGAGGCATCTGGACGGAAACATATAAAAAGCCTGCAGCCAAACACCTCATTAATTATAAACAGAAAGTTTGTTGATGAATGGATGGAAGGTCTGTCGAGGTCAAGTCTGCTAGTACAGCCCGCTGTACAGTCCTTGGCATGACAGCTGTACAGTCCTTGACATGACAGCTGTACAGTCCTTGGCATGACAGCTGTACAGTCCTTGACATGACAGCTGTACAGTCCTTGCCATGACAGCTGTACAGTCCTTGCCATGACAGCTGTACAGTCCTTGGCATGACAGCTGTACAGTCCTTGACATGACAGCTGTACAGTCCTTGACATGACAGCTGTACAGTCCTTGTCATGCCAGCTGTACAGTCCTTGACATGACAGGTATATCTATTGATTGTTGTATTTTACAGCTTGATCAAGCGGATCAATGCACATACATACACACATACAAACAAACAAGCAAGCCCATGCAGACATGCACGTGCACACACACACGCACACGCAAACACACATACACAATACACACACGCACACACATACACACACGCACGCACACACTGGCAGACGTGTCTTGTTATGGTTAAAAACCAAAGCGTAATGGTGTCCAATTGTGTTTTATGTGTGTGACCTGTACACTCCTTGATGCATGAGGAGCCTCTCATCATCTGAAGCAAAAATATAGGGTTGGCCAGAACCGTACACATGTACAGTATATGACCGTGTACTTGGTGATTTCCCTGCCAGAAATACCATATGTACACCGGATATATATACATATATACACATATATGGTTCTGGCCAACCCTACACAATTGTCATTCAGATATTCACACACACACACACACACACACACACACACACACACACACACACACACACACACACACACACACACACACACACACACACCGCGTTGACATGCGCAACGGCTTTATTGTTTTGAATGCGGGGAACCACCATGTGACCAACACCTGCTTTCTCCACGGGTTCTGTACGATCAGCACCAGCAAGAGAGAGATTTCTCACACTTCACGCGATCTAGCATGCACAAATCAACACCTGCTTTTTCTTGGCCTTTTCTACGAGTTCCGTACGATCAGCACCAGCAAGAGAGAGACTGCTCACACTTTCACGAGATCTAGCTTGGACAAATGCTGCTGGGATAAATCACCAAAAATCATTTACGACTTTTAGCATTAATCAGACAAAATCATTCACGAGATCTAGCATGCACAAATGCTGCTGAAATTTATCATGAACAATCATTCACGATATCTAGCATTAATCAGACAAAACCATTCACGAGATCTGGTATGCACAGATGCTGCTGAAATTAATTAAGAAAAATGACTTGCATACCATACCGTAGTGTTGGTTGTGTTCATATCGAAGCACGTTAAAAGCCTCTCCATGGCTTGCAGGGATCAGCGTAGCTGCGCATGATTAGATTTGGATGAGTTTGTTTAAGAGCTTCAAGAGGAAAGTGCTGGTTTAAGAGTGTGTTCATATCGAAGCACGTTAAAAGCCTCTCCGTGGCTTGCAGGGATCAGCGTAGCTGCGCATGATTGCAGGGATCAGCGTAGCTGTGCATGATTGCAGGGATCAGCGTAGCTGTGCGTAGCTGCGCATGATTAGATTTGGATGAGTTTATTTAAGAGCTTCAAGAGGAAAGTGTTGGTTTAAGAGGATAATGAGGGACGTGTTGGTTAAGAGGTCGGTTTAAGAGGTCGGTCGGTGTTGGTTAAGAGGTCGGTTTAAGAGGTCGGTCGGTGTTGGTTAAGAGGTCGGTTTAAGAGGTCGGTTTAAGAGGTTTCAGAGGTCATATTCCATTTGCATCGTGAGATGGTGGTGGAATGGTTTACAAGGAAATGAAATGTACAAGAAGTTGCGCATGGCAGACAAGGAGGTGTTAGTTTAAGAGGTTGGTATAAAAGGGTCGGTTCAAGAAGGATATGTTAGTTTCAGTGTTGTGCACATACGGCGTCATTCAAAAATGGCACCATAAATAACGTCCGTAAATAACGGCTTTACCGTCACTAAACTCTGACGATTGACGGCGTAATTTACTATTTTCACCGTCAATTTGACATAAATTACGCCGTCAGCGTCATTTACCATTGACGCCGTCAAGCGTCAGGTGCACAACACTGGTTAGTTTAAGAGGTCGGTTTAAGAGGTTTAAGAGGTTGGTTGTTCAAAAGGCAGCATAATTCGCGTCTGTTAAATACAAAGGAAGGCTTGACGGTTTGTGCGGATATGTGGGGGAATTACAGGATGTGATTACATGGGGCTCAAAGATTCAGTTAAAATGCAACAGACCTGCAACAGTGGCAGGGTACATAACGTTATGTAATGAACGCAAATAGTCACTTTGGCAAGAATATCTCTGAACATGCGGTGTGTGTCCAGTCCTGGCAGCCCTAAATCTTCATTTTAATGAGTTACCAGCCGGAACAAGAAAAAACTGCACAGGCATTGAACAACCTTTCTTAGCTCTTTGCATGCTGTTTGTACCTGCTGCTATACGCTCCTCCAGCCATGCAAGCACGCCCTCTGGATCTGAATTCCCGGTCAAAAACGTCCCTGTGGCAAATAGAGAGAAAATGTGAGTGGCTGCGTCGTAAAGCAGTTCAGGGTGCAGCGAGGGAGGGCTGGAAGGCAGCAAAGTGAATTTCAACATATTTAAGTGATATAAAATTTCTAATCGCACATCTCCGACTTTATTTTGGCCGTTACACTACAGTAATGCTCAGCCAGCGCCCCACGAAAGAGGTCCCTGCACGGGAAGGAAGGTAAGGGTTATAGAGGAGAACGAGTTGAGGAATATAAACTGTGAAACGGACACAGGGTTTGAGGATGAAGGCACGAGAAAGGGTATACAAGACTTTTCAGGAAAACATCACAATATGGATGACATAGAAGCCGTGAGCACTGAGTGAAGATTTCAAAGAGGGCAAATCATTGTCAACATGAATAGCTAGGGTCAGCCAAACTATACATACGTCCATGGATCCACCGCCCCCCCCCAAAAAACAAATATTTTATGGTCAAAATGTGCAACCCCCCCCCCTAAAAATATCAAATTACAGTTTTGTACTGCAACCGCCGCCCCCCTCGCTGGAGATTCCCAACGGGTGCAATGGGTGCAGGCAGGGCTGGGGCTGGGGGGCAGGGGCAGGCGGAGCTGGGCCTGGGGGGTCAGGGATTGTTGGGAAGGCTTCCTGACCACTCATCGCTCGCACTGCTCAAAACTTATAGTTTCCGCTACCGCTCACAACCGAGAAAAAATATTAAACCACAGCCCTGTCACCGCCTCCACCAAATAAAAATAATTAGGGGGCGGTGATATACTTTTCGTACGGGACATACATATATACGGTGTATATACGGTATTACTAGCAGGGAAATTTCCACACATGCGGTCATATGTTATATACGTCGTACATACACGGTTCTGGTCAACCCTGTGAATTGCCCGAACGGGCTAAGCAGACACTGCCCAGAATTGTGTAATCAGACACTGCACAGAATTGTGTAAGCAGACACTGCACAGAATTGTGTAAGCAGACACTGCACAGAATTGTGTAAGCAGACATTGCCCAGAATTGTGTAAGCAGACACTGCCCAGAATTGTGTTCCTGTCCAAATTCTTCTACCTCAAATGAATTAAAGCTCTGCAAACTTAAGCTTTAACCATAATCTTGTCACTCTCAACCATGACCTTGCCTATTACTCAATTATGCTGAATGGCCTTCACGGCACTCTCAACTGGATCTGCTGCTCGAACTTGGTGACTACTACACCTAAAGAGAAAAAGGAAGAACCAGGCAGGCAGAGGTGAATACCTTTTGCCAGCGCAATCAGTAAACCCACTTACGCACGCACGCATGCACACACACACACACGCACACGCACGAAAGCATGCATTCACTCTTACTACACCTTCTCTCATTTACTTTTAGTAGGCAACAGGGCGGCATTGGAACAATGACAGCCCTGCGGTAATTATTACAGGCATATTTCTCTTGTCACGCACCCTCAACGCGCAAACTGTTTTCACGCAAGGAGAAATGAACCCCTTGCGTAAGTAAAGTGCAGACACAGTCTTTTATACTTCAATCACATATTTCACTACACTGTTAAAAGCAGTGCTTTCCACACACGCACACACACACACACACACACATGTGCACACACCTGAGCTCGTCCGTACGTTCTCTTGGCCCCCTGGCTTTTCTCCCTTCCCATACGCCAGCCCACTCTTATGAAGGGAGTGGTTTGCTATCTGCAGGCATGCGAGTCAGGTCATGCTTCCGCTTCTTTTAAATTAAATACCCATGCAGTGGAAACCACTCCCACAACAATTACCCATGCAGTGTACCCACTCCCACAATAATTACCCATGCAGTGAATAGCGCTCCCACAACGATCACAGAACAGGAGCCACTTGGGAACTGGACCATACAAGAGTGATCGTTGTCAATGGCTGTGCTAGTGATAACACACACACACACACACACACATCCACATGCAGATTGCGCCATTACGATAGGATGGAAGCATCTCCGTTAAAAAAAGCTACGCAGGCAGTGGAAAACTATTCCCCACATTATTGGAGGAAAAGGAGCCACTCCCCGTTCTTTACTGGTAGGGTCTACCAGAACCAAAACACCGTAAGTACATGTAAAAAGGTACACGTTGTGGATGACAACACAAATCGAACGGCGTCAAAATGCAGTTTTTAGCACAGGAGCTGATTTTGGCTAAACCAACTTTGAAATGGAACAGGAGGGTGCCCCAAGGTGACACTTGTCCTTTGACACTGGGGCGGCCCTTTTGAGTTAATGATATATTTGACCAAACTCCATCAACATTAATAATGCTGCATGCGTGAGATGCAACATTAATAATGCTGCAATAGTAATGCTTGGTAATGATGCACACAGCGCAATGGTCCAGGGTTGGCCAGAGTATATATTCGTGGTGCCAGAAATGTTTCATGGAAAGAAGTCTTACCTTAAATCTTAAAGGTACACGTGCCTCATGTACGGTCCTGGCCAACCCTGTACATTAATAGGGTTGGGGTTGGCCAGAACCATATACATACGATGTATATACGGTAACTTTGGCAGGGAAATCACCATATATGCGGTCATATACAATGTGTTTGTACAGTCCTGGCCAACCCTGTACATTTGGTACCCAAGCCATATTTAAAGTGATGTGCCAAAAGGGATTGGTTACAGGGAAGCTTCTGCGACCTGCAACCAGCATCAATTCACGTATGGCTATATATAATAATTGTAGGATAGGTTTATGCCTCGTTTCAAGAGGGATTGGTTAAAGGGGAGTTTCTGCGACCTGCTTTTGTAAACAGCATCTCTCTCAACTTGAAGCCTTTGCCAGCATAACTTGCTTTAACTACGCCTATCTCAGCTTGACACCTTTGCCAGCATAACTTCTTTGAAGGCTCTGTATATGTCCTTGTCAATGGCAAACACCATCTTTGTGAGATGGGTCATACAGCTTATCGTATTTGACTAGGGTTGGCCAGAACGCCAGAACCATACATTTATAGGTATTTACGGTGTACATACGGTATTTTTAGCAGGGAAAACCGTACATAGGTCATATACAATGTGTATGTACGGTTCTGGCAACCCTATATTTAACGCGAATTCTACCGTATGGAAGAAATTTGGGCCTTATTAAACGATACAAAATGGGCCGTATAAAACGATACAAATTGGTCCGTATTAAACGATTACAAATTGGGCCATATTAAACGATTACAAATTGGGCCGTATTACGCGATTACAAATTGGGCCGTATTAAACGATAACAAATTTGGGCCGTATTAAACGATTACAAATTGGGCCGTGTTACGCGATTACAAATTTGGGCCGTATTAAACGATTACAAATTGGGCCGTGTTACGCGATTACAAACTTGGGCCGTAGTAAATGATTACAAATTTTGCCGGTTTCTGCCGGACTTTGGCCTACTTAGGCGATCAACCAAATAGCCAAAAACGGCCTTTCAGCGAATTTCCAATGCTTTATTAACATATGATATAGTGGAACAGAACTGGAAACCTCTCAACTGACCATCCCTGGAGCCAATCCAGCAACCCGACTCACCTTTATGATGGCCTCACACCTGGCCTTGTCGATAAAGGCGGGGAAGTTGACAATCCTGCAAAGCACTGCCAAAAAAGTAGGTCAGCCAAAGTAATAAGGTTGGTGTTACGTGTGGTCTCTGGCTGACACTGCAAATGCATTGAACATTAATCATCAACGCTTATGCTGTATGGGTGATACATATTTACCTCAAGACCAAAACCACATATTGACCTCAAGACCAAGGCCACATATTAATCATCAACGCTTATGCTGTATGAGTGATAAATATTGACCTCAAGACCAAGACCACATATTAATCATTAACGCTTATGCTTATGCTGTATGAGTGATACATATTGACCTCAAGACCAAGACCACATATTGACCTCAAGACCACCCCACCCAGACCAAGACCACATATTGACCCCAAGACAAGAATATCCATAAGAAACAAGAAAAGATTCTGCTGGTAGTGATGACACAGCCAGCATGATTAAGGGAGGGGCGACAATTAAAAAGAAATTAATGTGGGTCAGGGGGGTTGAGAGAGCTACCTAGTCTGTATTGCTCACGAAATTCAAACTGGGGAATTTTCCCACATGTATGCTCAAGCGTGAAACGAGACTGTACATGCAAGAAGGAAGGGCTGGGGTCAGCGCTGACACTTGACCATTAATTTGCTGCATTTCGGTGTGTATTTTGCAGCGGGGAAACTTCCAAATACGCGGTCATGCACGTGTGCATATACGGTCCAGGCCAACCCTGAATACATTTTCAGGCGTAGCAGCAGCCTAGGTACTGCGTGTCTATTCTAAAAGCATAACAAAGACGCGTTAACTTGCCTGGGTGCCCACGACAGTATCTGGAAGGGGATAGAGCGTGTGAAGTTGTCCCCCGACTCTGCTCGAACAAATTGTAAGAGTAGTGACGTCAGTAGGAGCTGTAGCCAGCCTAGCTAAGCATACAACATTGTACTCAGCACATGTTCATGCGCAGCAGGAGAAGTGCAGCAGGCTCTCTTCCTCCTGGAGCCTGTGTCACTCGGGATGTAGTGAGCAGGAGGAGAACTAAAACAGCTTCTTCAACCCTGTTCCATCAACCATCCAACAGGCTTGCACGTAGGTACCTACGTGCAGCAGGCAACGGAGGACGCACGTCGAGCAACCCGCTGGACTTGAGCATGTAGCTCTCTAAATCACTGGTCTCAAGAGGGTTGAATTTAGCAGGCGGAGGATCATTTGACGCGGACAATGCCCTGCCGCGTGGGTTAAGCTGCTTGCGTGAAGTCGTCTGTTCCTGGATGATTGAAGGGGGAAACAAAGGTCTGTACCGCACGTGCTGTACCCGTTTAAAAACCGTTTCAAGCATGCTTGCAACGTTCCTCGAGGCGCAAGTGCTTCGTGAGTTTTTACCTCATAGGTAGGAGCAGCTTTTCTGAAAACCATGCTGCCGAACAGGAAGGAGGCCACTGCACAGAAAGCAAAGGCGCAGTAGGTAAAGCTCAATCAAAACAGATCAAAACCTACCCAAAGCAGGCGCCTTCTCTAGTGCTTACTCACCGACAAGGAACACCACAACTGTAGGTGGTACCCCCTTGGCCATGCCGGAACTTCTTACTTGCCCTTCCCGATTAATGAGACGTCACACCATCAGTGCGCAAGCGCAATTTATATATATATTTTTTAATTATCTCTCACGTGAAATGCTAGGCAAGACAATTTGAGTTGGTTGAAATGCGTGCAGCAATTCGTTTATTGTAGACCAAATAAACATCTCAATTTTTGATACATCTACAGCTGCAAAAGGTCGAGGAAGTCAGGTGTAATTCTAAGGCGCCCTTGAGTACTTTTGAGGCCAACGTTATGGGTAAAATAGTTGCACAGGTTCTCAATGAGGACCCTGAGAGGCTTAGGCGCGTGCTAGATGCCAAGTCAAGGACAATTGGGGTATGTTCACGCTTAACATGCTAGAACACGCACGCATTTCGTGCGCACCATTTCATGTTGACCTGTACTTGCACTGCTTGACACAGATTGACAAGGATGCCCTCATGCAGCAAGTTGCAGATAAAAAAGAGAGGGAGAGGGAGGAAAGAGAGAGGGAACAGTGAGTGTGCGGCACATGCTGCCTGTGTCAACCGCATACACATACACACACGTACAAGCACACACACAAGCACACGCACACACACACATACATACACACACACATACACACACGCACACACACACACACACACACACATACACACACAAGCACGCGCAAGCACGCGCACACACACATACACACACACGCACACACATGCATACACGCATACTCACACACATACACGCATACATCCTTCCACACAGAGCCTTTGCTCAGCTTGCCAACTACTGGGACGACCAGCTCCAAATTCAGCAGCAGGCTGCTAACCAGCTGCGCAGGAACGTGGCAGAAGGAATTAGAGACTTCCACCTTACTGACCAGGTGAGGAATTATTAAATGTCAGTTGGTTCTTTGTTCAGTTGTACTGTGCACTGTGTCGTGCATACTGTGTCCTGTGGCAATAGTGTTGGATTGCTCTTGACCAGCAGTGAGTAGGTGTGCGCGTAAGACGTGGCTTATGCACACGCTTTCACACAACAAACACAAAATTGTACACCTCTACACACAACACACACACAAATATACACATATGCACACGCATACACGCGCACACACACACGCACACACACACAGGTCAAGAACACCCGCCGTGAGTGGGACCTGAACAGGCCTGATGCCAAAACAATCGATGAGCCTGCACGCCTGGGAGATGACGACCCTCGACTGGGACCTGCTTCCATGCAACGCTTTGACGGGGAGGACTTATCGGTGCGTGCATGTGTGTGTGTTGCGCAAGCTTTTTTTGCGTGCGCATATGCGGTTTGAAGTTGTTCAATTAGTGTATGTGCAGCTTGTAATCCAGCGCTGTGCATAAACCACACAAATCTGGCCCCAGCGCACCTACAAGTTTGCGTACCTAGGAATATGCTCTGCTAATTAAATTGACTGGCACTTGAATAGGTGATAGACTGGCGCTTCAAAAGTAGGACTAAGTACTAGCGTTCACTTATTGGATTAACAAGGCTGATTGAAGGAGTGGAAACTCTGTTTATGCTCCATTGAGTTAGTGTTTATTCCTTGTGTTTTTGCCGTGATCCACTTCGATCTACCATCCCAAGCAGGTCTGCAATCGGTCGTGCAGCTGGACCAGAGCAAGGCCTGTTGTGTAATAAATACAAAATGCCTGGTACATTTCTGGTTCACATACAGTCTACCATTTCCATTCCACCCGTATGGATCAGGCGCAGCTTAATCAGAGCAAGGCATGGCGTGCATCACAAAAATGCTCAGGGCCTTCCTATTCACAGTGCTGTGCGTTCACCACTGGCAGAACTCCAACCTGGCAATGGACCCCTTCAACTTGGTCACATGGTGGGGAGAAGGATGTGCTGCTTGTGCAGATAACTCAGATGTCACAGTTTGCCGTTCCCTTACTTCACAGGCAGGCAGTCGGAAGCAGATGCAGCTGGACCAGAGCTCAAGGCATGGCGTGCATCACAAAATTGCTCAGGGCCTTCCTATTCACAGTGTGCCGTTCCCTTGTTCCCTTACTTCACAGGCAGGCAGTCGGAAGCAGATGCAGCTGGACCAGAGCAAGGCCTGGTGGGAGGAGCAAGCTGCGAATAAGGCAGCCGTGCAGGCAGCCCAAAAAGAAGCGGAGCAAGCATACGCAGAGCTCACGCGCTATCAGGTGTGTGTGTGCGTGTGTGAATGTGTGTGTGCGTGCGTGTGTGTGTGTGTGTGTTGTATTTGAGTATGGGAGTTGTGCGCTTGCGCACATAATGCCAGTTGGCACGTAAACCTAAAATCCTGCCCGTTTTGTAAGGCAGGGACAGCACCTCTTGCAGCTCTGGTCTTTAACGTCACACACCGATTCATATGTTCTGCATCCTCTGCCGTCGTTTCTCAAGCTGCATCCTCCTCTGTCGTCGACGTTCTGCACTCTCCTCTGTCGTTGGCGTTCTGCAATCTTGTTCCACAAGCTGCAGGCCAAGTCAGAGAGAGCAGCTTGTGTGTGGCGCTGCTATGTGTGCTTATTAAATCAGTCCTTCCGTCGGCTTTTGGCCATGGGCCAGTGAATCGTTGATGATTTGCTGCAGATGATTTCTCTGTTACTGCCATTGCCCTTGCAGGACTGGCTGCAGATGGTTTTTCTTTTACTGCAGGACTAGCTGCAGATGATTTTTCTTTTACTGCCACTGCCCTTGCAGGACTGGCTGCAGATGCAGGCCAAGTCGGAGGAGGCAGCTGTCCGCAGGGAGGTCAACAAAGGCACTGCAGATCTGAACAAGCAGCTGTCGGATGAGCGTAGGCTGGCAGAGTTGCAGAAGAAGGTGTGTACAATTAGTGTGATACATGTGCAATTCAATTTTATTGTTTGTATAGGTATGTGTGCATTGTACGTGGGTGAGTTTGAATGTGGGTGAATTTGGGTGTACTTGTACGTGGGTGTAAACACTTTGTGAATTGATCTCATTGTATTCGTAGCAGGAATAATTAAGAGTGCAAACCAACAAAGCCTGACTTACGTGTGTGTGTGTGTTTGTGTGTGCATCTAACTCACTCTATCTCTCTCTCTCTCTATCTATCTCTCTCTCTCTCTCACTCTCTCTCTCTCACTCACACACACACACACACATACACACACATGCACTCTCTCACACACAACACACGTGTACACAGCATGCACACACACACACTCGTGCACGTATACCACAGGCTGCCAACCTGTCAGCCAACCTAGCAGAGATCGAAGCCACCCTAAACTCGCCCCTGATGACAGAGGACCCTTGCGCAGCAGCCTCAGCACTATCTTCACTACGGTGAGTTTGACATTTTGTGATCTCAACGTCCTTGCCTGCGTTTTCGGTACCCCTCATGCCGTAGAAATGACATGATCCGCCATAAAACTTGACAACTCGAACTACCCACTCCACGCACAGCGTGTCGCCTGTCGCACCACTTTATAGCACAACGCCTAATTGTCCCACTCCAAGCACAGTGTCACTTGTATATGTATATAGAATAACATGACATAAAAAATCAGCAGGAGATGATGGCGGGAATAAGCATGACTCTTGCACACGCACACACTCCACGCACAGTAGTGTCAATAATAATGACAGCAATAGAAAAAAAATTGTAACAAAGGAGCAGCAGATGGACCAATAGGCCGCACCAGCAAGAGCAGCTGTTCACACTCCACGCACAGTAGTGGTGGCGCATAGTGGCACACAGTAGTAGTAGTAGTAGTAGTAGTAGTAGTAGTAGTGACATATAAAGCCACCACGCACTCCACGCACAGTAGTAGTAGTAGAAGTAGTATTGGCACAGGCAACAACAGCTGTAGCAAGACAGGCACGTACTACCCCGCACTCACAAACATTCCATGCACAGTAGGTCAGCTCAGGCATATACACTCTCAGCGCAGCTGCACACACTCCACGCATAGTAGTGGTGGCGCACAGTGGCACACAGTAGTAGTAGTAGTAGTAGTGACATACAAAGCCACCACGCACTCCACGCACAGTAGTAGTAGTGGCACAGGCAACAGCAGCAGCAGCAGAAGGGCACAGGCACGTACTACCCCACACCCAAAAACACTCCACACACACACACTCACACACTCACACACACACACACACACACTAGTGGCACAGACAACGGCAGAAGTTACAAAGGCACCTCACCAGAAGAAACAAATTCCCAAGATAAGCTAGACACTCCACGCACAGTGATAATGATACTGGCACAGACAGGAACAGCTGCAGCACACAGCAAGCAACAAACACGTAACACACAAAACAGCCCACACCCACACCACCCATACTCCATGCACACGAACGTAACACGCACACATATACACACACTCAAATACACACACATACACGCAAATACAAATACACACACACACACGTACACACATACACTCAAATGTACACACACACAGGGTGCGCAAAGACCACTATAAGGGCATGAGCGAGGCTGAGAAGCAGGCAGTGCTAGCCACACAAATACACACACATACACGCAAATACAAATACACTCACACACACACGTACACACATACACTCAAATGTACACACACAGGGTGCGCAAAGACCACTATAAGGGCATGAGCGAGGCTGAGAAGCAGGCAGTGCTAGCCACACAATTAGCGCAGGTGGAGGAGCGAAAGGCAAAGCAGGTGGCACAGGTGCGTCGTTAAACATCTGTCCTGGTTTGTGCAGTGTACGTGTGTTGATATGATACGTGTGTTGATATGATACGTGTGTTGATATGATACATGTGTTGATATGATACCTGTGTTGATATGATACGTGTGTTGATATGATACGTGTGTTGATATGATGCAGCTGCCCCTGGCAGAGAGAGCACCCTTGCAATTTTGTGCGTGTCATTGTTCTGTGTGTGGTTGTGAGCCTTTACAGCAAATTTGCGCGTGTCATTTTTCTGTGTGTGGTTGTGAGCCTTTACAGCAAATGTGTGCGTGTCATTGTTCTGTGTGTGGTTGTGAGCCTTTACAGCAATTTTGTGCATGTCATTTTTCTGTGTGTGGTTGTGAGCCTTTACAGCAAATGTGTGCGTGTCATTGTTCTGTGTGTGGTTGTGAGCCTTTACAGCAATTTTGTGCGTGTCATTTTCTGTGTGTGGTTGTGAGCCTTTACAGCAAATGTGTGTGTGTGTCATTGTTCTGTGTGTGGTTGTGAGCCTTTACAGCAATTTTGCGCGTGTCATTGTTCTGTGTGTGGTTGTGAGCCTTTACAGCAATTTTGTGCGTGTCATTTTCTGTGTGTGGTTGTGAGCCTTTACAGCAAATGTGTGTGTGTGCCATTGTTCTGTGTGTGGTTGTGAGCCTTTACAGCAATTTTGCGCGTGTCATTGTTCTATGTGTGGTTGTGAGCCTTTACAGCAATTTTGCGCGTGTCATTGTTTTGTGTGTGGTTGTGAGCCTTTACAGGTACGGAGGGCTGCTCTGCAGATTACTCAAGCAAACAGTTCCCAGGAAAGAAAAATTACGTAGCCTGTGAAAACCACTCCCGCATTAATTAAGGAAAGTGAAACAAATTCACTTTGGTACCGAGTATCATAAAATACCAGCAGACCTAAAAGGTCCTTCCCAGGAATCTTCAATTTAGAAAGAAACGGCTTGTAGAGGATTTGGTACTGTGTAGAGTTTGGTGCGCTTGATTCTGTAAGTGTACCTTTCCTCTTATTTTACATATCAAGTGTGTACGCAAAGGACGGCACACGCAGGTACGGTCGCTTGTCGCCATTTCACCATACCGGCCAGCCCAATGCACACACACCCTAAAGTGCTCACTATTTACAGGCAGCAGAGGATGCGCAGTACGCACGCAACCAGAGAGACATCATGCAAGCCATGCATGGTCAAGCAGCACGCGTTGAGGAGTTCAAACAGCAGCAGACTGCAAAGGCCGCAGAGGTGAGCGAGATGCACGTTGCGTTTCTTTTTTCTTTCTTTCTTTTTTCTTTACGTTGCTCAAGGCCATGCCACAGTTCAATTGTTTTGAAAAAGTGATGGCAAGCTTTGCTCAAGGGCATACCGCAGGTCAAAAAATGGAATAGAGAGCGTTGGACAGTTCGAGTAATGACAGGCAACAAGGATGGGGGGCAATTTAGGGGGATAATGGGTGATATAATACTAGATTCAGAAACTAAGATTGTCCAATAGTAAACATCGTCCAAATAGCCACCAACTGGTGGACAAGATACCAAGTGTTAATAGTTCAGTGTGTGTGTATGTGTGTGCGTGGTGTGTGTGTGTTTGTGTGTGTGTGTGTGTGCGCGTGGTGTGTGTTTGTGGCAGTATTGAGGTGCAGCAGACGGCAATAAAGGCTACAGCCGGAAATAAAAGCCAGCAAGGCATCAAAGACCGCAGTCAATGAGAAACAGGGAAGAAGAAAAAAGAAAAGACTCCGCTGGTAGTGATAACACAGCCAGCATGATTAAGGGAGCAAGGGATGGTTAGGAGAAATCCAGACTGTTGTAATGGGCGCAGTTCACAGGGAAATTGACGCACAGGGAAATTGATGCACAGGGAAATTGACGCACAGGGAAATTGTTACGCGGTGCTCAGTACCAAGATAGCATCTACAAGTTCCCTGTGGAGGGTGGTTTTTCTTTTTTTTTCGTAGCTGTTTTTTTTATCTTTACTGAAGTGTTCCGAAAAATAAGTTTGTAGCACATGCTGGTGTGGTCCCACACTAAGGGCGGCAAGCGTAACAAATCGTTCTTGCAGGTGCTGAAGCGGCAAACGGAGGAAAAGCACGTGCGAGACCAAGCCCTGGCAGAATTGTATGCCAACAAGATAGCTCCAGAGTTCTTCACTCAATTTGGCACGAGCCACCGGTAGCACAGCACTGTTATTTCCAGTTTGATATTTCGTCCTTTTTGAACAGACAAACAGGGTTAACGATAGGCATTTAATTAGGAGTCACTGACAGTTTATTCCTGTCTATGCGCGAAATGCACCATGTAACCAGATGTAACATAAGTTTGATTTACATTTAGATTACAAAGGCCTCCACAATCATCGTGGCTGCTCAATCTATGGTTACAATGGGGATGGACCTTCAGCCAGGCAGGTTGTGTAGCTGATCGGCTGCTGACTGGTCTCGGCCAGCCACAAATAAATCCAGGAGCTCAGAAAGGAATAGAAATAGTATAGTGTTCTGCTCAATCTAATACTAGTTACAATGGGGGGTGACATTCAGCCAGGTTGTTTGGCTGGTCGGCTGCTGACTGGTCTCGGCCAGCCACAAATAAATCCATAAGCTCAGAAAGAAAGAAAAAAAGTCTATTGTTCTGCTGAGAAAGGAAATCATGAACAAGTTGGTTGTTGACCTGTTGCAGCAAAA
>Ga0307945_1002093_pt1:0-2500 | contig 16026 bp, 16 predicted proteins | sample OrgLakmetagen228_FD_201818 | JGI IMG/M metagenome (GOLD analysis project Ga0307945, IMG submission 201818) | Saline water microbial communities from Organic Lake, Antarctica - #228 | ecosystem: Environmental > Aquatic > Non-marine Saline and Alkaline > Saline | place: Antarctica: Organic...
CGTGCAAACATTGCAATGTAGCATCCAAACATTACACTGCAGCGTGCAAACACTGCAATGTAGCATCCAAACATTACAATGCAGCGTGCAAACATTGCAATGTTGCATCCAAACATTACACTGCAGCGTGCAAACACTGCAATGTAGCATCCAAACATTACAATGCAGCGTGTAAAAATTGCAATGTAGCATACAAACTGGACAATGCAGCGTGCAAACATTGCAATGTAGCATCCAAACAGTACACTGCAGCGTCCAAACAGTACACTGCAGCATCCAAACATTACACTGCAGCGTGCAAACATTGCAATGTAGCATATAAACACAACACTGCAACATTAAACCAGTATACTGTGCAGCATGCATGGCAGCATCACAGCCCTCACTTTGGCAATGACTGACTCATACACAGATTGCTGGAGCAAGCATCGCAGCATTGACTGCACATACGCATGGCATACTGCAGCACGCAGCGCAGCATACGCTTCAGATACCACTGCAACATACACATAGCACGCTGCAGCATGAATTGCAGCATGCACTATAGAAGTACGTCAGCTGGACTCACTTGCAGCAAACGTCACATAGAACATGCTTCAAGAACCAAGTGTAAACATCAGCATGTGATTTGCATGCACGCTAACACACATCACACACACTCACACTCACACTCACACACACACTCTCTGTCACACACACACACACACACACACACACACACACACACACACACTCACACACTCACACAAACACACACACACTCTCACACACACACACTCACATTAACACACACACATTAACACACACCACACCCGTTGACGCAACGGTGCCACTGGAAAGGGACTGACACACACACCACACACACACACAGACACACACACACAAACACACACACACAAACCACACCTGTTGACGTGCCGGTGTCATTGGGAAGGGGCTGGTGGCTCTGGGCTCTAAAAGCGGCAGTGGCCTCCACACGGGCCTGGGCACGGATTACCAGGCTCTCCTCCTGCGCAGCTTCAATGCCCGCCTGTGTGTGTGTGTGTGAGTGTGTGTGTGCGTGTGTGCATGTTCAACGGATTACCAGGCTCTCCTCTTGCGCAGCTTCAATGCCCGCCTGTGTGTGTGTTTGTTTGTGTGTGTGTGTGTGTGTGTGTGCGCGTGTGTGCATGTTCAACGGATTACCAGGCTCTCCTCTTGCGCAGCTTCAATGCCCGCCTGTGTGCGTGTGTATGTGTGTGTGTGTGTTTGTTTGTGTGTGTGTGTGTGTGTGTGTGCGCGTGTGTGCATGTTCAACGGATTACCAGGCTCTCCTCCTGCACAGCTTCAATGCCCGCCTGTGTGTGTGCGTGTGTGTGTGTGTGTGTGTGTGTGTGTGTGTGTGTGTGTGTGCGTGCGCGCGAGCGTATGCAAGTTCAAACACTCTTGCAAAACCAACCCCTAAGCCCAGACCCACCTCTTCTGGCAGACCTTTGTTGGCGTACTTTATGAGGTCCCTGAACGCTTCAAACTGAATCAGCTGCATGTATACGTGGAACACAATAATGGAGTTGAGCAATTGTACGTGTATGTGAGCAATGGAAATGAACAAAGTGAAGTCCCTGGACGCTTCAAATTGAATCAGCTGCACGTATATATGTGGGCGGTACAATATGAAGTTGTGCAGCTGCATGCTACGTGGGCAGCAATAAGGAAGCTGCTTTGCTTATGCGTGGGCAATATGGTGTTGTGCAGTTGAATGTGTAGTCTGTGGTGCTCTCGACAACAGGGTTGGCCCACACCATACACATATATACGTTTACACGATGGATAGACGGTATAATATAGCAGGGGAATTACCACACGTTCGGCTATATATGTGCGTATAAACATTTATGGTCATATATATACGTTTACACGATGGATAGACGGTAAAATATAGCAGGGGAACTACCACACGTTTGGCTATACATGTGCGTATAAACAGTTATGGTCAACCCTGCACAGGACCCAAAGCGAAAAGGCAAAGGCACAGGAGTTGGGTTGACATCAAGCCGGGCTTGAACACCCTTCATATACCCTAATTGTCTGCACAATAAGCGTTGCACACACACACACACACACACACACACACACACACACACACACACACACACACACATAAATTGGGGAAAGGCAGGGAGGGACGGACCTGGGTGATGGCCATACATTAAAGGAGGCCATAACTGAAACTCTTGGAATTCAAATTGAGTAGGCAACCAGTGGCTGACTCACACCCTTACGCACACGCACACACAAATGCCCACGCACACACACACACACAAACACACACACACACGCACGCACACACACACACACACACACACACACTTCATCCTGTTGGCAGCTGTCCATAAAAAACGCAAAGAGTAAAGGCCGGCAGGACAAACCACTCGCTGGCTTTCCGCCTGCCTGTTTTTTTAATACTGGCTTTCCGCCTGCCTGTTTTTTTTGGTGCTCGCTGGCTTTCCGCCTGCCTGTT
>Ga0307945_1002093_pt1:7500-12500 | contig 16026 bp, 16 predicted proteins | sample OrgLakmetagen228_FD_201818 | JGI IMG/M metagenome (GOLD analysis project Ga0307945, IMG submission 201818) | Saline water microbial communities from Organic Lake, Antarctica - #228 | ecosystem: Environmental > Aquatic > Non-marine Saline and Alkaline > Saline | place: Antarctica...
CCCACATACTCACACTGATTTCTTCATGTTTTGCCATACTCTTTTCACATTATATGCAGATTTCCTTTTCATATATATATTTATGTGTATGGCTGGTTGACCCAAATTGTGCCAATCAGCTGTCCACCCAATTCAAAGCCCCCTATACCTCATCTGAATGCAAGGTACATGATGTTATATCTAAACCATTGACATTTGCTGGAATTCGGCATTCTGGGGGGCTGTGTATGGCCCGGTGCATACTTTGCGCCCACATTGGCAGGGGAAAGGTACATTTCTGAACTTGCCCGATCGACCTCTGCTTCAGGATATAAGCATTATAATTGTCACAATAACAATGCTGTCGAATTTGGGACAGGGGTACTGGGATTGCCGGCGTATGGGAGGCACTCACACAAGGGACACAGAGGAAAAAGGCAGAAAAAGCTGTCGCTCCATACCTGCTGCGAGTTTCAACCCGGCTTTTGCTCTCAGAGTTGCGGGGTTAAATATAGCTTAGTATAACATTTGAATGGGGCCAATCGGTGGCCTGGTTGAATATTGGTGGAAATTGTTCACTGTTCACCCCTGACAGGGAGCAATTTCCGCCTGTGCTATTTCGACTCCATATAAAATAAACTTAATTGCCAGCCACCCACTGGGTCTTCCGCCTGCTTTTTTTGCAGGCAAATATGAAATTTCTAACCAACAAGCTACCCAATGCAACTTTCAGCTCCCAAAATGGTGAAGTGGTTGGGGAGATAGAGCCAAAATTGGCTTTTTGGCACAATTTGACTAGGAAAAGGCGGTCCAGCCATGGGGACGACCGTACCCTACATCCTGTTTTATCGTTTTTGTAAGTGCGAACGGCAACCATAGATCAAAGTGTAACCATTGATCAAAGTGTAACCATAGGTCATCGCTTCGTAGAGATCGTGCTAGTGGCCCTCTAATCCACCGCTGCTGCACCAGGCACCACAAGGCACACAAACTTCAAGCTGTAGAACACCTTAATATAGGCCTTATGCATGCCACCACAGCAGCATCTGAGTGTAGCTGGGCACATACACACCTACACCAGAAGCTGCAGCTGGACTGCTCCCTTTTCACCTCTATATAGGCACCACAGCGGCCCTGGATGTAGCTAAGTAGCCAGACACATGGTTTTGGAGCTGTCCCAAAGCTGTTTAGTTTCTTGACCCAATTGCATGCCCTATCTATGCCACCACAGCAGCCTTGGATGTTACAAGACACATGGTTTTGGAGCTGTTGCAAGCTGGTTATTTTCTTAATCCAATTGCAGGCCCCATCTATGCCACCACAGCAGCCTTGGATGTTACAAGACACATGGTTCTGGAGCTGTTGCAAGCTGTGTATATTCTTAATCCAATTGCAGGCCCCATCTATGCCACCAAAGCAGCCCTGGATGTTGCAAGGCACATTGTATCAGAGCTGTCACAAGGTTGTTTATTTTCTTGATCAAATTGCAGGCCCTACCTATGCAACCACAGCGGCCCTGGATGTAGCAAGGCACATTGTATCAGAGCTGTCGCAAGGTTGTTTATTTTTCTGATTAAATTGCAGGCCCTACCTATGTAACCACAGCGGCTTTGGACACAGCCAGACACATTGTACTAAACTGTCATAAAGCTGTGATTTTTCTTGATCTAATTGCAGGCCCCATCTATGCCACCACAGCAGCCTTGGATGTTGCAAGGCACATGGTTTTGGAGCTGACAGCCACATCTCTGCTCTCGTCCACATCTGCAGCACCGACAGCAGGTACACAGAACGCATAGGTATTGAGTATACACAAGTTTACGCACTTTACCTTGCATGGACTCGTTTGTATTTGTCTGCACATGCATGTTCGTGTGTCTGTGTATTTGTGCACATATGCGACATGCATGTTCGTGTGTCTGTGTATTTGTGCACATATGCGTGTTCGTGTGTCTGTGTATTTGTGCACATATGCACATGCATGTTCATGTGCCTGTGTATTTGTGCACATATGCGTGTTTATGTGTCTGTGTATTTGTGCACATATGCATGTTCGTGTGTCTGTGTATTTGTGCACATATGCATGTTTGTGTGTGTGTATTTGTGCACATATGCGACAGGTTATAAGTTGCTTCAAAGCTCAAAAAATGAGGATCCAACACCCTGACTTAAAAATCTATAACACAACTACCTCAAAACGCTCTTGCTTAAAACACACGAGGCAACATCAAGCACAAGCATCCAGCACGATCAACCTATTAACATTCACGCACACACCCAGCACATAGAACACATATAATGCGCAAACCTTCCACATGAGTCAGGCACATCAGCACCTCAACAGCTGAGGGGGGCAGTGCAAGCAACGTGTAAGGACCCCCTTGTGTACAGCAGCTGCTGGGCTGCACTTTACATCACGGCAGCCGCTGAAGACTGCTTTGCGCGTGTCAAGGTAAGCAAGTGCGTGTGCAAGCATGCAAGGGCTCTCGTGCGTACAGCAGCTGCTGGCTGCGCTCTCTGTCATAGACGCCGCTGAAGACTGCTTTGCGCGTATCAAGGTAGGCATGTGTGCGTGCAAACATGCAATGGACATGAAATGGACAGCAGCTGCTGGCTGCGCTCTCTGTCATAGACGGAGCTGAAGACTGCTTTGCGCGTATCAAGGTAGGCATGTGTGCGTGCAAACATGCAATGGACACTAAATGGACAGCAGCTGCTGGCTGCGTTCTCTGTCATAAACGCAGCTGAGGATTGATTTGCGCGTATTACGGTAAGCATGTGTGCGTGCAAATATGCAATGGACATGAAATGGACAGCAGCTGCTGGCTGCACTCTCTGTCATAAACGCAGCTGAGGATTGATTTACGCGTACTACGGTAAGCATGTGTGCGTGCAAACATGGAATGGACACTAAATGGACAGCAGCTGCTGGGATGAGCTCTATGTCATAAACGCAGCTGAGGATTGATTTGCGTGTATTACGGTAAGCATAAGCATGTGTGCGTGCAAACGTGCAATGGACACTAAATGGACAGCAGCTGCTGGCTGCGCTCTCTGTCATAAACGCAGCTGACGATTGATTTGCGCATATTTCGGTAAGCATGTGTGCGTGCAAACATGCAATGGACACTAAATGGACAGCAGCTGCTGGGATGAGCTCTCTGTCATAAACGCAGCTGAGGATTGATTTGCGCGTATTACGGTAAGCATGTGTGCGTGCAAACATGCAATGGACACTAAATGGACAGCAGCTGCTGGCTGCGCTCTCTGTCATAAACGCAGCTGAGGATTGATTTGCGCGTATTACGGTAAGCATGTGTGCGTGCAAACATGCAATGGACACTAAATGGACAGCAGCTGCTGGCTGCGCTCTTTGTCATAAACGCAGCTGAGGATTGATTTGCGCGTATTACGGTAAGCATGTGTGCGTGCAAACATGCAATGGACACTAAATGGACAGCAGCTGCTGGGATGAGCTCTATGTCATAGCAGCTTTGGCACCAATTACCATCGCGCTACCTTGAGGTAGTAGGTAAGGCTCAGCTTTGCACCTGCCTTCTCAACGACAATTGGTACCAAAGCGACTCTTCTTCTTTAAATGATGCGGCAAGTGGCTTTCACTGCCTGCGTATTTTTTCGTTTTTTCTTTTCCTATTTGAGTGGGGCAGCGGCAGCTGAGGAATGCTCAGGCATACTGGCATAATGCGTTGAGTCAGAATGTCCTTCTTAGCATGAGCATGTACATATGAGACTTTCTTGCAGCTCATAACTCTATGCATTTAATTGTGATCATATTTATGTTCATAGAAGGAAAAACGTATTTCCCTTCATCCTCCGGTGCATCCCCTGCACTAAACATGCACAACACACAAATACACACATGCACACACACAACGCATACAAACATGCATTCGCACACACAGGCCGTGAGGTATGGGCAGCGCGTGCCTCTGGACGGCTTTGAGCTGTCGGCCCACCCCTACCCTGCGGGAAACGGTTTCGGCCACGCATTGTGGAGGATCTCTGATGAATGCCGCAGGTATTTGAGAGTTATTTGGGTGGGTGTGGGTGTGGGTGTGGGTGTGGGTGTGGGTGTGGGTGTGGGTGTGGGTGTGGGTGTGGGTGTGGGTGTGGGTGTGGGTGTAGGTGTGGATGTGGGCGCGTGGGTTTGGGTGCGTGGGTGTGGGTGTGGGGGTATGTAAGTGTGGGTGTAGGAGTGGGTGGGAGTGTGGTTGTGGGTGCGGGTGCGGGTGCGCGTATGCGCGTACTGGGGTATGCATTGATGTCAGCGTATGGGTGCATTTGTATTTGTACGTTGGAGGGGAGCTGTCAAGTTGCATGTGTGTATGGCTGCAACAAAAGTTGAGTGTCTAGATCAGCTGTATTGGAGCTCGGGATCCTTAACGGTAGGTTTGTGTACACGTTGTGATCTAATTAGGGTTGCTAGAACCGTATATTTGACTGTATATGACCGTATATTTGGTGATTTTCCTGCCATGAATACCGTATATACACCGCATAAATGCGGCTCTGGCCAACCCTAGGTGTAGTGCTTCAGCGTTGGTAAAGAAAAGGGTCATTGCTGCTGCTGGCTAGTGTAGAAGACACCCTACTAGCAGACCTGAGTTCGTAGGGTAGCCAGAACCACACATAGATACGTACATGCGGGTGTACATACGGTGTACATGCGGTGTACATACCGTGTACATACGGTGTGCATACGGTGTACATACGGTGTACATACGGTGTACACATGGTGTACATACGATGTACATGCGATGTACATACGGTGTACATATGGTGTACATGCGGTGTACATATGGTGTACATACGGTGTACATGCGATGTACATGCGGTGTACATGCGATGTACATGCGGTGTACATGCGGTGTACATACGGTGTACATACGGTGTACATACGGTGTGCATATGGTGTACATATGGTGTACATACGACGGTGTACATACGACGGTGTACATACGGTGTACATACGACGGTGTACATACGGTGTACATGCGGTG
>Ga0307945_1002099_pt1 | contig 16007 bp, 18 predicted proteins | sample OrgLakmetagen228_FD_201818 | JGI IMG/M metagenome (GOLD analysis project Ga0307945, IMG submission 201818) | Saline water microbial communities from Organic Lake, Antarctica - #228 | ecosystem: Environmental > Aquatic > Non-marine Saline and Alkaline > Saline | place: Antarctica: Organic Lake...
GTTTCCCTGTCGTTCTTTTTGTTCTGCAGGTATGACTCAGAAGACTCTGATGGAAAGAAAAGCGCCTCACAACTTCTTGTGCGTGTCGAGGTGAGTCGGAGAAGGTGGAAAGTTGGGAAGCCTTTTCTTCGACACCTGACATTCAAAGAGAGTATGTTTTGCTATAGAAGGGTACAGAGCTAGAGCCATTTTTGTATTATTTGCAAGCAATCATGCGCTACCTTTGCTTTAAAGACTACTAAGAGAGCTAGGTTTTCATGTGCAATGGTGTATTGAGTTATTGTAAGCCTGATGTCCCATGCTGTCTAATCCCAAAAAATGGCTGATTGTTTCCATCCCTCCCAAGCTCCAGTCCGATTTGGCTAGATCACACAGTTATCATGTAAGAAGGAGGGTACGCTGCATACACTGTACATTGCATTATAAGGGTTGCAAGTGTGCAGAGTGCGTCAAGTTGGATGCGGAATCGGTTTGGTTTAATCGGCCTAGTGCTTCTATTCTAACAATTTTGATTAATAGTTATTGTGCCATACTTATAACGTGCCTTCTCACTTCGTCTACAATATGCAGTCTGGCGGTGGCCACAAGCTTGAAATCCAAGCTGGCAAAATCAGACACCCTATTTCCCAACCCTTACTTATAATGTGCCTTCTCACTTCATCTACAATATGCAGTCTGGCGGTGGCCACAAGCTTGAAATCCAAGCTGCACTGGCCTGTGAGGATGGCCCTTCTGCGCTACAAGATGAGGTACGTAGGTTGTGTTATTCAGTATAAATTGCTTGCATGTTTGCTTCTTTGTCTACGCTACAAGATGAGGTACGTAGGCTGTGTTATTCAGTATATAGTGCTAACATGTTTGCTGTTTGGTCTGCGCTATAAGATGTGGTAGTAGGCTGTGTTATTGAAAGAAAATTGCTTGCATGTTTGCTTTTTTGTGTACGCCATAAGATGAGGTACGTAGGCTGTGTTACTGGTTATAAAGTGCTTGCGTGTTTGCTTCTTTGTCTACGCTACAAGATGAGGTACGTAGGCTGTGTTATTGGGTATAAAGTGCTTGCATTTTTCCTTTTTTGGTCTACGCTACAAGATGAGGTACGTAGGCTGTGTTAATGAAAGAAATTGCTTGCATGTTTGCTTTTTTGTGTATGCTATAAGATGAGGTACGTAGGCTGTTTTGTTGGAATAAAGTGCTTGCATGTTTGCTTCTTTGTCTACGCTACAAGATGAGGTACGTAGGCTGTAATATTCAGTATAAAGTGCTAACATGTTTGCTTTTTGGTCTGCGCTATAAGATGTGGTAGTAGGCTGTGTTATTGAAATAAATTGCTTGCATGTTTGCTTTTTTGTGTACGCTATAAGATGAGGTACGTAGGCTGTCTTATTGGAATAATTGCTTACATGTTTGCTTCTTTGTCTACGCTACAAGATGAGGTACGTAGGCTGTGTTATTGGAAGAAATTGCTTGCATGTTTGCTTTTTTGTGTACGCTACAAGATGAGGTACGTAGGCTGTTTTGTTGGAATAAAGTGCTTGCATGTTTGCTTCTTTGTCTACGCTACAAGATGAGGTACGTAGGCTGTGTTATTGGGTATAAAGTGCTAACATGTTTGCTTTTTGGTCTGCGCTATAAGATGTGGTAGTAGGCTGTGTTATTGAAATAAATTGCTTGCATGTTTGCTTTTTTGTGTACGCTATAAGATGAGGTACGTAGGCTGTCTTATTGGAATAATTGCTTACATGTTTGCTTTTTTGTCTACGCTACAAGATGAGGTACGTAGGCTGTGTTATTGGGTATAAAGTGCTTGCATGTTTGCTTCTTTGTCTACGCTACAAGATGAGGTACATAGGCTGTGTTATTGGGTATAAATTACTTGCATGTTTGCTTTTTGTCTACGCTACAAAATGAGGTAGTAGGCTGTGTTATTGGTAATTACTTGCTTGCATGTTTGCTTTTTTGTCTACGCTACAAGATGAGGTACGTAGGCTGTGTTATTGGAATAAATTGCTTGCATGTTTGCTTTTTTGTCTACGCTACAAGATGAGGTACGTAGGCTGTGTTATTGGGTATAAAGTGCTTGCATGTTTGCTTCTTTGTCTACTCTATAAGATGAGGTACGTAGGCTGTGTTATTGGGTATAAAGTGCTTGCATGTTCACTTTTTGTCTACGTTATAAGATGTAGGCTGTGTAATTGGAATAAGTTGCTTGCATGTTTGCTTTTTTGTCTACGCTACAAAATGAGGTACTAGGTTGTGTTATTCGGTACCCTGAAGCAAACGCAGGGGCTGTGGGTTGCCCAGAAGCTTCTGGGTAAATTGCTTGCATGTTAGCTTCTTTGCCTTTGCCGATGCATGTGCTAAATCATCTGGGGTCCTTAACCCTGCAGGTGAACGATGAGAATGGGGAGGTCCAACCTGTTTTCAGAGTTCTTCCCTACCTGCGTGCCATTGGAATAGATCTGTCTACAGTCAGACAGGTATGTGGTATATTTGCAGGAAAAAAAGCCTACTCATATGTGCTAGAGCAGCAGGAAGAAGAGCCTACTCATATGTGCTAGAGCAGCACGAAGAAGAGCCTACTCATATGTGCTAGAGCAGCAGGAAGAAGAGCCTACTCATATGTGCTAGAGCAGCAGGAAGAAGAGCCTACTCATATGTGATAGAGCAGCAGGAAGAAGAGCCTACTCATATGTGCTAGGGCTGCATGAAGAAGAGCCTACTCATATGTGCTAGAGCAGCAGGAAGAAGAGCCTACTCATATGTGCTAGAGCAGCAGGATGAAGAGCCTACTCATATGATCATATTTGCGTGCAATAGATATTTGTATGCAACAGGGTACTAAATAAAACGTCGTTCCATTTGACCTATCCGCAGGCGTCGCTGGCGTCTGACGTTGTTATAGACGGCACCATTCACGACGGTATACCGTCATCCATGCCTCCACTCTGCAAGGCAACGATTGCTGTGGAACTTCAGGTCAGGCACAGAGGTTATAGAGAGCGTTACAGAGAGAGAGTTACAGAGAATTACAGAGAGGTTACAGAGAGAGAGAGTTACAGAGAGTTACAGTGTTACAGAGAGGTTACAGAGAGAGAGAGAGTTACAGAGAGTTACAGAGAGTTACAGAGAGAGAGAGAGAGAGAGAGAGAGTGTGTGTGTGTTACAGAGAGTTACAGAGAGGTTACGAAGAGAGAGAGAGAGAGAGAGAGAGAGAGAGAGAGAGAGAGAGAGAGAGAGAGAGATAAAGAGAGAGGTTACAGAGATTACAGGGTTACAGAGGCACAAAGGTTACAGAGGTTACAGGTTAAGCCATTAGTCAAAAAATGTGACTGCTAGGCTGCGTATGTGATCATTGTTGAAGTGTGAGGAGTGATTTTTTCGATGCACCACAGGCTTGTAGCACCTACAAAAAAATTTGTAAAAGATGTGAGGAGTGTTTCTTGTTGCAGCACCACAGACTTGTGGCACCTACAAAAAGGAATATGTAGGGTTGGCCAGAACCATATATATACAACGTATATGACCGTATATTTGATGATTTCCCTGTCAGAATTACTGTATATACACCGTATATATATGGTTCTGGCCAACCCTAAGAATATGTAATCACTGTTGAAATGTGAGGAGTGTTCCTTGTTGGAGCACCAATTCTTGTGGCACCTACAAAAAAGAAAGTGTAATTACTGTTGAAATGTGAGGAGTGTTTTCTTGTTGGAGCACCACAGACTTGTGGCACCTACAAAGAACAATGTGTAATCACTGTTGAAATGTGAGGAGTTTCTTGTTGGAGCACCACAGACTTGTGGCACCTACAAAGAAGAATGTGTAATCACTGTTGAAGTGTGAGGAGTGTTCCTTGTTGCAGCACCACAGACCTGTAGCACCTACAAAAGAAAGCCTTAAAAAGGAAAGAAAAGTCAGTCACAGGAAATGTAAGCTGACAGCTTGCAGGCAATAGTGCGAACAGCCACAGGACGTTTGTAGACACGTTCCTACATAGTTGATCAGACACAGTGTCCAGTAGATTCTGATCGTAGCTTGCTATGCTCAGGTCGTCTGCATGCCTGCCTATCCTGCCCATACATCACGCCTATGCATCAAATTTCCTGCCAATGAATCCAGCCTTCTGCAAGTCACACACACACATACACATACACACACACATACACACACACACACTTCTGCTCTCCATCGTGTCCATTCCAGGTTGGCTGCACGCCTGAAAATGACGGTTTCCGCTCTACCTTCGAGCTTGCTGATAACGAACGACAGTCAGCATGGTGGTACGTTGACTCTCGTAGCTGCGGTCCCTCTGGCGTTGCTAGTTTGAACTCTAATTGCGACTCTAATTACACCCTCTCCGCAGCCCTTGCCAGCTGTCCTTGAACCCGACTCGAAAGGATAAGGCCTTCAGCTTTGACCAATCACAGACGTACCCAATTGTTGATGGTGAGTACTGCGGGAATCTCTCTTTTTAATGGGAATGCGGTAATGCCCTGGCGCTAATGTCCTTGTGTTCAGCTATAAATAAACCTGATGTGTCAACTTTTCACATTGGCGCACAGGCTTGTACGGCCCTCTCGTTCAGTACAGTGTTATGGAGCCAGAGGAGGCGCAGCCAGATGCTGTCGGAGACCCAACCTTCTGCGTTCCGCTCACTGTAGTCTCAGATTCACCAGAAAAACTACTCGAGCAGCAAGGCAGCGCAACCGTGAGTTGCAGGCAGTGCTACAGTCAATAAAAATGGTGCTGTGGCAGTGCTGATGCAGCGCTGTTGTAAGTTGCAGGCAGTGCTACTGTTCATCATAAGTGCTGTGGCAGTGCTGTTGTAAGTTGCAGGCAGTGCTACAGTTCATCATAAGTGCTGCGGCAGTGCTGTTATAAGTTGCAGGCAGTGCTACAGTTCATCATAAGTGCTGTGGCAGTGCTGTTGTAAGTTGCAGGCAGTGCTACAGTTCATTATAAGTGCTGTGGCAGTGCTGTTGTTAGTTGCAGGAAGTGCTATAGATCATCATAAGTGCTGCGGCAGTGCTGTTGTAAGTTGCAGGCAGTGCTACAGTTCATCATAAGTGCTGCGGCAGTGCTGTTGTAAGTTGCAGGCAGTGCTACAGTTCATCATAAGTGCTGTGGCAGTGCTGTTGTAAGTTGCAGGCAGTGCTACAGTTCATTATAAGTGCTGTGGCAGTGCTGTTGTAAGTTGCAGGCAGTGCTACAGTTCATCATAAGTGCTGTGGCAGTGCTGTTGTAAGTTGCAGGCAGTGCTACAGTTCATCATAAGTGCTGTGGCAGTGCTGCCATAAGTTGCAGGCAGTGCTACAGTTCATCATAAGTGCTGCGGCAGTGCTGATGCAGCGCTGCCGTAAGTTGCAACAGCAACCTGATACCCCTTATCTGAATCCTCTGCTTGCTGGCTGTGCCGTACCCTATCTCGCCTTTGCTGGCTGTGCCTTACCCTATCTCGCCTTTTTCTTGCAGCTGTCCAGCATGTACGACGCATCACTGGGGCTGCTGACCATTCTTGAGCAGCTCAGTACCGCCCACATTGACACTGTTGACCTGAACAAGGACACCGATGATTCGATTGAGAGCACGGTACGAAACGATATTGACACTGTTGACCTGAACAAGGACACCGATGATTCAATTGAGAGCACGGTATGAAACGATAGTGACACTGTTGACCTGAACAAAGACACCGATGATTTGATTGAGAGCACGGTACGAAACGATATTGACACTGTTGACCTGAACAAAGACACCGATGATTTGATTGAGAGCACGGTACGAAACGATATTGACACTGTTGACCTGAACAAGGACACCGATGATTCGATTGAGAGCACGGTACGGAACAATAAGTTGTCATTACCTTGCAACTGACGTCCATCGTTTTTACGCTCGGTGACTAAACGGTGCATTGTTTGTGCATATACAGTGGCGGGATCTCCTTGATCTGGAGTCTATTTCAGTGACTGCATCCCTCATCGTTTTTACGCTCGGTGACTAAACGGTGTATTGTTTGTGCATATGCAGTGGCGGGATCTCCTTGATCTGGAGTCTATTTCAGTGACTGCATTCCTCATCGTTTTTATGCTCGGTGACTAAACGGTGTATTGTTTGTGCATATGCAGTGGCGGGATCTCCTTGATCTGGAGTCTAATTCAGTGACTGCATCCCTGGACAAGATGCGGGAAGTTCTGGGGTCTATCTCCGCCCAAAATGCATTTGGAGTTTCTGAGCTCAACAGCCTTGTGACCAGGTAAGCCTTGTGACCAGGTAAGCAAGGGAACAGCCTTGTGACCAGGTAAGCTTTGTGACCAGGTAAGCCTTGTGACAAGGTAAACAAGGGAACAGCCTTGTGGCCAGAACAGCAACAGCCTTGTGACCAGAACAGCAGCAGCCTTGTGAACAGGTAAGCAAGGGAGCAGCCTTGTGGCTAGAACAGCAACAACCTTGTGACCAGGTAAGCCTTGTGACTAGGTAAACAAGGGAACAGCCTTGTGGCCAGAACAGCAACAGCCTTGTGACCAGAACAGCAGCAGCCTTGTGACCAGGTAAGCAAGGGAGCAGCCTTGTGACTAGAACAGCAGCAGCCTTGTGACCAGGTAAGCCTTGTGACCAGGTTAGCAAGGAACAGCGTTGTGACCAGAACAGCAGCAGCCTTGTGACCAGGTAAGCAAGGGAAACGTGGTCAAGCAGGCACCTTGGTAAGCAAGGGGACCTTGGTCAAGCAGGCACTTTGGTAAGCAAGGGAACCTTGGTAAGCAAGGGAAAAATGGTCAAGCAGGTACCTTGTTTGTTACCAAGTAAGCGAATACCTTGGTTTTTGTGGTAAGCAACGGAAATGTGGTCAAGTATAATCCTCCAATGTCTAAAAAGCAAGGGAAATGTGGTCAACCACGCACCTTCATTGTTGTAGTAAGCAAGGGAAATGTGGTCTACTAAGCACCTCGTTTGTTGTAGTAAGTAAGGGAAATGTAGTCAAGTAGGCGCCTCGTTTGTTGTAGTACTTCTTCTACTCATTACCAGAAGAAGTTTACAGGAATTGCGAGGCTAGATTACCGCTCACAAGCCAATTAAATGCAATAAAATTGAGGACGACTGTGACGATTAGCACGTACGCTCCCCAGAAGAAACAGGTTATCAATAAGATGGGCACAATAGCTTACCGTACGATACCGTGATGCGAGGTTGATAAAAACCTATTTGTAAACCCCAGTGCCAGCTTTGCGAGGCCCTTGTAACTTCGTTATTTAAACTGCTCCCGACACTCCGCGAGGGGGTGAAACATGTTCGCGGTACGCAGTGATATGAGCACTGTACGGTATTGCACAAGATATATAGGTACTCTCAACTGTCAATCAACTCACTGCTCTGTCACACAATTCGTCACTGCCACTGATTGGGCGTGACAGCTCTCGCCTTTCTGAATCGTGCGCCTGCTTGTGTTTCACTTCCAGGAGTCAGGGAGCCAGCTCTGATGCTGTCCTCTCTTCCCTGGAATCACTCTCCAACTTCTGAATCGTGCACCTGCTTCTGTTTCACTTCCAGGAGTCAGGGAGCCAGCTCTGATGCTGTCCTCTCTTCCCTGGAATCACTCTCCAACACGGTGCAAATAGGAGAACTTGAGCTCCCCAATGTGGATGCTGAGGAGGCTTCAGGTGTTTGTGAAAACGCACGGTCTGCTGGTGAAGCCCGTTTCTATTTCTCTGTGCCTGTCGATTTATCAGATCCTGAGAATCGTGGAAGGAGGAGGCTGGCAGGCGCTGAAGGTATGTGTGTGTGTCTTGCTTGCTTGAGTGCTGATTGTAAAAGTTGAACACGTCGCAACAGCTCAAAACTGCTCAATTAATCATCTGGCGCATCCCGCAGGTCCTGGGTCTGATGATCAAAGCGTCCTAAACAGCTGGTTCGGTTATCCTCAGGTCAGTCCTGAGATGCCTGTAACCTGCTGGCACCCATATTAAGCAGTATATGCAGAGGGAATCAGCACATGAGTGCCTGTAACCTGCTGACCCATATTAAGCAGTATATGCAGAGGGAATCAGCACATGAGATGCCTGTAGCCTGCTGACACCCATATTAAGCAGTATATGCAGAGGGAATCAGCACATGAGATGCCTGTAACCTGCTGACACCCATATTAAGCAGTATATGCAGAGGAAATCAGCACATGAGATGCCTGTACAGACCCAATCATGCACGCTGCTGAAGCAGCCTTCACACAGATCGTAGTCCGCACACACATGAGATGCCTGTACAGACCCAATCATGCATGATGCCCCCCCCTTGCAGGCCGAAAGCACCTTCTCCACAAAGGGAGCGGCTACTACTGATGGCGATTTTGGTTACAAGCGCGTTGTTGGCACAAGGTGTGTGTGTGTGTGTGTGTGTGTGTGTGTGTGTGTGTGTAAAGGAGCGGCTACTATTGATGGCGATTTTGGTTACAAGCGCGTTGTTGGCACAAGGTGTGTGTGTGATTCCTTGGTTGGTGGAGCTGCCGTCACCTTTTGCCCAATCTTGCAAGGGACTTGTGTGTTTCATATGTAACAACCTGCAACAACCTGCAACAACCTGTCGATCTCAATGTACTTGTCGATCTCCTTGTACTTGTCGATCTCCTTTGTACTTGTCGATCTCCTTTGTACCTGTCAATATCCTTTGTACTTGTTGATATCCTTTGTACTTGTTGATCTCCTTTGTACTTGTGCACAGGAATAACCAAGTATTGTCCGGCACCATGCTTACGCAAGTAAGTAGGGCCCGTGATGCTAGCAATAAATGTATAAGCCTAGCAGCAGCCTGCAACTTGTTTGTGTGTGTTTGTGTGTGTACGTGTTTTTGTGTCTGTATGTGTGTGTGTTGTGTGTGTGTGTGTGTGCAGCCACGGCTACATACACACACATTGGCATGAACTGATTCCCGGTCCCATTCCTGCTCCTTATCCAAAGGGGCGAGTTGCTCCTGAAGACCTGAAGCCAGGCGGAAAGCGGTATTCTTCGATTTGCATCCCAAATGGACTGGCTCGTACGCTATCAGCAGAGTGTGGTTCAGCTCGTACGTCAGCTGCTACAGATGCCAATGCTGATCATGTTGGCGTGGATCCACATTTTGTCAATACAGCTTCCTTGTATGATTCTCAGGTATTGGTATGCGTGAGTGTTTGCGTGGCTTTAACAAGGCGAGGAATTGCGTTCATGTGCGGACCTGCTACACTTTTGCTTCGTGTTCTGCTTTGATATTGAGCATGGGATCCGGCTCTGTTTTTCGCCTTGTAAAATAAATATCACCTTCACGACTGCTTTTGGTGTTGCTTGCAGGTTGCACAAACGCCAGGACAGTGGTACAACACATCCAAGGCGTCCCCTGAACTGAATCCTCAAGGGTATGAAGTGCGAACATATGATTTGGAGCTGTGTTTTGTAGTAGCCAGAATCATAAACACACACAAATGTGACAGTATGCGTGTTGGCAACCTGCTTAGAACACCTTAAATACACAGGTTTGGCCAGAACCGTAAATACACATTGGATATGGCCGTATATTAAGTGATGTCCCTGCCAGAAATACTGTATATGCACTGTATATAAATTTTTATATTTATTCATTTCTGGCCAACCCTATATATACCATATAGATACGTAAATGTGTACAGTTTCGGCCAACCTTATTGCTTTTCCCTACCCACTTTGTTGTCTGAGAAACATGGTGCCATCTCATCCATCTGTAGGATCCCGTATGGGTTTTCTTCACCTGACAAAGACGGTAAGTACTTTTGCTGAATGCGTAAAAATCACGACAAGGTGTCAGCATTGTCAGATTCTTGTTCGTGCAGGCACTTTTCCAATTGTCATTGACATCAACATGGACAATTGTTCTTGCACATCCAGTTGTTCTTGACATCAACATGGACAATTGTTCTTGCACTTTTCCAATTGTTCTTGACATCAACATGGACAATTGTTCTTGCACTTTTCCAATTGTTCTTGACATCAACATGGACAATTGTTCTTGCACTTTTCCAATTGTTCTTGACATCAACATGGACAATTGTTTTTGTTCGTGCAGGCACTTTTCCAATTGTTCTTGACATCAACATGGACAATTCTCAGCTTCAAAAAGCGCTACTTTATCTCAAGGAAGGCTTCTACCTCGACCAGTTCTCTACTAAGGATCTGTCGGTAAGCTTGATCTGAAAAACAGTGCTTAGCATTTCAATGTGCCACTCTTATAAAAACCCCTCACTTCCTGCGCACCATTCACAACCCACTTTTTGTAGATTAAGCTTGTGGCCTTCTCAGTTAATCTCCAGATCTTTGGATACTGCGGTATTGACGTGAAGTGGGAGGATTCTGGAAAAATTAGTGCTTCATTCTTAATTGAGGTGGGTTTTTTGTCTGTCAAAGGCTTACGTGTTTGTCTCATGTACTGTGAATAAAGCATCTCTTCTGGCTGTAATGCTGATACTTGTCCCCTCACAGGCATTAGTGCAAAAGGCTGACGTGTTTGTCTCATGTACTGTGAATAAAGCATCTCTTCTGGCTGCAATGCTGATGCTTGTCCCTTCACAGGCATTAGAGCAAAAGACTGACGTGTTTGTCTCATGCACTGTGAATAAAGCATCTCTTCTGGCTGCAATGCTAATGCTTGTCCCTTCACAGGCATTGGAGCATCGAGATTACACCAAGTCCGGGCTGGACTTTGATGGGATGCGTAATCGCATGGTAAGAGGGGATGCGTAAATGCTTGGTAAGATTGGATGCGAAATCGCTTGGTAATTTGGGATGCGTAATCGCTTGGTAAGAGGGGATGCGTAAATGCTTGGTAAGATGGGATGCGAAATTGCTTGGTAAGATGGGATGCGTAATCGCTTGTAAGAGGCAGCACTTGCACCCACACAAGCAAACATGTAAGGTTGGCCAGAACCTTCTATACACAGTTTATATACGGTTTTTGGCAGGAAAATCACCAAATGTACAGGCATATACATACGGTCCTGGCCAACCCTACAAACACATCTGTACATCAGCTGCATTTTTTCTACATTGATTCCTGCAACTGCGTTTTCTGTAACAGAATAAAACAAGGGTGGCACCTTTTGTAGACCCTAGAAAGAAGTGCTGCATTTTTGCTACATCGATTTCTGCAACTGCGTTTTATGTAACAGAAAAAGACGAAGTGCGGCAAGAACAAGGGTGGCATCTGTTGTAGACCCTACTGTGCTTCAAGCTGACCATTAGCGACATCTAATTCACTAAATTTCTTTGCAGGCCAACGACCTGATCCTCCTGGTCTTTGTGGTGCTTTATTGCATTCTGACTTGCCATGATGTGTACAAATCAATCCAGGTGAGGCTGTGTGTGTCATAGCTAGACAGTTGCCGACTGCCTAGTTGGTGCATATTGTTGCTGTTTTTGTAGGTACAAGGGGTCCCTGCTAACACACACAGACAAAGCAAAATGATCCCTCTTCCACAGGCCCAGAAACAACGTAAGAAACTGTATCAGCAGCTGCACTCCAATCATGTCAAGTCGCTTCAGACACAGCTGTCTCCTTTGTTTGAGGAAGATGAGTCAGAGGGTGTGGAAGACGGTTCAGAGGCGGCTGCAAATGTCACGGACTTAGAGAGGAACGACCCTGCTCAGGATTCGGATGATGAGGGTGGGTTTCTGGCAATTGTTTGGCCATTTTTGGCTTGTTTTTGTTGCTTTCAGCTTTCAGCCCATTCTTAACGATGCCTCCTTTTGGTTGAGCTGCAGATGACGCTTTCTTTGAGCCAACTGCCGTTGATAATCACCCCATCGGCAAGGAGCATTTCCGAAGGATCAAGGTCCTGCGGAAGAAGGATGGGCACATCTTGGGGAGGTGCATGTCTACAGCAGACGAAACAAGGGCAGCCTTTGTTGCGGAAGGTAAACCTGATATAACAGTAATGAACTTGTGTGTAAATACTTCCGGCAAAACCAAACTAACTTCTTCTTCCTCTCCTTTGTGATGTGTGTGCAGGGTCAGAGCAGAATCGATTTGCCATCAATAAGACTGTGCCTATATACAGGTACTGTACCAAATTCATTCTTCGCACGCCTGTTACGAAGAAACAAAACCTGCTGACTAACCTAGACATTCTCCCATCTTGTGGTTTGAAGGAGCTCAATGAATGCGTTCTGGATGCTTTATGAAGCAATCGTTTGTGGATTCTTGGTCAGCGGAGTTGTACTGGTAAGATCAGCAGCAACACACTATCTCAGGTTGCGTCCTAGCGTTCTACTTACTGGCTGTTTGTGAAACAATGCCGCGTGCAGGTTTCTTACTACAGTTTCAGCTTGCAACCTTCAAGAGCCCCAACAGAGCGCAGGTGCGGCTGCTGTGTTGCCGACCATTAAATGAACAGATCCACCCTTTAGCTGTTCTAGAAAACAATGCCGCGTGAGATTTGAAACACACCCAACCATTATTTGAACAGAATCACCCTTTAGCTGTTCTAGAAAACAATGCCGCGTGAGATGTGAAACACACCCAACCATTATTTGAACAGATTCACCCTTTAGCTGTTCTAGAAAACAATGCCGCGTGAGATGTGAAACACACCCAACCATTATTTGAACAGATTCACCCTTTAGCTGTTCTAGAAAACAATGCCGCGTGAGAATTAAAACACACACGCCTCCCTGTTGTTTCAGGTTTTCGGTGTATGATCAGGCCAATGCTCCAGCACGGCCGTACATGCTGCGTCGTGAGGTGCCTGATGAATTTGACATTGCAGAAGCTGCAGGCAATGCTACAGCACCGGACGCTCTGCTGCCAGGGCAGCCTCTCCGATGGAAGACAGGACAAGAAGATCAGGTACGGGGAGGCATGGCTTGTCCTGTTGTCCTACCGTCTGAGCCTAGGAAGCTCAAGAATAGAATGCATGGCTTGTCCTGTTAGAATAGAATGGATGGCTTGGCTTGGATAGAATGCATGGCTTGTCCTGTTAGCCTAGAATGCATGGCTTGTCCTGTTGTCCCGTCTGAGCCTAGGAAGCTCAAAACATTTGCTTTCCCTAAGTAGCTAAACAACAAAATGGCTCCGACACAAAATGCATTGCAAACGGAAACGTTTCTGACATGTTTTCGACTCTGGACCATTTGCACGTGCAGACCGGATTGCTTCAAGCTTCTGACATGTTTTCGACTCTGGATCATATGCTGGACATTAAGGTGACGGTTCTTCACTTGCCTGCACTCTTCCTGCTGCTTTCTTTACTCAGTCATGGTGAAATGTGTGTGAGATCGGTATGGTGAAATGTGAGGTCGGTATGGTGAAATGTGTGTGAGGTCGGTACCCGTATTCCGTAACTTATGCTTGACTGAAAGGTATGCTTGACTGAAAGGTATGCTTGACTGAAAGGTATGCTTGACTGAAAGGTATGCTTGACTGAAAGGTATGCTTGACTGAAAGGTATGCTTGACTGGAGGGTATGCTTGACTGAAAGGTATGCTTGACTGAAAGGTATGTTTATTTGTTATAGTCTTGTGACAGATGTGAGCTCTGAAATGTAGAGCACTTTTGTAGTTTTAGTCTTGTGACAGATGTGAGCTCTGAAATGTAGAGCACTTTTGTAGTTTTAGTCTTGTGACAGATGTGAGCTCTGAAATGTAGAGCACTTTTTGTAGTTATAGTCTTGTGACAGATGTGAGCTCTGAAATGAAGATTGCGTTTGTAGTTTTAGTCTTGTGGCAGATGTGAGCTCTGAAATGAAGAGTGCTTTTGTAGTTTTAGTCTTGTGGCAGATGTGAGCTCTGAAATGTAGAGCACTTTTGTAGTTTTAGTCTTGTGACAGATGTGAGCTCTGATGTAGAGCACTTTTTGTAGTTATAGTCATGTGACAGATGTGAGCTCTGAAATGAAGAGTGCTTTTGTAGTTATATTCGTGGCGCTCTAAGTGCATTTCCTAGTTGTGAAACTGTTTCTTTACTTTGCCGCTAGATTCAGCACCTGTTGCTCCAAGTGGGATGACGTTCAGGGTTTGAGTGAGTCCGCCTTGATGCTTCTTGAATAGAGCAACTTGAGAGCGCTAAGCCACGATCAGGGTATACAGTGAAGGTTTGCCCTAACCCAAAATTTTGTATTCATGACTGACCCCCATCAATGCAGACCGCCTACTCCCTTATCTTTGCCGTTGCCATGGTCCTTGTTTCCGCTCGGCTCCTCATCCAAGCAAGCTTCCAACCGCGGCTATCTCTGATCGCTGGGACTATAGCCAAAAGTGTGTGAAGATAGAGGGTTGTTAAAAGGCAGCCAGGTCTTGAGCCTGTCGTGCCTGCAGCTATTGGATTATTTCTTGCTAGGCTAGGAAGGTCTCAAGGTCTTAAGCCTGCAACAAGTCCGTTTGTTATTCTGAAAAATGGAGGAGGAGGGAAAAATGCAACATATGTGTTGCCTACTTAATTGATGGCACGCATAGCACCACAACACAACATATGTCTTGGCTACTTTATTGATGGTACGCATAGCAACGCAACACAACATGCAACTGTGGTACGCATGACTTAATGGTACACATAGCATTGTATTGATGGTACTTAATTGATGGTACGCACAGCAACGCACCACAACATATGTCTTGGCTACTTTATTGATGGTACGCATAGCAGCGCAACACAACATGCAACTGTGGTAAGCATGACTGTAATGGTACGCATAGCAACAAGTGCTGTGATGGTCACAAAGCACGGAAGCTTGTGAAAATGCTCAAAGTGCGGGTATATAACATGTTTTCGTCCGGAAGAGTCTGAGAGACGCGCACTGCCTCAGCTGTCACACTCCAACTTTTTCCAGGAGCTGTCTTACACTAGCTCTTTTCAGTAATGCCTCAGCTGTCACACACCGGCACCCATATAACGTGTCATACATCACCCCCCAGGTTTCTGGGACATCTTGTACTTCATTGCGGTTCTGAGTATCACCGGAACCATGTTTGCAGCTATGATGCACATCGTATTTGGTAAGGCGCACACTGTCTCTGGCTGACCTTGTCCACCAGATGTTGCCTGCCTCATTGGCAACAGTTTAGTATACAATAAAAAGGCCTCAAGCATGGCCTGGCTGCTCAATCTAAAAGTTATCAGCAATGCACAATACATTATGTAGGCCAGAGATCCCAGATAACCTTTTGTCGGCTGCAGCTGTCGATAAGATGCTGCCTGCCCTTTTGGCTATCCTCCTAGCAATGCACATCACAAGATTTCATTTGCAATGCACATCACGATATCTCATATGCAATGCACATCATGAGATCAAAACATGTGTGCCTCACCCTCCAAGCAATCTGCATCACGAGACTAAAACATGTGTGCCTCGCCCTCCAAGCAATGTACATCATGAGATCAAAACATGTGTGCCTCGCCCTCCAAGCAATACACATCATAAGAACATGCTTGCCTTGACCTTCAAGTAATACACATCACAAAAACATGTGTGCCTTGCCCTCCAAGCAATGTACATCATGAGATCAAAACATGTGTGCCTCGCCCTCCAAGCAATCTGCATCACGAGATCAAAACATGCCCACCCTCCAAGTTATAATACACACTACAAGATCATGCTTGCCTCGCCCTTCAAGAATGTACATCACCAGATTAAAACATGCCCACCCTCCAAGCAATATACATCACAAGAATAGGCTTGCCTCGCCCTCCAAGCAATGTGCATCAAGAGATTAAAACATGTGTGCCTCACCTCATATGCATAGGTCCGCGCTATCCTGTGCTGTCCACCTTTGACCAGGCGTGCCGGGCGGTGTTTTTAGGTGTACTGACAGGTGAGTCTGGTCTGGTCTGGTCTGGTCTGGTCTGGTCTGGTCTGGTCTGGTCTGGTTTGGTCTGGTCTGGTCTAGTCTGGTTGGGTCTGGTCGGGTCGGGTCGGGTCGGGTCTGGATAGAGTACAGGATTGTGTCGCCATTAAGGTCGGGTCAGGTCGGGTTGGGTCAGGTTAGGTCAGGTCGGGTCGGGTCGGGTCGGGTCGGG
>Ga0307945_1002100_pt1:0-15000 | contig 16007 bp, 23 predicted proteins | sample OrgLakmetagen228_FD_201818 | JGI IMG/M metagenome (GOLD analysis project Ga0307945, IMG submission 201818) | Saline water microbial communities from Organic Lake, Antarctica - #228 | ecosystem: Environmental > Aquatic > Non-marine Saline and Alkaline > Saline | place: Antarctica: Organic...
TGTGTGTGTGTGTGTGTGTGGCCTGCTCAAGAAGGCAGGCCATGTGATGGCGCATCATCTGCGTGTGTGCGTGTGTGTGCTTGTGTGTGTGTGTATGTGTGTGTGTGTGGTGGTGGGGCACCAAGGGGAGCGTGCACACGTCATCTCACATGCTAAAGAGGGACAATTGTTCAATTGATGTGTTTGTAGGGCTGGCCAGAACCGTATTTTTAAACCGTATATGACCGTTATTTTTATATTTGAAGTAAATCCTATTTGCATAGGGTGAAAGCACAGATGGCAGTCCTCAAAAGTATAGTTCAGTTTAGGGATAACAAAGGCCAGGCTGGAGGCTCCAGCCTGGCATGGCTGCTCAACCTATAGGTCCCACAAAAAAAAATGCAATGCCTGTTCTCAAAGGACACATGAGGCTGGTGCCACGCGACAAAAATATTCACACATCCAAGACTATTCACACATTCAAGACTATTCACACATCCAAGACTATTCACACATTCAAGACTATTCGCACATTCAAGACTATTCACACATTCAAGACTATTCACACATTCAAGACTATTCACACAATCAAGACTATTCACACATTCAAAACTATACACACATTCAAGACTATTCATACATTCAAGACTATTCACACATCCAAGACTATTCACACATTCAAGACTATTCACACATTCAAAACTATTCACACATGGGGCCGGTGCCACGCGTTAAGATTATTTTATGAATACAAGTCCAAACGTTTATGTGGTCCACCCAAAAACGGAGCTCTCCAGGAACATGCACGCACATGTGCAAGCGCATACACACACAACCACACGCACACACACACACACAAACACACACACACACACGCAAAACACACACACACAAAACACACACCTGCCATGCCAGCGACAGCAGCGGGCTCATATGCCCCTCTGCAACATCAATGACACACACAAAATACGCACAAACATTTAGGCACATCCACACACGTACAAACACAAACACATACACACACAAAACACACACCTGCCATGCCAGCGACAGCAGTGCGCTTCTGTGCCCCTCTGCAACATCAATGACACACAAAATACACACAAACATTCACGCACATCAACAAACACACACATACACACACAAAATACACACCTGCCATGCCAGCGACAGCGACAGCAGTGCGCTCCTATGCCCCTCTGCAACATCAATGACACACACAAAATACACACAAACATTCACGCACATCACACACGTACAAACACACACACATACACACACAAAACACACACCTGCCATGCCAGCGACAGCAGTGCGCTTCTGTGCCCCTCTGCAACATCAATGACACACAAAATACACACAAACATTCATGCACATCAACAAACACACACATACACACACAAAATACACACCTGCCATGCCAGCGACAGCAGTGCGCTCCTGTGCCCCTCTGCAACATCGATGACACACAAACATTCACGCACATCCACACACACACACACACACACACAACACACACCTGCCATGCCAGCGACAGCAGTGCGCTTCTGTGCCCCTCTGCAACATCGATGACACACAAACATTCACGCACATCCACACACGTACAAACACACACACACACACAAAACACACAAAAACACACACCTGCCATGCCAGCGACAGCAGTACGCTCCTATGCTACTCTGCAACATAGATGACACACACAAACATCACGCACATCCACACACGTACAAACACACACACATACACACACAAAACACACACCTGCCATGCCAGCGACAGCAGTGCGCTCCTATGCCCCTCTGCAACATCAATGACACACAAAAAATACGCACAAACATTTAGGCACATCAACAAACACACACATACACACACAAAACACACACGTGCCATGCCAGCGACAGCAGTGCGCTCCTGTGCCCCTCTGCAACATTGATGACACACACAAACATTCACGCACATCCACACACGTACAAACACACACACATACACACACAAAACACAAATCTGCCATGCCAGCGACAGCAGTGCGCTTCTGTGCCCCTCTGCAACATTGACGACACACACAAACATTCACACATATCCACACACGTACAAACACACACAAAACACAAATCTGCCATGCCAGCGACAGCAGTGCGCTTCTGTGCCCCTCTGCAACATTGATGACACACACAAACATTCACACATATCCACACACGTACAAACACACACACATACACACACAAAACACAAATCTGCCATGCCAGCGACAGCAGTGCGCTTCTGTGCCCCTCTGCAACATTGATGACACACACAAGCATTCACGCACATCCACACACGTACAAACACACACACACACATACACACACAAAATACACACCTGCCATGCCAGCGATAGCAGTGCGCTCCTGTGCCCCTCTGCAACATCGATGCCGCCAATATTGACCATCGGAAGCCCCCACATCCGCGCACAGATGTCACACACCTGCGTTTAGATGTGTGTGTGTGTGTGTGTGTGTGTGTGTGTGTGTGTGTGTGTGTGAGTCTGCATCTGTGTGTGCATGTGTGTGTCTCTGTGTGTGCATGTGTGAGTGTGAGCATTTCCAGCCCCCACATCCACGTACATAAGCCACAGACTTGCGTTGAGGCGTGTGTGTGTGTGTGTGCATTTGTGTGTGCATGTGTGTGTGCATGTGTGTGTGTGTGCATGTGTGTGTGCATGTGTGTGTATGTGTGTGCATGTGTGTGCGTGTGTGTGCATGTGTAGATGTGCGTGCAACATTCAGATAACCTCATATAACCATCTTCCTCTTCCAACTTGCATTCCTGCGTCCTTCCTCTTCAAGCGATCATTTCTACGTGTGATTTTAAGGACTCTCTTACATTCCTACGTCCCTCCACTTCAAACAAGCACCCCTACATCCCTCCTCTTCAAGCATGCATTCCTACATCCCTCCTCTTCAAGCACGCATTGCTACGTCCCTCCTCTTCAAGCACGCATTTCTACATCCCTCCTCTTTAAGCACACATTCCTACGTCCCTCCTCTTCAAGAAGTCATTCCTACGTCCTTCCTCTTCAAGCAATCATTCTACGTCCTTCCTCTTCAAACATGCACTCCTACGTCCCTCCTCTTCAAGCACGCATTCCTATGTGTAATCTCAAGGACTCTCTTACATTCCTAGGTCCTTCCTCTCCAAGCACGCATTTCTACGTCCCTCCTCTTCAAGCACGCATTCCTACATCCCTCCTCTTCAAGCACGCATTTCTACATCCCTCCTCTTCAAGCACGCATTCCTACGTCCTTCCTCTTCAAGCAATCATTCCTACGTCCTTCCTCTTTAAGCACAAATTTCTGCGTCCTTCCTCTTCAAGCAATCATTCCAGTGTGTGATCTCAAGGACTCTCTTACATTCCTACATCCTTCCGCTTCAAACATGCATTTCTACGTCCCTCCTCTTCAAGCACGCATTTCTACATCCCTCCTCTTCAAGCAAGCATTCCTACGTCCTTCCTCTTCAAGCAATCAATCCTACGTCCTTCCTCTTTAAGCACAAATTCCTGCGTCCTTCCTCTTTAAGCACAAATTCCTACGTCCCTCCTCATCAAGCAATCATTCCTATGTGTGATCTCAAGGACTCTCTTACATTCCTACGTCCTTACTCTCCAAGCACGCATTCCTACGTCCTTCCTCTCCAAGCAATCATTCTACGTCCTTCCTCTTCAAACATGCACTTTTACGTCCCTCCTCTTCAAGCACGCATTCCTACGTCCCTCCTCATCAAGCAATCATTCTTATGTGTGATCTCAAGGACTCTCTTACATTCCTACATCCTTCCGCTTCAAGCACGCATTCCTACGTCCCTTCATTCAAACAAGCACCCCTACGTGTGTCATCCAAAGGACTCTCATGCATGTGGCAAAAGGTGCGGAGGCGATGGAGGCACGCTTGTATGTATATTGTGTGTATTGTCTACAATTGTATATACGTATATTTCTATTTTCTATGGCGCATACTATAGCAGCTGCTTATACATGTACACGTGCGGCCTTGCTACCTGTTTGTGTATCCCACATGACACCATAAGAGACTCGTGCGTGTGTGCGTGCATGCGTGTGTGCGTGCATGTGTGCATGCGTGCGCACATGAAAAGGAGACATGGACGCAATATTACGAATGGCAATCCTTACAAGTACACACACACTAATTCTCACAAGCACGCACATGCATAATACATGCATGCACACACACACACACACACACGCACACGCACACGCACACGCACACGCACACGCACACGCACACGCACACGCACACGCACACACACAAATTATTACACAAGCACGTACATGCATATTACATGCACACACGCACACACACACACACACAAATTCTCACACAAGCACGCACATGCATAATACATGCACGCAAACACACACAAATTCTCACACATGCACGCACATGCATAATACACGCACACATACAAAATCTCACACAAGCACGCACATGCATATTACATGCACGCACGAACACACACACACACACATTTTCACACAAGCACACACATGCAAAATACACGCACGCACACACACACACACACACACACACACGTGCGCGCGCGTGCACACGCACACACACACACACACGATTGCCTGGATCGTATGTATATAAGCATGAGATAAGCACTTGCGTTGAGTGGCAGACATTATGAACACATACAAACACACACACATGAGCGTGTGGATGCACACACACACACACACTTGCACCAGTGCTTGCACACACGCACACACACACACACACATACACACACACACACTTGCACCAGTGCTTGCACACACGCACACACACACGCACACACACAGTGGCAATCAACCACACAAATCTGCACCAGTGCATGCATGCAAAACCATACGCACACACAGTGGCAATCAACCACACAAATCTGCACCTGGTTCCCGTTCTCAGAGCACATGATCTTGAAAGGCACACGCGTGCGCGCAGAGAAGGGAGGCACAAACGCTTGACGCCACTTCACACAGCCTGGCTGGATGGCATCACAGGCCAGCAAGAGAGGGTAGCCCTGTGTGTGCGTGTGTGTGTGTAAGTGTGCGTATATGTGTGTGGCTGGATGGCATCACAAGCCAGCAAGAGAGGGTAGCCCTGTGTGTTAGTGTGTGTATGTGCGTGTGTGTGTGTAAGTGTGTGTGTGTGTGTTTGTGTGGCTGGATGGCATCACAGGCCAACAAGAGAGGGTAGCCCTGTGTGTGTGTTAGTATATGTGTGTGCGTGTGTGTGTGCATGCACGTGTATGTGTGTGTGTGTGTGTGTGTGTGTGTGTGTGGATGGCAACACAGGCCAGCAAGAGAGGGTAGCCCTGTGTGTGTTAGTATATGTGTGCGTGTGTGTGCGTGCATGTGCGTGTCCGTGTGTGTGTGTGCGTGTCTGTGTGGGTGTCTGTGTGAGTGCGTGTGCGCGTGCATGTGCGTGCACTAGTGTGTGTGTGCTTTTGTGTGTGCGTGTGCGTGTGTGTGCGTGTGCGTGTGTGTGCACGCATGTGTGTATGTGTCTATTCATGCTGGCAGTATACATATGCTTGCTAGCGCTACAAAAACAATGATGGTTGGCAACGACAACAAGAACAGCAATCTCGATTGGTTGTTCGTGCCTACCTAGGCGATCCTAAAATCATAAAGATTCTAGCCAGCCCTAGACTTCTCAGCCAGCAGATAATAAGAGGGGGAAGGGTGCCGGACCGCAAAAAACATAGGCATTCACAGACAAAAGCAAACGTGTGTAGGGTCGGCAAAAAACATAGGCATTCACAGACAAAAGCAAACGTGTGTAGGGTCGGCAAAAAACATAGGCACGTGTAGGGTCGGCAAAAAACATAGGAATTCACAGACCAAAATAAACGTGTAGGGTCGGCAAACAACATAGGCATTCACAGACCAAAACAAATGTGTGTAGGGTCGGCAAAAAACATAGGCATTCACAGACCAAAACAAACGTGTGTAGGGTCGGCAAAAACACATAGGCACGTGAAGGGTCGGCAAAACACATAGGCACGTGCAGGGTCGGCAAAAAACATAGGCATTCACAGACCATAACAAACGTGTGTAGGGTCGGCCAGATTCATACATTTACAGGTATATGGTATATGCAGTGTGTACACACACGGTAGTTTTGGCAGGCAAACCACCATACACACGGTCACATACGGTGCAGACACGGTGACACACGGTCACACACGGTCACACACGGTCACACACTGTCACACACGGTCACACACGGTCACACACAGTCACACACGGTCACACACGGTCACACACGGTCACACACGGTCACACAAGGTCACACACGGTCACACACGGTCACAAACGGTCACACACGGTGCAGACATGCGCTTCTGGCCAGCACTACCAAGTCCTGCGATTGGGTGGGCTGTGCAAAGCTGTGCCCAACCGCTTCAGAACGCCCACCCAAACACACTTGAGGGATTGGTGAGCTCCATCCTTCTATGCCTTCTGACAACCGCACTTGGAGTAGACAATCCAGTGGACTTGCAAGACTTAGACCTCACTGCTTGTGGAGTAAACATTCCGGTGGACTTGCAAGACTTGAACCTCACTGCTTGTGGAGTAAACAATCCGGTGGACTTGCAAGACTTAGACCTCACTGCTTGTGTAGTAAACATTCCGGTGGACTTGCAAGACTTAGACCTCACTGCTTGTGGAGTAAACATTCCGGTGGACTTGCAAGACTCAAACCTCACTGCTTGTGGAGTAAACAATCCGGTGGACTTGCAAGACTTAGACCTCACTGCTTGTGGAGTAAACATTCCGGAAGACTTGCAAGACTTAGACCTCCCTGCTTGTGGAGTAAACATTCCAATGGACTTGCACGATTTCGGCCTCACTGTTTGCTATTGGTCATGAAAGCCTCCAGAATCTATTTGGTCCAGGGTAATGCACGCAGTGTGTGTTATGCTGTGCACGTGTGTGTGTATGTGTGTGTGTGTATGTGTGTGTGTGTATGTGTGTGTGTACGTGTGTGTTAGGGTGTTGCACCCAAGTATTGCCGAGGGTTCAGGTGTGCTTGTTTTGGGGTAAAGTCTACTTGTTTTGGGGTAAAGACTACTTGTTTTGGGGTAAAGACCACTTGTTTTGGGGTAAAGACCACTTGTTTTGGGGTAAAGACTACTTGTTTTGGGGTAAAGACTACTTGTTTTGGGGTAAAGACTACTTGATTTAGGGTAAAGACCACTTGTTTTGGGGTAAAGACTACTTGTTTTGGGGTAAAGACCACTTGTTTTGGGGTAAAGACTATACTTGTTTGGGTAGCATGCATGCCCCCTGACTCTGTTTGGTCCAGCGCTGCTGAGGATAGGGTGCGCTGGCTGAAAATACTTGTACGTATTTAATCATCATCATGGAAGTCTCCTGGCTCTGTTTAGTCTATAATTGACAAGGATAGGGTGAGCATGTTTTTGATTGCGGATGCTCAATGTGTTTGATCATCATGGAAGCCCCCCGGATGTGTTTAGTCCAGATTTGGTAAGAATAGGGCGGGCTTTTTTGATTGCGAATGCGCGTATGTGATTGATCATCAAATGAACCTCCCAGATCTGTTTGGTCCTGCGCTGCTGATGATAGGGTGCGCTTGGTTTCTGTTTGAGTTATTTGTCGCAGAAACGAAGTGTGCTTGCTCCTAGCAGCAATGTGTTAAGTATCTAAAGCTTGTGTAATAAGAACAGGCGCATGAACTGACACAAGCTAGTCTACCATGCTGTTAGCAGCACTGGGAAATACAGATTATTGAAGCTTGCAATTCCAAATAAAGTTGGTGATGATACAATTAAAAGCCTGAAGCGTGATAAAATGGGTTGAGAGTCTGGAAGCTTGCGTGACCAAGAGCAAGTACGTCATGAACATTTTCAGACTTGAAGCTGGTGAGGAACACGTTTAAAGGCCTGAAGTACGATAGAATGGGTCAACAGTCTGGAGGCTTGTGTGCACAAGAACAAGTATGTCATGAATATTTTCAGACTTAGAAGTTGGTGAGGAACACGTTTAAAGGCCTGAAGTACGATAGAATGGGTCAAAAGTCTGGAGGCTTGTGTGCCCAAGAACAAGTAATTTCAAAAATGCCATGATAGAATGGGTTGAGGGTCTGGAGGCTTGCGTGACCAAGAGCAAGTATGGTTAAACATGTCATGAATATTTTCGAACTCGATATGCAAATGATAAAGAATGTTCTGATTACAAATATCAGTACGACCTGATAAAGAATATTCTGATTACAAAATACCAGTACGACCTGATAACGAATATTCTGATTACAAATACCAGTACGACCTGATAAAGAATATTCTGATTACAAATACCAGTACGACCTGATAAAGAATATTCTGATTACAAATACCAGTACGACCTGATAACGAACATTCTGATTACAAATACCAGTACGACCTGGCACAAACATCCTTTGTGTCACCATCAGCAGCGCTTTGGTAGAGCTGATGCTGGAGGCTTGCGCATCATAGCCAAAACTAGATTGGAAGAGTGTGCTGCATATTAAATGCCACAATGAAGGAAAAAGGATAGTCTGAGCATGTTAAAATGCCTCAACAATTTTGAATGAAACAATCCAACGTCCTACCGTCAGCATGACAGGGTCAAACAGAGTCTGGAGGTGGCATCCCAGTTTAGGGCCCACCAGTTGGTTCAGCCACGCACGCAGCAAGCGCTCCTCTTTCTTGTCAAACTGCCCGTCGTCGTCGGTCAGCTGGTACATCTGAAATGAAATATGCGTGGTGTCCATTTGATTTTAGTGTTAACACGCATTGGATACTTGCAGCTGAAGTAAGGTCGTGTCATTACTTATTCATGACTTACAAAACTTTCTGTCCAGCTTCTTATTCGTCAAGGAAGGAACATATATAGGGTTGGCCAAAGCCATATATATATATATACGGTGAATGTAGGGTTTTTTTGGCAGAAATATCACCAATACACGGTCTTATACGGAGTATCTAGTCCTACACGTACTGAACATGGTCCCGATGTGTGCCCTCTTTCTTTACACACTCTGTTGCACTAAAAGGCTCGAGGCACACTCTCTGAACTGGCCGTATAGTTGGCTCACAGTCGCCTGTAACAACAAACATCGACACACACTCTGTTGCACTAAAAGGCTCGAGGCACACTCTCTGAACTGGCCGTATAGTTGGCTCACAGTCGCCTGTAACAACAAACATCGACACACACTCTGTTGCACTAAAAGGCTCGAGGCACACTCTCTGAACTGGCCGTATAGTTGGCTCACAGTCGCCTGTAACAACAAACATCGACACACACTCTGTTGCACTAAAAGGCTCGAGGCACACTCTCTGAACTTGCCGTATAGTTGGCTCACAGTCGCCTGTAACAAACAGCGTCACACACTCTGTTATACAGAAAGGCTCGAGGCACACTCTCTGAACTAGCCGTATAGTTGGCTCACAGTCGCCTGCAACAAACAGCGTCACACGCTCTGTTGCACTTAAAGGCTCGAGGCACACTCTCTGAATTGAACGTTTAGTTGGCTCACAGTCGCCTGTAACAACAAACAGCGTCACACACTCTCTGAACTAGCCGTATGGTTGACATACATTGACTGGTGACACACCCATCGTCACAAACTTGGCCACACCTACTCAATTCTTCTGTTTGATTCGCACGTCTCACACATACACACACACATACACGCACACACACAAACACACACACACACACAGGACCCTTTGTGCTGGCCTGTAATCCGTTGGCACTTGCGCACACCCACCCCCCTTATGCACCCTTTTCCTCTCCTTTCTCTCCTCAATATCACTCCTTTCTTAATAATAGTAAACTACATTTTAACGATATCAACATCAATCACACAGAACTATGAGCCTTATGCCATCAAAAACTCCAAGTTGCACTCAACATAACTCATCACACACATACAAACACACACACCCGCTTTGCCGCCTGCGTCTGCAGCGTAGAGGCCGTTGGCACCGGGTTGACCTTATTAGCCTTGTGCAGCACACCTCCATGGTCCACAGACCCCGCGGGTGAAAGTGCAGATCCAGTGCGAGGGGCGCCAGAGGAATCCACACGCCGCAGGTGCACGCGGAATCCAGGGCCCTGAAATAAAGCCCACACAACAGAAGATGTTTGCAAGTGTTTATAAATAACTGCACACGTTAACTGGACAGCGCAGATCTGGTGCGACGGGCGCCAGAAGAATCCACATGCTGCAGGCGCACACGGAATAAAGGGCTCTGGAAATAATGCCCGCACAATAGGAGATGTTTGCAAGTAAATAAAAAAAACTGCAGCACGTGTAATAGCCAGCACGGATCTGGTGCAAGGGGCGCCAGAGGAATCCACACGTCGCAGGTGCACGCGGAATCCAGAGCCCTAAAATAAAGCCCGCACAATAGAAAATTTTTGCAAGTACACAGCTGCAAGTAAATATAAATGACTGCAGCACGTTTACTGGACAGCGCAAATCTGGTGCAAGGGGCGCCAGAAGTATCCACATGCTGCAGCCGCACACGGAAGCCAGACCCTGTATGTTGAACCATAGACACACACACACACACACATACATACATACGTACTTGTCTGTAGGTGCTAGTTAGTTGGGACATGCTGAAAGGAATGTGCAGATCTGGTGCGAGGGATGCTAGAGGAAATTACCCGCCGTAAGGGCACACAGAAGCCAGGGAAGCCTTGTGTTTCAGAGCACATACATAGAAGGGTTGGCCAGAACCATATATATACAGCGTATATCCGGTATTTTCGTTGGGAAAATCAGCAAATATACGGTTTATGTATTCAGTTCTGGCCAACCCTACACACGCACACGCACATACAAATACACGTATATGTTTGCATTTTAGCTGCAGGACGTTTTATAAACAATGCAAATCCGGTGCAAGGGGCGCCACAGGATCCACACTTGCTCAATCTGAATTTGAACACAATCCAAACACACGCACGCAAGCACACACACATACACTCTCACACGCACCTCATGGCCTTCATCCTGTTCATGCACGGCTGCCTTCCCTGGAACACCCCTCTTGCCTGGTGCCTCCTTCACATGACTTCCTGCTGCTTCCACTTTGTCACCCTCTGCGTGTGTGTGTGTATGTGTGTGTATGTGTGTGTGAGTGTGTGTGTAGGTGTACGTGTGTGCATATGTTAACATGCGTGTGTGTATTGGTGTGTGTATATGTTTGTGAATATGCATGCATGCGACCCACCTCCCACGCCCTTCCTTACGCCACGAACAAAACGGCACCACCACCAAGCAAATACACATACAAACAGACAAACGCACACACACACACGCTCACACACTCACTCTCTCTCTCTCTCTCTCTCCCTCTCTCTCTCTCTCTCTCTCTCTCTCTCTCTCTCTCTCACACACACACACACACACACACACACACACACACACAATGTGGCGCATGAGTGCTCACCAAGAATTGCAGCGCTAGCTGCAGTGCTGCTTTTGCCGCTGCTCGGCCTGCTACTGCGGTTGTGCTGCTGCTGCTGCTGCTGCTGCTGCTGCTGCTGTTGCTGGGGATGCGAGGGCTGCTTGTCACTGCTTCCGCTGCTACTGGTATGAATGTTGACGTGGGTGGTGCTGAGGGTGTGTGTGCGTTGTGTCGGGGGCCCGAGGGCAGGGCAGGAGTACATGGCAGCGGTGAGGATGAGCTGAAGCAGCAGGGAAGGCAGCACCTGTGTGTGCGTGTGTGTGCGTGTGTATGTGTGCGTGTGTGCATATGGCAGGGCAGGAGTACATGGCAGAAGTGAGGATGAGTTGAAGCAGCAGGGAAGGCAGCACCTGTGTGTGCATGTGTGTGTATGTGTGTGTGGGTGTGTGTGTGCGTGTGTGTTTGAGTGTGTACGTGCGCATTTGTGTGTGTGTGTCTGTGTGTTTAGTTTACCCATGCTGCCTGAGAAGTGGACGAGTGACTCAGCTGCGAGGAAGCGAGGGTGAGTGTGTGTGTGCCTGTGTGTGTATATGTGAGCGTGTGCGCGTGTGTGTTTCTGTGCAAATGTGTGTTTAATATACCCCTGCCACCTGAGAAGTAGATGGGTAACACTCAGCTGTGAGAAAGCGAGTGTGTGTGTGCCTGTGTGAGTGTATATGTGAGCGTGTGTGCGTGTGTTTTTCTGTGCAAATGTGTGTTCAGTATACCCCTGCCACCTGAGAAGTGGACGGGTGACACTCAGCTGAGGAAGCAAGTGTGTGTGCGCCTGTGTGTGTATATGTGAGCGTGTGTGCGTGTGTGTTTCTGTGCAATGTGTATTAAGTATACCCCTGCCACCTGAGAAGTAGATGGGTAACACTCAGCTGTGAGAAAGCGAGTGTGTGTGTGTGTGCCTGTGTGAGTGTATATGTGAGCGTGTGTGCGTGTAATTTTTGTGCACATGTGTGTTTAGGATACTCCTGCCACCTGAAAAGTGGATGGATTGCACTCAGCTATGAGGAAGCGAGTGTGTGTGTTTATGAGCGTGTCAACGTGTGGTGAGTAACCCACCAATTCCAACTGCTACGAAAGTGCATTTGCAGTACAATACAACGACACCCCAATGTCCATTTTCCCGCTTGTTGAGAAAGTCATGGAGGCTAAGTGTAAATAGTGACAGAGAAGGGAGGAATAACAAAGCCAGATCAACAACGCACTCACGCACGCGCAAACACACACATCAACACACGTGCACACACCTGTACCCATGCAGGCTTCACAGGCAATCCCAGCCCAAGTACAAACACACATGAGCACACACATCCACACACGTGCACGCAGACACACACGCACACACACGCACCTGTGCCCAAGCAGGCTCCATTGGCATCCCCAGCCCAAGTACGCACATGAGCACACACACACACACACACACACACACAAAACACACACCTGTGCCCAAGCAGGCTCCATAGGCATCCCCAGCCCAAGTACGCACATGAGCACACACACACACACACACACACACACACAAACACACACACACCTGTGCCCAAGCAGGCTCCATAGGCATCCCCAGCCCTAGCACACGCACAGCGTGCGACAGCGCGTGAGCTGCTGCCAGGCTAGCTTTGTGTGGGGGTGCATGAAGAAGGGTATAAGCCGCTGCATGGGCCGCCGCATGAGCAGTGGCAAAAGTGGAGGAGACATCTGTGTGTGTGTGTGTGGATGTGTGTGTGTGTGTGAGTGTGTGTGTGTGTGTGTGTGTGTGTGTGTGGATGTGTGTGTGCAAGCATTTGTGTGTGTATGAGTGTATGAAGCAAGGCATAAGCCACTGCATGGGCTGCCGCGCGACGGATGGCGAAAGTGGAGGAGATACCTGCGTGTGTGTGTATGTGTGTGTGTATGTGTGTGTGTGTGTGTTTGTGTGTGTGTGTGGATGTGTGGATGTGTGTGTGTGTGTGTGTGTGTGTGTGTGTAGGCATCTGTGTGTGTGTGTGTGTGGATGTGTGTGTGTGTAAGCATCTGTGTGTGCATGAGAGTATGGAGCAGTGCATAAGCGACTGCATGGGCTGCCGCATGAGCGGTGGGGAATGTGGAGGAGACATCTGTGTATGTGTGTGTGTGTGTGTGGATGTGTGGATGTGTGTGTGTGTGTGTAGGCATCTGTGTGTGTATGAGTGTATGGAGCGGTGCATAAGCCGCTGCATGGGCCGCCGCGTGACGGATGGCGAAAGTGGAGGAGATACCTGCGTGCGTGTGTGTGTCTGTGTGTGTGTGTGCGTGTGTGTGTGTATGTGTGTGTGTATGTAGATGTGAATGTTGTGTGCTCATGTGTTTCTTCCCCTCCATGTTTGTGTGTTACTACAGTGTGTGTTACTACCAAACTCATGCCGGCAGCAAATCTTGCACCTGGGTGCCCCGGGAGGGGGGGGGGCAGGGGGGGGGGGTTAAGCAGGCCCTGTCTCTGTAATTATTCACAAGGACAACACTCAGGCTTGGTTACCTTGATGCTTTCCTTCCACTTCTTGCTCTTCACTCCCAACCTCATCCTCACTCTCACTCTATTCTTCACTCTCATCCTCATCCTCACTCTCATCCTCATCTTCACTCTCATCCTGTTCTTCACTCTCATATTGTCCCACATCCTCACGCTCATCCTCATCTTCACTCTCACCCTGTTCTTCACTCTCGTCCTCATCTGCACTCTCACCCTGTTCTTCACTCTCATCTTGTCCCTCATCCTCACTCTCATCCTCATCTTCACTCTCACCCTGTTCTTCACTCTCATCCTCATCCTGCTGTGACGGCCCTTCCTTGCGTGACTGCTGCTGTCTCTGTCGCTGCTGCTCTTCTTTGCGTGACTCCTCCTTCTGCGTTGACGGCTCTTCCTTGCGTGATTGCTGCTGTCTCTGCTGCTGCTGCTCTTCCTTGTGTGACTGCTGCTGTCTCTGTCGCTGCTGCTCTTCCTTGCGTGACTCCTTCTGCTGTGACGGCTCTTCCTTCTGAGACTGCTGCTGTCTCTGTTGCTGCTGCTCTTCCTTGCGTGACTGCTGCTGTCTCTGCTGCTGCTGCTCTTCCTTGTGCGACTGCTGCTGTCTCTGTCGCTGCTGCTCTTCCTTGCGTGACTCCTCCTTCTGCTGCCCTTCCTTGCGTGACTGCTGCTGTGTCAGTTGCTGCTGCTCTTCCTTGCGTGACTGCTGCTGCTGCTGCTGCTGCTGCTGCTGCTGCTGCTGTGGCTGCTTCAGCTCCGCGCCACTCGGTGACAGCTCAGTGCCACTCAGTGACAGCTCAGTGCCACGCAGTGACAGCTCTCGCTTCGCGCAACTCAGTGACAGCTCGCGCTCAAACTCCTGCTGCTTCTGGCGCCACGCCATTAACTCCTGCAACACCGCAGCCACTTCTACCACCCCCACCTCACCCCCCATGCCCCCACCTTCCCTCTTCCCCTCCGCACCTGGTTTTGGTGCTTCAGATTGCGCTAAACTCACCACACTCCCTTTCCCCTCCACACTCAGTTTCGGT
>Ga0307945_1002104_pt1 | contig 15994 bp, 21 predicted proteins | sample OrgLakmetagen228_FD_201818 | JGI IMG/M metagenome (GOLD analysis project Ga0307945, IMG submission 201818) | Saline water microbial communities from Organic Lake, Antarctica - #228 | ecosystem: Environmental > Aquatic > Non-marine Saline and Alkaline > Saline | place: Antarctica: Organic Lake...
GTGCGTGTGTGTGTGTGTGTGTGTGTGTGTGTGTGCGCGCGCGCGTGTGTGTGCGTGTGTGTGTCTTGTGTGTGTGCGTGTGTGTGTGTGACTTTGTGTGCGCGTGTCATGTTCAAATTTGGTGGCTGATCGCCATCAACACTCCATCCAGCACTCAAACACGCACACAGGGCCCAGCTGCAAGTCCCAAGTGCATTGAACCAACTTTTTGACACAGAAAATCAGAACGCTTTCTCCCCAAGAAACACCCACACAGACACATACACAGGCGTACATACGCATACACAGGCACACACACACACACACACCCACATACCTTAACCACCCCCAGTTTCTGCGTGCCTTGATCCAAAGCATTAAAACTGAAGAGCACAGCAACCACCTCCAGGTAAAACACAGACAAATACACGACAATCGCACACACACACAGACACACAGACACACACACCTTGACCACCCCCAGCTCCCGCATGCAGCGAACCATTTCTGCAGACAGTGCCCCAGGGGTCTGGGGCCCTCCTCTGCGCGGGTCTGTAGGGGGGCTGCCACGCTGGCCTGCAGCACTAGCGAGTAAGGAGCTCACCAGGCTCACAAACGCTCGCACCTGCGCGTGTGTGCATGTGTACCAATATAAGGAATGTGTGTGTGTGTGTGTGCGCCAAACATCTTTTACCTATGCGTGTGTGTGTGTGTGAGTGTGCGTATGCGGGAGGCTGACACCAAAACCTGCCATCATGACCCTATTTTCATAATGGTCGCAAAGCTTCAGAAGACACAATCATGAACATGGTTGGGAATTTGCTGAAGGAGCCTTCCCCCTCCACACTGACGCGCACACACACACATACATACGCACAGACACATTTATTAACGCACCTTAGCTGGTGCAGGTCGGCCGGGCACTGCTGCAAATGCTGCCCCTGCCGCTGGCGACACACCAAACACAGGGGCTAATGCAACCTACATATGTACTTGTGTGAGTGTGAGTGTGTGTGTATGTGCGCGAGTGAGAATGCCTGCACATGTTCAAAAAGCAGGGAGGCAGCTGAGCATGCTGAGCCCCTCTCGTTTAACACTGTCGCAACGAAAGGCAATGGCACCTGGATCTCAGACGCGCTGGGCGGCGGCAGCTCATCAACAGCACCCTCTGGGTTTGGCGCAGAGGGAGGTGAGGGCCCTCCTGCCACATTGGTAGCCATCGTATTCGTGGCTGTGGTGGTCTGTGTGGGGGTCTGGGTGGCAGAAGAAGTGGGGAGTGGGGTGGGGGTGGACTTGGAAGTGGCAGCTGCGAGTGTGGTCGCCACTTCACTGATGATGCGGCGGCGGCCCTCAACGGAGCGCACACATATGGCCTGCAGAGCGTGTGTGCATATGTGCGTGTGTGTACGTGTGTGTTTATGTGAGTGTGGTCGCTACTTCACTGATGATGCGGCGGCGGCCCTCAACGGAGCGCACACATATGGCCTGCAGAGCGTGTGTGCGTGTGTGCGTGTGTGTACGTGTGTGTTTATGTGAGTGTGGTCGCCACTTCACTGATGATGCGGCGGCGGCCCTCAACGGAGCGCACACATATGGCCTGCAGAGCGTGTGTGCGTATGTGCGTGTGTGTACGTGTGTGTTTATGTGAGTGTGGTCGCCACTTCACTGATGATGCGGCGGCGGCCCTCAACGGAGCGCACACATATGGCCTGCAGAGCGTGTGTGTGCGTGTGTGTACGTGTGTGCATGTACAAACACGTTGAAAGAGAGAGACACGTAAGAGATCATTGCACTGACAGACACTTTGAAAGAGAGAGACACGTAAGAGATCATTGCACTGACAGACACTTTGAAAGAGAGAGACACGTAAGAGATCATTGCACTGGCAGACACGTTGAAAGAGAGAGACATGTAAGAGATCATTGCACTGACAGACACGTTGAAAGAAAGAGACACGTAAGAGATCATTGCACTGATAGACACGTTGAAAGAGAGAGAGACACGTAAGAAATCATTGCACTGACAGACACGTTGAAAGAGGGAGACACGTAAGAGATCATTGCACTGACAGACACATTGAAAGAGAGATACAGATCATTGCACTGATCGTTGCGCTGCACGTCCACTAGGGTGCGAAAGGACTCCAAGGCTGCAGCTACAGCCCTGCGTTGTCAAAAGCTGCATTGCAGGGGGGCTTTAACGTAGCGGCATGCTGGCTCTACGTTTGAGATACAGGTAGGCTGTGCGTGACAAACTAGAGTGTCCGCCGTGGAAGGTTCTGAAGCGTGGTCTTGTGCACAACGACACAAAAGCACTGACACATATACACATTTTACATACACACACAAGCACACACACCCAACTCATCATTCGAAAGTCCACACCCATCCCCATAAGCATACACTCGCACAAGCACACACACACACACACACAAACACACTCACTCACACACACACACATACACACACAAACACACACACACACACACACGCACAGCTCCCACCTGCAACAGGTGAGCCGCGCGCTCTGCTATGCCGGTGGTCACCAAGGGCGCATCAGACGACACCAAATGCCTGTGCAGCAGCGCCTTCACAATCGCCCCTGCCCGCGCGTGTTGCCGCTCTTGGTGGTGGTGGTGCTGCTGCTGTTGCTGCGGCTGCTGCGGCTGTTGTTGTTGTTGTTCGTGGTGGTGGTGGTGTGTGTGCTGTTGTTGTTGTCCTGAGGGAGATTGGCCTGCGTGGTTTTTGGCGGCCTTCACGCTTGTGCCGGGGGTTGTTGAGGTGGTGTCAGGGGCGGCGCCTGCGTGTTTGGTGTGTGTGTGTGTGTGTGTGTGTGTGTGTGTGTGTGTGTGTGTGTGTGTGTGTGTGTGTGTGTGTGTGTGTGTGTGTGTGTGTGTATGAGTGTATACGCGTGTGTGTGTATACTTGTGTGTATGTGTGGTGCATACGTGTGCAAAAGACGCAACAGTGCGAATTGCGGATATGTTTACGGCGGCAATGAAGAGTCTTCAATCTTCAGCATCTACAATTCATATTGTTGCGCGCTTATTTTTTATTTTGCATGCACCCATGAGCATACACACGCATAAGATCATGCAAACTTATGCCGACTCAGTACCTGCACCCACACCTGCACACCCACCTACACCTGCACACACGCACCCACACCTGCTGCACAAACACACACATACACACACTCACACCCACAACCGTACACACACACACATGCCCACCCAACCCTCACACCCCAACAGCCACACCCACCGTGCTCCTTGAGCCACAGCTCCACGTCCCGTTTCATAAGCAGCCCCGCACTGGAGCCAAACAGCAGCACTGCATCCGTCAGCATCCGCAGTGCCATGGCCTGCACAGATAGTCATCAAAGGGTGTGATGTGATGAGCATGCATGTTTCGGTGGGCAGGCATCACTTCACCAGGAGCCGTGGCACGCCATCTATCAGCAGGCCAGTCATTCGCATTGCACAGAGTGTGTGTGTGTGCGCGCGTGTGTGCTTGTGTGTGTGCATGTGTATGTGTGTGTGATTGTGTTTGTTTGTGTGTGTATGTGTGCATGTGTGTGTGCGCGTGCGTGTGTGTGTGTGTGTGTGTGTGTGTGTGTGTATGTGTGCATGTGTGTGTGTGCGCGTGCGTGCGTGTGTGTGTGTATGTGTGTGTGTGAGGTGATCCTCAGAGCACAATGCTGTACGGACCAGTCAAGGCACTACACGTCGACAGCAGCTTCGGCCAAACAGCAGCACCATCAGCATGGAAGGCACGCACAGAGGCATGCATAATATGCAGACTCCATTCTGAACCCAAACAGACCCTTTAAAATTAAACTCTACCAACACACGCTACAATTCACACTGCTGCCTGAGGGGGGTACGTGTGCTTTTTTGGAATGAGCACGTGCATAATAAATACTAAACCAAAACATTTGACGATGACACACACACACACACAGACACACAGACACACACACACACTTGAACTCTGGTCACAGTGCGCACCTGTGCAGCTGCTTGAGGGGGGTACGCACGCAGGTAGTTGACCAGAGCGTCAGAGCTCTTCAGGGCTTCTAGCAGGGCATGCTGCTGGGGAAGACCCCTGCCCTCCTGCCCCTGCGTGTTTCAGCCAAAGGATGGATTGAGCCAAGGGTAATGCTGTGTTTCAGCTGAAGAATTAAGCTGACAAGTAAGCTGCATTTAAGCCGAAGGATCGAGCTTAGAATGAAACTGAGATGAGTAATATGATGGTTAGGGGTGTTTTCCCAAAGCAGGTGCTACTGGTGTTAATATCAGCGGGTGGAGTGTTAAGCAGAGATATGTTTCATGCACAAACGACAGGCTTGGCGTCGGTCAGGCACACATTTCAGATACACATTTCAGCAACGTTTGACTTGGAAAACTGTTGGGCTCTATTAGGCAGCGCTCGTCAAGATGTGTGGCTGCTGTGGCTGCTATGCCGTAGCAGAGGAAGCTCGGATTTAGCACAGAAGCATGCACATGCTAAGCGCTTGCTGCCAATTGTCCTGCTGTGAAGGAAGCCAGACTCATCCACAACGTTATAAAATTACACGCGCCTGCTGCTGCTGCTGCTGCTGCTGCTGGCCCTGTTCTTGCGGCTGGCTTTGCTGCTGCTGCTGCTGCTGTTGTTGCTGCCGCTGCTGCACAGAGGCTCCTTGCACCTGCGCAGCTTCCACGTCCATGTCACTCACACCTGACAGGCCTGCCTGCTGCTGCTGCTGCTGCTTAGGCTCTGCCATTACCACCTCAATCAGCGTGTCCACCACATCCACAAAGCTGGGGGGAACCACGCGCGTGCGCACACGCCCGCTGCCGTGCTGCTGGTTCTGGTTCTGCTGCTGGTTTTGCTGCTGCTGGTTCTGCTGTTGCTGCTGCTGTTGCTGCTGCTGCTGTTCTGCACGGGCCTGATTGCGCGCCTCTGCCCTCCTGCTGTTGGTGCCCGCATTGGCTTGCGTGTTGGTATGAGTGATTGTGGCGGGGTCAGATGAGGTGCCTGGGGGGGGAGGGGGGGGCATGAGCGACGTGGTGGCTGCAGCTGCTGCTGCTGCTGAAGCAGTACTGGTGCTGGGACCCGGTCCTCTGGAGGCTTCGACCTGACCTTGAGGGCAAGATGCACCCTGCTGCTGCTGCTGCTGATCCCTGTCAGTGTGTTGTTGTTGCTGCAGGCGGTTGGTTGGACTGCTGCCGCCTATGGCCTCATTGGGGCGGCGCAGACGCAGCGTGCGCTCCATGCCGCTGCCCTGTGTGTGTGCGTGTGTGTGTGTGTGTGTGACACACACACACCCTCACAGACGCGCACGCACGCACCCACACCAACACACTTGCACATACACACAATGAAACATGCACATGCACACTTGGGCAGCTCTGTACAAAACACAACACAGACACTTGCCTCCAGCGCGCAGCTGTGCGCCACTGCCTCCACGAAAATGGCTGGCTCCCTGGCCAGTACGCGAGACATGCCAGAAATAAAAGCAGGGAGGCTGGCGGTGCGACTGCTAGCGTTGTGCCTGTCTCTGCTGTACACGTCCCAAGAGCGTGGCCTACAAAGGAAGTAGGCGCGTGTTTTGAGCAGTTAGTTACATCGCGGATTATGGACAAGCAAAGCATGCGATGCGTGTCTCTACCGTACACATCCCAACAGCGTGGCCTACAAAGGAAGTAGGCGCGTGTTTTGAACAGTTAGTTGCACCGCGGAATATGGACAAGCAAAGCATGCGATGCCTGTCTTTACCGTACACATCCCAATAGCGTGGCCTACAAAGGAAGTAGGTGCATTAATTGAGGAGCGGGTTGCGTTGCGATGCACGTAAAATTAAAATTTGTTTTACCCATGTCTGCCACGCACGTCCCCGAAGCGCAGCCTTCAAGGAAAGTTGATGTGCAATTGAACAGCTGGGTTAGTTGGGTCATGTGATATCAAAGCATGTCCCTACCGCGCACGTTCTTGAAAACGGGTTAACAAGCTTCCTCCGCATCCCAACTTCAACAATTTAAACACTTTTTGCAAGTCAACCAAGGATGATTGATGCATTTCTGAGGATAATGCATGTTTGAGGATTAATTGCATGTCAGCCACAGCACAGGTACGTGTTAAGGAATCACTTGTTGTGTGCAGGCTTAGCTTGCTGAAACAATAACCACCAAAGTGCAAACAGGTATCCTTTCATCTGAACATCAAATTGTTCCCTTGATGTTTACCCCAGATTAAGAAAGTACCAGTCTGTTGCCTACAGCGCAATAACTGTAGCAGTCGCTGCCAACCCATACAGGCATCTTTAGGCAGACGCTTGTCGCTTGCCAACTAAATGAAACCAGGTGCTCTTAACACACAAACAAACGTACACACGTGCACACACGTACACACACAAACCTGGCCTTGTTTGCAAAGAAGTTGCGTATCTCTGACTCCATCCAGGCCTCCAGGGTGGCAGGGTCCTCCATCATGTGTCTCAGCACAGCACACACGTGAGGCTCGATGAGCACGAAGGACGGCATGCAGCAGGCAGCAGGGAGGGAGAGCAGCATGCGATGGCAGCCACGGTTTAGGGCCACCTGTGTTGCAGTAGCAAATGATTGTTCACATTGTACTGAGCAACATGGCATATACAGCACAGCACACACGTGAGGCTTGATGAGCACGAAGGAGGGCATGCAGCAGGCAGCAGGGAGGGAGAGCAGCATACGATGGCAGCCACGGTTCAGGGCCACCTGTGTTGCAGTAGTAACAAACAGTCAAACATTGTATTGAGCGGCGAATGCGGAGAGGGCGCAATGAGCAGAAAGGAGGGCATGCAGCAGGCGGCAGGGAGGGAGAGCAGCATGCAATAACGGCCACATCTTTGGTCCCCACCTGCTTACCATGAACCCTGGTGTTGTTCTGGCACACCCTCATTCATTGTGCACACCTTTACGTGGACGTGCTTGCCATTCGCTGCAGCATATAACGATGCATGCGCTAAACACACTCGTGTACACTTTAGTCCACTGCGCGCATTGCCCTCTTATCACGCAAGTCCATCACACGAGTATCTTCACACAATTATCTTCCTACATACAATTGCAGGTATCTTCCTGCACATAATAACAAGTTTCTTCTACACACAATAGCAAGTATCTTCTACACACAATGACAAGTATCTTCCTACACACTAATAACAAGTACCTTCCTACACATAATCACGTAGGTCCTTCACCCAAGTATCTTAAGTTTGCCAAAACATTAAAGTAGCCTACGGAATTCCCATGGTACGTTTGGGCCACCCTACATTTAATTAAAATTTACCTCTGATGATGATGATGTTCTGCCTCCTGAAACAACTGCATGTGTAAGCCTTCTCTCACATACCTGTGCATTTGCATGCTTCTTGGTCAGCCGAGTCAGAAGCTGCAGCACTGCTTGAGTGCTGGAGGCTGGGTTAGGGACAGCATTGCCATCCTGCGGCAGTACAAGTGTGCACACAAGCGTGCATGCAAGCGATGTGTGTGTGTGTGCGCGTGTGTGTGTGTGTTTGTTTGTGTGTGTGTTTGTGTGTGTGTGTGTCTGCATGCCGCACGCATAGTACGTTTGCTTTTGAGTGTATTTGTGTGATGAGCAGGATTCACGCACCAAGCGTCCGTCTCTTCACATAAATACCCCATATAATATAATTGTGACCAAACAAATTGCAAGGACTTGCTCAAGTCTGCGACTACACACGAACACACACACGCAGGCACACGCACACGCACACACACAAACATAAACACACAAGCACACACACACACATACACACACAGGCACACGCACACGCACACACACAAACATAAACACACAAGCACACACACACACACGCACGCACGTACGCACACACATGCACGCGCGCACACACGCACACACACACACACACACACACACACACACACACACATACACACACGCACACACATCAAAGTGTCCTCTCTTTCTATCCAGTGCGGAATGCGAGAGAAAAGAGGACCAAGGCAAACAAGCATGTCTGCAAATGTGAGGGCATAAAATGATCCCCTGCTAAAATATTATTACTTTCAAATGTGTTGTAAGTATGCACACATACACACATACACAAACCCACGCGTTAAACACAGCAAGAGCGTCTAAAACATACAGCACCACAAATCGGAAGCGGGTCCACACAGGCATAAAAGCACACCTGCGCCAAGAGGTCCTTGAGGGGGATGGAGGGGCTGGGCGCCCAACGGTCCGCATGTAAATGCAGAGAGCGCAGCAGACTGATGGACATGGACAGGGCACGGGCCTGTGTGTGTATGTGTGTGTATGTGTGAGGTTTTAAATATAGGCTCGATTACAGGCACACGTACGGCGCAGGATATTGGTGGTCGAAATGGCACGGGCTTGAATGAAGCAGAACTGTTTTTGTTGCGCAGAACAAATGAAACAAAGCAAAAGCCGTAAGCACGCGCACACACACACACACACACACACAAACACATTCGTAGAGCTATACACACCTGATCTGCATCGTCCAGCATACCACACGCACGCCACAGCTTGTGAGCTTCCGCCAGCGCAGCCTGCAGCACAGCCGCAGTCTTGTCTGCAGGTGCTGCTGCTGCTCCTGCAGCTGCTGCTGGTGTAGCTGTTGCTGCTGCTGTGCCTGCGGCTGCTGTATTTTCCGCTGGAGCTGCTGCTGCTTGCGCAGGGGTGGAGAGATCACCACCGCCGCCGCCACTGCTGGGCTGGGCAGCAGAGCCTGCTGCACCAGCAGCTCCGGCTGCAGAGGCAGGGGGAGCACCTGGTGGTGGGGGTGCTGCTGCTGATGATGATGAGGGGGGTGCAGCTGCGGACGGTGTGGGTTGGCCGGCTGTGGTTGTTGGTGGTGGGGGTGCTTGTGTCTGTGATGTTGGTGCTGTTGTTGTTGTTGCAGCTGTGCCTGGATCTGGAGCGGTGGAGGTGGTGTCGGGTGTCCGCTTGGGGATGGTGCTGGCAAGGCAGTCTAGGAGGAGCAGGGCAGCCTCCACCCAAACAGGCACCTGTATGTGTGTGTGTGTGTGTAATTGTGTGTGTTTGTGTGTAATTGTGTGTGAATGTGTGTGCAGGTAATGTGAGTGTAATTGTGTGAGTGGATGTGACCTGTGTGTGTGAATGTGTGTGTGTATGTATGTATGTACGTATGTATGTAGGTGTTTGTGAATGTGTGTGTGCATGCATACAAAGGAGTTGCATTACAATATGGGTTGCCACAGGTAAGTGCCAGGCAGAGTCTAGGAATGGTCGATCTGTCAGATCAGTGTCAGTACTGCCCTGTTCATCAATTGTCTCGGCATACAAGGCCGTTGGAGAGGAGGGCAATACTCTGACTGATTTCACAGGTTACCCATTCCTACTTCTGGTTTGTAATGCCACACTCAAGTACACCAATTGTGCTCACACAAACCCGTCACCACCACCATCACCACCATCAATCACATACACACGCATACCCCTCTCCTCATAATACACACAGCCTGAGTACCACCATCAATCACATACACACGCATACCCCCCCTCCTAATACACACACAGCCTGAGTACCCCCCTCTTGCTTACACACATTCCAACAAACACACACGAGCACGCATGCACACACACATACCTGCAGTGTGCGTGCTGCTTGGTCTTGCGGGGTGTCAGGAGTGATTGCGCGTGCTGCTACTTTGTACTGCTCGTGCCACGCTTCCAGCAGCTCAAGCGTTTTTGGGACGAGCCCCTGTGGCAAGAATTATTATTATTACGGTGACGGAATGTTGTGAGGCACTGCCTACAACACGCTTGCAGCATCTCTAGTGACACGCACGCATGCAAACACGCAAGTATGCACACACCCGCACACACACACACACACGCATACACACACACACACACAGACACACGGACCTGAACGGCTGCTGCCTCTCTGGAGGGCAAGTCTCGGTGGAGCACGATGAGCATCAAGCGTGCAGCAGTGAGCATGAAGGAGGAGTGTGAGGTGATCTGCTCAGCAGCGCTGCCAGTGCCCCTAGAAGTAACATGCAATGTGTGTGTGTGTGTGCGTGTGAGTATGTGTGCATCTGGGTGTGCTTGTGTGGACATGAAGTGCAGTAGCGATGGTTTTATGAGGGAAGAAAGGCTGTGCGAGAGAGCATGTAGTGCTTGTAATGACAGCAGGTCAGCGAGGAGGAGGTGTGTGTGTGTGTGTGTGTGTGTGAACAAAGTGTGTGTATATACAAGATGTGTGGTCCTGATAAGTCTGTGAGGAAGACCATCATGGCAACATGCGCGTCATGTTTACACAAACGTCCGTACTCTCCGCACAAACCCATCATCACCACACGCACTGCACTGCATGCTCAATCTCAAGCTCAAGCCTGTGCTTTTACTTTCTACAAACCCGTCATCAGTGTGTGCGTGGGATGACTAAAGGATCATCAGCAGAGTTACTAAATGGTTCAGGAGGCTCTGAGATCGCACGTCTGCACTGACCTCACCATCACTGTGTGCATGAACCATCACTGTGTGTGAACCATCACTGTGTGCGTGAACCATCACTGCGTGCGTGAACCATCACTGCGTGCGTGAACCATCACTGTGTGCGTGAACCATCACTGTGTGTGTAAACCATCACTGTGTGTGTGAACTATCACTGCGTGCGTGAACCATCACTGCGTGCGTGAACCATCACTGTGTGCGTGAACCATCACTGTGTGCGTGAACCATCACTGCGTGTGTGAACCATCACTGCGTGTGTGAACCATCACTGCGTGCATGAACCATCACTGTGTGTGTGAACCATCACTGTGTGTGTGAACTATCACTGCGTGCGTGGGAAGGCCTGCTCAGGGGCTTGCGAGCAGTGCCCATGCACACACAAAAGAATGCAGGGCAGTGAGAGAGGCAATAAGAGAATTCACACAGTTTGTGTAGGGATCTGAAAGGTCCCTGGATCCCAAAAACCCTGTGCTGGCTCGCCGCAGAAGCAAATAGTAGCCTAGGCTCACTACTTACACCCACAGCCTTGGGCAATACGTCACCTGCACATATACAGCTCAATGGACCTCCTTCAGCAAAAAATACTCACTCACCCGTTTCGTCACAACCGCATACAATAACAAATATGTAGCAAATACATATACCCCCCGTACCACCTTGACACACACACACATTCTCTCTCTCTATCTATTTATCTCTCTCTCTCTCTCTCTCTCTCTCTCTCTCTCTCTCTCTCTCTCTCACACACACACACACACACACACAAACACACACAAACACACACACACACACGCACACACACACACACACACACACACACACACACACACACACACACACACACATTCACACACGCGCACACACACACACATACAAACACACCTGTACAGGCGCATCAGCTCGCCCACCACGGTGCCCCCCTGCTGGCCCTCGTCTTTCTCTTTCACAGCCAGCGTGAACAGCAGGTCGCCCATGGAAAAGGCGGTGGCAGATGAAGTGGAGCGCGACATGATGGAGACAGCACCCTCCACAGTGGCAGTGGTCCCTGTGTGTGTGTGTTTGTGTGTGTGTGTGTGTGTGTGTGTGTGTGTGTGTGTGATCAAAATACATGCGCATGCATTAATGTGTGTGCGGTAAGATTTAAAAGACGATGGACGCCTTCACAAATGTGCTTGGAAGACGGTGGCTGCTGAAGTGGAGCATGACAAGGCATTGGAGATGGCAGCTTCAGCAGAGGGCAGTAGGTCAAACATACAAACTTTCTACTCTGTTAAATTTCCAAATTTCACTAAGAAAGAGGTGTTAATTGAAGCAACTCAGTGCAAAGACTGGCAAAACATGAGGCAACAAGGAAAATGAGGAGTAGAGAGGTCAAGGTTGTGGGAAGTGGAATGTGACACCGAAGAAGGTCAAGCGTCTTATAACCGAGTCTAGACAAAAAAAATGAAGTCTGAAGAGCAAAGCACTGAAGAGTTAAAACACTGAAGCACAACTTGGTCAACGGAAAAACATTCAAATGTACATTTAAATGTATAAAAATAAAGGTAGCATTCTTCTGCTGTGATTGCTATCAAGACCTTGTATACCAATCACTTCCACACAAACACAAACATACACACACAATAACACACAACTCACCCATGAGGCTGGTCAAGGCAGACGGGCCAGCCGCACCCCCTTCCGTTGTCCCCGGTGCTCTAGCTGTCCCTGGATCTGCTGCAAAACGACGTTTGCTGAGAGTTAGTACAAAAGCCAAGTCGGTAACCAAATGTGTAGAGGCTGGCGATACAACTTTGACTCGCAGGCAATATAGCTTGATCCGTTGCTTGTTGCTTGCAGAGGCGAGATAAGCTGTGGGTAATAAGCACTCTCTGCAAGGCGCGTGCTTTCTAAACAAAATAGGTCTGTACATACACATGACGAACATGATTATGAATGCGTAGATACGATAAACACTGGCTAGTGCAGTGCATGCCCCTCCCTAGGATGCACACACACACACACGCAAACACGCACACACGCACACACACTCATACACACACACGCACACACACTCACACACACACGCACACAACACACACACACACACGCACACGCAAACACACACGCGCACACACACGCACACGCACACGGACACACACACACATAACACGCGCACACACACACGCGCACACACACGGACACACACACGCTCACACACCAGCTGTACCAGCTGTCGTTGCCAAGGCAGCGGGGCCGACAGAAGTGGGTTGGGACACAGCTTCCTGCAGCTGCTCTTGTCCCAGACCGATGGCACCTATGCAGCAGAAATATAAAAAAACATGTAAGACCGTATTTATTTCATATAGATACTGTGTGCACCTCTGTTGGTGAGAAGAAAAAGTATGGCAAAACATGGATGCAGTGCCGGGCACAATGCCCGAGCAAGTTTAGAAGCAAGCACAGGACCTCGGTCCAGAACCAGAAGAGCTGAACCGAGCCCTTTTTCCTCTGAAACGGTCGAGTGTGTCTGAGTCTCTGCTTGCAACAGATGCATCATTCACAATCTTACTGACGCTGTCGAAATGAAAATCAGCATGACCCAACAATTGGCGTGAATGCATGTGTGTGTGCGTGTGTGTGTGTATGTGTGTATGTATGTGTGTGTGTGTCGGAGTGTGTGTGTTGGAGTGTGTATGCGTGTGTGTAAATGTATGTGCGTGCGTGTGTGTGTCCGCACCTAACAGGGCACTCAGTGCAAGGTCCAGCTCTTCGTCTTCTGAGCGAGCAGGTGGAGCCGCAGGCGTGGCGCCTGTGCAAAAGGAAATGCGCAACAGGCATAAATGTATGTGTGTGTGCGTGTGTGTGTGTGTGATCAGGTGTCTGTCCGTTGGGCGAGCAAGTGTGCAAAGACAGGCAGTGCCATCGGTACTGAAAATATCTTGAAGGTGTGCAACGTTTGATCAGGTGTGTGTGTGTGTGTGTGTGTGTGTGTGTGTGTGCGTTCGTGTGTGTGTGTGATCAGGTGTTTGTCCTTTGAGCAAGTAAGCGGGCGGCAGGCTTGACACCTGCACGAAAAGTGAGGGTACGTGTTGCAAGGATGAGTCAGGTGAAGTCATATTTTGCGGGAGATGACGCAGCTTGCACCTATATGCGCAAGGGATAAGTGCATGTTAGAGATCAGCTTCTCAGAATTTGGGAGAGGTCTCCGCAGGCATTGGCCCCAAGAAATTTCTGCTCGCTTTTCACTATCGATTGTAGGCAGGACCAAGGGTGTATGCATTCCGATAGTGTAGGGCTGGCCAGAGAACACCGTACATGAACGTATATTTGGTGATTTCCATGCTAAAAATACCGTATGTACACCGTAATATATATACCGTACATACCATATATCACCACGGTCCGCAAACGTTTCAGACCCCCTCGCGGTGTGTCGGGAGCAATTAAATAAACCAAGTGACAAGGGCCTCGCGAAGCTTGCATTGGGGTTTGTTATTTGTTTTTTTTCGGACTTCGTTTTGGTCAACGGTCTGTACGGGATACATATGGTTCTGCCCAACCCTACGAGGTTGACAAGAGGGGAGCCATTGCTTGACTTCAAAGACCAAAATAGAGAACACTGCTTGCGTTCCTAACAAGGATAAGTTGTACGTACTTTTGGGACGTCTAATATGGTTCAATTGTACACGCGTACAATACAAAATACAAGGGATGTGTCATACAGCGTATTCATACAATTCGCCGTGTTGTAATTAACACACACACACGTACACATACATACATGCACACATTTACACAAATTACACAGTCAGACGCACTTGGGGCAGTTGCACTTGCAGCAGCGGATGCAGCAGCAGGAGGCTCTTCTGCTGCTGGGTGTGCCAACAACCATTCTGTGGCGACCTCAATGCTGTTCACACCCACGCGCCGCAGGGCCAGCTCCACTCGGTTGCGAGGGAAGCCCATGTCAACCATAACCTGTATGTGTGTATGTGTGTGTGCGTGTGTGTGTGTGTACAAGTGTGTGCGCATGTGTGCGATGGAGAACGTGTATCTATAGGCTTTTGTTATGTGTGTGTGTTTACGTGTGTGTGTGTGTTTACGTGTGTGTGTGTGTGTGTGTGTGTGTGTGTGTGTGCAAGCATGCACATGCCATGTGTCAGGCGCAGAGTTTGCTGCCCTTCGTCTCCTGTGCAGGTGAGTTGCGGCAATGCTGTGTGGGCTTACAAGCATCAAGGCAATACACCTGCACAATAGCAGCGTCTTATAATGCTGTGTGGGCTTACAAGCATCAAGGCAATACACCTGCACAATAGCAGCGTCTTACAATGCTGTGTAGGCTCACAAGCATCAAGGCAATACACCTGCACAATAGCAGCGTCTTATAATGCTGTGTAGGCTCACAAGCATCAAGGCAATACAAATGCACAATAGCAGCGTCTAATAATGCTGTGTGGGCCCACAACCATCAAGGCAATACACCTTGCACAATAGCAGCGTCTAATAATGCTGTGTGGGCCCACAACCATCAAGGCAATACACCTGCACAATAGCAGCGTCTAGGAAGCTCATTGCACTTGCTGCTCCTGACCAAGCAAAACAAAAGCAGTGCACAAGCGCAGACACGCCGCGCACATAACACATACACACATTTAGTAAGCTGGAGTCCAACCGCCCTTGCTGCTCCTGACCATGCAAACCACAAGCAGTGCACAAGCGCAGACACAAGGAGCACATAACGCACACACACACTCACGCACACACACACATACACACACACACACACACACACACAAACACACACACACACATTCACCAAGCTGGAGACCAACCCCTTTTGCTGCTCCTATCACACGCAAGGAACAAGTGCGTAATGTTAAGGTGCAGACGCTCAGACAACGCGTAGCACGCTCCTAGAGTGCAGCGCACTGAGCAGGAAGCATGCAGCCCTGACCGCTCCTTACACACAAGCAACGCACACTAACAAACAAACCAACACACACAAAATCTCACATGAGCATAAACACAAACACACACACATACACACACACACACATACACACACAAACGAGCACACGCATGCTCACACACATGACACGCATGTCGTGCAAAGGTGCTAACGCACAGCCCTCGCCACACGCACCTGCACAAGAGCAGCATCAGGTTGGAAGCCCACTGCCCGAGCAGCTCCTGGAGTCCCCGGAATACCTGGCCCTCGTTGGCGTAGCAGCACCGCTGCAGCAGCAGAGGTGCCCTCCGCACAGTTGTTGAGTACAGAGACCACCTGCGAGTGTCAAAGGGCGACAGGGAATGTGAAACACAGAAGTGTTACTGCAGCTACTGTAGCTGCAGCAGAGGGCGTACATTTGTTGAGCACAGAGACCAGCTACGAAAGCAGCTACTGTAGCTTCAGCAGAGGGGGTACATTTGTTGAGCACAGAGACCAGCTACGAAAGCAGCTACTGTAGCTGCAGCAGAGGGGGTACATTTGTTGAGCACAGAAACCAGCTACGAAAGCA
>Ga0307945_1002109_pt1 | contig 15979 bp, 16 predicted proteins | sample OrgLakmetagen228_FD_201818 | JGI IMG/M metagenome (GOLD analysis project Ga0307945, IMG submission 201818) | Saline water microbial communities from Organic Lake, Antarctica - #228 | ecosystem: Environmental > Aquatic > Non-marine Saline and Alkaline > Saline | place: Antarctica: Organic Lake...
TTGTTAGCCAGGTATAGTTTCAGGCTTTTTCCAAACTTCCGCTGAGATGCCCTTTGAGGCATACATAGTGATGTAACCTTACCTTACCTTACCTTACCTAGCCTGGCTGCTCATAAAGCGCAATTACACAACTTGAATGGAGGAAAAAATAAAGCTTGTTACTTGTTATAGTTCTGGCTTAAGTAAGTAGACACATCGTGGGCTCCTGCAGAAAGAAATCACATGGGGATTGACGCAGTGGAAAAGGACATGCTCATCTTGAATTCATCAACACGTTTTAGACCGTGTTCACACCCTGCGTTTTGAGACTGCGACATGGAATCCAAGGAATTCCCCCGTCTGTGACTTGTGTGATACTGATGATGTCCAAGATGAATAGCATGACTTCTCTCCGCAGGAAATATGCACCTCTGTTTCCCCCAGCTACAGGAGGAGCTCACGATGTGTTACTTTCTTGAGCCAGAACAAAAACAAGCTTTACTTTTACCTCCATACATGAACTATCGAATTGTGTTTTATGAGCAGACTAGGAGTCGCACTTCTTGACTGAAGACTTTTTTTTGTAACCTTGTAAACCTTGTCTCTGCATCCATGCATCCATTGGGCGATGCAGAACACAAACAACATCATTTCCTAATTTTTGCCGGTTGTGTTTACACTATCTGCGTTCTTTTTCTTTTCTTTTACTTAACTGATGTGAGGAGTGGTTTTCACTGCCAGCGTAGTTTTTTTTCACGGTACAGCATCTGGCTAACACACTTTTATCAATTCTTGCAACACAGGCCTATCAAAAGGTATGTCTGCATACAAAACAATCAGGAAGAAATTGAGGGCAGTCAACTCGTTAATAATGAAATATAAGCTAAATTCTCATGGTGCCTTGCAACTCCTCTTGTGCACGACAGGAATCTCTAAGTTGTGTCGGCAAGAAGACTTGAACTCGGCTGAAATAGCAACATACCTTCACTTCTGCTGAGTGTATTATCGGAGTTAGATCTTTTTTCAGGCCCCACAGAACGGTTTTACTGATAATAGTTACTACATATAAGCATATAAGAACATCAAAAGCACTTGAAGGAAGGGGCTACACACAAACACATACACGCACACACACTTGTACGATGCTATGCTAGAGATGGCAGACCCTAAGGAAAGTGTGCCCAGCATTTGACTCAGCCCCTCACAACCTCACATGCTCCCTGCCCAAGGCAAAAGGAAGCCACCTAGCTCAGCCAGGAAAACGATCCCAGTGTCATACATAGAAAAGGCACACCTAGACCATTCGCATCACGCAGCCACGAATCTATCAGGCTAAGCGATGCTGCCATTACACCTTGGATCAAATTACGTATTACCTCAAGCCACCGAGTTGCTGTGCTGGATGCTCTCATTTGGACACTTGTTTCACCCCGTTCAAAGTACCCATCCTCCCGTGCAGGCAAGCACGAGGAGCGAGCTACAGGATTTGGACATACAATTAACTTTTCTCAGCACTGCAGCGACTTATTGGAACCGCGTCAACACTGCTCTGTTTATGAATCATCATTTGTGCGCTGCAAGGGCTGCTTTGTTGCTCGCCCTGGCCATTGTCCCTGTAGAAAAACAAACGCATATTAGTGTGGACAATGGCATCAGTGTGGACAATGGCATGCGTGAGTGTATAGGGTTAGGACGCCAATAATGCACTCATGCATACTCCTCCCCTTTGAGTCACTGAGAGAGCTACAAGGAAAGGACTTGTTACCTTTGTGCTCAATATGTTGGTCGAGTTCTTAGACCAGTCAACAAACCACCACCCTGTTTTGCCCTCCTCTTGATTAGCCACACAGATTGAGGTGCCTCCAAGCTCTGAACGACTGTTGCAATAGGAGGGCTTGGGATCCATGTTCCTGGATAGATATAAGCATCAGCTTACCTCTTCAAGCACTGCCACCACTGGAGCAGATAGCAGCACGCAGCAGCTTGTCCTGCACATCCTGCAGCTCGTGGACCCCCTCATTCAGCTGGTGCGTGAGGCTGAGTAAGCCAGTAGATGCTCGGCTCACAGCCACAAGGAGCAGCACCATAATGAGGAGCAACGCCAGCAGAGAAATGATAGGCGTCCATACCTAACGTGGGTGTGTGCGTGTGTGTGTACGTGTAACGTGTGTGTACACGAGTGTGTTCTGGTATGTATGAGCACATGCGAGCATCTGCGTGTGTAAAAGCACGTATGTATGTGTGCACGTGGTATGTACGTATGAATGTGGGCTCAAGATTGTTTTACATGCTTGTGAGTGATTGTATGTGTATGTGTGTGTATGTGTATGTGAGTGCATGGGATTTTGCCATGACAGACCTGCAGTGGACTTTTTGGAGGCGCCTGGTAAATGGGGGGTGCAGCAGCAGGCACAAGCCCGCGCCCTCTCTCCTCGTCCTCTCCTTCAAAGTGTTCGAGGTGGGACTTAAGGCCTCGTGCCATGCTCTCCCAATGTGTTTTGGTGTCTTTGAGGGAGCCGCCTGTGTTTTTTTTAAAGGTGATGGAGGAGGAGGCCACGTCAGCACAACTAGTTTGACCGCGTGCATTCAGGACTACGTCACCATCTGTGTATGTCCAATGCATTCCCATGATTTACCACTTAATACCTCCAAATGCAACAGCGTTCACTACCTGGCTTTGTCTCATTTTACATCTCAATCTTTCTTCCTTGAACGCAAGCAACAAATCCCTCTGCCGTCTCCCAGATGCTCACCTGTGATGGCACCTTTCAAGAAGCCGGCAGATTTCAAGAAGTCCACCTGCAACCAAGCATTTGCGTGCATGAGTCTGTTACTCACAGCACAATAGCAAAAAGGGTGACCATGACATGCTGCTGCTGCTGGTGCGTGGGGGTCAAAGCATGTGCCCGAAGCAGGAGCGTAAGGGACTTGCAGCTTGCTCAAACACGCTCACACAGTTCCTTCATGGGTGAGATCAGCATGCCACATAGCAGTCATCAATAGACGCTTGCAATGGTGTTCATATAGTTCCTTCAGGTGTGAGATCAGCATGCCACAAAGCACTCATCAATAGACGCTTGCAATGGTATTCACACAATTCCTTCAGGTGCAAGATCAGCATGCCACATAGCAGTCATCAATAGACGCTTGCAATGGATTTCACACAATTCCTTCAGGTGCGAGATCAGCATGCCACATAGCAGTCATCAATAGACGCTTGCAATGGTATTCATACAGTTTCTGGCAATGGCTTCATAACAGTCCCTCCTAGTTGCAAGAATTGTTTGAAAATCAAAGCTCGTTGCTTTACTTTGTAAGGGTAGGTCAGCTTTGTATGCAAACTTTACACTCTTCCAATACGAAATGCACTTAACGGTTACCTTGCTTGCAAAAAACACATTGCACACTGAAAAAGACACACAGTCCCTGCCGATCTGCAAATTGTAGAAGAAGTGTATACCACCAACACACGACAAGCAACACGCCCATAACATAAACTGAAAAGAGGTGCTTTTGTGCATACCATCATCGTGACTCGCAGACTGCTGGTTCCTGCAGCGGCTCCCCTTTGTCCCACCACCTGTGCCAACGAGCAAAGAGCGGTGCGCATGCTTACTGGGTACAATGTACACTGCAGTTGCGGGTGACCATGCACTGGCATTGTGTGCTTGAGACGGAGCCTGGATCGAGGTGCAGGGTTTGAGTTGCAGTATCACGACCAGTACTTCTTCAGCCCTAGGTGTATGGAAACACTGTGCAGTATCACGACCAGTATTTTTTCAGCCCTAGGTGCATCGAGTTGCAGTATCACGACCAGTACTTCTTCAGCCCTAAGTGTATGGAAACACAGGAAGTACGCACCTGCTACAAGCAGGACTTTGCACATGCATTATAGCATGGGCACTAGTGAGCGCACCTATTGAAGCTCACAAACACGGCAGACAATCTCATCATCATCCTCTCACGCACAAGGCATGTCCACTCACTTGAGTGACAACTCTGAAGATGTCTCCTTTAGGAGCGTCAGTGGTGATCACAATCTCTAAGACCCATCCGCTGACTTCCTTTGCATTTAGCTGCGGATGAGGTGTGCATGTTTGTTTGTTTGTGTGCGTACGTGTGTGTTTATGTGTGTACGTGCTGCACAGGTTAGATTTTTAACAACGTCGGGAGCAAGCGCCTACACGTTGATAGGTGCGGATCAAAGTTATGTGTAGGGTTGGCCAGAACCGTATATATGCACCGTATATGACTGTATATTTAGTGATTTCCATGCCAAATACCGCATACCGGTATACACCGTATATATATATGGTTCTGGGCAACCCTAGTTATGTGTCTAAGTCAAGGTATAAGCTGTTGTTCAAGGGCTATGGTTGAAAGCAATGGCTGAAGAGGTCGTGACTTGCGCACCACGGAAAACCAAGAAGATAAAGGTTGGTGGTGAAGTGTGTCATTTTCAATACTTTCAGGTTACCTGCTCTGACCACGGTAGCACCGATCAACACACTATACCACCAATGCCTCAGCCACAATGCTTTGCATAACACACACACATGGATCCAAAAAACGATGAAGCAGCGGTATGAGGCCTCAGCTGAGGTGTACAGCAAAAAGTGTACGAGGCACCTCTCTGCATAGCCAGAACAAGGGCTCTGAGAGGGAAAGACAGCTCAGGATAGGCGACACACAGTGAGATGACAGATGGTGCTGCTTATAGAAAGGACTCATAGCAGTGAGATGTTAAAGGATAGGCTCCTGCACACATCAAGACGTGCAAGAGGGAGGACGAGTAGTTGATGGTAAGCAATGTTATATGGAAGGCCACGGCCAACAAAGGAGAATCCAGACTATGATGATCTCATTGTCACTCTGGCACGCACTGTGTGGACCTCTTTGACGTCAGCTTTGGTCGGAGCAAAGGGCACAGGAATGGACAGAGGCTTGGTGTAACTGCACAATGACAAAAACAGCATCGGTTGGCATAGGGAAAGGTAGTCGTGTGTTGTAAGCTTCAAAACGAAAAAAGCAACAAAGGATATAGGGACCAGGGGTTGTTTGGTGTAGCTGCATGAAGACAGGAACCACACCACAACTGCCATGCATGCATGCATGCATGCATCAAGTTTTTGCTCCACAATATAACACATTGAGAAAGCTGGCACTCACGTCATTGTCCGTTGCCGGGTGTTGCCCAGCATCTGCCACTGTCCCAAAGAAATGTTGGTCAAGCCCTGCGGAGGGTGCGTGTGCAAGTGTGTGCTTGTGTGTGTGTGCAAGCTTGTGTGTGTGTGCAAGCTTGTGCGTCTTGCGTACTGAACTATCAGCAAATTTGCTGACATGCAGGGTTGGAGCTAGCCACATTATGCCACCATGAAGCACCAAATACTTGGAAGATGTCCCTGCATGTCACTCCAAATAAGCTCTATGATGTGTGCTTTTAGCTAATGCTTTAGTGGACTGCACGCCTTCCTAGTCAGGCATGCGTACTTGTGGGTGTGCTGCTCCTTATAGGGCAGATAGAATGATACAACACAACAAGCTTGGTACTGCTGTAAATCACGTGCCCCTAAACAGCAGCTTATCGTTGCTGTTGTTAATGTTATGCCTATATATGATGTGGAGCAGTTGAAACGCGGTATAGATTTTGAGGTTCCTCACCTATTTTCAGCTATACAGGATATAGTCAAACAAGCTACAGGCACATGCACATACCTCAGATGCCTCCACTTGGGCTGAAACTACAGAGCCTGCCTTCACTGCCAGCTGGTACAGCCTGCAGTGTGAGAGAAAGAACATCGCCACAATTTTAGGTCAACTGCTGGTCAACCAGAGACAATGCCGAGGTACCATGGGATTGCTGGGTAGCCGAGGGTTCAGGCACACTGCTGATGGCAACGCCCCTCAGCCTATTCACACGCACTTGCTTGGCCCACAAGGGAAGACCTCATCTAGGACCGCGCTCTCCAGGGGGGCGGGAACACTGGGAAAGGGATCGGCTCCTCGATCATCTTCGTCGTCCTCCCAGGCCGCCACCATGCTCCCATCTCCAGCCTGCACCTCTGCAGGCCTCGACTCCACGAGCTGTTGTGTGGACACGCACGTAAGGTGTGTGCATGCATGTGTGTATGTGTGTCATCGATCAATGTGAGTGTGCATGCATGTGTGTATGTGTGTCGTGAATCAATGTATGTGCATGCATTCAATATTACATGCTTCTGCGTAGTTCACCAGAGTGCCAAGCACAAGCACATCCACGTAATCAAGACTGGCATGTGTGCAACTTTCAAAAGTGAGGTGGAATGATAGGATGAACAGAAAGAACCCTGCCTGTAACCAGTGCGTTACACAAATCAGCATATGCCTACGTAACCAGGCACCTGGTCCCCTAGACAACAGCCTGTTATACCCGTGTGTCACCTACCTACTCATCATGCCTGTGAGAGCCTGTTTTACTGATTTACGAGCGGCGGCTTGAAAAAACATGCATGGCCTCGTGACTTGAAAGGCATTATCAAAATAGATGCCACTTTGGACAAGGCTATTGTTCCAGGGCTGATGGATGAAAGCAGTGACACCGAACCAGTTGCCTTTGGTCACCTTTGATGGCAATACTCCAAGGGTCAGATCAATCTCACAGGACGAAATGAGGGGCTTTGTTGTGTACCTGTGCCCACACAAGAAAGGCAAAAAGCACCAGATTCAGCCTTCATAACTTGACTGACACCGTTCATCCTCCTTGCCAACACAGATGAGGGTGAAGAATCCGCTCAGCTCACAGTGAAGGGAAGACAGGACACAGTCAATACAATTGTGTTGTCACACAGAGCACAGAGAAAGTTGGAAGCCAAGTCATGTAAATGTTTGACAGTTTAAAAGGTCACAAAAAGGTGTAAGATTGGACTCGTGGCTCTGAGCTACTGACAATTCTAATCAGCTGCCTCAGCAGCTCAGTGTTTACTGAGTGGCACCCCAGCTGCTTTGGCGCTGCCGCAAAAACAAAACATCTTTTCACCACGCGTCAGCGATGGCTGCGACCATGCGTAGACACCGCCCGTGCATACTTAGAATTCCTCCAAAGCTGTACAGTGCATACTAATATACTAATCAATCCCCGCACGTCAGCGATGGCTGTATGGCTGTGCATACTTAGAATTCCCCCAAAACTGTACAGTGCATACTAATCAACACAGCCCCTGGACAGGAGCAAAGGTTGAGCATATTCGAGCTGGCAAGGGATTTCTCGCCTACCTGGGATACGTCTTCTCAGTGATAATCTCTGGACGTGAGCTGTACTCTTGCCACAAAAACAATTCATGTTTTATCCAAACTCACTCCCCCATCCGTCCTTTTTCCTTGATGCTTTATTGACAGTTATATCAAATTGTATTGGCGATAAACTTTTGCACCTCGCTTCGCCTTCAAAACCTTGAAACATAAAATAGCAGCTATAAGATCTCAATTGGTCAGGCTACGGTTTCTCACCATTTCCCAGACTGTTAAGGCTAGTCTAGAGTTACCTGTAGCATACATACTGCATACTATTTAAGCTGTGCATACTGTTACGACTCTGAGGAACCCTCTGCTATGAAGCTTATACATCGTCCTTGCACACTCACACCACTTACAGCTGCATGAGTCGGGTCATTTGGCACGGTGTCTCTTCCCCCTCTGGGTCTTCTGACAGCGCTTTTGCAACCCAAATCGGAACTTGCGTCTTGACAAGCTGCTCTGACCCAGAGCACAAGTAAATCCGGATGTCAGCCACCTGCCATGACATGATAATGTCATGTCATGCATGAATAGGGAGCATTTTTTGGTACGTAGTATGTAGGTGCAATCAGATACACTGGAATTTGCGTCTTGTGTTTCCCATCATCCATCCATTAAGGTAACTAAGTCTGTAGCCAGCAACTTGCCATGCCTTTAAACCCAATTTGATACTCACTCAAAGCAGAATTGGCATGCTAGCGTGCTGGACATGTATGCGCTCACACACTTATGCAGGTATGTGCATGCATTACACGGGATGTTCCAAGCATGTGGACATGTGCACATGCATTCAAACCCACCTCTTCAGCTGCCTTGTTGTTCCTGTAAGGGTCAGGTGTGTTTTAAAGTATGTTTAGGTGCATGGTGAAATGAAAGACAAGTGGGAACCACAGACACCCATTCAGCTTTTTGCTATCAATCCAACTGCTGTAGTGAATTTCAAGTTTCACACTGGCGCTTGTATCCTATGCATCTTTCGAATAAGTTGGTACATACGCCTTCAGCGAATCATCTATCAGCCTCAGATGTATGGCCTTGTGTTACTCATCTATGAGCCTGCAAAGCTAAGCGCTTACCATGATCGGAATGAGCCAAGGAATGCTTCCTTCAAGGGGACCATGATCTGCAGCCACATAGTTTTGGGGGAGGGTGAACACACATTACATCAAGCGCAGCCCTTGCAAACAGCGACAAACGCACTGGCTACTCTGACCTTACGTCTACAATGCAGTTCTGTTTGAGTCACAGATAGTGGGTTTGTTCCTTCCAAGGAGACCATCCAAGACACCTGCTTCTATGATGCATTTTCTTAAGCGACGTTCTTAGCACAGTGCTGCACATTTACAAGCAATTCATCGGACATGTTTGTTCTCATGGTAAAACACAAAAAAACGGGCTCTACCTTGTCACTGAAATCCAGGAGCACCTCTTCACCCCGTGACTTCTTAATGTTCTGCGCTTTGACCGGCTTTGACACCATGGTATTTCCAACCCTACATGTGTGTGTCACGTGACATGTTAAAAAATTGGCATTTGTGGTTTCCAGTGTAAGTATGCGTATTTGTGTTAAGAGTGTGTAAACATAAATTTGTGTGTGCACCAATTCTTATCAGCTTTTGTTTATAACATGCACCATTTTTGTGCCAACAAGAAAGTAGGACTTGCCATTACTTCTCCCTGCATGCTTGTCTGTTTACAGACAGGCTTGTATATTCAGGGATGATACGGATTTACGCAATTCCTTATTTCCACGAACATTTTCCTCATCGTTGAATGCAATATGAAGTGTATGCCTGGCACATATGCATATACATGCCACAAGGATACACACTTGTACGTACCACATAGAGTCACAAGCACATGCACACACACTACAAAAATGTACCATACATTCAAGAGCATTTACCAAAAATGTGCGGGGGTGCATACACATCTGTATTGCAAGTTTTCCCGTCATACTCGAAGCGGTTCTAGGCGTTTTTCCAGGGAATATACAAACCGTGAAATCTTTGTCAGATGCATTACTATCAGTAATGTGCCAGTACGCCGTACTTTCATTTCAGACCGCATATATGGTACGGTTACGGTACGGTAGGGTAGGGTCCAAAACCGTATTATACGATCGAAGGAAAAGTATGGTCCAAATCAGGAGGGTGTAGGAAGCATAACTTTTGGACGGCATGTGTCAATTTGATCGAAATTTATAGACTCGATATCCTGACGTCAAGAGCTATCGATTGGTATATAAATGGGTCGAATCGGGGAGGGGTGGGGTGGGGTGGTCCCCCGGCGAGGTTTTATTTATTTTGGGGGGATATCCAGTTTCTTTCTAGGCCACTTCCACGGAGTTCTAAATATATCCTCAGCTCAAGCCCAGTTGATTGGCATCTTTTTTGAGCAAATTTAGTAACAGGGGGGGTCTGTGGACATGTCCAAAAGTCAGAGGCTCACGCGCTCAGGTGCAGGCCGCAGGGTAAATCAAGCCAAATGAGTAGCTGTTCAATCCAACTTCCAGGATTGTGCCAGCATGAGATGGTCAGTGGAGTTCTGAAGAAATGGAAGCAATGTGGAGTTGTGCAAGGCAGTAGAGGGTGCCTGCAGGCACATGACTTACCAGCTGATAAGTCATGTGTGCACGGGCGTCTGTATCTCAATTTTGGCCCCATAACTCTGCGACACTTTAGTTCAGGTCTTAATGAGTATGCAGTACCTTTAAAGTATGGCACAAGTCTGGCCTTTCCAGTGCCTTCCAGGCAACAGAGAGGACTGACTTCTTCCTTAAAACAAGGGCCTTCCAAGCTCTTTTACCTGACTTCAATAGAAAGGCTGTTGAAGATGCTTTCCAAGGTGTTTTTCCCGCCACGAGCTATTTTCAGGCGCCTCAACTCGAGCTGCAAGTGGCTGTGTTGAAACCTACAAGAGAGGCAAACAACAAAAAGATCCAGGCTGCTGACTATGAGGCCAAGCAGACTAGTAGGCACCAGGGACACTGCATGTGTGAGACCACAGCCGTCTTTGCTACGCTGGGTTATGACCCTAGATACCCAATCAAACTTGCTTGGACTTAGGCCCAGCCCCAATGCCTTCCATACCTCCAGAGTTTGCAGTGAAGCACAATACAGACACCAAAGCTAATTAGTGTTGGGGACACTCCCTCCTCTTCACAAGCCTGTTTATCGGGGTTTATTAGGAGAGCCATAGCTTCTGACAAGTCCACCAAGGAATCGTTGAAGACAACAATGAAAAGTAAGAGCCGTACTTGGACAATTGCTTTGAAAAAGACTGACAGTGTGAATTAAATAGGATGGACTGTGTGCCCACAATTGACTTTAAAGTACAGTTGCTTATGAGGTCGATAAGGGGTGGACATGTTTACTAGAGAAAATGTTTTGTCGTGACAGGCAATGCTGACGTAGCAGTCTTGATGTCAACGTTAAGCTAAGATAAGCTGCATTGGACGAACAAGACATTTTGGACTAGCAGCAAGAAACAAATGATGTTTTCAACTTCGCCATTTTCCTGCCTTGACTCACTAAGACATAATGACACTAAAATCCACCACTACAGCGATGCTCCTCAATGCACTTTATACCTTACCCCTGCAAACGTATCTGTCACGTACCGTGCGTTCAGGAACTCTGGTATCTTGTAGTCCTCTTGGGCATGCCTCAACTGCGCACAATCAGGTGAGCCATTTCTTTCTGTTCTTTACAAATACACTGTGTGTTAGACGCCCTGCCACCATGCATACAATGCATCCTATGGGCAAGAAATGCGTGCTTAAGCAAAGAACCTCCTTTCATACCAAAGAAAAGTCTGGTGTGCGTGTATGTGTGCATGTGTGCAAGTGTGCATGCTTGAGTTTGTGTAAATGAATGCGTGCAATGAACCGCCAAATTGTTGTCCCTGCAATGTCTCACGCAAGGCCGAAAAGGATGCTGAGCAAGAGCAAAGGTTTGTTCATGGCCTCACCTAATTCCCAGATGATGCCCTATTTCCAGGCAGGCATATCGGCACACCATGTTGGTAACTAAACGCCCTTGTGGAATCAATCACACCCATACCTTACCTCCCCCATTCCAATGCCTGGACACCCAATTGTACACATACTTTCTCACAACAAAACTTTAACTGTAACGATGAAGTGTGTTCAACGCGTGTCAGGCAGCATTGTTGCACGCACCGAAATGATTTGATCACAATGATTTATCTACAACGAATATCACCGTGCGTGTATAACAGTGAAGCATCAACGATCTTTCTCCCAAGAGCGTGGCAGGCAGCAACTCTGGCCACGCACCAGAGTGGCTTAATTACAAGAGAGTAGCATTTCTGGTTAAAAGAGAGTAGCAATTCCGGCCACGCACCAGAGTAGCTTGGTTACAAGAGAGTAGCTCGCATTCAATGAGCAGCTCCCCCTGGCCCTCGTTGCCCTTCTTTCCTAAGCCCTGCTTGGGTGCACGCAGGGCATACCTAGGAGCACATGGTACAGGCATTGCACAGCTTTTGTATGTATGGCTCACGGCACGTTTGAATTTGTTTCTAGTATGATGTTGAAACTCAAAGGGGCTGCTTTTAAGAACTAGGACCTCTACCCAAATTCTTGCAGGACTACACGCTTGGTTTAAAAGGTGTACTGTCGCTGACTACGTCAAAACGCATACTTCTCATCTTTTGCGACTAATTATTGCTTGTGATGCGAAATCGTCATCTAGAATGCACTTATGATTGCTCCTGCGTCTGTGATGCACCTACTCACGGACATCCCTAACCTGACTTCTCAAGGCCCGTTACTGCAATCTCGGTTGCCCTCGTGCCTAAAAAGTTTAACAGACCATCCCAAAACTTGGCTACTCGAATTACCGACTCCACGCACAGCAACTCGCTTGATGCGCTACTTTATAACAGTACACCGTTTTACCCCACTTCACGCACAGTGCCACTTTTAAATATATATATAGAACATTACATAAATATCGGCAGCAGGAGATGATGGCGGGAAATCTAACTACACACAATCCACGCACAGTAATGTTAGTGATGGTAGCACAGGCATGTACACAGGCAGCACGCACACGCTCACAGCGCAGGCACACACACCCGCCACACGGTGCAAGTCAGCTCAGGCGCACATACACGCTCACAGCGCAGGCATACACACTCCACGCGCAGTGATAGTGGAGAGATTTCAGAATAACACACCTGTTTGGCTGGCCCTGTACCTGACAATCCAGTGATTATTTCTTCCATATTACTCAGCACAAAAACGATCACATTATTTTGAACAGGTACCATCGCAAACACAGATCTTTTTCAAGAGCAGCATGCTTACAGTTGTGGGAAAAATGATCAATTTGTTGTCACTGTCAAGCCCTCATGGGTAAGAAAGCTGTAATCGTTGTAGACACAGGGTTCAGCCTTTTTGATCAGAAGCTAGGCTGAGACAACAAGGATGATTACTGGGTATTAAGGATGCAGATTAGGATCGGCTTCATGCGCATGGGCAGCTTTATGGAAGCTTGGTCAACCCTTTAGTGCCTACAGCATGAGCACAAGACATACGCAATTTATGCGGAAGGTTTGAGCACCTTCCTGCTCTCCCTCCCTGGTCGCAAGCACAGTATGCCGAGGTTGCTCTATTTGTAGGGTTGGCCAGAACTAAATATACATACGGTATTCACAGTAAGTATACAGTTCTTCTAGCCGGGAATGAATCATACGTTCGGTCATATACGGTGGCTGTTCTCGGTTCTGGCCAACCCTGTTATTTTAGCACAACTTTCACGAGCCTCCTAGCCCTTTAACTTTTTGAAGGTCCCTTTAACCATCCTTGCACAGGAGCTTTCATTACTGAGTGCTGTACATGATCAGCCCAGAAACCTTATGAAGTTGTTTAAATATACATGTCAGTGATTGTCTGGGGCTTGAAATACACAGCTAGCATGCTCCAGCATTTCCAAAATAAATCAGAAGTATAGAGTATGCTGCTTTGAGCCTCAGGCACAGAGATGAACTAATATGATACCTACCATTGCAGAAGCGGCTGGTTAGGGCTGTGCAGCGAGTGGAAGAAAGTCTCTAGCGTGAGGTTCAGTTGCCCCATAAACTCAGCAGCAAGCAGGTCCTATACACAGAGGGGGACAGCAACATGTTCTATTAGATTAGGCAGAGCAGAGAGGAATTAATTGCACACAGTGTATGAGCACTTGACAAAGGATTGGGCTGTTGACACTTGCACAGAGCTTACTGTGAGAGGGGACGCAGAGAAGCACGACCAACAACAGTGGTAGGTTTTAATGTTCTAATTCATGGTGGATGAGGGACAGCAAGACAACAGACAAAGTGAGACATTTTCTAATGTGGAAGCACTTGGAGGACTCCTGATTGGCAAGGCTTTTGAGCTGACAAATGCCAGCTGCCAAGGGTGCGTGTACTCGAAAACGAAGAGCAGATATCAAGAGAGCAGAAGGCACAGGTAACACTTGCTCAAAAGGTAATGCCACACGCAAATCGCAATTGCAACAGCGATGGCAGCAGCATCTGTTCCTACGACAAACAAAACAAGCCACGTAGACAAGAAAAGCTGTGCACGTGTTCCAGCGAGCAACTCAAAACCAATTGCTTTTCTCTTTGCAGCCGCTGCGGAGCTGTGTACATACCGCATCAAAGAGCATTAGGTTGAACATGGTCTTGCTGTTAACCTCATGGGTGATGGGGACAATCAGCCTGGGTGAGGGTGGGTGTAGGAAAGAGGGTGTAAGAGGGTGAGGTTGTAGAAACGAAGGTGCAAGAGGGTGTAAGAGGGTGAGAGTGTAGAAAAGAGGGTCTGAGGGCAAGTTAATAATAGGCATTTACAGTCAGCAAAAGCAAAAAGGTGCAAGCATGACTAAAGAAATAGCATCAAGTTTTAACATCTGATCCTCCAAAACGACAGGCGCTCATGCGACTGCAGAATTGCGTCATCATGAATACACAATGAGCATGAACTCACAGAGAGGGGCGATTGAGTAACCTTCCTTTCTGTTCACTTACCTAATGCTTTGCACTTGGCCACTTGGCAAGTCAACTGATTTTGGGTTACGGGAGCCAGCCTTAGGACAAGCATTACAGACACGTGCGCAAGCAAGCACAACACGCACCCTTCCTGAAACATGGGTGCCAAATTCCTGTGCACGGTGCGCGTGCGGTACTCTGCCCCAGGCAACACAGCCCTCTCCCTGCAAACAGACATGCACGAGGACAAGTATTGAAATGATGAATGCAGAAGTAAACCCTGAATGCTCTGAGCTCGAAGATGAGCAAGCGAGCCGTTTTGATGTGTGGCTTCCCCTGACCACATCTGTCCACGTGTAGGGTGCATAAACAACCCTTGCAAGGCGTAAGACCAAGCAAGCTCAAAAGCTCTTAAACTCTGCAGGCTCGCCACACCATCAGGTGATTCTGCACGCATTCTCTATTCTCTGACTACTTGCCACCCCTGTACAATGGGTGTACCACTTGTTTAAGAGGAGCTGTACCAAAATTTGCTTGTACAAGGCTCTACAGGGTGTGCAGCCACGCAACATTTGTGGCAGGCACATAAGCATGCTGGGAGGCACGGAAATGTTGTCTGGCTCACGCTCTTACCTGGAAAGGGGTGCCTTGTGTGCACTCAGCAACCTCAACCTGGCAAACCTGTATGTGCGCGTGCGTGCGTGCGTGCACGTGTGTGTTGTGTGTGTGAGTGTGTCCAAAAATGTGCACGCAAGTGCATGTCAGTATGCTTGTACACGTTTCTATGTACACACACATATGCCACAGGTGGACCGTATGCCACAGGTGGACCATACGCCACTGTTTACCATGGCAGCATAGAATCAAGTCGGACACCAATTCAAGTCAAGACTGCGTTGCTCCTACACCTGTGCTGTACAAGCAAAACAAAGATTGGCATCCTTGCTTTGAAATATTGTAGCCCCCATACCCCGCAACAACTTACGGGTCTGAGGCCAGCTTTTCTTGATCAAAGATGCCCAGGTTTCTTGCCTGCAAGGGGACAGGGAGACGTGTGTGTGTGTGTGTGTGTGTGTGTGTGTGTGTCAGGGATGAGTGTGTTACGTCAGGCACTGCCGCAGCATCACTATGCTACTACACAAACTGCACACTCCTATCTAGAGAGCCTTTCTTGCAATTAGGAAAAACGAGGCAAGACTGCTAAATTGCCTATGAGTACTTGCACCTCAAATTTGTGCATTTGTGCAGAAATAGACACGCACCCATGCACACATACACACACATGCACGCACACACGCGCACAAATACACACACGCACACATAAAACCGGCTTTGGTTTCACAAACGCACCTTTACTAGCTTTATGCTAATCCAAAGGTTATGTTCAGCCCAGACTTTGAGCTTGGCATCCATGTCTAAGCTTTGGGTGTTGATCTCAATCTGCGGCGTTTCTTCTCTGAGCGTGTGAACGCGGGTAGACCCAGATGCTTCGGATTCCTCTTCGCTGTCAACCTCAACAGCTTCACCCTGACAACGGTTGGAGAAGGAGAGATTATATGTGTGCGTATGTGTTGGAGAGGGAGAGGGAGAGGGAGAGGGAGAGGGAGAGGGAGAGGGAGAGGGAGAGGGAGAGTGAGAGGGAGAGTGAGAGGGAGAGGGAGAGGGAGAGGGAGAGGGAGAGAGAGAGAGAGAGAGAGAGAGAGAGAGAGAGAGAGAGAGAGAGAGAGAGAGACAG
>Ga0307945_1002117_pt1 | contig 15950 bp, 14 predicted proteins | sample OrgLakmetagen228_FD_201818 | JGI IMG/M metagenome (GOLD analysis project Ga0307945, IMG submission 201818) | Saline water microbial communities from Organic Lake, Antarctica - #228 | ecosystem: Environmental > Aquatic > Non-marine Saline and Alkaline > Saline | place: Antarctica: Organic Lake...
GGCCTTGTCACACCGCACCCAAACACATTGCAAGCTAGGGGAGACTGCAAACAAGCTCAGATAATCTACGCAAGCATTGGCAGCAATAATAGCCACCCCATACCCACGCCTGCCCACATGTTCTTGGTTGTAGCACCAAACTTGCTGTAGCACCTACCAAAAAAGAAAACTTGGAAAGGGAAAAAAGTCACAACGCTGTTTGTGACACTGCAGCACTGATAAAACCATTAAAAACAATTAAGCATCTGCCAGGACCAACCTACCGCAATAAATTAAAGAGGGGGAATCATCAAAACATAACCTGTCACACTGAGGATACCAAGAATGAGGGAGGCAGATATTAATATACATAAACTGATGTGTGAGGAAAGCACGTGCACAATGAGAGTGTCTGGAACATCAAACATGGTCTGGTTCATCACTCTTTTGCTGCGGGCCCTGCTGCTAGATGAACTCTGAACAAGCACTTGCCTGGCTAAGGTAAGGCAGGTAAGGTTACATCGCTATCTTATGCCTCTGGGGGGCAAGAGCGGAAGCTTGGAAAAGGCCTGAACCAAACCAAAAAAGGCACTGAAATAAATCAAGGGAAAAGGGCTAGGCACTCTCTTTGCCTGGCTAAGACTGTAAAATCGTGTATAAAGAGCGGGATGGAAATCAGATATAAAGCAGACACTTCCCGTTGTTTGTCTTTCAACACCTCACACTGCATACTTTTTTCCTTTGGAACCAACAGCACCTTGCAGCCATGTTGTACTGGTGTTTGTTCTTAACATTCTTTACAGGGTTGATTCACTTTAAACAGAAAGAAAATGAATAAGAACGCAGATTGTATACACACTACCGGCATGATTAGGAAAGGATATTGCTTTGTGTTCTGCACCACCCAATGGATGCAGAGACACACAACATCCCACCTGGAGAATAAAAAAATGCTCTTCAGTTTTACAAATAAAGGCCTTCAGTCAAAAAGTGCGACTGCTAGCCTGCTCATAAAAAGCAATTAGTTCATGGGAGGAAAATTAAGCTTGTTTTTATTCTGGATCAAATGCATATTTCCTGCGGAGAGAAATCACGTGTGGATTGGCTCAGTGGAAAATGATATGCTGCTCATCTTGGACATCATCAGTGTCACACATGTCGCAGCTGGGGGAACTACTTCGATTATATGTCTCAAAACGTAGGGTGTGAGCACGACGTCTGAAACAAGCTGTACTACGGATGACATCACGAGGCGGGTATTTGGGAAGGATGTAAGGCGAATGAGTGATTAGAGCCCTTTTTGTAGGAAGAGCACACCATTGGTGATAAGTAGAGCGTTTGCTGTTGTGTTCTCTAAGATGCGTTTCAAAATAAGGTGTCCACGACTCCAAAGAAAAGAAAAGAAAAACTACGCAGGCAGTGAAAACCACTCCCCACATTAAGTAAGGAAAAGGAGCCACTTTGGTACCGAGTACCGTAAAGCTCATCTGCCGTGAACAGGAAAGGAAAATTCATTGGGGATCAGGAGGGTTGCAGGCTTGGCCCGAAACCGGCTCCTGATGAGAGTTGATAACAGTACTGGGAAAGGCACGTCTGGTATGGACAAGTTTAGCAGCAAAGTTCACAGAGTGCACATGAAGCTTGGAGGCAAGCTTTTTAACTCTTTGAGAATCGAGACCCAGTTCCTTGAAAGGCTTCAGAGTGTGTGTTGTAGATGGTGCCGCCCACACCCAAAAGGATGATGTGGAGAGTAACGGAGGCATCTTTGAGAAAGTTGCAAAGGTCTTTGTGCTGTTCCTTTGCGGCGTTCAGCTGGTTTTTAGGTCTGGTGTCCTCACAGTACTTGATCTCGACGAGGTGGATGTCACGCCGAGTTTTGTTGAGGTCTTTAGGTCGGTGCTGTCTGGGGTTAATGGCTGTATTAGTGGCTGGCGGTGCTGCTGAGGTGCTCCCAGTCTTCCTCAATTGCCCCCTGCCACTTCGAAGAACCCACCCCCCTACATTAGTTTGTCGTTTTTGTTTTTTGCAGCCCTAAGAGTAACCAGCACAAAATCTGGGCGGCTGGAGGTAAATCTGTCTTTATCTGGGAAGCGGGGTGGTAAGAGCCATTTGGGAACAATTCTACTTCAGCTTTTTCAGGAATCTGGAGATTTTGCATGGCCATCCGTTCGTTGCTGCCTATATCTTTGGAGACAATGCATGATTTTAAGGAGCCCAATTTGCTGATAGCCTTGAAGATCATGCGTCATGCTAAGTTGTGTCTTTCGGTGATCATGTTCCTTATTTGCGTGTGTTGGCACCCAGAGAGGATGTGCAGGGCACTGTCTACTTGTGGGCAGAGGGGGCAAGTTTGACTTGTTGAGAGTTTGAACAATACCGCATGTATTTGATTATATAGGGTGCCTGTTCTGTATTTCATAATGATACATTTGGTCTTAAGGGGACATTGGATGATGTTAGGTAAGCATTGCTAATGGCTCCATTGGCAGTGCCGTCCTTTATGAGGGTCTGGTAGTACGCATGGTAGTTCGCTTTAGTTTTGGCATTTCCCAGTTTATGGAGAAAATGCATGTGTGCTTGATGTTGTAGAAGGGATTTCCCTCAGGGCCTGCTGTTCTGATGGAGGTGTCACCATTGTCGGCGTAGATGGTGGCTGACTTTTTAGCAAGGGCGTCGGCATGTTCATTACCAATAATACCGGCATGGGACTTTACAAAAGTAGTACTTTGAAGAAGTGGATGGGCGATGGTGATTGGCGGATTGCTTTAGCAACGGATTGAAGGACATGTCCTTGGATGTGGTGGCGATGAAGATTTGGGTGTGACAGCTGCTTTTTGATTTGGTGCAGTGATGTAGGGCTCTGTGGCTATATGTGTGTAGCCATGTATGAATGCAGCTGCTATAGCTGCTAGCTCTGCACGTGAGATGGTGTTGGTTATACCCATGCCTTTTGTGTTTACATAGTGGGAAACGTTTAAGTGAGGGTGGTATACACCTGATCCGGTGTCTTGCCCTACTTCATTCTTTTGGAGGCTGCCATCAATGTAGGTCCAATCCCGCCAATCTTTTACTTTATGGGTTAGGTTCTGGCTGGAGCTGTTTAGGGGTGCTTCGTCGATATTACAATAATGAGGTTGGTCAATGCTCATCAGGGCAATTGAATTATCTGGGCCTTCTGAGGCTTGAGGGTGGTCATTTGGTAGCTTATTTATTTTGTTGAGTCCTGAGTGCTGTCCGGAACCTAAGGCTGTTTGGTAGGGATGGTTATGTATGTTTTTAGTTTCCCACTTTGCCTCAGGGATTTCTTTGGCAAGTTCTTTTAGCCAGTCTTTGTTGTGAGCATTGAGGCAGACCCTGACCTTGGTGTTCCATATGGCAATGATCCTCAATTCCCATGAGTGTCTGGAAAGTGGTATTTGTACTCCAAGTTTCTCTCCCTGAGGTCTACGACAAAACGGCTGAAATCAATGGGTTTACAGTTTTGCAGCTTCTGTTTGAAGGTATACGATTGTGTCAGACCATCCATGACAGAATGAATATGGGTTGACCAGCAATCATTCCTTTTTCCCTTTAAAGCCTCCCCCCTTGCCTCCTTTTTCCTGTCCAACCAGCCTCTCTTGCTGCCCTTCTTCTTTCAATTTTCCTTTATTTTCTCACGTAGTAGGGAGTTTGCTATCTCCCCTTGATCATGTAATACCCTCAAAATTAAAATCATCATTGGATCGTGTACTCAGCTGCACGTCAGCATGTAAGACCTTTTTCACGTGTAGCTGTTGGATTTATTCAAGAATTGTACAGCCGCATTGCCGCGCAAAGCCAATTGAACTGTAGGGGTTCCAATCCACACTCACGCATGACACACCATGAAGACGTGGTGTCTCTGACCCCCAGAATCCTTTTCAACACTGCCAACAGCCATTTCTGTTGGGGACTGTCCATATCTTTGCCTTGTTGTAAGTAAGGAGTGGCACAAATCTGACTCGCTTCCATACCAGCAGGAATAGCGTAAGTCTTGAGAAGCCATATGTACGCGTGCAACCTGCTAAAAGACAAGCTTTTTAGTGGGGATCAGGTGGTTGGGAGGTAGAAGCCTGCACACCACAAGAGTATTGCTAAGATACTTGTGGGGGTTGTGTTCAAGGTCTCGCCTCATCTGTATGTCTTTTGTTGCGGATCTGATTGCATGTAGGCTAAACGTTCTCCTAATTGCTGTGGCATGTAGACCAGTAACTCCGAGGCTGTTGAGTGAGTTCCTTGTGTAGCTGCTGTATATGGTGCCTGTTGCTCCTAGCAGGATGGTGTGAAGGGTTTTACGGTGTCTGAGTGAGCAAGGCATTAGCAGCTTATGCTGTTCTCGTGCCTTTTTTGCTTGTTGAATAGGGGAAGTGTCTACACAGTACGCGTTTGTTGATTGTCTCTTGGTTTCATAGCCATAGGGGTGGCCTTTTATTAGGTTATCACGGCCAATCCTTCTTGCATCATTGGCAGACCTAGTTTGATATGTGTTTGTTGCGTTTCGTTACGGGCTTGGTTGCTGGGTCGGAGTAACTATTGACTGCATCTGGCTTAAAAAGAAAAAACTACAGGCAGTGAAAATCACTCCCCACATTAATAAGGAAAAGGAGCCACTTTAGTACCGAGTACCGTAAAACTCCTCCACCAAAGAAAAAAGGAACAGATTAAGGGGGGGCCGGGGTTTGCAGGCTTGACCTGAAATTGTCTCCTGATTTGAGTTGGTAATACCGTCTCCTGATGAGAGTTGATAATAGCGCCGGAAAGGGCACGTCTGGTATGAACAAGTTTGGCAGCGTAATTGACAGAATGAACATGAAGCTTGGTAGCAAATTCCTTGACTTTTTGAGAATCAAGACCCAGATCCTTATAAGGCTCCAGCGTGTGATTGTTGGAGATAGTGCCACCCACTCCCAAGAGGATGGTGTGGAGGGTAACGGAGGCTCCTTGGAGGATGGAGCAGAGGCCTTTGTGTTGTTCCTGTGCGGCACACAGCTGGTTCTGCGGTCTAGTGTCCTCACAGTACTTGATCTCGATGAGTGAATATCACGTTGGAGAATGCCAAGATCTTTGGGTCGGTGCTGTCTGGGGAAGGTGGATCTGCTGGTGGCGGCTGGTGGTGCTGCTGAGGTGCTCCCAGTCTCCCTCAATTGCCCCCTGCCACTTCAAAGAACCCACCCCCCTACATTAGTTTGTTGTTTTTGTGTTTTTGCAGCGCTGGGAGTAACCAGCACAAAATCTGGGCGGCTGGAGGTAAATCTGTCTTTAAATGGGAAACGGGGTGGGAAGAGCCATTTGGGAACAATTCTACTCTCAGCTTTTTCAGGAATCTGGAGATTTTGCAAAGCCAGCCGTTCGCTGCTCCCTATATCCATGCAGACAAAGCAGGACCCTAGGGAGCCTGTCTTGCTGATGGCTTTGAAGATCACGCTGCATGCGTGCTAAGTTGTGTCTCTCAGTGATCATATTTCTTATTTGCGTGCGTTGGCATTCAGAAAGGATATGCAAGGCACTGTCAAGTTGAGGGCAGAAGGGGCAAGTTAGGCTTATTGAGTGCTTAAACCATACCGCATGCTTTTGGTTATTCAGGGTTCCTGTTCTGTACTTCATAATGATGCACTTGGTTTTAAAAGGGACATAGGATGTTGTTAGGTAAGTGTTGCTAGCGGCTCCATCGGCAGTGCCATTTTTGATAAGGGTTTGGTAGTAATCATGGTAGTTTGCTACAGTATTGGCATTTCCTAGTTTTTGGAGGGGGTGCATGTGGGCTTGCAAGGCGTCATGGTAATTGGATAGATATTAAAGCATTGAGGTAGGTGACTGGGCTGTGTTTGGGTGGTTTTGCACAATTCAATGTTCTTCGTATTCTTTTGCAAGCCAGTAAATGCTGTGCAAGGGATTTCCCCTAGGGCCAGCTGTTTTGATGGAGGTATCAGCAATATCGGGGTAGGTTGTGATTGAATTTCAAGCAAAAGCGTCAGTATATTCATTGCCTATAATACCTTCGTGGGATTTGGCTTTGTGGAAATGAATGGGGGATGGTGAGTCGACTGGCGGATTGCTTTGGCAATGGATTGGAGGACATCTCCCTGGATGTGGTGGTGGTGGAGGTTTGGGTGTGAGAGCTGCTTTCTAATTTCGTGCATTGAGGTTAGGCTATCTGTGGCTATACGGGAGTATCCGTAAATGATTGCGGCTGCTATAGCTGCTAGCTCTGCACGTGAGATGGTATTGGTTATACCTACACCTCTTGGGTTCACGCAATAATGGGATACGTTCAAGCAGGGGTGGTATACACCTGATCCTGTGTCTTGCCCTTCTTCGTGTGTTTTAAGACTTGCCATCAGTGTAGTTCCAGTCCCGCCAACCTTGTACTTTACGGATCAGGTTTGAGCTGGAGCTGTGTTGGTTTGCTTCGTCAGAGCTCTGAGATGGGTCCAGAGTACTATTTTTATCTTGGGGGCCTTGTGGGGCTTGACAAAGGTGGTCGCTGGATAATTTGCTTACTTTATTAAGTTTAGGAGTCTTTTCAGTGCTAAGTGCAAAGGGGTAGGGGTTGTTATAAATGTAATTGATTTCCCACTCTGCCTCAGGATTTTCTTTGGCGAGCTGTTTTAGCCAATTTTTGTTGCAAGCATTGAGGCAGTTTCTGTCTTTAGTATTCCATATGGAAATGATGTGCATATCCCAAGTGTGTTTGGGAAGGGGCGTCTGTATATTGTTCCGGAAGGGTACTTCTGCATATTGGAGTTGGTCTGATGGTATGACGCCCAAACATTTGCACATGTGCGGGAATCTGCGGTAAAGTGATGCGTATGGATTGGTGGTCATCCTTTTATTCCAGGAGGGAAGAATCATGAAGTTAGCTGTTGCCTCTGTGCTAAGGGCAGCAGAGTAAATTGCATTCCTTGTTGTTAAATACAAGGTGTTTCCATGGTAAATGGGATGGCAAATAGAGAATCCAGTGAACTTGGAGGAGAAGGTGTTGCACTTTGCCCCGAAGGCCTTATCTTTTGGTTGTTCACTCCAGCATTCAAGGAGTGTGGGGTCATAATCAGGGGGGGATGCCATTTTTTCTTTAATGACTAGGGCGGTGATAATGTGGGTGGGAAGCATCCGTGAAAACGGGTTTTCAATCTTTTGGCTTGCATGTCTGGAGGTAGCAGTATCTTTGCGTGTGATGAGGCCTACGAGTTATGATGCAAGACTGGGGGGCGGGTGAATGTTGTCATGTAACCCGCTGTATTTTGCCATTTAAAAAGCCCTTTGTAGAATGTTGAGGCACTCAGGGGTGAGCGTACCTTCGCATTTTCCGTCTACGTTGTAGATGCAAGCTACTGTGGCAATGTACACTTCTGGGAGTACAGGGTCGTCTGAGGAATATTCGGTGTCGTTTCCTTGGTGCTTCATGAGATCAACTTCATTAATCCAGCGCCCAGTGGCTACAATGTCTGCTTGAGGGTTGGTGGGCTAGATGTCGAAATTGACTTTGTTCCGAAGTTGATGTCATAGGGCTGGTAGGAGTTTCTTTCTTGGTTGGCTGATAATTGATAACCCTTGCTTTTGAAGATCATTAAGGTGTGTGTCTGGTGCAGGTTGCAGTAGGTTTGGTGCCGTGATATGCTCTTCGTACCTCTGGAGGCTCCGTTAAAGGCTGCGTTTAAAACTTTCACAAGTATTTTGCAGTTTTTCTGGCTCCTATGTTTAATTCCACGAGACTTCCACCAGCTCTCTTTTGAGAGATTTTAAGGTCCGTTCTTTCTTTTTAATTTCATTTAGGTTAACACAGGCTGGGCAGGCCCATGTGTCATTGGTGTCAATAGCCTCTCGCTCATTGACATTATAGCAGTTGGTTTGTAGTAGCAATGCCAATGGTAGATACAATTGCAGACGTCGCATATGGACACGTCTTTAAAGGGAGGGAGCAGATCCAGTAATTCAAGTCCTAGATGGTTGGAGCACACTTCACAGGATGCACTTGCAATATCAGTGCGAGCAGCGGCTTGAATGGTTTTGGGCACTAATCCAACTGCTTTGAATAGGGCCCATCTTTCGAAAATCATAGGAGCGTAGTGTCTACGGTATTGCTTCTGTCTTTCTGGGGGGCCAGCATCTCTACCACCTTTGTTGCAAGTGCATAATTTCCAATTATCGATGTGGTGGACGTCCAGATCATCATGATAAAGCATGTTTATGGCCTCAGCGGGTGTCACAGAGAAGGCCTTGTCTTTCTTGTACGTCCAGGGTTCTTGTTGGATGTGGGTAGTGCGCAAGGGGGTCAGACTCAGGCTAGGTAGGCGTTGGGTTACATCGAGGAGCTCACATCTTCTTTTTCTTTGGGGTTTGTGTTGTGCATGTGGTGCTGTGTAGTCTGTATTTTCGAATGTTGGGTTATTGTGGATGCGGTGAGTTGATGTTTCTTATCTGCTGTGTAGTGAAGGGGTTGGTACTATTGTCTCGCAAGATGGAGGTGTTAGTTTTCTGTGTAAGCATCTATGTTGTGGGTTGATTGTGACAAGCGGTAAGTGAGCGTCTTATGCGTTTGCTGGGTTGGCTATTGGTTGGTTGTTTAATGGGACCTAAGTTTTGCGTGAGGGGGAGATGTTGCTGGCTTACTAACTGGCTGTGTTCTCTCATTTTAGTGGTGTGGGGGGAGCAGATTGTGTCTGCCGTGCAAGTTTTGCTGGCTGGTTTTGTGAGGGAGTGGCAAGCTGGGTAGTAGGTGCTAATTCAGACAGGCATTCGATGACTGCAGTTTGGGGTGGGTTGGGGAATGGTATAGAAATTGAGCCTGTAGAGTCGTGGCTTCTTTTAGCTGGGTTGGAGCTTCTTTCTGAGTAGCGTTGTGAGCATGGGGTTTGTGATGGAGGGGCAGCTGGCGTCGTTGTGGTGGGATGGTGTTGTATCCGGCATGGACTAGGAAAGAACACTGTTTTGGTTTGAGCCATACAGCATCCCACCGTGTTAGACAGAGAAGAGAAGAAACGCAAAGAACAAGTCTCAGGCCCAACGTCAGCAAAAAGCAAAAAGCGTTGAGAGACCGGTGTACACACTGCTGCACACGCACACTGCTGTCCAACAGTAAAACAACAAAACAAGAAGGTCTCCTGCAAGACAACTCCTGGAGAACCTGAGCATTCCACACGTCAGAGAAAATGTGGTGTCCTACTTAGAAAGGAAATAATATTCCTGTTTTTCTGGTTGTTGATCTGTTGCAGTAAATAGGGTTGGATAAATTTCTTCAGCTCAAGAACCCGATGGTCTTGGCAAAGTAAAAGAGCGTGCCTCTTCCTGGACATGTTCATCTTCACCAGGGCACTGGTTGCAACGTTTGGGTTGCAGTTAGCCACCCAAAAAAAAAAACTAGGAATAATTTGAGTTGGTTATTCATCCTTGCCTTTTGAACACTGAACCTGCCAGGTTCTAGGCCTATTAAATATAGTAGTATTTGTTGCCATCAGAATACCCCAGCACCTCCACACGCAAGCAAACGCCCAAGACATACAACCACCTACAAACCGAAAGAGACGCTTCTTGTATGTGCCTCTACGTAGAGCCGTCCTTCCACCACAGGCACATGGAGAGTTGCAACTGCACCAACCATCTTACTTGCTTTGCACTTTCTTTGCATGCATGACAGTGGGCCCACTCCCCGGGGACACACATCAGGTCAAAACCAGGATCTTGAGGTTGCAGTTATGCATTGAGCACCAGCATTGGGCAAACGCACAGCTCATGCATTTGCACACGCGAGGCTAGCTGGGGTGAACAGGGAACCAGTTCCAGGAGAGTGTACACAATTCTGCTTAGGGCAGGATTGTCAGGCAGTAGGCACAGGCATAGGAGAAAATGCCATTTGGGATTTATTGAAGAGCAAGAAAGTCCTTGCTCATCACATTATGGTACCAAGTATGGGCTATGTTCAAGGTCGCTGCCTAGTTCCTAGAGACCCCAAGCAGGTTCAGATTGCGTGCACACCATTTGAGAGTGGAGTCTTGCAAATGGCATGGTGGTTCTAGCATTTGTGATAAATGTGAATGTGGAGAAGTTCAAGATGAGAAGCATGTGCTTTGCTTTTGCAAGTGTGCTGAAGTGTGCGAGCTGCGCATGAGATACAGAGACCTTTTTTAAGGAATGTTTAAGACTCTGCGTGTGTTTGCTCCTTCAAGCTCTGAATTTTTTCCTTTCTTAGGTTGAGCAGCCATGCCAGGCTGGAGGCCTTTTTGTAATCCAAACTAAACTAAACTTATTCCTTTCTCAACTTGTCATCACAGTATCACTGATTTTGAGATCAATGCATTCCTGAATCAAGACTCATACAGACTCCTCAAGTTTGAGTCAGATTTAGTTTCAATTTTCGACACTGGTTGATTTTGTTTCACCAGCCAATTGCCATCAGCCAGAGACTCGGGCTGTAGGCCATCCTTGTAACCCCTTTTGTTTCACCAGCCAATTGCCATCGATCGATATATATCAGCCAGAGACTCGGGCTGTAGGCCATCCTTGTAACCCAGCCAATTGCCATCAGCCAGAGTCTCGGGCTGTAGGCCATCCTTGTAACCCCTTGTTGGTCCTGGCAGATGCTTGATTGTTTTTAATGATTTTAGTCAGTGCTGCAATGCCTCTGTAATTCAAACTGAAGCTAATTGGGCATGACAATGATGTTGCTAGGAATTTGCTATATATATGATATAGGTTGAGCGGCCATTATTGGATGAATATTCCAGGTTGAATGCCTTTGTAATCCAAACTAAACTAGGAATTTGCCTAGGGAACTTGGTTGGTGTCACAATTCTTGCCTTTTCCACAAACTTTTTCACGTTTGCTCAAAAAGTCCTAGTCACTGACATTTTATTGTAATCCAGCCATACTATTAACCACCACTGTGCTTTTTGGTCACCGGCCTCCTGGGATCTGCTGTGCAGTTGTCAATTGCAGTGTCGACTGCCAGCAAAGTTAATTGTTCCCTGTCCTGCCAATGGAAGCATGGTGATGGCGACATTCAGACCCGTGTGGTTTTCCTTGCTAGCATACGCATAGATGAGCCGACAATAGGAGACCTGAGTTTTCAAGGAAACCCTTGTTGTGACCGCTGTTATGAGGATGACAAATCGAACTAGGGTGGAATGAGAAGACAGGAAAGCGCAAGCCTGCAAGACTGGTAGGATATAGACATCCTTGTAACCGCCATTGTCGTTGATTAACGGTTGGCCTTTGCCACACGCTCAAGCTCGTCCTTCTTCTTGATAGCGTAACTGCAATCAGAAGGAGCATTGCCATAAATGTCAGGTGTAGGCACACACAAAAACACATTTATCAGCTGAAGCGGCCAGGTCTGAGGCAAATAGGTCCTACCAACCACGCTAAGGTGGTTGCTGACGAGCAGGCTTCAGGATCGAGTATCTGTACCTGATGTTTACCAAGACTGCGTACTGATTACCAAGACTGCGTGCTGGGGTTGACAGAGCAGTCCAACTTTTGAGTACCACACATTTCCCGAGAAATATGAGGGATAATACGAATGCACACGGAAACGACCATTTTAGGAAACATTTTTTAAACCTAGGTTTTTGATGATTCCTTTTACAATGCGCTCCTACATTCTACGTACCGAAGTGCAAGAAAAAGAGCCTGCTAGGCACGTACTCTCACATCCACAACCACGCCCACGCCCATGCACCAACCCACCCACTGCATCGAAATCAAAATCACACCCACTTCCTCACGTAGCAAGGAATAATCCAGCCGTCCCTGAACAACTGCAACATCCTCCTTCAATGGCTACGATAAGGATGGAAGGGGGACCTTCAGCCAAGTTACTGCTTATTTGCTTATTTGGCTGATCGGCTGCTGACTGGTGACTCGGGCCACAAATAAATCTATCAACACAGATACAAGGGGGGAAAAACATAGTTTTCTGCTGACACGCCCTCATTAGTCGTGCCCGACTCACTGCCCTATTCATCTAATTTCAACTGAACGACCTATCCAGCCGTTCCCTGACAACCGACTTGGACACTCGTCCTCGTTCAGCCATGCACACAACCCACTGACCTATCCTGCTATTCTCGAGTGAATGCCTTCCTCAGCCGTCCACGCACAACTGACCCATTGGATGCTCAACACAACTCAATCGACTGACCAACTGACGCGCCCTCATTTCAGCCATTTCCAAAAAAGACTGACCTGTTGGATGAGCCCTTGGCGGCGTTGGTGAGCTCATCAGCCAAGCACTCAGCAATGGTCTTGATGTTACGGAAGGCAGCCTCACGGGCGCCGGTGGTCAGCAGCCAGATGGCCTGCAAACACACAAACAAAGTTTCACAAAGATTTGTGAGCGAAAAGATGCATCGACCCTACACACACGACAGCGGTAATGAGACGAAGGAGGACACTAGGTATTTGCTACGTAGCTTTCATACCGCATAATTCATAGCACTTCAGGTTTTGAGCAGAGCTTTGTGTGACCGCACGAGAGCATCAAATTAAGGGTTTGCACACGTTTTTCACGGGCCCTGTGACTTTATTCCTGGCCTTCTGCCACAGACACAGAGCAGCCTATAATCAGCAACACAATTCTCAAGCCTTTGAAGCACGCCCATGTCCATGCTGCTAAAAAGGCGGAAGGCACTTGCTTTATGACTTGCCATCGAAAAAACGCACCGGCACAACAAAGTGTTCTCTTACCCAGACATATGACATACACCATCTTTGTGTAATGCCTTGTTTCCTAGTCACCAATGTCACCCGTACAGAACATCATTGCAGTCCGTACAACATTTTCCCTGCTTACTCATGCGTACGGTCGTGGTGCTGTGAGCGAGGGGTCTGCTCGCATCTTGCAGCTGTGCACATTCTGGCCATGCATCGTGTGCCCTTAAAAAGAGAGTGGCAAGGCTTGTTTGCTGTCAACTGTCAGGCCTCACCTGGTTGACGCGGCGGAGAGGAGAAATATCCACAGCTTGACGACGCACCACACCGGCTGAACCAATACGTGTAGCATCCTCACGGGGTCCACTGTGTATGTGTGTGTGTGTGCGCGTACATTTATGTGCGTGTATGTGTGGTGTGTGTGTGCGCGTAAATGTATCTGTGTGCGTAAATGTATGTGTGTGTGTGTGCGCATGTACGCGTGCATGTGTAAATTCAAGCATGCCATCAATAACACGAGCTGAATTGCTGCTGCTGCTGCTGCTGTGGCATGCTCCTCAGCAGATGAATCCGTGTACTTGGCTCCTTAACTGGGGCGGACGGCCAGTTTTCCTAGCAGCCTGCCTTGGCCCCGAGTCCTTGCTGCTCCACAACACACACAGCCTCCCATGCTGGCTGTGGCTCCAGCTAGCTGAAGGGGGCACAAGTGCACACCCACACCTACCTGTTGATGATGGCATCCACCAGCGTCTGCACGGGGTTCTGGTCTGTCAACAGGCTAATAATCTCGAAGGAGTGCTTCACGATGCGGACCTGATGGGCGAGAGGAAAAAAGTGGAAGGAGAGAAAATCAGACGCCCTGTTTCTTGCAGGCAGCACAGCGAAGACCGCCTCTCAAGGCCTCGATGATGTAAAATGGAAAACGTAGAGGGCATGCCAGAGACGGACGCCCCGGGTTACGACTGTGGAAAGGCATTGTACAGAAAAACACAGAGCAAAACACTGGAAAAGGAGACACCCACCGCCATGAGCTTCTTTCCGTTGTTGCGGCCGTGCATCATCAGGGACGCGACCAGCCTGCACGCGTAGCACGCATGGGAGCAGCGAGTGGGGAAGTGTTGTTTAGGGGGGAGCAGAAGAACTGGCACAGCTTGCATTCTCTGCCTTTATGATGATTGCCTGCTGCAACAGTGTGTAGCATGCTTGACAGCACAACTGTGCAGGTGTGTACAATAAAATGTGTGGGTGCACAGGTGGCTTTGCCATGCACACCCGCCCAAAGCAGCATGTTCGTACGGCTGCTCTTTCTAACAGAATGAGCTCTGTGCTGCATGGTGTGACTGCACCACTCGCCAGCAAACTCAGATGCACTCCACACAAGTGTACCTCTCAACAATTGGGCATTGGGCCTTGCGGAAGCGCTTCTTCTGGTAGCGCCCGGCGGTATGGGGCACGTACACGGCGAACTTGGGCTTCACCGCGATGTAGTCTTCCAAGCTAATATCGTTCACCTCCACATCGTCATATGAGTACTTGCCAAACAGCTTGACATCAGGAGCGACCGCCATAGCGCAAGACGTCAAGCGAGACTAAGGGTTGTGCTTAAATAAAAGAGGGAAAGTGGGGCAGGGGAACCAAAATGTCCTGCTGAACAGAATTTCAAACAGCACAAACCTGTCGTCGCGTGTCAAATTTACACTGAATACACTTTTTGCAATTAGTGATGCTATATATCGATCGAGCTGCACAGTGCACCTACAGTTCAGAACTCTAACCTACAGTTTATGTGTGCAGACCCACCTTCGGTTAGGTTAGGAACAGGGCAGGTTCAGGGAAGGTTAGGGTGGATTAAGGTTAGGTTAGGGTAGATTGATCTCATCTGTAACATTTCTGAACAGTATACACGTAGTGAAATTGTGCAGTTCAAACCGGGGGTAATAGCGACACTCTTTCTTCATTTTTTGTGTATGTGCTGAACGGGATGAGAGAGGACTACAACGAATTCGAGACCCGCACACAAGGTCAGCCGTACACAATACCTCGAGGCGTCGTAGAAAAAAGGATTTGGTCAAAGACCAATTACCGGTATATCGTCAATAACATTAGAAATGGGGGTTGAGGCCCAAAATTGATGCTTGAGACAGCTGCTCCCCGCGTATGTTTACCGCATTTGGCAAGCTTCAATCTAAATGCATCAAATTGCTCTCCAGAACACTGTTGGCTGAACTTCGCTAATTATGTTAACACATGCCTGATAAGCCGGCGGGACCCTACTCTTTGCTGCAAAATCTGCACAACTACATAACAGATCAACCGCTGCACCAAGTTCAGTGATGTTTGGATTAGTATAGTTGTTATACACGCATATGCGCTTTATCTTACGCACAGATTGGAATCAAAGCAAAAATTCTGGCTTATAAGGTCAGCTTTATTTTGAAGCTCGATGGTTCCAGTTTTATGAAGTGGCCGCCATCAAGAAGTAGCATCTCTCCCCTTTTATGGCTTGCAGTGTATCTGCGTATATATAGGGCTGTCTGGCAAGGACCGATGCGCACAGTCAATATAAAAAAGGCTCAAAATTCTAAACAACAAGCAAGCAAGACAACATGAAAGGACCGACGTGACAAAAGGCAGATAGGATTGATAACTGATAAGTTAGATTTGACAGGAAAGCTCTCATCTCACAGTCTGGTCATAATACTAGGTCAGGCACATCGCAGAGCCAAACCGCAAAATCCTCCAACCTTCCTACCAGGGACAAGAGGCACCAACTTCAGCAGCTACAAAGCAAATCCACTACACAGCCTTGGAATGACAGTTCTACATGCCACAGCATCAATGCAAAAACTAAGCTTACATGCCATCAGGTTTGCAGTAATTTATCAAAACCAGGCACGACATCGAACGCAACATTCGAAAATAGCTGACCAGTCAATACTCCTGCTGGTGTGCAGGCCTCTGTCTCCCAACTACCTGATTCCCGTTCTTAAAAAGCCTTCCTCTTTTATTTTCCAACTGGGATGTTGTGGGGCTCTGCATCCGTTGGGTGGTGCAGACACAAAACAATGTCCTTTCCTGTTCCAAGTTGGTGGTGCTTACACACTACCTGCGTCCTTTACCTTTTTTCATTTTTTGTTTGCTTTTCTTAAAAGGCAACTGTCCTTTTTAGAGCCAAAGATCAGGAGGCAGGATTTTTGTGTAACTTTTGGACGACAGGTGTAATCGATTAAAAACAAGATATTCGGAATCCTCTCATCAAAACCTTTCGATTGATATATGAATGAGTACAATCCGCGGAAGGGGGGGGG
>Ga0307945_1002127_pt1 | contig 15933 bp, 14 predicted proteins | sample OrgLakmetagen228_FD_201818 | JGI IMG/M metagenome (GOLD analysis project Ga0307945, IMG submission 201818) | Saline water microbial communities from Organic Lake, Antarctica - #228 | ecosystem: Environmental > Aquatic > Non-marine Saline and Alkaline > Saline | place: Antarctica: Organic Lake...
GAGTTTGTGAGCTGAGGAAACACTTTTCCTTCCTGTCTACACCTTCTGAGGACTTTTCAGCAGCCCAACCCTTTATGCTGCAACAGGTCAACAACCAATCAACTTGTTCATGATTTCCTTTCTCAGCAGAACAATAGACTTTTTCTTTCTGAGCTTATGGATTTATTTGTGGCTGGCCGAGACCAGTCAGCAGCCGATCAGCCAAACAACCTGGCTGAAGGTCACCCCCCATTGTAACCATTGTAACCAAAGGTTGTATAAATATTTATACAACATCACGTTTACTTTACGCTAACTGATCCAGCAATGCCTATCAGCCCAACATATTTGGCTGCCGTTTACCCCCTTTGTAAACCCTTTGTATCCATTTGCAAACAGCCCTCCTCTCCTCTTTCAAATTCCTATGTGTTGCGGTGTGGCTCTGCATGCACTGGGTGGCGCAAAAACAAGACCCTCTCTCAATCTGAGGGCAATGGTTATCCCGTGCGTATACATTCATCAACCCAGCGAAGTTCCTTTCGGTACAAGCGGCATTGCGCTTTCGGTGCATTTGCCTCATTTGATCCACTTTTACCTCAGCAAACACAATTAGTTAATGAGCACGCTGCTTGCAAATAGCATTGTTAAAAAAATGAAGTGCAGCACATATAAATAGGCAGCATGTTGCAGCGTTGCATGTTGAGATGACTGATGACGTTGCACATTTCAAAAAAGGTGACGTTGCACAATAAAATGAATGGCAACTTGCACGTTGAAACAAAAGGCGGCGTTGCACAGGAAAACAGAAGCAGCGCTTCCTTGGCTCTCAGCCGAGGCATCACCGCAATCTGTGGCACCGACACAAGCTGGCGTGCACACACAATAAAGGGCCAGCATAACAACATGCTGAAGTTTCATCAAATTAAATCACACCTGGAGTAGTTGGACGGGGAGAGGCAAGACAGATTGGAGTAATACCCCTTGAACACTGAACACTGCTTTGTTTTCTTATCATCTGATCATTTGTAGATCCTGAAGCCAGCATGTGTGCACTACCCGTGTGCATTTTAGTTCAACCTGCGCCACGTGTGAATCTCAGTTTTAACCTGCAAATCCCTTGGCCCATCGGCGTGTGTGTGGGCCACATGGCAAGGATACGGGACACACACACACACACACGCAAAATGCCCTCACCCAAATTGCCCCCTATGCACGTGATCGTGCTCACACACACTTGCGGGCACCTTTTAGCCTGCGTCTACACATAAGAACAAACTACGGTCACGCGTGGCAGCAGATAGCAGCGTCTTCAGCCCTGTTCGTCCCAAGCACAATTCACACAGAAATTCACACGAGGCTACACTGGCTAGCTGCCATCAAAGCAGCATAGGCACAAAATCTCACAAGGCTTACAAAAATCCACAAAAACAAAAGGCTGTCGTTGCAGCAGTGAAGGCTCACACAATTTCATACACATCTCAACCCCATCTCAGCTGTAGGGGCTCGTAAGATCCTGCCGCAAGGCAGACTGCCGTCACAGCTGCAAAGGCTCTTATATGTCTTAAACAAGACTGATTGCTGTCGCAGCTGCAAAGATAAGGAACAGAGTCCCGCCCGTTATGTTGATGGTTTTTTCACTAATGTACTTGCTGGCAAAGGCACCTCCAAGCACAGCAATACCTGCAGAAAGTCAGCATGTGTATATGAGAATCTGTGTGTGTGTGTGTGTGTGTGTGTGTGTGTGTGTGTGTGTGTGTGTGATATACAAACACATAGAAGTCAGCATGTGCATATGAGAGAATATGTGTGTGTAATATATGTAAACACATACACAACAGTGTTTTTAAATCAAATCACATCGATTGAGATGAAATCATGGGGTTCGACTTTTAAATTCGAGATGAAACAAAGGGTTTGGGGGCTGCCGAGGAGCCCCTGTAAGACAGTCCTGTGGCCCTTAGAAGGCCTTCAAAGGCTCTCACACACCTCAAATTTCAAAAGTTTTGCAGGAAATTGAAACATTTACTTCAGTATGTTCAATTGAGCGAAAATCCCCCACCAGAAAAGGCCAGAGTTGCAAGGGAAAAAGTAATGGGAACTGGTTATCAACCAAGCCCTGTGGGCCCACAAACAATTTTCAGCCTAAGTGGTTAAGGAAACAGCTCCTGCGGAATAGCATCAATTAGTTAATTACCCCAATGCGAGCTTTGTGAGGCCCTTGCAACTTTGTTCTTTCAACTGCTCCCGACACTCCGCGAGGGGGTGAAAAACGTTCGCGGTGCGCGGTGATATAAGTATACTGTACGGTATGTTTTAATGGGCAATTAAAAACGGTGATATAAGCATACTGTTCTGTATGTTCTAATGTGCAACACACGGTGATATAAGTATAAGTACCGTACGGTATGTTATAATGTGCAATTACAAACGGTGATATAAGTGTATAAGTATACTGTACGGTACGTTCTAATATGCAACACACGGTGATATAAGTATACTGTACGGTAAGTTATAATGTGCAATTACAAATGGTGATATAAGTGTATAAGTATACTGTACGGTACGTTCTAATGTGCAACACACGGTGATATAAGTATACTGTACGGTATGTTCTTATATGCAACACACGGTGATATAAGTATACTGTACGGTATGTTTTATTGTGCAATTACAAACGGTGATATAAGTGTATAAGTATACTGTACGGTACGTTCTAATGTGCAACAAACCCCCATCAAAAAAGCTCTAAGTTGCCAAGGGTAAAAGAGATGGCTTGAGCATACAGCTCCTGCGGAACCGCTTCAGTGTGAGGACTGGCTGAGTGATGGAGGGGTGAACAAAAAAATTGGTTCTAAATTCACTGCAGCATCTGCCCAGCCAATTTCCAGCGTAAGAAGCAGAACGCTTAGGGGCACGGGACCGGTTTAGGGAGCGGGTCAAGTTAGCAGAGCTGGTGATGGTGATGGTGCCAGGGTCAGCTGAAGATGAGTGCATGTGTAGCACCCTCAAGTACATCCGGAATCCACATCGCAGCAGGCTACAAGCACAGCACTTGACGTGCTGCGCGCAAGGGTTCAAAAGCTCAGCCTTTAGCGTGGAGAAATGTCATACCCAGAGGCAATTTTGGAGTGGTTCAGCAAAAAGAAACGCCGCGTCATTGTTTTGACAAAGGACTGAGTCAGAAGGACAAATTTAATAACAGTTTCCCTCTTACAATCCCAGACCAACCTTACTGAGTTGATGCAATTCTTTTGAACCTTAAAATTTACTTACATACCATTCACCATATGTTGGGAGCCCGGCAGGATGAAGCAGCAAAATAAAATTGACATGAGAAGCAGTGTTGTTCAGGCGTATTTTCAAAGTTCCGGTTTGCCCTAAGCCTTGTTGAGAATAAGTGTGGGCTGCCCTAAGGGGCTTTGGAAATAGTTGCGGTTTTGCCTTTCAAAATTTTTCCAGTGTGTGAGTTAAATAAATTTGAAGGCCTTTATGAGGTTCACTTAGGGCGGGGGGACAGGAGGAGGAGGCAGCATCTTGTTACATTGGTGATATCAAATGTTCTCCAAAAATGAGGCTTCACCTTCAACTTGAACAACTGCCACACTGTCGGGATCAAGAGCAAAAATATATTCATCCTGAACTTCATCACTGCCTTCTTCATCCTCAAGCCATAGAACATCATCATCACCATCATCACCATCATCATCACTGCCATCATCGGCGCAAAAAGCAAAGTCAAAATCTGGCTCACCATCTTCTATACCATCTTCAAGCCTCCCAATCTCAATTTGGCTAACCTTTTTGTGCAGTTGGTTAAGCACCATGCAACCGGTCCACTCAATCCAGGGAAACTTTTCCACCCACTTCTTGCGTGTGGCCTCTTTGACAACCTTCTTCTTTCTCTTTTCCTCATCATCTTGTGTAAGGTCAACAATTTCACTGCATGGGAAGGGTAAGCGCAGGCCCCTGGAGGTGGGAGACACACTCTTTGCGCGCACAGCTTGCATGCTCTTCATGCATCTTGCTTGCAAATGCACTTTATCAACATGCCTTTTGCCCTGTGGTTTGTCCACAGCAACGCACACCAGCCTGTGCAGCAGCAGGGTGCAAAACTGCACAATGCCCATGGGCTGAGCAGCTGCATGCTGTGAGGGAGGGGGCTCTGTGGGGGCTGGCTCAGAGGGCACTGCAGGAGGCTGAGCAGGGGGAGCTGAACTCGGAAGGGCTGGGACGATTAAGGGTGCTTGTGGCTGAGGGGGCTCGAGGGCCACACCCTGCCCGTCAACTTCCATCGCGTCCCCCCCTTCTGCCGTGCTGGCCTCTCCCGGTTCAGCTGGCCCCTCGCCTTCAGGGTTGGGCCTTTTGCGACCACGGGCACGAGCGACTGCTTGGCTGCTGCTCCTGGGGCTGGGGCTGGGGCCGGGGCTCCTCTGCGTTCCTCCCTCCTCCCCTCCCCTCCCCCTTCCCCGAGTCAGCGCCCCGCGGCTGCCATGTCCACTTTTGCCTGTACATACCTAAATTTTCCCCTAAGCTAAATTTAAAATAATGCGGTCTGCCCGAAATTTGCAGGGGCTGCGCCCCTGCAAGTTCCGGTCTGCCCGAAACCATTTTGGGCTGGCCCGAAGGGCTGCCCTAAGCTAAACTTAAAATATGCGGGCGCCGCGCGGGGTGAACTTCACTGATAAGAAGCCAGATTCTCATTTCCTAGATTGGGGGGTGATATGAAATCAAGGTTTTCCCACATTTTTAAAACACACTGGTGTGTGTGTGTGTGTGACTATTGATGTACCAGGGAGCTTCATAGTTAGTAAGCGTGACAATACAAACAGCGGCAAACATTACTGGCACAAACAACACTCTCCCCCCCCCCCCCACACAAAAAACACACGTGCACACACACACCAACACCCACGCCCACACAAACGCACACTCACACACACACACTCACATCTCCAACACCTGTTGCAATGGCATGACCCACGATGGCCCCTGAGGCCACACCCACAGGGTTCTGAGCCGCACCAAGCGCAATCGTGGCCAACATGGACCTGCAGGAAAAGGGTTCATGCATGTGTGCGTGATGTGTGTGCATGTGTGCGTGAAGTGGCCAACATAGTTTTGCAGGGTTAGGGCAGAGATGTGTGTGTGTAGTGTGTGTGCGTGTGTGTGTGTGTGTGTGCGTGAAGTGGCCAACATAGTTTTGCAGGGTTAAGGCAGTGATGTGTGTGTGTAGTGTGTGTGTGTGCGTGAAGTGGCCAACAGAGATTTGCAGGGTTAGGGCAGTGATGTGTGTAAAGTGTGTGCGTGTGTGTGTGTGTGCGCAAAGTGGCCAACAGAGATTTGCAGGGTTAGGGCAGTGATGTGAGTGTGTGTATGTGTGTGTGTGCATGCGTGCATGTGTTTAATCTGTGTCTCTGCATGTACACACATGAGTGTACATATACATGTTTGTAAGTGTGTGCATGCAAGCATGTGTGCATTGTGTTCAAGTGTGTGTGCGACTCTTCCAAGGATATAGCACACGCACCAGCCTCCCCACTCTGGGACAAATACTATTTGTATGTGCATTTGTGTGCATGCATGTACAAGAGTACATACGTGTGTGCGTGCGTGCGTGCGTGCGTGCGTGTGTGTGTAGATGTATGATATAAATTGCGCGACAATCAAGGACTCACCCCACGCACCTGTCTCCCCACTCCGCGATGAACACCAGCGACGCTACTTTTTAAAATGCTAGTTGTGTGTACATTTGTGTGCATGCATGTACAGGCGTACATGTGTGTGCACGTGCGTGCGTGCGTATGGATGCATGAGTGATAACCAAGGACTCGTCCACACACCTGTCTCCCCACTCCGCGATGAACACCAACGACGCAACCTCAAAAAATGCCTTGACTGGCTCCGATTTGCTTCCAATCTTCCCTCCCTGCGTATTCAAGGTCACACAAGCCTCTGTCAAGACGCGCATGCTGTTACGTGGATATATATCGCACGAAGCACAAAAATGGCATCTGTCGGATTACCCTGTGTCAAGACGCGCATGCATCATAAGTGTAGCAAAAGGCATCGTGCAGAATTAAGGTGTTTGTGTTGTGTCTGTGTGTGTGCTGTGTGCTGTGTGTTGTGTGTGTGTGTGTGTGTGTGTGTGTGTGTGTGTGTGTGTGTGTGATCAAGGTGCGTGTGCTCATGTACATGTGTGTATGCGTGTGTGTGCGTGTGTGTGTGTACATGTGTGTGTGTGTGTGTGTGAAAACATCCCACCTGCTCCGCTTGCTCAACAGCTTCATTGGCCTCAGCTAGCTCTTCGTCAGCCACGCTCGCTGTTCCTGCGTCCTCAGATTGCAAGCCCTCCTGCAAAATTAAAAAGAGTCCAGTGAGCGTTCACGTTAAGAGCCCCATGCGCTTGCTGTTCCTGCGTCCTCAGATTGCGAGCCCTGCTGCAAAATTAAAAAAGAGAAAAGAGTCCAGTGAGCGTTCCCGATAAGAGCCCCATGCGCTTGCTGTTCCTGCGTCCTCAGATTGCAAGCCCTCCTGCAAAATTAAAAAGAGTCCAGTGAGCGTTCACGTTAAGAGCCACATGCGCTCGCTGTTCCTGCGTCCTCAGATTGCGAGCCCTCCTGCAAAATTAAAAAGAGTCCAGTGAGCGTTCACATTAAGAGCCCCATGCGCCTGCTGTTCCTGCGTCCTCAGATTGCGAGCCCTCCCGCAAAATTAGGACCCCTTTGTATATATATATAGCGTAATTAAGCCCAGATGCGCGCTTTTACGTCTTTGTGCATTCTAATGTTGAACTTTTCCATACAATGTATGCAGGCAACGTACGGTTCCCACAGATTGGTACGCTTGCTTAGTGTTGCTGCATCTTCTATAGTCGCAGCCTTCCTGTAGAATGCGCACACGCACACGCAGAGACGTGCATGCAGGCAACGGACGTGGGACCACAGACTGCTCTGTTTGCTTAATTGCTCAGTGTGTTTGCGCCTTCTAGCCGCACGCCTTCTGTGGAAAGTGCACAAATGCACACGTGCCCGCAGAGACGAGCACGCAGACAAGATTCAGTGCTCAAAGTCTGCAGGCTGCAAGTCAGTGCGCAACATTCGCGTATGACAGGCTCAGCATATCACAGGTGCGCAGGGCTGACACACCAAATTGGTCAGATCGTATATGCTGCATATGTGATGATATAACAAGCATGCAAATGCAGTTCCACGTCAGTACCATTCCAAACAGACACGTCAGTACTATTCCATACAGGCACGTAGACACCTAGGGTTGTCCAGAACCAGATGTGCACACCGTATAGGTAGGGTTGGCCAGAACTGTATATATACACCGTATATGACCGTATATTTGGTGATTTCCCTGCCAAAAATACCGTATATACACTGTATATATATGGTTCTGGCCAACCCTACGTATAGGACCGCATGTATGGTAATCCACCTGCTAAAAATATCGTACATACACCGTATATACGTATGTATGTGTGGTTTTGGCCAACCCTATACATACCAAATCATGACTGTCTGTTGTGTTCCATGCAACGATGAGCACGGGATGCACCATGAGCACCCAGTTCTGATGAATCCTATCAATTTGCGATCACAATCATTCCTACGCTGCTGCCAGCCATGGCTACTTCTGCCAACCTCAGATGCCCCCTGAGGCATATAGCGATGTAACCTTACCTTACCTTACTCCTGCCCAGCATGAACACGGTATGCACTATGATATCTCTCTGGTCCTGGTACCCCTATCGATATGCGATCAAAATTGTTCTCTATCGATATGCTTTCAGAGTCTTTCCCTATCAATATGCGATCAGAGTCATTCCCACTACTTCCATCCATGGGAGACACACCAGTTCTAAAAAATCCTATCGATACGCAATCAAGGTCGTTTCTACTACTGCCAGCCATCCACATGCTCCTTATCGATATGCGATCAGAGTCTTTCCCTATCGATATGCGATCAGAGTCATTCCCACTACTTCCAGCCATGGGAGACACACCAGTTCTAATAAACCCTATCGATATGCAATCAAGGTCGTTCCTACTACTGCCAGCCATCCACATGCTCCCTATCGATATGCGATCAAAGTCGTTCCCTATTGATATGCGATCAGAGTCATTCCCACTACTGCCAGCCATGGGAGACACACCAGTTCTAATAAACCCCATCGATATGCAATCAAGGTCGTTCCTACTACTGTCAGCCATGCACACAAAAAGTTATACCTGCAGAGGTCGTTACTGTTGTTAAATCCCAGACACTGCAAAACTGCAGCATTCACCAAAGGTGGCACACACCTGCAATGCCCAACTTTGCACACACACACACACACACACAAACACACACATACACACAAACACAAACACACACACATGCAATGCTGGGATGCTTTAACACTGCTAGCAGGGTTGCTCCCACAACCTTTTTGATAAACGCCGATTTTGAAATCCAGACACTGCAACACTGCCACATCCACCCAACGCAGCACACATACACACACACACACTCACACACTCACATACACACAGACACACAGACAAACACACACACACACACCTGTAATGCCCGAATACCAAACACTGTCAGCAGGATGACTCCGGCCACCTCTCCGATGGGCAATGTACTCTTGAGGGCATCGGGCACCTGCATAGCAGATTCAAACGCGTAAAGTGGCGTGCGAGCCTGGCGTGTGCCACCAATGCATGCGAGCCTTTACGTGTGCCACCATTGCACGCTTGCCTGGCATGTGCTGCCTTTGCATGCATGCCTGGCATGTGCCACCTTTGCAAGCGTGCCTTTACGTGTGCCACCTTTGTATGCGTGCCTGGCGTGTGCCACCATTGCATGCGAGCCTAGCGTGTGCCACCTTTGCACGCGTGCCTTTACGTGTGCCACCATTGCATGCGAGCCTGGCGTGTGCCACCTTTGTATGCGTGCCTGGCGTGTGCCACCATTGCATGCGAGCCTGGCGTGTGCCACCTTTGCACGCGTGCCTTTACGTGTGCCACCATTGCATGCGAGCCTAGCGTGTGCCACCATAGCATGCGAGCCTGACGTGTGCCACCTTTGCACGCGTGCCTTTACGTGTGCCACCATTGCATGCGAGCCTAGCGTGTGCCACCTTTGCACGCGTGCCTGGCGTGTGCCACATTTGCATGCGAGCCTTTACGTGTGCCACCTTTGCACGCGTGCCTTTACGTGTGCCACCATTGCATGCGAGCCTAGCGTGTGCCACCTTTGCACGCGTGCCTGGCGTGTGCCACTATTGCATGCGAGCCTGGCGTGTGCCACCTTTGTATGCGAGCCTGGCGTGTGCCACTATTGCATGTGAGCCTGGCGTGTGCCACCATAGCATGCGAGCCTGACGTGTGCCACCTTTGCACGCGTGCCTTTACGTGTGTACGCCTTGTCAGATGGTCTGCTCGCGTTGTGCGTAAACAGACATTGCATCACAGGAACACACACACACACACTTAGCTGGGAGGGAGCTTGGGGGCACGGCACCAGCACAAGATATCACATTCTCATGAGTGTGTGCTTGGATTTTGAGTATAATACGTGCGTCTCACGCATAACAGCTCGACCTATTGTTCACTTGTTTATAATGTGTGTGTTTTTCATTATTATTACATTTTCCTGTTATCCGTGTGTCGCACACGTATTACATGTGTGTTTTACAATGGGCGTTGTGCACATGCAGTGGCTGCGTGTCACAATACAGTGGAAACACAGCGAAGCAGTGTTTGAGCTGACAGGCTGAGTTTCAATGGAGTAGCTGGCCGTTTGAATTTAGGAGGCTGCATGGTGCACAATACAGTGGAAACACAGCGAAGCAGTGTTTGAGCCGGCAGGCTGAATTTCAATGGAGTAGCTGGCCGTTTGAATCTAGGAGGCTGCATCGTGCACAATACAGTGGAAACACAGCAAAGCAGTGTTTGAGCCGGCAGGCTGAATTTCAATGGAGTAGCTGGCCGTTTGAATCTAGGAGGCTGCATCGTGCACAATACAGTGGAAATACAGCGAAGCAGTGTTTGAGCCGGCAGGCTGAATTTCAATGGAGTAGCTGGCCGTTTGAATCTAGGAGGCTGCATCGTGCACAATACAGTGGAAACACAGCGAAGCAGTGTTTGAGCTGGCAGGCTGAGTTTCAATGGAGTAGCTGGCCGTTTGAATCAAGGAGGCTGCATCGTGCACAATACAGTGGAAACACAGCGAAGCAGTGTTTGAGCTGGCAGGCTGAGTTTTAATGGAGAAGCTGGCCGTTTGAAAAACCTCAAACCCTTTCATGCTCGCTGCAGTGAGATGGAAGCGTGAGTGTGTGTGTATGTGTGTGTGTGTGTGCGTGCGTGCATGTGCGTGCATTTGTGCGTGTGAAACACGCACATATTAACGACTTGCACACACAATCTACTTCTCTCATACACCCACTCATGTACGAATTACAGCAGCTTAGGGGAGGAACACACATATACACACACAAATAAACGCACGCACACGCACAAGCACACGTACGTACATGCATATGCACATGGCCAACACGCACGCACACACACACACTTGTGTACTGAAAATGGTACTCAAAATGGCATGCTGAAGCGGACCACAGCAGTAGATTGTGTGTGCATGTGCATGTGTGTGTGTGTATGCATGTGTGTGTGTCTGAGGAAGGTAATTCTCTGTCGCCAGACGGCTGTGTACGTAAAAGGGCAACAGTGGTGACGGACACAGGGACATACACAGGGACACACACAGGGACACACACAGGGACACACACAGGGACACACACAGGGACACACACAGGGACACACACAGGGACACACACAGGAACACACACTGGGACATACACAGGGACACACACAGGGACATACATAGAGACACACACAGGGACACACACAGGGACACACACAGGGACACACACAGGGACACACACAGGGACAGTGGATCGGAATGTGGAGGTCTTAACACTAAGGTGTGATCGTGTGAGCACGGAGGGCGGGGGCGTGCACCCGGGATTTGCTGATGTGCTGTGTCAAATTACTGTGTGTGTCCGGAATAATTGCTGTCTGCTGTGTCAAGTCACTGTGTGTGTGTGTGTGTGTGTGTGTGTCCAGAAATTGCTGTGTCTGAGTGCCTGTGTAAGCCAGTGTGTAACCCTCTGTTCGGAAATTGTTGTGTCTGCTGCGTCAAATTGCTGTGTTTGCTGTCTCAATTGCTGCGTCTAAGTGCCTGAATAACCCTGGAATCATATTGCAGGAAGCAACCCAACCCTCCAAGCCATGCACCTCACTCTTCTGCACCCACACAGTGAAAGTACGAAACACATTTCAAAAAGCAACGCAACCTGCAAAACCGAGCACTTAATTCTTCCGCACCCACAAACTGAAACTAAGAAACGCATTGCAGGAAGCAATCCAACCCTCCAAGCCATGCACCTCACTCTTCTGCACCCACACAGTGAAAGCAGGAATCATCTTGCAGGAAGGAACAACGCTACCATTGAAGCCAAACACTTTACCAATCCGCACCCACCCTGGAGAAGATAGCGCCGATGGCGACACTGATGACAGACATAAGGGACAAGGAAGACAGGGAGCCTGCAAAGCTGATCCACTTGCCCAGCTTGGCCGCCAGCAGCGCTGCGCGAAGGTATAATTTAAGAAAATTTAAAGCAAAAAAGCGTTTGGTGTCAGAGTTGTGTCCACAAGCGGCAAAGCTGATCCACTTGCCCAGCTTGGCCGCCAGCAGCACTGCGCGAAGGTATAATGTAAGAAATAAAATGCGTATGGTGTCAGAGTCATGTCCACAAGCGGCAAAGCTGATCCACTTGCCCAGCTTGGCCGCCAGCAGCGCTGCGCGAAGGTGTAATGTAAGAAACAAAAAGCGTATGGTGTCAGAGTCATGTCCACAAGCGGCAAAGCTGATCCACTTGCCCAGCTTGGCCGCCAGCAGCACTGCGCGAAGGTATAATGTAAGAAACAAAAAGCGTATGGTGTCAGAGTCATGTCCACAAGCGGCAAAGCTGATCCACTTGCCCAGCTTGGCCGCCAGCAGCGCTGCGCGGATTTGAAGGAGTCAGAGGTGCGCTGCGTGAAGCTCTGACATTGTGCAACATTCCGTAACCAAGATGTGAGACATGCACTCTGTAATGCCACACAAACCACACACCGTACACACAATGCGCCAGAGCAACGTGCACGCCATCCTGCACTCGTCATCCCCGCCTCAAGCAGGGCCAACTCACTCAAAGGCAATAGAGCAAACAGGGCCAACTCACTCATAGGCAATAGGGCAAACAGGGCCAACTCACTCATAGGCAATAGGGCAAACAGGGCCAACTCACTCATAGGCAATAGAGCAAACAGGGCCAACTCACTCATAGGCAATAGGGCAAACAGGGCCAGATCACTCATAGGCAATAGGGCAAACAGAACCAACTCCCTCATAGGCAATAGAGCAAACAGGGCCAACTCACTCATAGGCAATAGGGCAAACAGGGCCAGATCACTCATAGGCAATAGGGCAAACAGGGCCCAACTCAGTCATAGGCAATAGAGCAAACAGGGCCAACTCACTCATAGGCAATAGGGCAAACAGGGCCTACTCACTCATAGGCAATAGGGAAAACAGGGCCAACTCACTCATAGGCAATAGAGCAAACAGGGCCAGATCACTCATAGGCAACAGAGCAAACAGGGCCAGATCACTCATAGGCAATAGGGCAAACAGGGCCAGATCACTCATAGGCAATAGAGCAAACTGGGCCAACTCACTCATAGGCAATAGGGAAAACAGGGCCAGATCACTCATAGGCAACAGAGGGTCTGCTCTGTTTGTGCAGTTCTACACATGCTGAGCTCTAGTACCTTGACGACTTTAATGTTCAAACAAACAAATTACCTGCGATGAAAAAAGTCTTGTCGCCGATCTCGGACAGGAAGATGAGGGAGAAGGCGGCAAGGAAGCCACTCCTGCCTAGAGGCCCATTTACGAGTACATCCTGTGTATGAGTGTGTGTGTGTGTGTTTGCATGTGTGCGTGTATTTGTATGCATGTGTGTATACATGTGCATGTGTACAATTTATACGCAATTTGCGCTACCCATATCCTGCTTAAAGGCCCATTTACAGTCGCGTTTTATGTTTGATGTTTTGTGTGTGCATGTGCGTGTGTGCGTGTGTGTATGCATGTGTGTATACGTGTGCATGTGTACCATTTATACGCAATTTGCGCTACCCATATCCTGTTTAGGGGCCCATTTACAGTTGTGTTTTATGTGTTTATGTGTGTGTGTGCGTGTGTGTGTATGGACCCGTAACACAGACATTTTGTCAAATAAAGCAGAGCTCCTCATGTATGAGCACACACAACTAACAGCACACGTGCTGAGTCTGGGCCAGGATTGAATAAGCACACACACAACTAACAGCACACGTGCTGAGTCTGGGCCAGGATTGAATAAGCACACACACAACTAACTGCACACGTGCTGAGTCTGGGCCAGGGTTGAATGAGCACACACACAACTAACTGCACACGTGCTGAGGATGGGCCAGGGTCATAGAATTACAGCACCAGCTTAATGTAGTCATTTGCCATTTACAAGACAGTGCTTAATGGTGTGCACTCAGGAATACAGCACCAGCAACACATTTCGCAAAAGAACATCTCTACTAGACAGACAGTGCTTAATGGTGCGCACTCAGGAATACAGCACCAGCTACACATTTCGCAAAAAACCATCTCTAGACGGAACATCTCTGTCTCTCTAGACAGAACATCTCTCTCTTTCTAGACAGAACTTCTCTCTCTAGACAGACAGAATTCTCTCTCTAGACAGAACTTCTTCAGACAGACTTCTCTCTCTAGACAGAACTTCTCTCTCTAGACAGAACATCTCTAGACAGAACATCTCTACACTGTTCGCAAGAACGTCTCTAGACAGACAGTGCTTAATGGTGTGTACTGTCTGTACAGAGACTTTCTTTACTTGAAGGTGTGTACTGCCTGTATAGATATTTTCTTTTCTTTAAGGTGTGTACTGTCTGTTTAGAGATTTTCTTTACTTAATGGTGTGTACTGTCTGTATAGAGATCTTCTTTACTTAAAGGTGTGTACTGCCTGTACAGAGATTTTCTTTGCTTAAAGGTGTGTACTGCCTGTCACAAGATTTTTTTGAATTGAAGGTGTGTACTGGTGGTTCAGGCCAAATCTAGACCCTACACGTGTATGCGTGTTCAAGCACACATGACAAACTCACTTGAGCACACACACAACTGCACACAAACAATGCCTGTGATAGCACGGACACACATCATCGTACAGTGTATGGGCCTGAGAGCACACCCAACTGGATACACAATGCCTGTCATAGCACGAGCACGCCTCATCGTAAAGTGTATGGGCCTGAGAGCACACACAACTGCACACAAACAATGCCTGTGATAGCACGGACACACACCACCGTACAGTGTATGGGCCTGAGCACACATAACTGCACACACAACGCCTGTGATAGCACGAGCACGCCTCATCGTACAGTGTGTGGGCCTGAGCACACAATCGCACACACAACGCCTGTGATAGCACGGACACACATCGTACAGTGTACGGGCCTGAGAGCACACATAACTGCACACACAACGCCTGTGATAGCACGGGCACATATCATCGTACAGTGTATGGGCCTGAGCACACACAATCGCACACACGTTTCACAAGTCGTGAACTTAAGCGCACTTTTTAAATGCACCTCAACACCCTGAACACCCTCTCTAAACAGCTAGTTGGACACACACACACAAACGTTTCCAAAGTCATATATTTGAGCGCTCATTTTTAGCAAGCCTCGACACCCTAAACACCCCCTCTAAACAGCTGGTTGGACACACACACACACACACATACAGACACACACACACACACACACACACACGCACGCACGCACACACGACAAAAACGTCTCGTCACCACCACCTCCCTTTCCCCTTCAGGCAGCGCCCTGTACTCTGAAAGATTATGCAGAACGTTGGCTTAACGCTACGCACAATTATTCAAAACCTTCTGATTGGAACAAGGCAGCTGGCTGGACGCACCTTTACAATTGCTCCTTGAGGGGTGCCCATGGCCACTGCAATCCCCAAAATCGTTGCTGTGCCAGCTGCTATTGAACCAGCAACAACCCAGTTTTTGCTGTACGTACATGTGTGAGTTTGTTTGTGTGCGCGCGTGTGTGTGTCTGTGCGTCTATGTGTGAGTGCCTATGCGTGTATGCGTGCGTGCGTGTGTGTGCGTGTGTATGTGTGTGTTTGTGGGTACGTGTGTGTGTGTGTGTGTGCGCGTGTGCAAGTGCGTGTTTGTGTGTGTATGCGCGTGTGTATGCCTATGCGTCTGTGCGCGCGTGTGTGTGCTTGTGTGTTTGTGCATGTGTGTACGCGTGTGTGTGCGTGTATGTGCGGTGTGTGTTTGTGTGTGTATATGTGTGTGTGTGCGCTTTCGCGTGTGCTTGTGCACGTGTGTGTGTGTGCGTGTGTGTGTGTGTGTGTGTGTGTGTGTTTGCTTGCGCGCGCGTGCGTGCGTGAGTATGTTTTAAGTTTGTGTGCTTGTGTGTGTGTGCGTGTGCAAGTGCGTGTTTGTGTATGTGTACGCGCATGTGTATGCCTATGCGTCTGTGCGCGCGTGTGTGTGCTTGTGTGTTTGTGCGTGTGTGTACGCGTGTGTGCGTGTATGTGTGGTGTGTGTTTGTGTGTGTGTGTATGTGTGTATGTGTGTGTGTGTGTGTGTGTGTGTGTGTGTGTGCGCTTTCGCGTGTGCTTGTGCATGTGTGTGTGTGTGTGTGTGCTTGCGCGCGCGTGCGTGCGTGTGTATGTTTTTAGTGTGTGTGCTTGTGTGTGTGTGTGTGTGTGTGTGTGTGTGTGTGTGTGTGTGTTTGTGTGTGTGTGAGTG
>Ga0307945_1002130_pt1 | contig 15922 bp, 20 predicted proteins | sample OrgLakmetagen228_FD_201818 | JGI IMG/M metagenome (GOLD analysis project Ga0307945, IMG submission 201818) | Saline water microbial communities from Organic Lake, Antarctica - #228 | ecosystem: Environmental > Aquatic > Non-marine Saline and Alkaline > Saline | place: Antarctica: Organic Lake...
ATGCAAGTGTGTGCGTATGTGTGTACCTAACTATCATGTGGTTTATGCTACAGGTGTGGGTGCAGTTTGATTGAGACGGGTTTGCGAAAGGGAGAGAATCAGTGTGAGTGGATTTGCATACGGGGGAAGAGCACTAGAGAGAATGACAGGGAACTGTGTGCAAGGAAAGGGTGAGCTTGCTTGCTATCTTCATCCCTCATTTTTAGGGTTGGCCAAAACCATACATATATATATATGATGTATATTCGTTGTTTATTGAAGGGAAGTGCCCAAATATCTGGTATAATACGGTGTATACATACGGGTCTGGCCAACCCTACTCATTCTGCCGTACCTTTTGGAACGTTCCTGCCTGTAAGATGTAAGATTACATGAACCCACAGCTGTATGCCAAAATAAAAGAGCCATGCGCTGAGGATGAACTGACGACAGCGCGTACCAAAGCCACAGATTGTGCTGTTAAAAAAAGAACAGCTGATGCAAGCCAGCCCTATGCGTGCGTGCGCGTGTCAGCCCTGGGTAGTACATGCACGGGAATGGCATTGAGGAACACGCGTGCGAGTGTGATTTGTTGCAGACCCTTTGCACATAGTGCTCGCAAAACGCTTTAGTACGTCGCAGTGCACGCGAAGAACCAATCTGCGCACAAACATGCAGGAAGCAAACATATGTATAGGGCTGGCCAGTACCGTATATACACCGTATTATACCGTATATTTGGGCAATTCCCTGCAGAAAATACCGTATATACACCGTTTATATATGGTTCTGGGCAACCCTACGTACTTACCGTGCAGAATATAGAAAGGCAACACACAAGTAACTTGCAGCATCACTCACAACCCCATCCAAAGTGCACAGGCATGCATGCAAAAACAGATGAGTGTATTATATGCAACCTTTAGGTGTGTTGTTGCCTTCTCACCTCTCGTCCTGTTGCAGAGTGTCTTTTCATTCTTGTGGAAAAGGTGCTGTGTACGTGCATACCACATCACACACACATGCACTCTTTTTACATAAGGACACACACTGTATTAATAAGTGTAGGTGCACACACGCGTACTCAGACACAAACACACACACACACACACACACACACACACACACACACACACACACACACACACACACTCGTACCTATACATACACACACAGGGACATGAAGCTCGAGTGCAGGCCCTGCATGCTTTGTACAACATATGTAAATTTAACAAAAAGGTGGGTGCTTCACAGTTAAAGGTTGTTTGTTCTCCTTCCTAATGAATCACTCATGCAAGTTGCGCATTTCTAATGAATCATTCCTAATGAATGCCTTCCTAACGAATCATTCATGCAAGTTGTGCATTCCTAATGAATGCCTTCCTGATAAATCATTCATTAATCCTCCTAATGAATCTTTCCTAATGAATGCCTTCCTAATGAATCATTCATGCAAGTTGTGCATTCTAAGAGCGCTGGAGCGCAACAAAACCCAAGCCACACACACTACCTAGGAAAAGCTGAGCAGTATAAAGATTTCTGGTAAACTTTGTTTATTCGGCGTTGTTTGTTGCGTGCAATCTATCCTATTGTATGGCTTGCTTTCCTATTCTGAGCTGGGTTACTTTGAGAAAACAAATACCCTTTGTGGAGACAAATACTGTAATAGTGTTACAAATGAAGTGGTGTAATAGGGGATTTTATTATTTAGCTTCAACTAAGAACATGCATGACGAATGACCAAATAAAACGAGGTTGCCCAAAACCGGCTTCCTGCCTGAACATAAAATAACCTGCGTTAAAACGGCAGCCACCTCATTTTGTTGCATACACACGTACTCAGGGTAATTTAGAATTCCTGTAAGTACACCACTCACAATGCATGATGCATGATATGAATTTCCGACAGTCCCCTGCCGAAATGCTTGCAATTTCATGGTACACTTGTATAATATAGTTTTTTTGTCAGTCCCCTGCCAAAATGCTTGCGATTTCATGGTACACTTGTATGATATAGTTTTTTGTCAGTCCCCTGCCGAAATGCTTGCAATTTCATGGTACACTTGTATGATATATTTCTTTGTCAGTCCCCTGCCGAAATGCTTGCAATTTCATGGTACACTTGTATGATATAATTTTTCGTCAGTCCCCTGCCAAAAATGCTTGCAATTTCATGGTACTAGTATGGTCGGCCCTACCTGTGCCGCTCTTTGAGCTAGCACGACGCTCGTGTCCTAATAAAACACGCCCCACACCTCTTAATTTAAACCACTCCTCACTCACATTGATGCTACACATACACACACAAAACACACGTTTGCAAGACACACACACGGACACGCATACACACACAGGCATACACACATACATACACACACAACACACACATTTGCAACACACACGCACACACACGCATACGCATACACTCACGCACACACGCAAAACACACACGTACACAAAAAGCACACAACCCACGATTCTAATTCAACGACACACCTCACACCTCGTAAGTGTCGCTTAACAACTCCAAACTAAGTAGTTTTTATGAATTCACTTCAAATCACATTACAATTTTTGTGAGTTCATCACTTGAAATACATCATTTTGTGAGTTCTTCACTTGAATTACATCACTTAAATTACATGACAAACCATCATTTTTGAGTTACTCACTTTTGAGTTACTCACTTTGAGTTACAATTTGTATGAGTTCACTTCATATCACTCTGAGTTACCGCCTTTTAGGCAATGTTGTGCATACTGCATACCTGCTTCAGCACGTGTGCTAGAAAGTAACACACTCACAACTCTCAGGGCTGCTGCCTGCTTACATACAAAAAAAGGTGCCAGCCCCTGTCTTCAGAAACGTGCATATCTAACCCCCATAAATCTGTGACGTGCATATTTAACCCCCATATATCTGTGACGTGTATAGCGCCTTCAGTGAACAATCTGTCTTCAGTGACGTGCATATCAAATACCCGTCTTCAGTTCCCTGTTCTCCCTGTTCCCTATCTTCAAATCCCCTGTTCTCCCTATTCCCTGTCTTCAAATCCCCTGAAGACAGAGATTAGATATGCCCGCCACCAAAGACAGGGAATAATATGTCCAGGAAACCGAAGACAGGGGATTGAAGACAGGGAATAGGAAAAACAGGGAACTGTTCCTCCTATTCCTGCCTTCAGTGACATTGCACTGTGCCTTCAGTGGCCTTCAAATTGCAGCTCATGCAAGCGTCTCCCACCTTGTGTAATTGAACACACACACACACACACACACACACACACACACACACACACACATGTGATCAGGTGCACCTTGAAGCCGCCGCCTGTGAAGGTGCCATCCCCCATCTGTGCCGCATGGCAGTGGAGGGTGTAGCTGCCAGTGCTAACCCCGCCGCCGTGAATGCCTTCCAGACTGCTGCTGCACACAGCGAGGCGACAGGGGGCACCCACTTCGCACCGGTGAGTGGCTGGGAGTGTGCACTAGTGGCATTTGCAAGCCCTGCTGAATTGAAGATGATGCACCGGTGAGTGGCTGGGGCTGTGCGCTAGCGGCATTTGCAAGCCCTGCTGAACTTCAATCGATGCCCCTATCTGGATTCAGCAGGTCCCTGAGAGCACCCCTTTCTCTCAGAGCACAATACGAGCTCACATCACGTGACAAAACCCAGCAAATACTTATACCTTAATAATGTAGGAAGACCTTGGGCTATTAATGCTATAATAGACAAAAGCACGGACTCAAGACCCAGCTACCTTATTAGTTGCCGGCTTTTCTTACCTGGGGGTGGGGCTCTGCAGTTTAAGGGTGTGCGCGTTTGTACTTGTGCGTGTGCCTCAGCTTTTCGGTGCTTGCCTATTCACGTGTGTGTATGTGTGCACGGATAAACACGAACGACACACACAAACGCAGCTGGTGCTTAAAATAATTGCCTCTGTTGACTCCCCGCAGCGCTGGAGCTGCGCGAGCACCGCAAGCACAGACACATACACACACATACACATATACACACATGCGCACACCCTACAGGTGGTGCCTGAGCTGGCTGCTGCTGTAGAGGCCCTGCAGCGTTGGGGCTGTGTGCGTGGCTTTGTGGTGCCCATGCTGGTGGGCATGGCCTCCTGCTCACAAGCCACGCGAGCGCGCATGTGGGCGGCAGGAGGGCTGGCAGCACTGCTGGCATTGCTGGAAGCCAACCAGGTATGTGAATGTGGGTCGGTGTGATGATATCTGCGTGCGAATGTGGACGTAGATGAGTGTGGGTGTGGGTTTATACGGATGTGGGTGTGGGCGTGGGGATGGGTATGGGTAGGATCGTGTTAAGCTGATTTTACACACACACACTTACACATGTGTACATGTACAGGATGCAGCCATGCGGTTGGGTGTGCTCCAGGCCCTGGATGTGTGGCTTGCGGAGGACCTTCGGCCGGTAGAGCAGCAGCTTGTGCAGAGGGATGCCGTGCTGCAGCTGGTGCAGGTGTACGCGAATGCGGGGCAGGTGAGAAGGGGGTCTTTCGAAAAAGTAGTGGGTCTTAAAATGTTGTGCTGCAGCTGGTGCAGGTGTACGTGAGTGCGGGGCAGGTGAGGATAATGTCAGTTTGAAATTGCCGCGCTGCAGCTGCAGTTTCTATTGTAGTGTACGTGAATGCGGGGAGGTTGTTGTAGTGTACGCGAATGCGGGGCAGGTGAGAAAGGGGTCCTTCGACAAAGTGACTGGGTATTGGGTTTGATGCCGTGCTGTAGATGCTGTAGGAGCTAGCTGATGGACAGGTTTAATCCTAGAGGACTGTTCAAGACAAATCTATTGCTATACTTACATCGTACAGAAAATGTGTGTTTGTAGAGCTCTGACCAACCCACCACCAAATGATGAATGTAGATCATACACACAGTTTGTTTAGGCAATCTAAGGTAAAGCCTGCAAACATCACAGAAATGGACTACACACAAATGAAAAGTATCAACCTTGGCAGTTTGCTCGCATCCAAAGCAGCACAAGAAGGCAGTAGGCCTCGGAGAAACCTATTTGCTTGCATGAACTGGCAGGTACTCGACGGTTATAGGTGTACGGGTCTGGCCAACCCTCAGTATAGTGAGCAGCTGTGTAGTATTGCAATAGAGTGCGCAGAAATGCGAGCCAGGGTGCGAGAGAGTGCGCGAATGAGCTCATGGTCCATTGCTCTTGCGAACAAATTGCAGCTGTGTGGGGTTGCACTCGCAAGCCAGGGTGTGGAGGAGTGTGAGATGGTAGGGGCTCATGCTGGCGTACACAGATGCATGCAACTGCGCAGCGTTGCAATGGAGTGTGAAAATCGCGCGAGTCAGGTGCAGGAGCGTGTTCACAGCAGCAGCAGTGTGAACAATAACAGTGGGTAGCTAACAAGTGCGCAAGGAGTGAAAGAAGGCGGGCTTTCAGGATTAAAAGGAGGCTGGCTTACGGGAGAAAAGGAGGGCGGGACCAAAGGATTCAGTTCTAATTGTTTTGTAATCCTAGTCCTGTCACGCAATACAATACATAATACATTTATGCACGACACACACACACATACAAACACACACATATACACACACGTGTACACACTTACACGCACAGACGCACCATGGCATATTCACAAACGCACATGAAACCCTCTCGCCCTCTCTCTTCTTCCTCTCCGCTGCAGGCCGCTGCTGACGCCTCCCTCACACCTCAGCTCCTGGACACCCTTCGCTGCATGCTGGCACGCTCGCAAAAGCTCGCAGGGGCATTGGCTGCTGCCAGCCTGGTGCCCTGCTTACTGGCCATGCTTGAGCCCGCAGCCCCTATCCTGCGTGTGAAGCTGTTGGAGATTGTGAGGTGGGTGTGGGTGTGGGTGCGGGTGCGTGCATGTGAGCGTGCATGTTTGTGTGTCCCAACAGCTGTGTGTGTGTGTGTATGTGTGTGTGTGCAAAAGATGCACAAACCTTTGGACAAACCTTTCACTGAAGCGATGTGATATTTGTTACGTGATAAGGAGTCAGAGGGCCTGTTTGGAAGTGGGGTTTGTAAAAGTGTGTGCATGCAGAGTTTGATTTCACGCTTTGTGATTACTCCTCTCCCAAACGTATTTTACTGTATGTTGATGAAATTGCTCATATACCGTACTGACTGCTCATACCTACATCACCCACCGCGTACCGCACAGCAGGCCCATTTCGGGTCAAAAATAAAAGAGTATGAATTTTGCCAGAAAAGAAAATTTTTAATTTTTCTCGGAGCCCTTTCCGAACTGAATTCGAAGTGAAAAATAAATATCAAAATGGCTTCCCAGCATCCCAGCGTGCCAGTGTGAACCCCCCTGGCCCTGTTCTTCAAGCCCCTGTCCACAGCTGAGTAGCTGGCTGCTCAGCAGAGAAACCATGAGAAGCTGCGGAAGGAGAGGCAGCTCAGGAGCTGGCAGAGGAAGCAAGAGGCAAAGGCAAGGGGCGAGGCCCGTGGGGCGCCCATACATGCAGCTCTAAGAACCTTGTTTCCTCCTCCTCTCACAGCCCCTTCAGGCCCTTCTCCACACAGAGGTGGTGAAGATGGCAAGTGGTTAAGAGAGGGTTGCTTCTCTGATTGAGGCAAGCTTCATAGCTATCCCCATGCAGCCAATGGGCAGTCTGCCCATCAGCCTGCACAGCAGTAGTGGCCAACAGTGGGGGGCTCTCGAACTCACAAATTAACTCCCGACAGGACCCTCACAAAGTCTCTTCAAAAATAAATCCCCAGATGCCCTGACGAACTAAAAACGAACATTTATCTAATTTATATTTTTGGTGTCACGAAGTGATCAAGGATCTACGGTATACGTATTTGAACGTCGCAAAAGTCTGTATGAATCATCCTGCATATATACCGTATTGCGGTTGTTTTTCAAATACATAAATATTATTGAGGCCCCTTGCAAGAAGTCAGGCCGAAAAGAAACAAAATTTTCCGGACATCGCAAAACTTTGACTTTCCAGCGGGGACGATTCTGGGCTCCGCTAAGGGCCCTCATCGTTTTCAGGGGCAACCATCATCACTATGGCCGAGCTGTACCCTGAGAAGCGGACTGTGCCAAGGAGCTTTGAGGTTGACATTGCCCTGAGCAAGCTCGCAAGCACCTGCTGCTCACCAGCAAGTATCTTTCCTGACCCATTTGGCCTTTGAGCAGACCCATGCATTGCCTCCAATGGAGTTCAAGCTTCTCCAGGAGAGAAGCACGAGGGCAGGGCTGCTGCTGTCTCAGGTGCAATCACTGAGACAGCTGGAGCACAGAGTGCATGCAGCAGGCAGCCATCCTCCAGCAGCAGCACAAGCAGAAGCTACCAAAGGCACCAGAAGAAGGGAGGGAAGCCCAGGGACTTGGAGAATTTGCAAAGTTTGCAAATTTTTCTAACTCTTTTAGGGGCCTTGTAAAAGCTAAATGCTTGCAAATCAATTTTTCTAAGTATTTTGGCACCTCGCAAAAAGTATGCCTCGCAATACTAAAAGCGCAAAACAATGTCTATATATGCTTCATTTCTGCATGTATATATAGATAGATATTCATATAGATAGATAGATAGATAGATAGATAGATAGATAGATAGATAGATAGATAGATAGATAGATAGATAGATAGATATAGATATGAACACGTGTAAACACACGAATGCACATATACAAGCGTGCATGTGAATTCACACACGCACAATCTGACTAGAACGTGTCTGTTCCTTCCTACCTCATTATTAATATTTTAGTCACTGGCTCACCATGTGCTCCCTACCGGCTGTGCCTTGCCTCAAATCATGTATCGCAACCCCTCAATGAAACCTTGTCATGCCCTGCTGTGCCCTTGCCTCAGATTACGTGCCCTATATTTGATATGTCAACGCACAGGCACCTGTATGAGCAGTGCCCTATATTTGATATGTCAACGCACAGGCACCTGTATGAGCAGTGCCCTATATTTGATACGTCAACACACAGGCACCTGTATGAGCAGTGCCCTCGCCACAAGGACGTGCTCCAGGCCCAAGTGGGGCCAGTGGCCCATGCCCTCCTATCTTCACAAGGGGAGGATACAGACGCTGTGCACCAAGAGGCACACAAGCTGCTTGCTGCGTTCCAGCTGTAATTGAGGCGGAGCTGCTTGCCCCTCACGGACAATGACGCGAAGAATGCCGGGTGCTAGGGTGTGTAACTCAGGCACAATTGCGTGTGCTGGTTTGGCAGACGGCCTGAAGCTGGCCCGCCTCCTGGGCCGCGCGCGGCTCCTGTGGTATGTGATGTGTTCACAGGCCAGCAGTGATGTGTTCCACAGGCCAGCAGTGTTCCACAGGCCAGCAGTGATGTGTTCACTGGTCAGCAGTGATGTGTTCACTGGCCAGCAGTGATGTGTTCCACAGACATGAGGTATGTTCCTCAGACAAGGCAGGAAGTCCAAGTGGTATACCGAGACACATCTTCAGCCTGCTGGGCCCACATCGGATGATGCTGTGCAGGCTGCCCTCACGTTTTGTTCCATCAAGCTGTCAAGGCAGCTCATACAGCACAGCTGCCATCAGATGCTGCTGTGTAGGCTGCCCTCACGTTGTGTTTCATTAAACTGTCGAGGCAGCTCATACAGCACAGCTGCCTTCTAGCCACACTCACAATCGGTCAATATTCACGCGCCTGACATTGAAGTGGAGAGGGCAGCGAATGACGTTTTACAAGATGAGAGTGCTGTCTAGATCGTACTCCTTTGACACAGAAGTCCGTTCTGCGACAGATTCAAAAAATTCAGCCATGTGTTTCTGCTGCTCTATGTGGTTTGTCTTTTTGCAAAGGGTGTCTGGAAGTGATTAGGGTTTTTGAACAAAATGACTGAGACCATTTCATTAATAAATTAATGTCATCACGCATCCAGCAGCCAGTCCGCCTGGCCTGCTGTTACGCCTTGGCTGTTCTCCCTGACTACCTTATTTTTCTCCTAAACTTTTATTAATTCCCCTGTTATTGTTGCTGTGTTGCTGTTTTAATATTGAGGAGTTGTTGGACCCCTGTTGTTGTCGTGGAGATCAAAAGAGGTTGAACAACGTGAATTCAAGTAAGCTGCCTCATTCCCAACAAATTTCCCTGCCAATCAATATCCCCTGCCTATGAAACCTTTAAAAGGCATCTGGCCTGGATGTGGTGGGCCGACCAACCGAATACGAAATCCATTGAGCAGTCCTCCTACTCAAATAAAAGCAGAAAAGGCACAAGAACGACGAATGATGCTTTTTGTGACGCCTTCGTACTACTAGCTAGGACACGACAAAAAACTCACCTACGCACCGTAGTAGGAGCCACATTATCATTTACAGCGGCCATAGGACGTGATTAATCTGAGCAAACAACAGACCCGGAATGATTTAACCTCAGGAATAATTTCAGCCGTGTGCGGTTGAAATGCGCTGGAAATTCTTCAGCCGTATTTAAACCGCTTTAACCGTAATTCAACCGAGCCAGGAGATTTTTTTCTGACACTGTAAGCGAAAAAGGAAAAAATACGCAGGCAGAGAAAATCACTCCCCACATTAATTAAGGAAAAGGAGCCCTTTGGTACCAGGTACCGTAAAAATCCTCCACCGCAAAAAGGAAAAGAAAAATCAATGGGGACCAGGAGGATTGCAGGCTTGGCCTGAAACCGGCTCCTGATGAAATTTGATAACAGTACTGGAAAGGGGACGTCTGGTATGGACAAGTTTAGCAGCAAATTTCACAGAGTGCACATGGAGCTTGGAGGCAAGCTTCTTAACTCTTTGAGAATCGAGACCCAGTTCCTTGAAAGGCTTCAGAGTGTGTGTGTTGTAGATGGTGCCACCCACACCCAAAAGGATGATGTGGAGAGTAACAGAGGCTCCTTGGAGAGTGTTGCAGAGGTCTTTGTGCTGTTCCTTTGCGGCGTTCAGCTGGTTCTGAGGTCTGGTGTCCTTACAATACTTGGTCTCAACGAGATGAATTTCATGCCGAGCTTTACTGAGGTCTTTAGGTCGGTGCTGTGTGGGGTTGGTGGCTCTGCTAGTGGCTGGCGATACTGCTGAGGAGTGAAGACCAGTCCCCCTCAATTGTCCCCTGCCACTTCTAAGAACCCACCCTCCTGCACTGCTAGTCTGTTGCTTTTTAGTTTTTGCGGAGATGGGAGCAACCAATATAGCATCCGGACAGCTGGAGGTAAACCTATTTTTGTCTGAGAACCGGGGTGGAAAGAGCCACTTTGGTATAATCCTAGTTTCAGCTGTATCGGGATTCTGAAGATACTAGCCAGCTGTTGCATACTAGCCAGCCGTTTGCTTGCTTCTACCTGTATCCATGCAGACAAAGCAAGCCTGCCTGTCTTTCTGATGGCTTTGAATATCACAGTGCATGCTATGTTGCTTGTATCATTCAGTGATTATATTAGATTTCTTATTTGCATGGTCTTCCCATAATTTCTCAGCATGACTGGTCTGGTACAAGTATACATGTTCAAAGAAAAGCTGTGGAACTGTGAACCCATTAACCTTGGTCGTTTTGACTTCAGAGAGAGACACTTGGAGTTTGGACACCCTATTCTGATGGCTGCCACGAGAGCACAACAGCAAATAAATCTACTTATAACAGATGGTGTGCACTGCCCCCAGAAAAGGCTCTGGCTTCTCGTTTTCCCTACACAGCCTTTATATGTGAGTAGCCGTGTATGACTGCAGCTGCTCGTGAGTTGGTGTTGGTTATACCCATGTCTTTTGGGTTTACATAGTGGGAAACGTTTAAGTGAGGGTGGTATACATTTGATCCGGTGTCTTGCCCTATTTCATTCTGTTGGAGGCTGCCATCAGTGTAGGTCCAATCCCGCCAATCTTTTACTTACGTGTTAGGTTTTAGCTGGAGCTGTTTTGGGGTGCTTCGTCTATATTACAGATATAAGGTTGGTCAGTGCTAATCAGGACACTTGTCAAATATGGGCCTTTTAAGGCTTGAACGTGGTCATTGGTTAGCTTATTTATTTCATTGAGTCCTGAGTGCTGTCCGGAACCTAAGGCTGTTTGGTAGGGATGGTTATGTATGTTTTAATTTCCCGCTTTGCCTCAGGGATTTCTTTGGCAAGTTCTTTTAGCCAGTCTTTGTTGTGAGCATTGAGGCAGGCCTTGCCCTTGGTGTTCCATATGGCAATGATCTGTAATTCCCAGGAGTGTTTGGAAAGTGGTATTTGTATGTTGTTCCACAAGGGCAATTTCGCATATTGGAGTTGGTTTGATGGGATGCATGGTGCCCAGGAATTTACATATGCAATGGGTATTTGCGGCAGAGTGATGCATAGGAATTTGTGGTCATATTTTTATTCCAGGAAGGGAGGAGCATGAATGTGGCTGTTTCCTCTGTGCTGACAGCAGCAGAAAATGAAAGTGAAAGTCTACGCTGGAAGTCACCAGCGTGCACTAAGGAAAGGCTCTCAACTAGTGCTCACACTAGCCAGAGCCCCACCAGAAACGAGAAAAAAAGAGAAACAACAGAGACTAATGAGGTTCCGGCGGGTTGTCAGCCATGCATTCCGGCCTGCGCCTAGCCCTCCTGAAGCCAGCCGCTCTACCAGAAACCCTCCCATCAGATCCCCCATTATTATCACTGTTGTTGTTAAGGTGTATTTTGTCTTGTTTTTGTAATCTTGTTCAAGCTTTTTATTGCATGGCAGTGCAGTTTAGTAACTAGTTGGTGCACTTTGTGTGTGGGGACGCCTAAGTTTAGAAGAGGAGTTATGGTGTACTGATTGTAGATTGTGCCCCCGACTCCAAGAAGTATATAACATGAAGTGTGACTTGGTTGTTTCGAGAGATGCCTCGTGTTCGTAGGCGCTGGATAAGAGGATGATGTCGGTTGTGCGCTTTTTCTAATGTCTGTTGCGGGTTTATGTCTGAGCAGAATTTGAATTCTACAAGATGTATGTCTCTGTCCTTTGGGGGGATCTATTTGGGATCCAAATGCCTGCCTCTTCCCTCAATGGGCGTAACTAACACGTCATCTGGACGGCTTTGATGTCTAATTGGAAGGTTTTGTTGTACTGGGAAAACCCAGTCAGGAATGTTTCTTTCAATTTCATCAGGAAATTCAATGTTAAGGTCAGATAACTTTTCACTGTTACAAGCATCCATTGTAACAATTGCTGAGCCCAGCTTGCCTTTACTGATTTCTTCACCACAAAGGCAACTGCGTGGTGGTGTCGTTTTATGTGCATTCTTTTCAGAGTTTGGCTGTTGCACCTAAGAAGTATGTGTGGAGCACTGTCTGATCCTCCGCACAAAGGGCAGGTGGCAGGACCTGTTGTATGGCTAAACCTTTTGGTGTATGTGTTGTCTGTGTGTATCGTATTCGTCCTGTACTTCAGGACTTGTTCCTGTTCCTTAAAAGTCACATTTGGCATGGACCAAAAACTTGTTACTGAATTGGGCATGCGCAAGGGGCTTTGCAGTAGCTTGCCGTGTGCGAAAGTCGGGCTGTGCTGCAAGCTGAGGCGTATCATGCAATTTTTGCCAGAGCTTGTAAAGCAGTGTATCTGTGTCAGCTTCACCAAGGTAATGGTGGGCGTGCATGTGATGTTTTAGTTTGTATTGCAGGTTGGTCAAAACCCGTAGCTCTTCTGCATGGGAGCCAACTTTGTTTGGAACGCTAAGCCAGAACAGGTCGTAGAAGGGGTCAGTAGCTGGCGGGAGGGAAACGTCAGAAATTTGACTGACTGCTGCTTTGTGTGCTAGGTGGTCTGCACCCTCATTGCCAATAATGCCAGAGTGAGATTTCACTTGGTAGAAAGTGACAGTAGAAGGTGAGGATTGGATTAAATTTACAATGTCCTTGAGTAGTTCCCTGTGCAAGTGGTAGAGTACAGCCATTGGGTCCAATAGCTGTTTTCTAATCTGAAAGAGGGATGATGCACTGTCTGTAGCAATTTCAGTGTGGCCTTTTTGTACCGCTACTAGCACAGCTGCAAGTTCAGCTCTATTGATGGTGAGTGTGGGGCCGCTGCCTCCAGGAATGATAGTGACGGTATCACTATAGCCAGCGTCTATAGTGGGAATGAAAATGCCAGCGCCTATAATTTGCTGTTTGCTGATTGCATCTTGCATGGCACTACCATCAGTGTGTGTGATTGATTTCCAGTTTTGTACTTTGGTAATGTGTGGGCTCTTGTACTGGTTGACGTTTGTGTTATGAAGCGTTTGCCACTGGCTGATGTTAGCAGCAATGGGAGAATCTGAGTGTAGGATTTGAAATCTCTTCCTCTGCTTGTTCTTGCATTTCACACGAGCAGTGCCAAGCACGTGGGCACTATTGATAAAGTCCACGTTGCTTTAGGAACTGTCTGTTCGAGATTGTTGAGCCAAGCTGGGTTGGATTCAATCAGGGCTTGTTTTCCTTGATTGTTCCAGACGACTATTAGCTGCATTTTATTCTTGTTGTGCTAAGGCTGGGGTGGAGCGTCCAACCAAACTTCTGTAGGGTTTGAGAGCATGCTGTCTGCAGAAAACTTGGCTGGAACGCATGCGTGCTCAGGGTAGTCGTTTATCCAAGTCATGTACCCGTTCTTACTCCAACCAAGCCAGTCAGGGAGGAGTAGGAATGTTGCTGTAGCTTCTTGAGTGAGTTTGTTGATTGAAGTGCATGTCCCACAAGTAAATGCAGGAGATAGTTGCAATAATTCGGGTGGTAAAAGGAGAAGCCAGTGAATTTTGTGTCGAAAGCATTAGTGCTTGCTCCAAATACTGTGTCTCTGGTATTTTTGCTCCAGTAGGCTTGGTAACTAGGGTTAAAGTCTAGGGGGCTAGCAAATTTTTGCTTGGTAACTAGTGCCCATTTTTGGAGGGAGGTCATAATGTGCCTCGGGGTGCAATACATATTGGAATCTCTTGCCTTTTTCCCAATGTTGTTAAGTGAGCTCATTTGAAGTTTATACCTTTGTAGCAGACCTACAATTTCAGTTGCCGCGTCTTGCACAGGTGGTTGTGTAGGACTGTGTAGGCCAATCCGTTTAGATTGGTTGTAAGCACGTAGCAAGATGTTGAGACGTTCTAGGGATAGCATGCCTGTGCACTTGCCGTAGATGTCATACGCACAGGCTGCTTGACAGGTTATGTGTTCAGGGAAATTGGGTTCACCCTCTGAGTCTTTAATATATCCTGGCTTGAGGAGGTCCACATCCCGCACCCAGATCTCACATTTCCAGGTGGGATGTTGTCTACTTGGGGATTGACAGTGTCTGTGATAAAGATTGCCTTGTCCCTGATGTTTTGGCCTTGTGACGAGTCCCATATAATTTCAAAGTGCTGGGTACAACCATTATAGCCTTGCTTTGTCAGATTGTCAATTTCTTGGTCTTCTGATTGGGCATTTAGTTGAGTGCTAGTATCAGCATTTTCATAGCTATCTACGTAGGATTGAAGTCAGGGTTGGCTAAGAGCAGTTCTGCAGCTTCCCATGTGGGTTGCCAGATCACTTTTATCATTTCTTACTCTTCTACATAGAATATTCTGGTGTCCTTTTCCGCTTGGGTTAGGTCAGTACAGGCTGGGCAGTGCCAGTCTTCACTATTTTCCGCATCTTGCCTTGCAGTATGTGAGCAAGCATTCAGGTCAGTCAGACAATTCCAATGGTAGGTGCGTTGACACGCATCACATTGTGGCATATCATCATAGTTTTCTTCTCTTTCTGGATGCTCTTGGCTGACCGGGCTCCAGCAAATTTGGCAGCAATCGTCTACCTTTTGGCTTCTTGGAAAGGGCTCCTCTGTTTTTGCTGCTTTAGCCCCGTGCTCTGGAACAAGGGTAACGCCCATTTTTCAATAGTAACAGGTTGTGGATTTTGTATTGCGCCGGTGAAGTAGCGTTGGTGTTACGTTAGGTTTGCTTATTTGCTGCCAGTCCAACACCTCCTGTATTTGATAGTCATACCTGAAATTTGTGTTACAGGCCTTGACATTGCCCAAAAGAGCCGCGTTGTTATGTTTATAATGCCATAATTTAGTTACCGCAGTCTCGCCTGGTTGCAGAGGCTCTGGAAAATTAGGTAGTGAAGCAGTGGGATTTACAGTGACTTCCATAAAGTGGATGGGATTCCTCTTCTGCCTTTTGTTAGGTTGCGATGCTGGGTTGTTGTTGGTTTGTATTTGGCAGGAAGGGTTATTGGGTTGCGTGTTGGAGCAGCCTGGATTTATGTCCATACTTTCTGTCTGCCTCTGAATTGTGCGTCTCGTTCTCCTTGTGGAGACTGCTCGCCTAGCAGGAGTTTGGGTCTGGTGGCGTTGCAAAACCTGTACATCTGACCAGGCCCATCCTATAGGAGTGTAAGCCTTAACTGCATCTAGAGCAGTAACATTGATTCTCCTAGCCCTTTCTTCTTAGCTAGGTGTCGTGTCCTTGTTTTTATGTAAGTCACTGATGAGCTGGGGGGTTATATTATCTGAATTTAACAAAGAGGCAAGCCTGTTTATTGCTATAATTTGACCCGTTTTAGTTTTGCTGCCAAACTTAAATTTGAGGTTGTTGCCATTTAGTATGTGTGTGCCGTCTAGGCTAAGTAGCCTTGAAAGGCTGGAGATCCCGGAGTCCATAGTAAGAGAAAATGCAATGTTATTAATTAAATAAGGTAAGGTAAGGTAAGGTAAGGTAAGGTAAGGTAAGGTAAGGTAAGGTAAGGTAAGGTAAGGTAAGGTAAGGTAAGGTAAGGTAAGGTAAGGTAAGGTAAGGTTGCATCGCTATATATGCCTCTGGTGGGCATCTGAGCGGAAGCTTGGAAAAAAGCCTGTAACCAAACCAAAAAAAGGCTAGAAAATCAAGGGAACAAGGCTAGGCACTTAGCTACAAAAGAGGCAACATCAAAAATATCAGGTTGGTTCATAAAGGTCCTCAAACGAGCTGGGCCATCCTCAAACTGAGGTGGGAAGATAAGCTGTTGCTGTGTGCGAAGTCTGACC
>Ga0307945_1002133_pt1 | contig 15920 bp, 18 predicted proteins | sample OrgLakmetagen228_FD_201818 | JGI IMG/M metagenome (GOLD analysis project Ga0307945, IMG submission 201818) | Saline water microbial communities from Organic Lake, Antarctica - #228 | ecosystem: Environmental > Aquatic > Non-marine Saline and Alkaline > Saline | place: Antarctica: Organic Lake...
GACAGAGAGCGAGAGAGAGAGAGAGAGAGAGAGGGGAAGAGAGAGTGTATTTGTTTTTGTGTAAGCACCTAGGTATGTGTTCTTACATGTTCTTAGAAAGGTTAATTTTGCATAGTGCAGAATATTGATCCAATGTGCAGTGCAGGTATGAATTTTGGGCTGCTGCGTTTTGGTCCTCATGCACGTACGTCTGTGCATGTGTACATGTATTCGTAGCATGAAGATATCTTTGGCCCCTGTCCCGCATTCCTGCAGACTTATACGCAGTGTGGCTTGGCTATGCAGTGCATAGTGTGGCTTGACTATGCAGTGCATAGTGTGGCTTGACTGTGCAGTGCATAATGTGGCTTGACTGTGCAGTGCATAGTGTGGCTTGACTATACAGAGCATAGTGTGGTTTTACTATGCAGTGCATAGTGTGGCTTGACTATGCAGAGCATAGTGTGGCTTGACTATGCAGTGCATAGTGTGGCTTGACTATGCAGTGCATAGTGTGACTGGATTGTGCAGTGCATAGTGTGGTTTTAATATGCAGTGCATAGTGTGGCTTGACTATGCAGTGCATAGTGTGGCTGGAGTGTGCAGAGCGTAGTGTGGCTTGACTATGCAGAGCACAATGCGGCTTGGCTATGCAGTGCATAGATGCCACACAGAAGGTAAAATAGATGGCTGTGGTTTATGAAGCAGAGCACAATTGCCACACCAATTTGGTGGTCAAAACAGATTCCCACCCGGAAAAAAGGGTGGGAGTGCTTGCAGAAGAGTAAGGAATTCCTTGATGGTAGTCAAACCTCTCCTCCCATCAACTGACGGCAGTGAAACCGCTCCTTGAATCGACTGATGGTTGTGAACCCACCCCTTGAGTCGACTGATGGTAGTGAAACCACTCCTTGCAACAACTGATGGCAGTGAACCCACTCCTTGAATCGACTGATGGTAGTGAAACCACTCCTTGCATCAACTGATGGTAGTGAACCCACTCCTTGAATCGACTGATGGTAGTCAAACCACTCCTTGAATCGACTGATGGCAATGAACCCACTCCTTGAATTGACTGATGGTAGTCAAACCACTCCTTGCATCAACTGATGGTAGTGAACCCACTCCTTGCATCAACTGATGGTTGTGAAATCACTCCTTGAATCGACTGATGGTAGTCAAACCACTCCTTGAATCGACTGATGGTAGTCAAACCACTCCTTGCATAAACTGATGGCAGTGAACCCACTCTTTGAATCGACTTATGGTTGTGAACCTACTCCTTGCATCAACTGATATAAGGAGCCACCTTTTGGCTCAGCCGGTACCATAACTCTCCTCTCAAAAACCCGTGCTTTTGTTTGTGCTTCTCACGTAATGTCTCGATTTGTGACATGATTTCACTCACGCGTGAGGTAGTTAGACACATATGCACATGCTGTCAGATACGCGTACAAGCACACATGCGATTAGATACATGTACAAATTTGCATGCCCATGCCCATGATCACGTGCACACACACACACACACAAACACACACACACACACAGTTAGCAATAAACTGTAGTGCCACAACACAAACACACACATACACACAAGCACACACATGCACGCACTTACAGAAAGCAGCTTGCCCGTGAGGAAGCAGAGGAGGAAGCGACACGTCGAGAAGTTGAACAGGTAGGGCTGATGCGGGTTTGTGTTGTGGCACTACAGTTTATTGCTAACATCAACCACGTGAGCAGCATGCTGGTGTGGATGAGTAACGTGAACCACATCTTTTACAATCATTTGTCACATCGGTAAGTTCAGGTCAGTAGGTGGGCAACAGGTTGGCTTCTTTCCCCTTGATGGGTGCACAGAAAGGTCACTGCCGCCTGTGTATTCTTGCTGTGCAGTGTGGGAGTTGTCAGTGCTTGCAGGGTTGTTAATGTTGCTGTCAATGTGAGGATGTAGCCCAGATCCAGCAACAGCGCAAGGGTGTTATTAATGCTGTGGGTGGCAGGTTGAGCTAGTAGATTTGGTGATACGATTGTATGCGTTTGGCTCCGATGGTATGAGATCCGATGGTATGAGATCTGATTGTATGATATTGGCTGTGTGAGATCTGGTTTTATGGTGTTGGCTCCGAGGATTGTATAGCCTACTGACTCCCAAACCGGTGCTCGTCGGCAGTCAGTTCTATGAATGCACCACGGTTTTCATTTTTGGTGGATGCGCCGCCGCAGCACCCACCAATAAAAAACTCCCACCCAAGAAGAATGCAGTTTCGATTGGTGGATGCGCCGCCGCACCCACCAAACAAAGCTTCAGGTCCTTTTTAGGCGACGTGGCCGCCACTCTGCCCCTACAAAACTTCCTTACCAGCAAAAACAGTGGCTCGTATTGTATAAAGCCTTGAGAGCTGTTTGAACCTACATTGCTCCTCACATGATGCAGGGGGGCAGCATGGCAACCACCCTCCCCCTACAAGCCAACCTTTACGAGCAGGTGAGATGTTTATCAGACGTGTTTGAATGCCACACGACGCCCAAAACAAGCTTAGAATGCTGCTTTCATCCGTGCACTGTTTGTGACCCCCCTTTTGCATGGAAAGGTGCCTTACAACGCCCAAAACAAGCTTGAAATGTCGCATTCACCTGTGCACTGAAAAGCAGAAAAGCGGAGGCACCGCATCAGCTGCCATTGACCACGTAAGGACTGGGAAGAATGAGGATGAGGGGGAAGATGACAGAGGGAGAAGCTCGCAGCAAAGTCAGCTGGGGAGTAGCCTTGCTACTGCTCCTGCTGCTGCTGAGTCTGATAGCAGTGCGAGCGTGGGTGTGGGCGGGGAGGAGGCATCGCCGCCAGTGTCAGCACCTTGGTGGAGCAAGGCACGTGATGAGGAAGTGGAGGACGAGCTTCGGAAGCGCAGGGGCTGGGACGATGTAGAGGTGTGTATGTATGTGTGTGTGTTGTGTGCTGTGCTGTGCTGTGCTGCATGTGCTGTGCTGTGCTGCATGTGTGTGTGCTTGTGTGCAAGCAGTGTGCACGACTAATCAAACGTGCTGTACTGATAATTTGTCAGGTAAAGGTGCGACAACCAATGTTCAAATACGTTGCGTTAAGCCAAACCCGCACTTAAAAGGAAGTGTGTGTACGTGTGTACCTGGTTTTAATCAGAGGGTTCCCTTGTTGAGGTTTGCTTTTGATATTTCCTTTGAAGGTGCTAGGAAGCGTATCATCCCAGGATACTCTACAAGGCCGCCAGATGATAATTGATGTTTTTCCTATAGGTGTGTTATGGCTCCGCCAACCCTATATCTATTCCGACGTCTCACTCCTCATGGTGTTTTTAGCAGGGTTGGGTTCACCTCATTTGTTCCTTGCATACCTCAAGTCACGGCCCAGATCACGCAATGAGCAAATCATATTATAATTGTGGAAGAGCTGTGAGCACAGAAAGTGTGAACTGTGAGCACAGCAAGTGTGAAATATGAAAAAGCTGTGAGCACAGCAAGTGTGAAATATAAAAGAGCTACGAGCACAGAAAGTGTGAACTGTGAGCACAGCAAGTGTGAAATATGAAAAAGCTGTGAGCACAGCAAGTGTGAAATATGAAAGAGCTACGAGCACAGCAGGTGTGAATTGTGAGCACAGCGGGTGTGAATAATGAAAGAGCTACGAGCACGGCAAGTTTACAATCTCCAGCATTTTCATTCACCCCTGCTGTCGTGCAGGCTAAGGAGAAAGAGGAATTAGAGGCTAAGAAGAAGAAGCAGGAGAGGGATGAAAAGGACGGCATCCTGTCACGCAAGCACGTGTTTGAGATCAACCGCCTCCAATCCACGATCACGGAGATCGCAAACTCAGGTAGGAGGACGTGTGACGGTACGATAGAAGCTGACCATGGTGTAACACAGCCTCACCAAGGCCTTGAACAACCTCACTATGGTGCTAAGCAGCCTCACCATGGCCTTTAACAGCCCCACCATGGCCTTGAACAACCCCTCCTTGGTGCTAAGCAGCCTCACCATGGCCTTAAACAACCCCACCTTGGTGCTAAGCAGCATCACAATGGCCTCGAACAGCCTCACCATGGCCCTAAACAACCCCACCTTGATGCTAAGCAGCATCATTATGGCCTTAAACAACCCCACCTTGGTGCTAAGCAGCATCATTATGGCCTCGAATAACCTCAACATGGCCCTAAACAACCTCACCTTGGTGCTAAGCGACCTCACCGTGGCCCAACACAACCTCACTGGCTTTGATTTGATGTGGTAGCCAACGGATATGATGTGGCAACCAACAGGCCTCCCTTTTTTAGAACGTTGAGTTGAACGCGTTGGCTTGCCAATGGTGTGTAAGACCTCCGATATGAACCTCACAGATTGTTTTCTACTCTCTTCCATGAAGACTGGAGTAATACGTCTAGCAATTCCTCTTCGCGTCACTTATTAAATAGGTGCTCGTCCATGTTGGGTAAAACAAGTCACCATGATCCACAGTCTCTCAGAGATTGTTTCAGGTGTTAAGGCTCCCAAAGCACGTGGCCTCCTGTCTCACTGGTCTGATATGCATCTAAGATCGTGGACACTCAGCCGTACAAACTGGTGCAATGCACGATGAATGAGTTAAAGTGCTCTAGATCAAGATCGTAGACACCCAGCCGTACAAACTGGTGCAATGCACGATGAATGCGTCACAGTGCTCTAGATCAAGATCGTAGACACTCAGCCGTATAAACCGGTGCAATGTACGAGTCAAAGTGCTCTAGATCTGTGGCCTGTTGTCATCGCTAGCCAAGTTTGATTTCCTTACAGTTAGTGCTGCATACACTTGAATGCATTCTTCTGTATCTGGCCGTTTCAACATCTAATCGGCATTCAAAAGCAGGCTCATCCCCTCGTGTTTCTCTTGTTTAAACTTTTTTTTAAATGTATGCACATACTCAAGCAAATGTGCATGAGGGATCTCACGCAATTGGGTATAACAATAGAAATTGAACTCACATCACACGCATACACGCATTAAAGCATGGACCTCAAACGTATGCTCTGCACTGCACTGCACAGGCTACATTGAAAGTGTGAAGCACCTAAGAGAGACGCTTCTGATTCAAGAGTGGGACATGTCAAACAGGCACCTTGCCAAGAAAAGGTGGGTCGCATGCAATTGTTGCAAATAAGTGGTGGGCCACCTGCAGTTGAGCAGGTTTTGACGGTTGCTTGCACCCGTGTCCGTCTGCACGTGTAGGGTTGGCCAGAACTGTATATATACAGCGTATATGACCGTTTATACATATAATGTGCGTATATGTTCCCGAGCCAAAATCGCCCGTCTGCACGTGTAGGGTTGGCCAGAACCGTATATATATGTGCGTATATATTCCCGAGCCAAAAACACCGTTTATACTCCGTATATATATGGTTCTGGCCAACCTTCTGCATGTGGCACCCCAAGACACCGGTAGTTGTTGCTTGAAGTAAACGCTTGTGTTTTCTCTGTACTAAACGACTGAAAGCCCCAGGAGGGGTGTAGTTTTGTAGGGTAAAGGGTAAAATTGCACCTCAGATTGATTGTCTTTGCTTGGGTTTACTAGTGTTTTGGCATTTCATTTACATACACACACACACACACACATACACACACGCACACACACACATACACACACACATACACACACATACATACATACATACATACATGCACACACACGCACACACGCACACACATGCAGGGCCATCTCCATGTTTGAGCGGTACCTCGTTGACTTTAACCTGTATGACGAGGTGGGCTGCAGTGTGCTGTATTGCTTAGCATTTGCTCAGCTTGTCTGTCTTTTTGTGTGTGTGCACGCTGTGTGTGTATATGTAAATGTATGTGTGTGTGTGTGTGTGTGTGTGTGTGTGTGTGTAGAGGCCAGAGATCAATACCGCTGTATAACAAAACGTTGTGGGCTTTGCTCTTTGCTCATTCACCAATAGGTGACAGCCACGCATGCACACACACGCTTATGCATATGCAGGCAAAAAGACATATACACATAGACCGCCATCAAACACGTGTGCGTGGAAACATGTTTACTCAACACACTCTGCGATGCTTTGAGCACAGGCAGGGGGCTTTGAAGTGGTTGGAGCGTTGTATGAGGACCCTGACTCCTACATCGAGCTCCTTGTTTCTCCAAGGCTTAGAGGCTTGGCTCGCTGTATGATGGAGGTGTGTTTGAGTGTACTATATGACAGTAATATGTGAGTGCACTATGTGTATGTGTGTGTGATTAAATAATGGACGGGTGCTGTGATTTAATCATACATGCACGCAGTTTTGGTGTGAATACGGCTAGCATGCTGCAAGTAAATAATATGATAGGTGCGCAGTCGTGACACGGATGCAAAGATTGACGCTGCCAGTGAAAGGTTGGTAAAAGCAGGGATCCTAATTACAGGAGTGCAGTCGTGAAACGGATGCAAGGATTGACGCTGCCAGTGAAAGGTTGGTGAGTTTAGACGTGACTGGATCCAAATACAGAGGTACGCTATCGTGAAACGCGTGCAAGGATTGACGCCTGTGAAGGGCTGGCAAAAGCTGAGGTGAATGGTTTTAAATATGGAGGTTCGCTATCATGATTCGGATGCAAGGATTGACGCTTATCTCCGGGTATACCATTTCGGCCCCTACGCTTTATTGATAATCAAAGTTTAGGCTGGGCACCCTCGTGCAAGGATTGACGCTGCCAGGTAAAGGTTGGTAAATTTAGACGTGACTGGGTACAGAGGTGCGCTATCGTGACTGGATACAGAGGTGCGCTATCGTGATACGGAAGCAAGGATCTAGGATCAACGTTGCCAGTGAAGGGTTGGTAAATAAGACATGGCTGGATCTATGCACACGTACGTTGCAGGCGTGCACGACTGAGCAACAGAAGCAGACGTACCCAAGGATACAATAGTGTGTGTAGGGTTGGCCAGAACCATGCATATACGGTGTATATTCGATGTTTCAGGCAGGGAAGTCACCAAATATTTGGTCATGTGCTGCACAATATGCGGTTCTGGCCAACCCTAAGTATGTGGAAATAAGTGTGACTGCCTCTGTGCACGTGTGTAATGCAGGAGTGAGCGGCACAGGCATGTGTGCAAAAAGAACAGAATACAACACAGGCAGCGAAAAACCAATCTCCGCATTGCTTAAGAAAGCGGAGCCGATTAATAAAAGCTGAGGTTTTAAACTAATTAGGTGTAGCTGCCTCCGTGAGAAGCAGCGAATGCTGGCATACTAAAGCTGCAGCAGTGTGTGTGTATGTGTGTGTATGTGTGTAAACGAGTGAGACTGCCTCTGTGCACGTGTATATTGCAGGAGTGCATGAGTGAGCGGCGGATGCAAGTGTACCAAAGCTGCAACGCAACTGCAAGGGACATTGCCATGCGCGAGCTCAGTAGCTCGGGTCTGAGCTCTCTCTTTTCTATGAAGGAGGTGCGTGGGTGTGGGTGTGGTCGGTGGGGATGTGGTTGTGTTTATGAAGACGTGTGCGTGTACGGTAGGCCAGATGTGGGAGCAAGTCGTTTAAGGATGACTACTACATGTGCAATTAGTCAAATGTGGGAGCAAGTCGTATAAGGGTGACTAGTGCATGTGCAATTAGTCGAATGTGGGAGCAAGTCGTATAAGGGTGACTAGTGCATGTGCAATTAGTCAAATGTGGGAGCAAGTCGTATAAGGGTGACTACTGCATGTACAGTTAGTCAAATGTGGGAGCAAGTCGTATAAGGGGGACTACTGCATGTGCAATTAGTCAAATGTGGGAGCAAGTCGTATAAGGATGACTACTACATGTTCGATTTCAAGGATAGCGTGGTTGTGTGCAAATGTAGGGTTGGCCAGAGCCGTGTATATGCACCATTTATGACCGTATATTTGGTGGTTTCCCTGCCAAAAATATCGTAAATACAAACTGAAATTTGCGCATGAGCAATAACTCGTACCTGCAAGCTACAAGGGGTGGTGCACATATGCATGCACTGAAGTTAGAGGGATGTGTCCACACTGTATTTACTGTGCATGGAATTGACGCAACCTCACACAAGCAATAGCGCGCGTGCACACACACACACACACACACGCACACGCACACATTGATCTGCCGCAGGGTGTGTGGGGCATCGTCCAAAGAGTCTGGGCTATCGTTATGCGCATCGTGTTGCCCTTCAAGTTCTGGTAGACTGTAGTGTGTAGCAAAATGCCATGTGGTGCTTTTGAATAAGAGGGCTGATTGATGGGCCACAATAAAGAAGGGCTTGGTATGAATTGCTGCCCTGGTTGAGGACCTCACTTGTTGGCTGTAGCAATGGAGTCATTGTGTTAAAGTGCCGGTATAGGTTAAGGTTACATCACTATATTGTGTTAAAGTGCCGGTATAGTATAGTCATCCTACGGCTTAAACTGTGTTGTTGTTGTAGTCAAGCCAGCGTCACTGGTCACCGTCAAGTTACGTTGTACATCTCCACACTGAGGAAGTGTACACACAGGAAAGTTATCTGCAAATGTCAGACAGCCAGAGCTGCTTGGTAATTTATGCTCTTTGCTTGCAATTACGTGGGCCTTATCTAGTGCAAAAAGCTTTTGCTGCGGATTTAAAGCATAGGAGAATTTTTTTGGTAAACCTTGTAACTTAAAAGCATACGATGAGGGGTGTTTGAAGAGACGGCAAGCAAGTTGGTGGCCCCTAATGAGCACAACAACAAACTGGCCAGTGCACCTATAGTTCTTGGTTTGCCATCCCTTTCACGATTGAATGTTTGTTGGATACTGTGCCACAGTCTACCGTCATCTGCTTCTGCCCAAACATTATGTCAGTATGTTCCGTTTCCGTACGTGCGCATACTTTGAGTGTGGTGGCAGCAGTGAGGCTAGAAGGAAGCAGTTCTTTCAATTGCACTGGCTTCTCCCTTCCTCACAAATGTAAAAGGATGTGCGACCTGCTTGCGTTCCTTGTTTTAAACGGTTTAAGCGATGTAGTAGCGATGTAACCTTACCTTAAATGGTCCAAGTCCTCTCGGAGTAGGAGAGAATTGATATCAAACAAATCTCAGGTCGCATTTGGGGACAGCATCTAGTCTAGTGTCAAAAGGCCTCTATTTCATGTAACTGGCTGAGACCAGCCAGCAGCTGTTAAGGTCAGGGAAGCATCCATTCTTGCAGCTTTGAAGGGGAAAAGGTGGAATTTCCACATCTAAGCGAGATGGATTAATTAAATCTGACGGTAGCCTGACTCATTGCAGCAGCCAAGAATTCTCATTATATGAAAATAGCTATCAATCCACTTAATTCAGAGCTTGCTGTGCTCTCCCATCCACCTTGATTGCCATAGTACACTAAACCAATCATTAATCCACTTGTTTCAGAGCTAGCTGTGCTCTCCCATCCACCTCAAAAGGATGTACGTCGATAAGTAAGCGGACATCTACACCCTCCTCGCTGACCTGCAAGTGCAAAGGTTGAAGATGGGAGGATGGTATGCAAACACTTTTGGATGCTTGCGTGGAGTAGCTAATTTCTATGTTACACATTTGCAACAGAGGACTCACTTGCAGTTCAGTGTAAATTTAGTTCTCACCTCGCACATACTGGTATGCAATGCCAGCATTCACCCCTTTTCATAACGCTACTCTTATGCATGTAACACAGAATGCAAAAGGTTCCATGTGTTGCCACACACATTTCCAGCCAACAATCCATTTGTGATTGATTCAAATCGAACGACTGAGGCAGCTGAATTGGCTTGTGCGTGGACAAGAAAGGCACACACATACACACAACTAATTTGTGCACCCTTGCTTTCACCATCAATTTACCAGCTTTAACCAAGAACGTGCCGATGCTCTCTATGCGTCGTCTATGCAGTGGCCCTTTTTCTCCACACGGGTGTGGGGAGCAAAATCACAGCACACACTGTCCTCCTCCTTCTAGGGAAAAGCTCTACCTACAACTGGTTCCTATTTGACCTACGTGATCAAACAGCACTGATAAATAGTTGACTTTACTTGACCTGCTTCTCTCACTGATTCAGCACTGACCTGTGTTACTGATTCAGCTCTCACTGATTCAGCTCTCACTGATTCAGCTCTCACTGATTCAGCTCTCACTGATTCAGCAATCACTGATTCAGCACTCACTGACTCAGCTCTCACTGATTCAGCACTGACCTGTGGCTGGTTCTGCTCCAAGGTGGCCAACGTGTCTGAGAAAGCCCTGCAGGACGACGGCCCAAACATATTGCCCCACACAAGCAGCACCTGCGTTGAATTGATGCATGATTGACACACTATAAGTATGAGCAAGCACTACTGCCCCACACAAGCAGCACCTGCATTTGATTGCAGCTTTGGTGAGCACTGGGGTTGTGTTCAGCGTATCACTCTCATGGCAGCAGAGCTAAATAGCAAACACAAAGATATGTGGGGTGTACAACGAGTGCGCATTATTCAGGAAATTGTGTGTGATGGATAGTAAGCAGCGCTGTTTGATCTGCACGAAATGAGTTTTTCTGCAGTGAGATTTTGAATAGCCTGTACGAAAGGGCTGATGGAGCAGGAACCATGAACCTCAGTACCACACACAAATCACGCACTGGTACCTGATACACTGATGCACGACCAAAATGGTATTTAATCCTCTTTTATGTAGCAACGAATGAGTGAATTATGTGAAGACCTTGGGATTTGCTTGTTGATGTTTGGCATGTCCACCGTGTTTCAGTAGCCTCAAGTGACTTTATGGTAAAAATTTGGAGGGGTGGATGTCTCAGGGTTGCTCAGTTCGAGGTTCAGTTAAAAGTTCAGGTTCGCAAAATTTTACGCATTTTAACGAATTTGAAAAATTCGGAGTTCGGTCAAAGTTTGACAAACTGTTAAGAGTTTGTCGAACTTTGCAGCACGCATCTGTCAAAACTGCAAGGGACAGCCGCCCCCCCCAGTTCAGTCCCACTCTTTCTTTGCAGTAAAAGTAACATGTTCAATTATTTATATATGAAATATGATATGTAATCTGTATCAGGCCAGAAAGTTTCCTTGGTCTTAAGGCCAAACTTGTCACACATTACTGAACTGCTAGGGATTTGTGCAACGCGGCACTTGCACTGCACCTGAAGGTTCTCCTTTTTCTGCTCTACAATGATGACATGGTCCCATTCCGGCTCCATTTTTCCCCGTATAATTATTTATAAACATACGCAAAGATTCAAAGGTGGGGGGAGGACGGTTCCCAAATTTGCACATTGAACTGTTAGAGGGTTCTAGAACTTTAACGTATTTTATCAAACCCTTGCTCCCAAAAAAACGAACTCAACAACCCTGGGTTGTCTGGTTCATCATTTGATGGCATGCACTTTCATGGTTCACCCCTCTCACACCAAATAACCAAAACCACCTCTCAGTTGAAACTGATGTGCAAACGTTGCTACGTATGTTGATGTGCGAAGACAGTAACGGACCACCCACTCCCAGCCATCTCTCCTTTCACTGGATCATCCATTGGTTGATTTCTGCTTTTGCGTGACCAGCTCTCAAATTTGACACGAATGTTACCAATGAGGATCAGCTCTCAGATCTGACACGAACATTACCAATAGCTCTCGGATCAGGCATGAACATTACCAGTATTCGCGTGACCAGCTCTCAGATCTGACATGAACGTTACCAATACATGCTCCATACACTACAAATCACTCAACCTAAAATAGAGGGCACTCCTGAATTACTAGTAGTAGGTTTGATTAAGTCATAATTCTTGCTGTATTGACGACCTGTGCGGTCCACGTTTTTTTAATTGGCACGACCCTCTATTCACGGAGAAGGTTCTACGCCTCCAGCTGTGAAAAATGGAGCTCGAGGCGAATTTTTTGCAGGTAGGGTGTAAGTATCATCTCTACTTGCCAGTCACTCCTTGCACTCACTTGCATGTGTGGCGACGTGGACAGCGCTTCTGCTACTGCCACCAAGCCCTGCAAAGTGTTTGCGATAAACAGCCACGTAATGTACTAAAGATTTTGAATGAGAGGATGTCAAACGTGACACGTGTAAAGGAGAGGCTGTCAAACATGGTACGTTTGAAGGAGAGGCTGTCAAATATGACACGTTTGAAGGAGAGGCTGTCAAACATGACACGTCTAGCCTTTGTGTTACTAGAGTGTGCAAGACTTGATATGCCTACAACAGTCACGCTTTCCAAGCTGTGTGCGTTGAGTGACATGTTTCAAGTGCGCACACTCTAAGCGGTATGCGTTGAGTGATGTTTGTCAAGTGCGCACATACCTCTCACAATCTGACCACAACTCTTGTCTTAGCACCCATCGTAAACCCACTGCTGCTAGCTATAAAGGCCCCACCCTGAAGGTTATGCACGTAACCCTGAACAAACACCCAAAATTTGCCCGCTCCCACCTAAACCCTGGACCCTAACACTAGTAAGCCCGGCCGGAATTGATGCGTACATAGTACTACTGCATGTGTACCGCATCTGGCAGACCCTACTCACGCGCTTTATACCCTCTCCTCACAATTCCAATCTTGTTAGCATGAGCCAGTGCCCACCTGCGCTCCGATGTTATTCAATGTTGTTGCCCCACAGACCCAAAAATTTTGACGCTATTCGATGTTGTCTCCCCACAGACCCAAAGAATTTGATGCTATTCGATGTTATTGCCCTACAGACCCAAAGAATTCGATGTTAATCGATGTTGTTGCCCTACAGACCCAGAGAATTCGATGTTAATCGATGTTGTTGCCCCACAGACCCCAAAAAAACTACAAACCAGCAGGACCTCCTTCTCCGCTATTCAATCAAAACACCTCCTCAATGCCCACCTGCTCCCCAATGTTATTGCCTCGCAGGTCCAGTGAAACTCAAAACCAGCAAAACCTCCTTCTCCGCTATTCAATCCAAACACCTCCTCAATGCCCACCTGCTCCCCAATGCTATTGCCTCGCAGGTCCAGTGAAACGAGCCAGTGGCAGTAGGGCATGGAGCGTGCGAGTGCAAGTGCCCCTGCATCCTGCACAAGGGAATCAGAGAGTGCACAGGCAGCTTTATTTTAGGCACTAGGTGCATGCCATGGCTTGTGCACACATCTATCCTATGAGAATAAGACGGAGGATTGAGGGCGTGCCTGTGTTACAATGTGAGTATGCTGTGTTGCAATTCAGGGCGTGCCTGTGTTACGAAGAGAGTATACTGTGTTGCAATTGAGGGCGTACCTGTGTTACAATGAGAGTATGCTGTGTTGCAATTGAGGGCGTGCCTGTGTTGCAATGAGAGTATGCTGTGTTGCAATTGAGGGCGTGCCTGTGTTTCAATGCGAGTAGGCTGTGTTGCAATTGAGGGCGTGCCTGTATTACAATGTTACAATGAGAGTATGCTGTGTTGCAATTGAGGGCGTGCCTGTGTTACAATGAGAGTATGCTGTGTTGCAATTCAGGGCGTGCCTGTGTTACAATGCGAGTATGCTGTGTTGCAATTGAGGGCGTGCCTGTGTTACAATGCGAGTATGCTGTGTTGCAATTGAGGGCGTGCCTGTGTTTCAATGAGAGTATGCTGCTGTGTCGAGAGTATGCTGCTGCATTTTTTGTCCTGTCTGAGCACGTGCCAGGGAGTGTAGGTGCTGTATTGTCGTAAAGGGAACCGGGATTCCTTAGTTTAGTGACCAAAGCCAGGCTTCTGTACTGAAGGCAAGAGGCTTTACAGCAGAAGAATCTTCTAGTGCAGACACTCCAGTTTTGAACACACCAAGCGCGTTCTTGTCATGTTTCAGCTTTATTCAGCTTGAAAGGAGACAGTTTTGGATATCATTGCAAACACTGCCAAGAGCAACGCACATACTGTCTCTGTATGTTACAAGCTACGAGTGGCCTTTACTTTTTGTTCCCCCTCACCATTGAGCTTTGAGTTGCCTTTGCATCATGCTTCCCCCTCACCATTAAATAACGTCTATCACAATGCCAATACACTCAATACCCTCTGCTGGCCCATCTGCTGCCGACGTACTTCATGCATACAGCTCAAGCACACACACTGTTACGCACACAAGCACACACACACACACACACACATACAAACACGCACACAAACAAAATCACACACATACACACACAGCTCACCCCTAGCATGTTTGATGCTAAGTTCACTCTTTCCAGTTGAGGGGCCTCCGACAAAAGACGCTCCAACTGAGCCCCTGCGACATGACATTAAATCCAATGTTAAACCAAGAAAGAACGCCTGCATTTCTACCTGATTCATGAAAGTGGAAACACAAGCATTCACCACAAGGCATCGGTACACAACAAGGACGTCACTTGTTGCAAATGTATTCAGGAGCTCGCATAATCTTGCATGTGAGCAGTCCAGGACCATCTGATTATTATTATACATAAATTCATGTGTGAGGAGCAGCACATGCACAACAAGAGGGTCTGGAACATCAAACAGGGATCAATGCATTAAGGCCAGGTAAGCTCGAACATTCAGGGTCAACCCCTCCAGAGTGCAATCACATTTGTTCCAGCAGCCATTCCCCAGTACTTGCAACACCTATGGGTACGTTTATTTGCTCACGTATCACTTTACAACCGCAAACATGCACGGAAAGGAAGAGAAAGGACAAAGAGATATGCAAGCCATTCCTGCATCAGCTTAAGATGAGAAAGCAGAAGGAATAGAACTGTCACACAGCTTAAAACCAAGCCACACAACTCATGCACTGTTCTGAACTCTTCCCATAAGTACGTTCTGCAACCAAGGAGCAAGGCAAGTCATCACGCACACCTGAAAATCCTGACAGGCGATTCGCTCTCAAGTCCAGGGAAGCTATTGATTTATTCCGCAGCAGCCCGTACGTCACCTGCTCCACCAGACACAGGGTGCCCACATTAAAGTACAAGTCGTTGCATGGTACGTACTAAACACTATGCCTGTAATACACTGCCTACTCTACACAAACTATGTCTGTAATACACCACCTACTACACACCCAATGTCTGAAGTACACTATTTACTTGAACGGTTCAAGGAAAGCACAACCATCAATGCTATTGCGGCGCTGTAGAATGTTCACGGCCACCTGCTTTAAACAAGTTAAGCAGCCACAGCATGAAACAGCAGTATGGGTTGTACGTAAAACCAGCTGCTTCAAAAAAAGTGAGTATTCACATCAAACGACCGTACGGCACAGCATTATGGGGTGTACGCAACACCACCTGCTTTCAAACAGGGTGGATATGCACATCAAACGACCGTACGGCATAGCAGTATGGGGTGTGCGCAACACCACCTGCTTTCAAACAAGGTGGATATGCACATCAAACGACCGTACGGCACAGCAGTGTACGGTGCACAGGACACTACCTACTTTCAAACAAAATACGTATTCACAGTTACAGTGTGGATCAAGGCTACAGCTAGCGTGTGGCGCAGCATTTTGGGTGGTAGGACATGTCATCTGTGCCCATACAAGCATCCACATCTGGTTTCAAGGTCATTGTGTGACACAAATAGGGTCGGCCAGAACCATAAATATACGGTGAATATACGATATTTTTGGCAGGGACACCACCAAAAATGCGGTCATATACGGTGTATAAATACGGTTCTGGCCAACCCTAGACACAGATGACACACAGTAGAAGGTAGCCCGCTCTTATGCAAGTTATGCAAGCTAAACACCAGTAAGATATGATGTGTGAAACTACTGCATAGTGTACTTGTTGTGCAGGGAGGGGTTTATAGAGCTTTCTGCCCTACAGTAGCATCACACCCCCACCCCAATCCCAATCCCACCCACACCCACGCCCACACCCACACCCACACCCACACCCACGCCCACACTCACACCCGCACATGCACCCGCACCCACACCCACACCCACACCCACACCCGCACCCGCACCCACACCCACATTCACACC
>Ga0307945_1002137_pt1 | contig 15913 bp, 11 predicted proteins | sample OrgLakmetagen228_FD_201818 | JGI IMG/M metagenome (GOLD analysis project Ga0307945, IMG submission 201818) | Saline water microbial communities from Organic Lake, Antarctica - #228 | ecosystem: Environmental > Aquatic > Non-marine Saline and Alkaline > Saline | place: Antarctica: Organic Lake...
ACCAAATAAGAGAATAGTCATTTCCAAGCCTCGTCAAAGGCGTCAAGTACAAAACTGTAAATAAAAGGTTTCTGGATACAGAATTCAATAAAAAAACTGAGCTACTCGTCATGTTCCGCCAGCCCAAATGCACGCATCTAACGCCACTGACGCAACCGGCCTGGGACGCGTATCTTGATCGATATTTCCAAGAGGTAAGCAACCGTGAGGTCTGGGGGTGAGGAGTGGCTTATCAGCTAAAGACATGGCGGTGCCGCTTGGACGTAACCACCCCCGCCCCCTCAGAAGGTTTGCTAAAACCAGGTGCTCAGATTCATTAAATGCCTGCCCCTGACACTAACTAATGATCCCCTAAGTAGCGAAACCATGCTTGCATTGGTGGCCGAGCAAATAGGAAAGATGAACGAACATGCTTCCCCTGGTTTTGATTGCGTGGCTGCTTCCTTTATTAAAATGCAATAGTGGTTCGGCCAAAGCCTGATGGGCGTGGTAGTGAGCGTGTTAACGTCTTAGCGCCTTACATTGCTCAGCTGTTCAATCTGCTGTATGACAAGGCCTGCATCCCTGCGTGCTGGAAGCAAGCGAAGCTTAGCCCTCTGTATAAGAAAGGCCCCCTTTTGGACCCCAACAATTACCGCATGTTGGCTGCCAGTGGCACTATGTACCGTATGTATGCCAATGTTATTCGCTCGTTGCTTACTGAGTGGTGTGTGGCAACTGGTCAGATCCCTGACACCCAGTATGGTATTTACCCAGGCCGTAACACTTTGCAACCCAGGTTCATTCTCTGGCACGAACAATTAAACCCAATGGGTCGCCTAGGTTGCACACTGCTTTCATTGATTTTAAACAAGCCTATGACACCATTCCAAGGGATGCAATATGGAAACACCTTAGGCATACTCGCATGCCTGCGCCTTTGTTGTCTGTGATTCAAGACACGTACAACCGTGATGAGTATGTCTTGAAGGATGGTGATAAGACTGCTCGTGTGCATCCGACTCGTGGGGTAAAACAAGGTTGCCCCCTGTCCCCCCTGCTTTCTTCCCTTTTTCATTAACGATATTGACGGCATTGCTGAGGGTGTATCAGGAGCTATCACCGGAACCGCGGGTGTGCACGTCTCACACATGTTGTATGCAGATGATCTGACTTTGCTGACTAATGAGCCCCGTGATATGTAAATTATGCTGAGTCGGTTGGCTGTGTACGCCAGGAATAAACATCTAATTGTCAACACTTACAAGTCCGAGGTTGTGCACTTCAACTCTGCGGGTGAAAATGTTCCTGTTTTGATGTTGGCGGTGCCACCCTTCATCACACAGATTTTTTAGGTTTTTGGGCATGGTTTTCTACAGGACCTTGAACATGGCTAAGTCTGCTGGACACGCATCCCGTCCTTTTCTTGCCTCTGCCTATATTATTCGTATTTTTGTGCGTGAACACGCTTTGGCAGACAGGCCGCACACTTCTTTGTGGCTCGCTAAGACGTATGTTTTCCTGCTGGCATGTATGGTAGTCAAATATGGGGTACTGTTCTTTTGCAGGCAGGCAGGGAGTTATCTAGCTTGCTGTCTACGCTTCATTTGCATTTCCTGAAGGGCACGTTAGGTGTGAAGCGGTCTACCACTAATTGGGCTATACTCCAAGAATGTGGACATGAACCATTGCAGCTCTACTGGTTTCGGTCAGCTGTCAAGCTTTTTAATAAGTGTTGACTTCGGACTTTGCGGAGGGTAGTCCAGGCTGATCTCAATTTACAACCTCGTTCAAGTGCCTGCTGGACGACTCAATTGCTGAGCGCTTTTCAAGGACTGCGTGGGCGTGAGTTGTATGTACGAGCTGTTCAAACTGGGCATGCTATTCCCATGCAAGAATTTACTGCAAATCTGAAGCATAGGATGAGAGGTGTTTGGAAAGACGCTGAGTTGGTGGACCCCAGCACGCACAACAAAAAACTGGCCACTTATCATTCTTGGTTTGCCACCCCTTTTTCTAGAAATGAGCGTATGCCGACTATTGTACCACGGTACCTCCATCTTAATTTGTCCAAACATGTTTTGCGCAATGTAAGTAGACTCCGCTTGCGGGCGCATACTTTGAAAGTTGAGGCAGCAGCGTGGCTTGAAGATGGGTCTCTTGTATGTGACCAATGTCCTGGGGAAGATGAACATTTCAACGAGGTGCATGCTCTTTTATTTTGCCAAGACCATCGAGTTTGTGAGCTGAGGAAACATTTTCCTTTCTGTTTACACCTTTTTTTGAGGATTTTCCAGCAGCCTAGCCCTTTTTACTGCAACAGGTCAACAACCATCTTGTTCATGATTTCCTTTCTCAGCAGAACACTAGACTTTTTCTTTTTCTTTCTGAGCGTATGGATTTATTTGTGGCTGGCCGAGACCAGTCAGCAGCCGATCAGCCAAACAACCTGGCTGAAGGCCACCCCCCATTGTAACAATTATAACCGTTGTAACCATTGAAGGAAGGCGGCCTGCCCCTGAAACGAAAAAATGCTGGATGCTCAAAACATCACAAAGGCAATGCGACCAACCAGCAGCTAATTATCAATTCTCTCTAGTGGGCGCTTATTAACACGTTTTGGTTCTCCAGTGACCACATTTTTGACAAACGTTGGTTTGCGCAACACTCAGCCCACATCCTGCCCTGGCAATCCGTTGCAAACACTGTTTTGAAACAACCTGGATAAGTTGTTGTATGATCTTAACTTAATTCAACCTTTGAGGATACTGACTAGATAAACATAAATAGCTACGCTTGGGGTCTCGTGACCCTAGAGCTCTAGGAACTAGTCAGATTCCTTCAACAGGAGCTCAAATAAAATGATGCCTCTCTCCAACCATGACACTATTCGACAATCCGAAAGCACTATCCTACTCAGCATGAGGGTTCTTACTAGATTTGGTGCATATACATATCTGTACGCTAAACGGGAAACTCTTCAAAGGCTCTCAGTTTTTCCAGCAATGCATAGGTCTAGGACACGAAGTGTCTTAGAGACCAACAAAAACAACAAGTACGTGCGTTAGACACAGAAGCCACTCCCCATATTAAACAAGAAACGGAAGCCACTTGTGATCCAATACTCTCTACCTCAGCGAGATTGTGGCAGTAATTTTTGTTGAAGCAAGCTTAATTAACGATGATTCGTGTCGTTGCTCATCGAACGGGCAATGCAAGAAAAGCGATCAGCGGTAGCTACTCACCAAAAGAAATGATGGTGCTACGTAAACAAGAGCCTACTTATCCTGGGATAAGAAAAAACGAGCAGGCACTGTAGTTAAATCCCCCAAATTCCCTAGTATACAAAGCTATCAAAGACGATCGACCGCTTTGGCTGGATTGTGTCCAACAGCAAAGGCAGGTGTGGCTGCAGGCTCGGTGAGAAGGATAGGAGCGACAGTTGCCGCCGAATAGCCTGCGTACAAGAGAGGTGTTAGTCAAAGGCTATACTGGAAAGGGTGAGTTCAAGCTACAGTATATATGCTGGCAAGGATGAGTTTCAGTTAGGGTCTATACTGGCAAGGGTGAGTTCAAGCTACAGTCGCTGCTGGCAAGGACGAGTTTTAAGTAAGGTCTATGATTCATAGACTATGAGTGCAAGGATGGTGTGCATATTATTGGACAAATTAGAAGTCAACCTGGCTTATTGCTATCGTTTGCGCGTTTTTGTGTCTATGGGTTTTGCAGCTGAGCTCTAAACATGGTACAAATCACTGTATGCCAGAAATAAAAGTCGTAGCGTTCCTCATCACACTTATCAAGGAACATAATCACACTTATCAAAGAACATAAATGTCGTAGTGTTCCTCATCACACTTATCAAGGAACATAATATTATCAAGGAACATCCATGTTAGTTGAAATGCCTTTCTTTGTCAGGCTCCAGCGCTGCTGGTACCTGTGCAGTTTAAGCGCACAGATTTACAAGGTTCACAGCCATTTTTAGCAACACGTTAAGTCTTTTCTGGTACCAAAGTGGCTTTCTTTTCCTTAATCAATTTGGGGAGTGGTTTTCACGGCATGCGTAGTTTTAATGCCTTACTATCTTTTGTCCATCACCAACTGACCTGCAAGACGAAGACATAACCACTCTGCTTGCGGCTAAGCACACGCTCAAAAGCAGCCAGACCCAACCAGCGCACTTGATTGCCAGGCACCTCACAACGCAGGCCTAAAAGCCCAAAGCGTGTGGCAGCTGCAGCGGTGCGACTGAGACAGAGGGAAATTGTGCATTTGAGTTGAGTGTACGCTGAGTGTGTGATCGAGTTGAGTGTGCGCGTTGGTTGAGTGCACGCATGTGGATAAATGAAGTACTGTCCTGTGTGTGCGCAGGTGTGTGTGTGTGTATGTATGTGTACACATTTTTGTATGTGTGTTTGTGGGTGCACACGCATGTGTATGTGCATGCGTGTATGCATTGTGTATTGTTTGCTATGGTGGTGGTGCATGTGAGTGCGTGGCGGTTGTGTGTTACGTGCAATGGAGTGATATGTAATATGTATGTCTATATTACCATGCTATAACACTGACATTAATGAATACTGTTTTGCAGCTGCATTGCAAACACCACAGGGCAGAAAATAGGCTGGATCCCATTTCGAGCTCAGATTGTATAAACGTTTTGAGAACCATTGGAACTGCTTTGCTCGTGTTGCAAAGGTATCCTACGATCATCCAACAGCAAAGGTACCCTTCAATCATACCACAGCAAAGGTACCCTACAATCATTATAAGGGAAGGGTATCCTACAATATCCAGCAGCAAAAGTATCCTACGATCATCCAACAGCAAAGCTATCCTACAATCATCCCACAGCAAAGGTATCCTACAATCATCCCACAGCAAAGGCATCCTGCAATCATCCAACAGCAAAGGTATTCTACAATCATCCCACAGCAAAGGTATCCTACAATCATCCCACAGCAAAGGTACCCTACAATCATCCCACAGCTACGATCATTTAACAGCTACGATCATCCAACAGCTACAATCATCCAACAGCTGCGATCATCCAACAGCTGCGATCATCCAACAGCTGCGATCATCCCACAGCTACGATCACCACCAACAGCTGGTTGATGGTTGCCCATGGATTAATTGATACATCCCTTCAGGATTCATCCAGGCATCCTTATGGAGTTGAGAAGTTACCAACACACCCACCAAAAAGTGGGAGATGCTTTGTATGGGAACATGCTAATACATCCTACACAGTTTGGATGCTCTTGGAATGTCGTTTGAAGCACAAGCAGGCGTGGCAATCTCTACAGGTAAGGTAAGGTAAGGTTACATCGCTATGTATGCCTCAGGGGCGTTTGAGCGGAGCTTGGGGAAAAAGCCTGTAACCACACGTACCTAAACAAAAGGGTGGCCCATGATAAGGGATAAGCAAGAGAAAGAGACGGAAAAACGATCTAGTTTGGAGAAGAAAAGGAGCGTCAAGTATGTGAGTATGGGCAATCTCTATAGTTGTGGCACTCACTCAGGGCAGGCTTGACAACCGGGGGTTGAATAGGTGTGACAGCCCTTTATAGACACAGGCAGATACCATGCCTAAGGGTGCCATATAAGCACAAATCCTACGTATTTTTTACCTACGTACGTACGTAAGTTTTATTTAGGTACGTACTTACGTACCTACGTACTAGGACTGCCATGTAAGCGCAGGCAGAAGTGATGGCGTCCAGGAGGTACTTCTGGGGGCACCTAGCCCGTCGTCGACGCACACCAGGACCAGAAGACACACACACCAGCGCACTCACGTAGCCGTGCAGTTTCATGGCGGACATCATGCACGCCTGCGTGTGTGTGTGTGTGTGTGTGTGTGTGTGTGTGTGTGTGCGTGTGTGCGAGTGTGTTGGTACCAATACCAGCGTGTTGGTTACCACAAGGCCAAGACCAAAGGAGACAAGCACTACACACCAACGCACATAGCCGCGCAGCATCACGGCATACATCATGCACGCCTGCGTGTTTTGGTGACAATGCCAACGTGTAGATTTTCACAAGGCCGAGAGCAGAGGAGTCAAGCACTAACATGCCAGCGCACTTAGCCGCGCAGCATTATGACGGACATCATGCACGCCTGCGTGTTTTGGTGACAATGCCAACGTGTAGATTGTCACAAGGCCGGGAACATTGGAGACAAGCACTAACATGCCAGCGCACATGGCCGCGCAGCATTATGACGGACATCATGCACGCCTGCGTGTTTTGGTGACAATGCCAACGTGTAGATTATCACAAGGCCGGGAACATTGGAGACAAGCACGATCATGCCAGCGCACTTAGCCGCGCAGCATTATGACGGACATCATGCATGCCTGCATTTGCTCCAACACCAGTCACCTTTTCTGTTACCAGGGCCAGAGGAGCGGTGACACACAGCTAGGGTTGGCCAAAACCAGAAATACGTATAAGATGTATATGCGGTAAATTTAGCAGGGAAATCACCAAATATACGGTCATATACGGTGTATATATGCGGTTCTGGACAACCCTATATATATGTATGCATGGTGCATATACGGTAATTTCAGCAGGGAAATCACCATACGTACGGTCATATACGGTGTATATATACGGTTCTGGACAACCCTATATATATGTATGGTGCATATACGGTAAATTCAGCAGGGAAATCACCATACATACGGTCATATACGGTGTACATATACGGTTTTTGACAACTCTGTGACACACGCTGCAGGGTGACGGTATATACGGTGTACATATACGGTATACACGTTGTACATATACGGTATATACGGTATACACGGTATATACGGTATATACGGTGTACATATACGGTATACACGGTGTACATATACGGTATATACGGTATACACGGTCTACATATACGGTACATGGTGTATACGGCATATACGGTATATACGGTATACACGGTCTACATATACGGTATATACGGTGTACATATACGGTTTTTGACAACTCTGTGACACATGCTGCAGGGCCACGCCTTTGAAGGCTGGTTGACAACACTCCTGCAGGGCCACGCCTTTGAAGGCTGGTTGACAACGCCATTGGCTGGTTGACAACACGCTGCAGGGCCACGCCTTTGAAGGCTGGTTGACAATGCGTTCAAGTGGCACTCACTGAGGGATGACTGGGGATTTGGATGCAGGCAATTTGTCAAAAACAAAGCGGCAACTTAGCTACGACCGATCCACCCATATCTGAGCGGAAGCTTGGAAAAAAGCCTATAACCCCACGGGGGAGCTTCCATGATAAGTGATAAGCAAGAGAAAGAGAGACGGAAAAAAAGATCTAGTTTGGAGAAGAAAAGGAGGGTGAAGTATGTGAGTATGGGCAATCTTTATAGTCGTGGCACTCACTGAGATCAGGCACGACAGCCGTGGGTGGATTAGGTGTGACTGACTGCCTTTATAGACACAGGCACATACCATGCCTAGGTGTGCCATATAAGCACTAATTTTACGTAATTTTCGGAAGCATCTGACTTGAAAACCAGGCGCTGGAAACTTCTTCACACATGATACATGATTATTGGCGGTTTTGAAACCAAATTTATCGCCTGCGCAGCATAATTGACATGTGCTCAATGACATTCACTGTTATGCACATCCGGCTGCAGGATCTACTGACACAAAATTTTGGGCTACACAGCATAATTGACGTGTGCTTGATGACATTCACTGTTACGCACATCCGGCTGCAGGATCCGCTGACACGCTACTCCATTACTTTGATGCAGCATTAGTGATTTTTTTCAGTGATGCAGCATCAGTAATTTTTTCCAGTGATGCTGTATCACAAATGACAGCACTGCCTGCAACCTTCAGACACAACAACTCGTATTTTGGCTATACGCACGGTATTGAAGGCTGATGTGGATATGGATATCGCAACTTCTTAAAAGAAAAACAGGCAGTGAACTGTACGGTTCTCTTATGGCTCGTTCAGAAGGCAGAGGAATACAGACACACAAAAAATTCAAACATTCACCCTCCCTTGCTAGACACTAAAAACACACCTCATCGCAAAAATGGTCTTCCTGCTACACCATATACTAACATCAAATTATTTGAGTTTGTGCATGTGCTGACCAAAAAAATCCTACAAATGCCTGGATTTATCAAAGAGAATGGCCACCCTACCTGAAACGCAGAATCCTACAAATGCCTGGATTTATCAAAGAGAATGACCACCCTACCTGAAACGCAGAATCCTACAAATGTCTGGATTTATGAACGAGAATGGCCACCCTACCTGAAACGCAGAATCCTACAAATGCCTGGATTTACCAAAGAGAACGGCCACCCTACCTGAAACGCAGAATGCTACAAATGTCTGGAATTATGAACGAGAATGGCCACCCTACCTGAAACGCAGAATCCTACAAATGGCTGGATTTATGAACGAGAATGGCCACTCTACCTGAAACGCAGGGCATCTTCCTTGGAGGAAAGAGCAGGCCCTACCAGCCACCATGCGTACATTGAAGAGCCATCACGCCGAATCACGCGATATAAAAAAAAGATGGATGTAAGCATACCTGGAAGATATTGAGTCGGGCTGTCAGGGGAGTGTTTATTGTCGCGTCTAGCAGCAGGGGGTGGCACTTGGGGCGCATGTACAGCATCACTCGCACAGGCAGCTGTCGGCCTACAGTATGATTCATGCAGCATTGTACTGAAGGGGTGGCACTTGGGGCGCATGTGCAGCATCACACGCACAGGCAGCTGTCGGCCTACAGTGTGATTCATGCAGCATTGTACTGAGCAGTTTTTACCAGCCAGTATGGGCAACCAGTATGACACCATAAGGCAAGCCAGCCAGTATGGGCAACCAGTATGACACCATAAGGCAACCAAAAAGGGAAGAACACATGTGATTGGTTTTGTTGAGCAAATGCCAGTACATTTGTGTTACCTTAAGCAGTGACATCACACCAAGACAGAAACAGAGACCATTGCTGCCAGACAGCAAAGGAACCCTTGTGTTTTGTTGTACATGTAACCAGTAATAACAAAAAAATTAACAACACGTTTACATGTACCCAGTAATAACTAAAAATAATTAACACTTTTACATGTACCAGTAATAACAAGAAATTAATAACACATTTACCACGCAACATCGGAATCACACAAGGTCCGTTTTGGGAACGTTATTCCTAAGATTAAGGCTTGAGAATAGGCCATCAGGCTTTCAAAGCGGCAACACACAGTCGAATGTGTCCACGCATGCCCAAGAATAATGGACGTGCCAAATAAGGCAAGAAGATTGAAGAATAAATGAAGAATACTGAATAACTGGTCAAAAATGCAGGTAATGCAGTGGTTACCTTTACATTTGATGGTCGATCAAAACAACTGCCACATACGCACACAAAACACGCACACACACATATACATATACACATACACACATGCGTGCACACACATATACACACGCGTGCACACAAACACACACACAGCCTAACAGATCCAAAAGAAGGTGTAGCCCACCTGGGTGGTTCGTCAACGGAATGGTCAGGGCAGACGCCATGTGAGAGTTTGCGTATCGTTCGTAGTCAGCCTGGAGCTCCAAAGTAACAGGGTTGACCAGGAGGCCGCACCATCTGCGTGTGTGTGTGTGTGTGTGTGTGTGTGTGTGTGTGTGTGTGTGTGTGTGTGTGTGTGTGTGTGTGTGTGTGTGTGTGTGTGTGTGTGTGTGTGTGTGTGTGTGTGTGTGTGTATTTTTACAAGTGGTCGTAGTTAGCTTAGAGCTCCAGAGTGACAGGGTTGATCAGGAGGCCGCACCATCTGTGTGTGTTTACCAAGTGTGTGTGTGCGTGTTTATGTGTGTTAGTTTGTATATTTACAAGTGGTCGTAGTTAGCTTGGAGCTCCAGAGTGACAGGGTTGATCAGGAGGCCACACCATCTGAGTGTGTTGTCAAGTGTGTGTGTTTTTGTGTGTTGGTGTATATATTTACAAGTGGTCGTAGTTAGCTTGGAGCTCCAGAGTGACAGGGTTGATCAGGAGGCCACACCATCTGAGTGTGTTGTCAAGTGTGTGTGTGTGTGTATGTGTGTGTGAGTGTGTGCGTGTGTGTGTGTGCATGTGTGTGTGTATGTTTGTGAGTGTGTGTGCTCTGAGTGAGTGTGAGGATGTGATGATCCATTCGTATTTGAAGATGTCGTGTGGTTACCTCTCCGCACGTCTAAGGTAGTTTAGTAGAGCACCAGCAAATACATAAGTCCAGACCATCGTTTTGAGCATGATTCAGCACGCATGTGCAGCACTAGAATACGTGTTCACAAGCCATTTCATTTGGGCTTTTTTACTCTTGCAATTTGTACAAATTTGTTCAAAGGGCTGTCATGAAAAATTGCATATAACAAATTAAGCAGTTCACCTACAGACCCCTGCTGTGTTGCCGACATCACAGAGGGTCACTGACTAGGCTGCTGTGATGTATCAACACCAGCAGGCTTGCAGTACACAGACCTTATGAAGGGGCACTGGATACGCTGCTGTTATTGCAGACAGACTTCCTCTTGTTCTACATTCTACATGGTTTACAATGGGCAGAACTCGACAGCCTTTAGTGGCCGAGTATTGAATGCAACCTTTAAGAGATGCACGTTCCGGCCTCTGATTCTTTTGTGCAACATCAGCACATGCTAAGTGTGTACAACAAAGAGAGAGGAAACTGGGAGTTGTTTTTATGCGCCACCCCCTGTATCAGTGTTATGAGTTATGAATTAATGTTTAATATACGTCTCATAGGAGATGGCAATGGTGTGGAAGGTACAGAGTGCTGAGCCTCTTTAAATGAAATGGTTGTTATTTTTAGGCATCGTCTTTTATCAATGTTTTCCAATTTCGTTCAGAATACGCACCTCACGGGAGATGGCAATGGTGCGGATGGTACAGAGTGCTGTGCCTCTACAAATGATGGGCCTGCGTTGAGGCCAGATATGCGTTCCAAGTCAGTGAGCAAAGGCTATTTCGCGACAACATTAATGAAGATGCAGATACAATCACGCAGTAAAAGGTACTCAAAGGTTATTCTGCGACAACATTGATAAAGATGCAGATACCATCACACGCAGTAAAAGATACGCACAGGTTATTCTGCGACAACATTGATGAAGATGCAGATACAATCACGCAGTAAAAGACACTCACTTCACTTCAGAATGGGAGTGATTATATTTTCTAATCTACGCTAGAGTTTCATGGTGTGAGGAGCTAGCCATGTGTTCAATGGAGTGGTTGCTTGTAGTTCTCCTCCTGTTTACGCTTTAGAAGCAGTTAGCGTGTAAATATTTCTGCGGCCGAACAATTAAGACTTGCTGACATCAACCACCAGTGAGCTAGCTGCACAGTACCCCTTGTCTAAAAGGGAACAGAAACATTTGAGTAGCGGGTCCGGTAATATTGAGTACCAGACTCGATGATTTGAGTACCAGATAGAAACACTAAATAAATGAAGCCCTCGACCTCTGATCATCAACCCAAGCAAGTACAACCAGGTCGTCAACGATCAACTTCTTTTGTCGACCCCTCAGATAAAAACCAAACGTCCTGCTGCACCCTACACGACCGTGGGCTACGCTGTCTGTGTAAATCCTTGACTGTTAAATGATACGCAAACAATTCTACGCTAATCTATGTAAGTAATTCCACGCAAACCATTCTACGTGGCAAGTGACATGCGATGAAGAGGCCAAAAGGGGGTAACGAAGAGATGTGCAACACGCAACATGTGATTGATTACGAGACGTGCAATGCATATTGCACTAATTGTTTAATTATGAGCGTGTAGTGTGTATATGTGTAATGTGTATAGCGTAAGACTTACTACGAGACGTGCAATACGTAATGTGAATAATATGACCTACTATAAGACGTGCGATACGTAATGTGGTTCATTAAAAATTATCCACTTACTATCAGACGTGCAATATGTAATGTGAATTTCATGACTCATTATCAGAGTTGTTAAGTTCGAGCTTCGGCCAAATATTTGGGTTCACAAACTTTCACGCATTTTAACGGAAGTTTCTCAGAGGTGGGCATCTGAGGCCCCAAACAGGGGTACATTTGAAATGTGAATTGAGTACGGTGGACGGGACTGGCAACAATCAAGCTTAGTTCCCAGAGGTAGCTGCTGATAGCACCTGAGCTTGAATGTTGCCGGTTTTGGCAAAAATGTCTGATTGCCTGCGGCGTGAACCCTATTGTTCAACACAAAATCTCTAGCAGGCCACCCACATTACCAGATCACATGGTTTTTGGTGTTAAAAAGTCCTTATAATAAACAAACATCATTGCAAAAGAAATGGAGTGAAACGGTCAACAAGTTGGGGATGTAGGCCAACATATGCTGTTTTCCCGTGGAAAGCCACCTTCTTGGGGCTTTTGTGGTCACTGTGGGCTTTCAGCCCTGCCATTTTGCTCACAGAGCGACCCACATATATTCAAGCACATCCTCGTGTAACTTATAATGCTAGCTTTGAGCTAGAGCAAATATGGTACCAATCGGATAAAAGGGCAGTGGATGGCTGGCTTCCGAGTGCAAAAAGGGCACATATTTAAACATTTCCCCAGTTGACCACCTCTGGATGTTTCTTTGGTCTTAAGGCCAAAATTGTCGCACATTTCTTAACTGCTAAGAATTTCTACAACGCAACACTTGCACTGCACCTTGAGGTTCTCCTTTTTCTGCTCCACAATGATGACATGGTCCCATTCCGGCCCCTTTGTTTTCCCTTGAATTATTAATTACATACAGAACTAATTGGGAAGGTTTGAAGGTGGGGAGGAGCCCAAGTGCCCTTTTCAAATAATTGCACATCGAACCCTTCGAACAGTTTGAGGGCGCTAGAACTTTCACAAATTTATCAAACCCTTCCTACCAAAAAAACGAATTGAGCAACCCTGCTTACTATGACACGTACAATGCATAATGTGGTCTATTATAGGACTTATATGAGACAAACAATGTATAGTGTAGTCTATTATAGGACTTATTATGAGACAAACCATACATAGTGTAGTCTATTATAGGACTTACTATTAGACGTGCAATACGTAATGTGAGTATCACGACTTATTATGGGACAAATTAAGAGACAAACAATACGTAATTTGTGTATATATCATGCTTGCATGTTACATGAGCGCACCCCCTTGCTCACCCTCTGCAGGAGGTTGGTGGCTTTGCCGTTTTTGTCCGTCCTGTGCAGGAGGTTGGTGGCTTTGCTGTTTTTGTCTGTCCTGTGCAGGAGGTTGGTGGCTTTGCCGTTTTTGTCTGTCCTGTGCAGGAGGTTGGTGGCTTTGCCGTTTTCGTCCGTCCTGTGCACCGCTTTCACTGGCTCCTTGGTCAAAGTTGGTCTGCGTTTTTGCGGTGTTGATGGAGCACCCGTACCTGCAAGCAACGAGTGCGAACGTTGATGCAGAAACTAGGTGATCTGCCGTGTTATGGGTGAAGGCGTTGTGTGGATTGCAGTGTTTATGGAGCGCCCATAAGTGCAAGCAACGAGTGTGAAACTTGATGCAGAAACTAGGTGATCTGCCGTGTTATGGGTGAAGGGTTTGTGTGGATTGTAGTGTTTATGGAGCGCCCGTACATGCAAGCAACGAGTGTGAACCTTGATGCAGAAACTAGGTGATCTGCTGTGTTATGGGTGAAGGCTTTGTGTGGATTGCAGTGTTTATGGAGCGCCGGTGCCTGCAAGCAACGAGTGTGAATTTTGATGCAGAAACTAGGTGATCTGCCGTGTTATGGGAGAAGGGTTTGTGTGATATGCAGAGTTCATGGAGCACTTTTGCTGTTTAGTTTGGAGCAGCGTGGTTGAGAGGTTATTGGTTGATGTGTGGGATTATTTAGATCATCATGGAAAGCGCATGCATTGTTGCTTAGAAATGAACTACGCCGGCAGCAAACATCACATGTCACATTAATAAAGGAGGCACCTCAGTAAAGGGTACTGTAAAACCCCACAGCAAGACAGAAAAGGAAATTCATGGGAATCTGGAAGGGTGCAGGCTCGATCTGTTTACAATGAAACACCTAACTTGATTGAGATAAATAAGACCAAGGGGTGCCAGCAAAGCTTATACATTCCTAAGCCTGTTTAAAATGGAAAACCATTACGTAGGACGTGAGAATTACCACATTGATTAAGGATACAAACTCATCTTACGAGATCCTTGTGCTCTCTTTTCAATCTGCCTTGAGCATAATTACCCATTGAGACATTCAACCGCAGCCTCCTTCACAAGGCCAGGTTTCATAATTCTGCCGACGTACTTTCCCATGCCCTTGACGCGTTGCACAACAGTGCTGCTTTTCTAATCTTGCGCGGCAGGGAGGGTGCAAACGCTCACTCAGATAATCCTGACCCACGACCGTGTGACTTCAGCGCTAATTATAAATTATAAATGTGTACACACAAGGCAGGAATTATATATGTGTACACATAAGGCAGGAAGGGTGTTTCATTTCACTCAGGGAATCCTGACTCAAAGCTCAAAGCTGCCAACTCCAGCGCTATTTAATATTTTGCACACGAGTCAGGGGGGCAGTGAACACTCACTTAGGGAATCCTGACTCACAACCGTTTGACTTCAGCGCTAATTATAAATGTGTACACACAAGGCAGGAATTTATAAATGTATACACACAAGGCAGGAATTATGAATGTGTACACACAAGGCAGGAATTATTACTGTGTACACACAAGGCAGGGATTATAAATGTGTACACACAAGGCAGGAATTATAACTGTGTACACACAGGACAGGAATTATAAATGTGTACACACAAGGCAGGAATTATGTATGTGTATACACACAAGGCAGCAGTTATAACTGTGTACACACAAGGCAGGGATTATAAATGTATACACCGGAGGAGCTATAAATGTGTACACACAAGGCAGGGATTATGAATGTGTATACACACAAGGCAGGAATTATAACTGTGTACACACACAAGGCAGGAATTATAAATGTATACACACAAGGCAGGGAGGGTGTTTCCACTCACTCAGGAAATCCTGACTTGAGACGCGCCAGCAGGGCTTCAGCTGCTGCCCTGCTGCTTGAAAGCATGAGGTAATCGTCAACCTATACACGAGTATTGTACACAGGGACATATAGTTACAGGAGCATGCTGCTTGAAAGCATGAGGTAATCATTAACCTATACACGAGTATTGTACATAGGGACATATATTTACAGGAGCATAGGGACACATATTTACAGGAGCATAGGGACACATATTTACAGAAGCATGGGGACACATATTTACAGGAGCATAGGGACACATATTTACAGGAGCATAGGGACACATATTTACAGGAGCATGGGGACACATATTTACAGGAGCATAGGTACACATATTTACAGAAGCATAGGTACACATATTTACAGGAGCATGGGGACACATATTTACAGGAGCATAGGGACATATATTTACAGGAGCATAGGGACACATATTTACAGGAGCACAGGTACACATATTTACAGAAGCATAGGTACACATATTTACAGGAGCATGGGGACACATATTTACAGGAGCATAGGGACACATATTTACAGGAGCATAGGGACATATATTTACAGGAGCATAGGGACACATATTTACAGAAGCATAGGGACATATATTTACAGGAGCATGGGGTGATCACGAACCCCATGCTTGCTGTACACTGGCATTTATACACAAGCAAACGTTTAGGCTGATACTCATCAGCACATGCTAAAGGAAACTCGAAACTACTGCTCACACAAACGTTTGGACTGATACTCATCAGCACATGCTAAAGGAAATTTGAAACTACTGCGCACACAAACGTTTGGACTGATACTCATCAGCACATGATAAAGGAAAACTCGAAACTACTGCGCACA
>Ga0307945_1002141_pt1 | contig 15897 bp, 18 predicted proteins | sample OrgLakmetagen228_FD_201818 | JGI IMG/M metagenome (GOLD analysis project Ga0307945, IMG submission 201818) | Saline water microbial communities from Organic Lake, Antarctica - #228 | ecosystem: Environmental > Aquatic > Non-marine Saline and Alkaline > Saline | place: Antarctica: Organic Lake...
GTAGTCCTGTGCAGGTGCCTCTCTTTTCCTGCATGCTCCTCCCTCTGAGCGCTAGCGTCGGCAATTTCTCCCATGCGAGCACTGCGACTACGCCCTGAGGATTCCTGCCGGGTCAGCTTTGCATGCTGCTACACCTACGCTGGGATTCTGCCTCACAAAGTGCTCGCGGATGCGGGGGGCACCGCTGCTGAAATCTCGGAACTCTGGCATCTGGCATCGGCATCTGGCATCTCGTAAATCTGCCCCTTCTGTCCCATAACAACAACACGATGCCACTCAGGGTCTTTACCAGGAGGCATTTATAATGTTCTGGAGGCTGGGGGGACAATTCGTGGTGGTTGGAGGGTGGTTGGTGCAAGCCCAGGGTACCCCCCATAAATATGTTTTCGTATTATACGCGTATCGCGTATTAATAGCGTATTATACCGTATGGGACGTCTCAGAAGTCCGTATGACCCATCCCTGGTTTGAATCAATCACTACTGTGGTATTACAATTACTAAGAATGCTATGCAGCTTGAGAGTCAGGGCTTTCAATCAGGCAAAGGCTGCATGAGCCGCCTTCTGTGAATATTAGATACAGTGGTGCGGTATGGGCTGAGCGAGCGCCTTGCTCACCTGCAGATCAATTGGAGCATCGGTTCGAGATACTTGCCCATACATCAATAGAAGCAATCATGTTATGTTACAATTACCAGCAAGTTCCCCAGATACCTTCATAATTGTGGTCAAGTGGGTACACAATCATCACCACCCCAACCGTAAACCTAATCCTCACCCACCTCATTCGGGCCCTGTCTCCGATGAGTGTAGAGCAACTGGCATCACCACCCCAACTGTAAACCTATACCCAACCCACCTCATCCGGGCCCTGTCTCTGATGAGTGTAGAGCCACTGGCATCACCACCCCAACCGTAAACCTATACCCAACCCACCTCATTCGGGCCCTGTCTCCGATGAGTGTAGAGCCACTGGCATCACCACCCTGACTGTAAACCTATTTCTAACCCACCTCATCCGGGCCCTGTTTCCGATGAGTGTCGCGTTGGGGGTGGCAGCGTGCTGGTCGGAAGCTGCAATGAATCCAGAGAGGGCTTGGTCTCCTTCAAAGCCATCGTCACCTCCGCTCATGTGCTTTGTCAAGTAGTTGGAGCCGTCCACATCTGAGGCGGTGCTGGGCCTGTGTATGTGATTGTGCAGGCGTCACACTTTTGCATGCTCAAGCATCCATCTGTAGTTAAACGCATTCACAAATGTACACACTTCAAGCATACACACGCAACATGCCATTCATGCACCTTTACTCAAAGGTTTGTTTGTCTGGAATGTGAACTATATCGTTGTTGAACAGCTCAGTTGGTCACAGTTTGTAAGAGAAATTGTCCTGAAGCTTCGGCTCCATCGGGGCTATATCCTATCAAGGCCATCAGGGCTGCTTAAACCCCTGCAGTAAGAACTAAAGGAGCAAGCAGCAGACATAGACGTGCACAGACCCGGTCGCCTGTGTGCACTCAGTGAGACATGAAACAATGCACAGTGAAACAATGCACAGTGAGACAAGAATGCACAGTGAGACATGAAACAATGCACAGTGAGACGTGAAACAATGCACAGTGAGACACAAGGCAATGCACAGTGAAACAATGCACAGTGAGACGTGAAACAATGCACAGTGAAACAATGCACAGTGAGACATGAAACAATGCACAGTGAAACAATGCACAGTGAGACATGAAACAATGCACAGTGAAACAATGCACAGTGAGACATGAAACAATGCTCTGAGGTGCTTTGATACCCAGCAACAAGGGTTGGCTTTGCTGCCTGTCCAACCTTGGAAGGCAGGAGCCCAGCAGGGCCCAGATTCCTTACGGATTGTTCTAAAGTATGCAATGAAAAGTGAAAGCACATTTGTGGACTAGTGATTAATGCCGGCTACCGAAAGAGGTGTTGGAGGAGGGTGTTGGGGTCTAGATCTCGGCTTGCCCTAAATTTCGTAATTCACAGTGTCACACTCCCACAGGTTAAAAAACGTTTACTGTACATGAGCCCATATTTCCTCACCTTTCGTCCATGGGCCAAGACCCTAGGCCGTCCATAATAATGCCCTCCTGCCGGGCAATATCAAGCACGCGAGCCTGCGTGGAATTGTAGAGTGAGGGTCAGAATTAGGCTGCTTAAACCTCAATTATGCATGGCAAACAGCGTGCGTGGATGTTCGAAGCTGCAACGAAGCCTTGGTATAGGTTTAGGAGCAAGGCACCGTTTTACAATATAACTGGCAACTTTGCATGAATGTGTCAAGAATGTTTTCTAATGGGCTGTGCGCAAGTCAAAGGGGCGAGAACAAGTGGGGCAGCGTCACTAGCGACGCTGAAAAGTTAGCAAAGCCCATCAACAATGTCATTGCAACGCGTCCGTGCATGTGCATGTGTGTGTGTGTTTTGTGCGTGTGCGTGTGCATGTGCGTATGTGTGTGCGTGCCTGTGTGCATTCGCACGCGTTTGTATGTGTATGTGTGTGTGCGCGCTAGTGTGTATGTGTGTGTGCCTTGCTGCCCCACAGACGCTGGGATGGTGTGCATGGCGCTGTGCTGGATCAGGTTTTGCTGAAGCAGGCGTGAAACTGTGCTGCTGCTGCTGTTCCCTGTCTTCTAAAAGGACAGGGCAGGTGCGAGCGTTGTGCCCAAGCTGGCTACAATGTCTGAACACCGCATCAACACAGTGTTTGGCAAGCACCTGCACCGCGCGGCCCGTGCTCCATGAGCACTCCCTAAGCCAGCATGGACTGCAATCCCAAAGGGTCCTGTCCTAGCAAACTTCCGCGCGTTATAAACATCTGTCTAAACCTTAGACGGCATGGACTGCACTCCTGAAGAGTCCTGTCCTAGCAAACTTCCGCGCGTCATAAACATCTGTCTAAAATTATGCAGCCCATTAGAATTAGCATTGATTGATTCCGAGCTCAGAAGCTCATGCTTGCATGGTCAACCGTGAACTTTGCAGCCAAAAGTTCTGGCCCAGAACACACGCGGGCCCCTGACACAGCAAACGCAGCCAGGGAAGTATGCTGATGGATGCTGCACCAGCAGGAATTGGTCTGGGGGCCTGGCTGAGGAATCTTTGGCAGCTTCCTGGAGCTTCCAAATATATTATGTGCTCTTGAATTTTTAACACGGCACCCCAGGGCCCCCAAACAATTCCGTCCCGGTAAAGGTTCTGGTAAGAAGCCTATGCTGAGTTTCAGCGCGGGAAGTGCCCTAGGTGGGCCTGGGGAGGCTTGTGCAAATATTAGTTGAAAGAAGTCAACGCTAGGGGCTCACGCCCCCGCGAGGGGGACTTTGCCAAATACTGTGCTTAGCCGAGCCCATCAAAAAATGGGGATTGATGCCCCACTATAAAACACAAGGTAATCTATATTCTATATTGCAAGGTAGACTACAGTGCATGTAAAGGAATGGGGGTCCAGGGCACAATTTGGAAGATTCAATTGAAGCAATCCCCTGCCAAATTGTTGGCATTAATACAGAACTGTGACTCCAGCTTCAAGACGGCCCACTTTTCATGCTCCCAGCAGCATGTGAGGTTCCTCTTTTGGCACACAGATTTGAAGGGAAATGTGTGACAGGGTAGGAAATGCCTTGATTTAGGCCAAAGCAATCCCAGTGACAGACGGCAGAGCTCCTCAAACTTTGATTAATGTCTAACAAATAAGACTGCTTCTTTGTAAACATTGATAGATAGGAAAAAACATCCGACCCTTTCCTTACCTGGCCTATGCCGCTTCGGTTTATTATCTTCCACAGGTTTGTAATCACGGCACGCTGCTCAAATATGATTTGGTCACGGACTGCCATTTGGAACTTCAACTCTTGCAGTTTGATGGCCTGCAAAGGTGCACACATTCCGTGTGAGACATGAGAGTGGTAATAGGTTTGAGTTACAGCTCAAATAATTTATAATTATACGCTTCCAACTGTATCTACCTAATTCGAATTTGCATCCAACTTATTCCTCAAAATTATGACAATGCTGAGAAATATACGCCCTTCAAGTGCCTAACACGTTTGTTGGCAGCAAAATTTTTTTTCTTCCACTAACGACGCACGGCAATATGTATGTAAGTAAAGTCATTGGCAATCCCCGACCGATCGAAAATGCAATCATTTAATCAGCTGAATAAATCGCTAAATAGTTCACTGCCATCTCACAATGCAACCGAAGCAGAAATAGGAGATTGACTGACCTGTAGCCTAAAGGTACGCATGAGGTTGAGGAAGGCTACGTTGCTGTTGTTACTGACCAAACGGTCAATACGGGCTTGGATTTCGGCCCGCACAGCCTCATTGGCCAAGATCTCAGCCTGCGAGTGTGATGTTGAGGTCAGGTGTGTGGGAGTAGGTTGGGTACGCATCAATGGAAGCCAGCCTATGGAGTTGGATGAGAGCGTTGATTGCTCACATCTTATATTATGTGGTGCACAGCTACCAAGCTTTTTGGCGGGTGCAAAGCATATGTGCAGGTCCAAAGCATGTTGCCATTTAGACGTGCTTTCCTACGTGCATTGTGCCTCCATTATAAAAAGGATATCACTGCAATAAAAAGCAGACACCATTATCTACATTAAAAATGTAAAAGGAGTTCAATCTGTTACCGGATTAGGTAGATCCCCATCAGCATAGCAAGCAAAAAGGCTCAAGAACATACAGTTGAAGCCAAGTCTGTCTCTACAAGCTCAAAGCAAGATTATTTTTTTGCAGCGACAATTTTGCATATTGCCCCTTTTTCCCGGATGACGGGACGCCTGCCTAAGGTGATTTTCCAAACTCCTTTCCCTCTAGCAAGCATAAACACATTCACCTTGTACTTGGCTAACTCCTGCTCGTTATCACGCACAGCAGCCTGGATGTCAGATCGACGGTCACGTGCTTCCGTCACGTCTTTGGCACCACCATGACCTGTGAGTACACAGGCATGTCGTTAAAAATGACAGGCGCTACATGATTTCGAGAATGGTGGTTCTACATAGTACATTAATTGACCAGTTAGAACAGTGAAGATATTGCCAGTCAGGCAATAGAAAGAAATAAGGGGAAGAAACGGCTCAGCAGTCCTGATCAAGAAAGGAATCAAGGACACGGTGCCAAATCCGACACCAGAACGGCCTGAATGATTTGGCACACACAGGTTGTAATCTTGACAGCAGCTAGGCAGCCATGTTGTTTCAGCGCAGGATCACGTACTCCCTTGGGTGGACAAGATGGAACGGTGCCTCAAAACCCAGCAAGACCATGCAAAACAATCCAGAAACGAAGCCTAACCGTAGGCTGTACAAGCACAAGCACACAGGCCCTTACCTGCTGCTAAAAACTCCTCCAGCTGCTTCAGCTCATACCGGTTAAAGAGGTTGGCGTCCTCAATCTCAAAAACAGCCTTCTGAAGGTTAATACGCTCTTCCAAGTTCTCATTCATGTCCTGCAGGGCGCGTGTATAAGGAGAAAGCATGCGTGTATAAGGAGTAAGCATGCGTGTATAAGGAGTAAGCATGGTCCTGCACGAGCTTGCTTTCACTGATGTTTGCCGAGGCAAGGTCCCAACCCAGCAGTAAGTAAACTCTTTAAAACCTTTACTACACTGCAAAAATTGACGGAGGTCTTCTTTGTGGCAGACATCCACGGCATTGATTAAATCCAGTGCCTACCTTTGGATTCATGCCCCGTGGATGGCATTGATCAAATCCAGTGCCTACCTTTGGATTCATGCCCTTCAATGAAAGGCACACAAGGAGGAGGGCACATGCGCTTGTAGTTGAAGAGCCATGCAATGTTGAACGCTTGCCCATTGTCACAGGAAACCGTGATTTGCATACACTGCACACTCTGTAGTAGCTCACGGACACCTCCTTCACAAACATATTTTTAGATTTGCATACACTGCACACTCTGTAGAAGCTCACGGACACCTCCTTCACAAACATATTTTTAGATTTGCATACACTGCACACTCTGTAGTAGCTCACGGACACCTCCTTCACAAACATATTTTTAGATTTGCATACACTGCACACTCTGTAGAAGCTCACGGACACCTCCTTCACAAACATAATTTTAGACCAGTGGGTGAGGAACAAACTCCTGTCTGGGCCGCCAATGCGAATACTCAGGAAATTTGAAGAAAAGCCACGCGCCACACTCAAGCTTAACAACTGCACACGCACCAATGCACGTGCACAAACGCCCTACCTGTACCAAGCCATCAATTTGGACTATGAGGTCGTCTTCATAAGAGCCACTACCTCCGTTGTTGAAGTGCTTGGAAGGCCCAGAGGTAGGAGAAGGAACTGAGTTGTTGCGACCTGTCAACTGGCCTTTGAGGTCACTGACCTCCACCTGATAGCATTAAAAGCAGCAAGAGCAATGTAAAAACACGCTGCATAAGGTACTGTGTTTGATGTTTCCAGCAACCTCTCCGATATATGAAGTTCCACCTATAGCAAGAGTAGCAAATAGCAAATCTTGGCCATCAACGACGCAATATAATTAAACACAAATATCTGACCAACTGATAGAGCGTGAAATGATGCAGTGGTTAATTTTGATAGTGGTGTGAACAATCAAGCACGGGTGCTTCAGTTAACAAGCAGTTTAGCAGATACTCATCCATCACAAATTTAATCGAGGATGATTATAACATAAAAAAGACCCAAACACAAAGGTCAAGCAGCAGATATCCAGTGCCTGAGGCTACTAGAAGAGAAGACAAGTGTGGAAGCGTCGCTAGCGATGCTGGAAAATTGGCAAAGCCCATGACGTGCGCAACGTGTGCATGCATATGCATATGTGCGTGTGTGTGCGTGCGTGCGTGCGTGTGCCTATGTGTTTGGGCATTTGTATGTGTGTGCACGCGTGCGTCTGTGTGTTTATGCGTGTGCATGTGTACGTGCGTGTGCACGCCTATGCGTATTCGCGCGCGTTTGTGTTTGTATGTGTGTATGTGCGCATGCATGTGTGCGTATGTGTGTGTGTGCGCGCATGCACATGCGTGTGAGTGTATGTGTGTGTGTGCATGTGTGTGAGTGTGTGCGCGCGTGTGTGTGTGTGTGTGTGCCTGTGTTTGTGCCTTATTGCCCAACAGATGCTGTAATGGTGTGCATGACACTGTGCTGGAGCAGCCTTTGCTGAAGCAGGAGGTGTAAGGGTGTGCTGCTGCTGCTGCTGTTCCCTGTCTGTTTAGAGGGCAGGAGCGGTTGCATGGAGCCCCGCAAACAATCCGAGCCAACACGGACCGTGTTCCTGAAGGGTCCCGTCCAAGCAAACTCATGACCACGCGTCATTAACATCTGACTTAACCAAAGTCATATAGCCCATCAAAATTAGTATTACTTGTTTCTGCTTGCATGGTCAACCGTGATCTTTGCAGTCCGGACACAACCAACGGCTCCTGACACAGCATCCGCAGCCAGGAAAGTGTGCTGATGGAAGCTGCACCATCAGGAAGTAGTCCGGGGGCCTGGCTGAGGAATCCTGGGCAGCTTCCTGGAGCTTCCAAACATAAAATGTTGCTCGGAAACTTTACACACGGCACCCCAGGTTCCTAGGATCCATCTGACACGGTTGGACAAGGTTTTGGTTAGGAGCCTATGTCAAGTTTCAGCCCGTGGGGTGGCCTGGGTGAGCCTGGGGAGGCCTGTGGGAAGTGTGGTGGGAAGGAGACAACGCGAGGGGCTCACGCCCCCACGAGGGGGGCTTTGCCAACAAACATCAGAGGGGAGCAATTGAGAATGCATCCGAATGTGCTCCTTTTTGACATTTAAGTAAACTGTTCACACACCACTCCATTAAGTTGGAACCAATAAAGCTTGAAAATAAAGCTGACGTCTTAAGTGCCAGAGCATGTGCTCAGAGTTAGATAAGTTGCTCTATGTAAACATTGACAGGACGACGTGTACGTAGGGTATCGACACATACAAACACAGACACACACACTTAACCACTCACACACACACGCACACACACACACACACACACACACACACACACACACACACACACACACACACACACACACACACACACACACACACACACACACACAAACACACTCACCCACCCACCCACACACACACACACACTAAATGGGTGCTTTCCATGGGAGAAGCAGATTATTTGCATGTCTCGCCAATTAGTCACTCATTCCATTCCGTTTCATTTGCAAGGATACTTGTTTGTTGTGGGCACCACAAACACAAAACATATGTGGAGATCAATGTAGTCGGTAAGCTGTTTTGGTAATATGGCACCAAACGGTGGGGTTCACGCCACAGCAAGTTAAACATGTGTGGCCCAGTTGGCAAGCTCCAAATTTGACACACACAAACCGATTCATAATTTGCAAAAACTGGAGCTTGCAATTGGGCCGCACATGAGCCAAAGAGCATATTACAACGTGCCATTTTGATCCTCAGTTGCCCCCTTCTGGAAAAGTATAAATAAACTAGAGAGTTTGCTGAGGGAAAATACAAAGTAGATATGGGTGCGGGTCTGGTGAGCAGGTTGTGCTATTGCAAAGCCTTTGGGTATGGGTATGGGTTAAGGTACAGGTGTGGGTGTGGGTGAGCAATTAGTGCTATTGCAAATTTTGGATATGCATGTGGGTATGGATATGGGTGAGGGAATAGTACTACCGCCAATACTGGGTAAGGGAAGTAGGGTAGCATGGGTATGGATATGGGTGAAGACAAGCAGGAGCTGTTGCAGTTTTTGCATTGAACGCACTTGCACATCCCCCCTACACCCCTCCTCGCCCCTTAATGGTCCAAACATACACACACACACACGCACACACACAGACACAACACACACAAACACACACACAAACACGCAGACACACACACAAACATACACACACCACACCACACCTGCAGGGAGTCAATCATGCGCTGGTAGTCGGCAATGTGAGACTCCACGGTGCCCACATTTTGGACCACATGCGTTTTGATCTCCTTTGCACGGTCAGCATACCTGGGAGCGAGACAATTAGGAGGCGAATTAGAAGAAACAAAACGTGGCTGTGCATGCAGCACAGTGCCAATCTTGAGCAAATTATAGCTGCATTTGCTGTTTCCAACTCAATTACTGACGCAACCTTTGAGAGCTGACAGAAGACGATCTATGTCACACTTCTGTCTTTAGCTGTTATTCGTCTCAAGTTGAATGCACAACTGTAACATGGTACACCACAAGTGATGGTAGACTAAATAACAAGCAAGCAATAAGCACCTGAGCATCAAAGCATCAAAGGCAAGGTTTTATATTTCACGACAAAAGAATCCCTTTTTGCCAAAAGATACCCATTATAAACACACGAAAGGTGCCTAATTACTCCTGACAGATGGATAAATTTACATTGTGAACCGTCTCCCCCTTTCCCGGCAAAGCAATTTGAAATCAATCAAGTGTGGGCATGGGGCGACTGAGGGCGATTGGAAGCATCTCAGCAGCACCGCCAGCCACTAGAAGCACTCCCAGCCACCAGCAGAGCCACCATCATTAGGCAGCACCTAACGAAAGGTCTCAACAATCACCAGCGTGACATTCCCTACCTGAGATCATCAGTAATTAATCACCAGCATGACATTCCCTCCTGTAACAATGAACAGCGTGAATCCCCTACCGTAACACTCACCAGACATTCCCTGCCTGAGATCATCAACAATCATTAGCGTGACACTCTCTGCCTGAGATCGAACGGACACCAGTGCCAGCTGATCACCACAAACATCAGCACAGAGGTCATTGTGCCCATTCCCAGGTTCCATTATCAACTTACACACCACCCACTGGAAGTTAGGTGGTGCTGTCCGCAAAGCCCACACTTCAGAGCCTTCTGAGGAAAAATTGCAAAAACTGGGGAGTGGCAATCACTGCCTGCGTACTTACGGCTCCTTTATCATTATTTTTACGCAAAATTTTGTCTGCCATACTCACCCAGATGCAAGGAGGCAAGCCTTTTGAAAAACACGCCAGCCACAACTCACTTGAGGGTATTAATGGAGTGATGGTACTGATCGTGTACTGCAGCCACAACTCACATGAGGGTATTAATGGAGTGATGGTACTGATCGTTTGCTGCAGCCACAACTCACTTGAGGGTATTAATGGAGTGATGGTACTGATCGTTTGCTGCAGCCACAACTCACTTGAGGGTATCAATGGAGTGATGGTACTGATCGTTTGATGCAGCCACAACTCACTTGAGGGTATTAATGGAGTGATGGTACTGATCGTTTGCTGCAGCCACGGTGGTGATCATGGCAGTGCGGCTGTTCCCAGACAGGCCATCTTTGAGTAAGCGAGTGAGCTTGGAGTTACGGTAGGGCACGTAGTTTGCACCGGCCTTGGCGCTGGGTGACGCCATTTTCCCGAGGGCGTTGATGCAGTTGGCCAAGGCAAGGAGCGACCTGAACGCATCATTAACACAAGCGCTAGCAAGTTAGCAAATGTGTTGAGCAAACACACAGGAGGCGAGGGATTTGCAAAACAGACAGGGAGTCGCTTGCACTGGCACTTTTGCGACAAGAAAGACAAAGCATTTAGCCTGAAAGTTGGTTGGCCAGGCTGTTTCCATGCACGGTATATAACCTGCCCAAACAAGAACCCAAAGTATGTATACCGTCCTCATGAGCATTGGACCGACCTGACAAATACAACATGTAAAGAATTGAGGAAGAGTGGATGGACGGGTGACTTCCAATTTCTTTTTGGGCACATTTACCTTACTGAGCGTTGCTTTTGTAGGCATGGGCATACTATGCGCCAAAGAGAGACATGAAATTTTTATTTTGTAGGCATGGGCACATTATACGCCCGAGAGACAAAGACACAAGAAAGAGGAGGATCATATCATGTACCTTGCAAAGCTTTACCCTTACAATTTTAACCGCCTTTGGCCTTGAACTACCAACCTCCCACTAGCTAAAACACTGACTTGCTTGCAACCCTGATTCACACCTCCTTGCATACGTATAAACCTCCTGCTTGGCGATAGCTCACATCTCCAATTGCAATCTACTACTACTGGAGATCCAAACTAAACTGTATGCCGTCACACACACATACATGTACATGTACACATGCGCACCTGTTAATGCTTGCCCCATCCCTCAGCTTCTGCCCCGCATTGTTGGTCTCAGCTGCTCGCTCGCTGCCCGCCAAGTCAACTAGAGACAGCTGTGGGCGCACAAGATTGCATTTTGATCACAGTTATGCGGAAGGAGAGGCGAGGCACAACAGGCAAAATTTTTATGTAGCCAACCTTCCTGCCAATTAAACCTGCAAAGGCATCTGCCGAGCTCAATGTGCAACACTTGAACTCCAGTTCTTGGAGTGAAGCAAAGTGATATTACTCATATCATTCTTGCTTTTTATCTGCGTTCCTCTTAAGCTTCTCCATCTTAATTCTTCCTTGGTCCTCACAACTGCTCTACCTTCTAGTTTAATTATAACGCTTCTACTTTTTCTTTCCTCTTGTCTGAGCAGTTGTGACCAGACCTTGCAAATAATTCACCGCCATGTTACGATGCGAACAAAATAAAAAGCAGAAACAGCGGCATGTGTGCGCAGCACAATTCAATGACGAGACCTGAGCCTTTTCAATATAAGGATTCAAGCAATATTCAGTGATATCCAGGCTAGGCTCAGCGGCCTCTTCCAGTTTCAGCGCTCGCAGCCTTTGCCAAAGGTCCCAGGTATCTGAAGGGGCTGTTTAACGTCAATTAGAGATGATTTTCAGCTCCAAGCACGCTCCTTGCTTGCCGAGTGAGGCAGGTGCATCAGCAAATATGAAAAACTGATACCGGGTTGATCCAGCTCACCCTGCATTCTAACAACGACTGACATCTTCACCGCTCACGCACCTGCAGCTCACTCTACAGTTAAAGCAAAAAGCAACATGCACGCGCTCATGCGCACACATACACCACACACCCTTACCTTTGCACGCAGCTGCTGAACACGATAATGGTTTGCAGGCCTGCGCTTCACTGAGATCTCCAACACAGCGTGCGAACGAGAGGATTGCAGGTTGGCATCAGTGGACTCAGTTTTCCTGCGCCGGTTGCCGTCCTCAAGTAATCCCTGAGGGCACATCGGTGATTGATGCACACATCATGTAAACGCACACGCAACACACACACGCAACACACACAGGAACACACACACAAACACACACACACACACGTCAAGTAATCCCTGAGGACACATCGGTGATTGATGCACACATCATGTAAACGCACACGCAACACACACACACACAACATACACAGGAACACACACACGTCAAGTAATCCCTGAGGACAAATCGGTGATCGGCACCAGCACCAGCACCAGCACCAGCACCAGCACCAGCACCAGCACCAGCACCAGCACCAGCACCAGCACCAGCACCAGCACTAATTCCAGCACCAGCACCAGCACCAGCACCAGCACCAGCACCAGCACCAGCACCAACACCAACACCAACAACCCACCCATCTTGCTCCACCCTAATCTACATTCCAACACCTTGCGCACCCTGCTCCAGCCCCAATTTCCTTCTGACCCAAATATTTCAGATACTCACCAGAATGTCGTCTGGTGTACCCACAGGCACGTGCCTTAGACCAGCAACTTGCACACCCTGCTCTGGGTCTTCCCTGAGCTCCAAGGGTCCTGAGCTTTTGATCAGCAGGTCATAAATCATCTGCATTCACAACAAGGATGTGTCATATGGAGTTCAGAGACATTTGATGCAGTGAAATTGGATACGTGCAACATATGATACGGTGTATTATACAAACACGTAGGTTTGTCCAGAACCGTTTACATACACCGTATATGACCGTATATCTGGTGATTTCTCTGCCAAAAATACCGTATATACACCGTATATATATGGTTCTGGCCAACCCTACGAATACGCCGTGCAACACGTCCCTGAATGACAGGGTTTGTTTGCACAGGGAGTAACCTAAACCTAAAGTTGAACTGAAGTAAACGATCTGAGAGGAGACAAACACAGAATGTGGGATTCAGGGCCGTAGCTTTTTGTGTCTGACCGTACAAACTTCCAGGCTTGAAATCAAGATGCGTTTCCAATGCATTGCAAACAAACAGCCTTGTCCAGTGCATCGTAAAGATCAATGCAAACAACCCAGATGAGTATGTGAGTGTGTGAGTGTGTCATGCATTTGATGTCACATTTGAAGCAGGACCTTCGGGCGGCAAAGCATGCTCAAATTCAGTGCGGTGACGTGCCCTGCGTTGCCACATTATCTAGCAGGGGCAACGACCATGCTCACTCACACACACACACACACACTCACACACACACCTCATTGTAGACCTCCAAGTACGTGCACGTCACAGAAAAATCTTCGTCCTTGAACAGGCGTTCCCTGTCCTGGAACACCTGCTGTAAAGACAGGATCATGAGCCCTGGGTCGCCCTTGGATCCTGAATGTGGGGATGTTTTAAGGATACGTGGTGGACGATGATGGGGCAAGAAACAGTGTAGGTGTCAGAAAGTGTGTGCAGCCACCAAGGGGGTATGACAGATGTGCAGCTTTCCCTGGGACCAAAACCAGTGTTCCAGGACGATAAAGCATCTCTCTCTTAACTCCTGCTGTAGAAGCATGTCGTCGTGGAGCAGTCCTGCAGGTCCATTGCTGAAAAGGCAGGAAAGTGGCTGGCATGCTCGACCACCAGAAGTAGGGCTGACTAGAGCCATACATATGTACATATTCACTGTGTGTATACATACGGTCTTTAGCAGCAGGGAGACTGCCACAGACAACTAAATACGGTGTATCAAATATGATGCTAGCCAACTCTAACCAGGAGTCATCTATCCTACAGATATCCAATGGGATGGCATGCGCACGCACGCTTTGCCTGAATTGCAATTATGAAAAGGTGCAGCAAACAAAGATATGAGCTTGAACAGTCGACTCGACACATGAAACAGGGCACTCACCAACCATGGTGTACGTCTTGCCCGATCCTGTGGCACCATACGCAAACACTGTGGTGTTGATCCCGTACAGCACGCCCGACACCAAGTCACGCAGTGTGTGGTCGTACACTTCCACATTAGTAGACTGCGTGCAAGTAACATTGACAGCATGTGACCTGGTGTGCCTTGAAGCTCAACAAAACCGGCACCTGTGTTTTTCCATTAACGTCAGGAACGGGCAGAGACAAGCAGCCTTCAGGCACTTGTAGATAGCTTTTTTGCTGCCTCGTTTGTGCAAACATACTTATTACACACCTGGAAGTCAAATGCTACATCAAAGGTGTAGCGCTTCTCCTTGGTGCGGTGCTGGACTTGGTCCAAGTAATCCTGCGTTGAAGGTAGCAGGGTGGCGATCTAAGTGGCGATCTAAGCAGTCCAAGGAGTGTTCAGACATCTGTGATGGGTTTAATTATAAGCACCGTAATGATGAATTAGGTGATGGGTTATTATTGAGATATAAGCACCGAATAAGCACCGTAATGATGAATTTGCAAGCAAAAAGGGGAAGACCGTAGGTGAGGACCGTTTACAAAAATCTCTGTTTGCTCACCAGTACATATCCAGAGCTATGGTGCAGAAGGAAAGGTGGCGGTTGCCTTTTTGAGTATTTTTGCTCACCAGTACATACCCAGAGCTATGGTGCAGAAGGAAAGGTGGCGGTTGCCTTTTAGAGTATTTTTGCTCACCAGTACATATCCAGAGCTATGGTGCAGAAGGAAAGGTGGTTGTTGCCTTTTAGAGTATTTGGCAAATCATTTGGCAGATCAAGCAGCGAGTGGCGGTGGGGTGTGATTAACGGGAACCGTTTTGACAAAGGGAGAAGAGCGCTGCCGAGGCATAATAATAAGATATTAACTGTTGCGTCTTGGAGGGGATGAGCAAAACGACACGGCCTCTGGTTACTGAGAACGCGGTAAACGGTATAAGAGTAGGGCAGGGACTCAAGAAGAATGACAGCATTTGGGCAGGAGGAGTATGGAATAGTTAACTAGGGAAACAAGATGCCTGGCAGATGAGGATGCAAAGGTGATTTAGCGGAACGTACACTGTGTGCCTTGCTTGATGGGTAGACATAAAGAAAGATAGTTTTAAGTTGTGTGTTAGCTTGTCTTGCAATTAAGGTAGAAGACACAGCATGCAGAGGAGATAGCCAAGAAGCAGCGGCTGCAACGTGTTTCAGGACGCTATTCTTGTGGCTACCGTTTTGAGGGGGGGTAGGGGGGAGGGAAAGGTTTTTTTAGTACACAGCCCTCAGCGCTTGGCAGGATTGATGCCACGTCTTATGTTACAATTTGAGGGACAACCACAGCTCCACGTGTTATGTGCCAACCCTTTACCTTTGACTCGTCAGGGTCCAAGACAACCACGATTTTGCCATCAATCACTCGGATGATGTCCTTGCGGTTGGATTTGGTTTGCTCAGTCTTTAACAGTGGACGCACTCGCACACCCACAATCAAGCTGGTGTTGGTGGTGGAGGGGATGTACTGCAGAAAGGGGGAAGTATGGATGAAAACACGTGCCACAAAGAGCAGCCAAAGCGGTGCTGTAAGGTGGCATGCTGGTGGTGTTCCTGCCTTATAATGCACACAAGACAGGGACGACTAGGCAAATCACATCTGACTCTGCAAAGGCAACCTGCTACAAGTAATAGCAAGCACGAGTAGGGGGAAGAAAGAGGGGGACATTTGACACTGTAAGTCTTAGGTCAAGGAAAACAGGTGAGTGTGTATATATATTTGTGTGTATGTGTGTATGTGTATGTGTGTGTGCGTGCGTGCGTGTGTGTTTATGATGTGTGTGTGAGTATGTGTGTGTGTGTGTGTGTGTGTGTGTGTGTGTGTGTGT
>Ga0307945_1002142_pt1 | contig 15897 bp, 14 predicted proteins | sample OrgLakmetagen228_FD_201818 | JGI IMG/M metagenome (GOLD analysis project Ga0307945, IMG submission 201818) | Saline water microbial communities from Organic Lake, Antarctica - #228 | ecosystem: Environmental > Aquatic > Non-marine Saline and Alkaline > Saline | place: Antarctica: Organic Lake...
GTGTGTGTGTGTGTGTGTGTGTGTGTGGGTGTGTGTGTGTGTGTGCGTGTGTGTGTGTGTGTGTGTGTGTATGTGTGTGTGTATGTGTGCGTGTGTGTATGTGTGTGTATGTATGTATGTGTGTGTGAGTGTGTGTGTTAGTGTGCGCGTGTACATGTATCGTGTGCGTCTATGTGTATGTATGTGTGTGTGTGTGTGTGTGTGTGTGTGTGTGTGTGTGCGTGCGCGCGCGCATTCTGCTCGTGCATTTAAGGTTCAAAGTGCACCATTTTTTGGTGCCACTTAGGCATGCAAGTTAGGAATACGTTTATTAGAGATAAACCAGACGTGCACGCATCCCTCTGCGCAACACACATGCTCACGTGCGTAAACACTTGGACGTTTAATAGACACACACGCACACACACACACACACATACGTGTAGGCACGTGTAGAAGTGTGAGTGCAGCCAGACACACAAACAATCACAGCACTTTGTGGTGGCTTTTATCAGGGTGTGTCTCATTGTGCAGTGCACTCACTTTGCCCAAGAATTCGCCCGAGCGGGTGCGGACTTCCATGCCCGTCAGAGTGTAGTAGCCAAATCTACCATCCATGGGTGGCTCGTACAGAGCGGTATCGTCCGTGACCAGCACCACGTCCCCAATCTGCGTGAGGCGCGAGAGCGGGACGTTGGCCAAGCCCACACGCGAGCCCACCGTCTTTTTGTCGTCGATGTCCAGTGACACCACCTCGTAGCGCTGCGGATCCACCCAGGCTGAGCTCACGGTGCCCAGGTTCCTGCCTTGCGTGCGGGTGATGACCTGCTTGCCACTGACCAGCGAGAAATCTAGGTACACTTCTGATGGCTGTAGCACCTGGGGCTGCTGAGGCACAGGGACCAGGGCAGCAGCATTGGTGCTGGGCCTGGGGACCTGCTGAGGGGAGGCAGTCTCCTGGCCGTACGGGGGCTGCTGATAGCCGTACGGTTGCCTGTACGGTTGCGGCTGCTGCGGCTGCTGTGCCTGCTGTGGGTACTGCTGTGGGTATCCTAGCTGCTGCTGCGGCTGCTGCTGAGGGCCACCTCTGGGACCCACGCGAACCTTGGTCAACTGGCGAGTCCTGGGCCCACTTATGCCTGGCGTCCTGCTGGTGTTACTAGCTCCTGTTGCCGCGCCATTGAGGGCAGGAGAATGCATGTTATCAATTAGTTTGTGGTAGAATCCAAAGCGCTAAAATTATCAAATCACTCCCATACTTTTAAATAAAGCGCATATCAAAATGCACAGCTGCAAACCGCCACTCCTAGCCCACTCTCCACTATATGCATCAGTACCAGCATATTGCAGTGCTAGTAAGGCTGTGCGCACCAGGCGGAGGGCAACGGCAGCAGGCAAAGCGGGGCAGCAGACACGTGCTCAGCCAGAACAATCCGAGCTCCAAGCCGCACAAAAAGAGTTACAAGGCCTGCAGCTACCAAAACACTTGGCTGTTATAATGTGCGTGAGGAACTGTTCTTTTCCCCAAGTGAGCGTGCTCACACGCATACACGCGCGCTCACACACACACACACACACACACACACACACACACACACACACACACACACACACACACACACACACACACACACACACACACACGCACACACACATCAACAAAACACACACATAGACATACACACACACCCCTACACACACGCACACACACCTACACACACGCACACACACACACACACACACACACCTACACACACACACACACACACGAACAAACACACGTATACACAATACACGCACGCACACACGCACGCACACATGCACACATATACACACATACACACACAGGGATGGAAATGCGAGATGGGCCCAAGCACGAGGGCTGCCAGTGACTTTTGGCCACCAGAATGGGGCTGAGAGGTTCAAGGAGCTCGTGTATTCGTGTAGAGCCTTGAACCTACAAGCCTTAACAGTGAGCATTTGCGTACTTTCTTTCAACTATTGTAGATTGTAGAGCCTAACAACACCAGTTGTAGAGCCTACCAACTAATGTAGAGCCTGACAACAACCATTGTAGAGCCTCATTTCTGCAGGCACGTCATTCATGCTTAGTGCACCTGTCAAGTTTGTGGTAAATGAATTTTTACCCTGCCATGCTTGTACTATGGTGACTCATATGTAGGGTTGGCCAGAACCATATATATACAGTGTATATACGGTGTTTTTGGCAGGGAAATCACCAAATATACGGTGTATATATACGGTTCTGGCCAACCCTACTCATATGACTCACACACCTCGTACCTGTCAGCATTTAGTACGCAACTGCTTGCTGTACTAGGTGACTTATATGACTCCGCACCTCGTACCTGTCAGCATCTATTACGCAACTGCTTGCGTTTCCATTTGTGCATCAATGCAAATACGGCTTAGTGCCATGCGTGTGATCACGCTGGCAACTTCACTGCGTGTTTGTTCAAACACGGTACTCAAAACAGATATGTGTGTGTGTGCGTGCGTGTGTGTGTGTGTGTGTGTTTGTGTGCGCGTGTGTGTTTGTGTATGTGGCGATGTATTACCCTTTTGTTGGAGTTTTCCTCGTGTGCCCTAGCTGTGCGTGCTTATTTCGACCACCGGCGGGAATGTTCAAAAGCGCTAAACGTATGTATGTGGTGGTGTGATCTGTGCCCTAGCTGTGCGTGATTCCTTTGACCACCAGCGTGCTCGTGCTTTGTGAACCACACAATGCAACTGACGTGTAGCTATGGCTCTCTTCTGCGTGCTCAAAGCTTGGCCTCTGCCAGCACCTGCGTGCTCATGCTCTTTTAAGTGCAGAATGCAATCAGGGTATGGTTATGTATGACCCCCTCGTGTGCATGTATATGTACGTGTGTTTTTTTGTGTGTGTTTTGTGTGTATATGTGTTTTGTGTGTGTGTGTTAGCGTGCATGTGCTCAAGCATGATCTCTCACACCACCTTCATGCGTGTGCCACATGCAAAATACAAAAGAAAATTACGCAGGCAGTGAAAAACCACGCCCCACATTATCTAATGAATAGGAACCACTTAGGTACCGGGTACCGTAAAAAATCCACCAAAGGAAAAATAAATTGATCAATGGGGTCAGGAGGGTTGCAGGCTTGACCTGAAACCTTCTCTTGAAGAGAGTTGATAAAGTACATAATGTTTGTCAATGTATGGTTATGACTCTGCCGTGCATGAATAAAGCATGGCTTCTTTCTCCTGCGTGCCATGAACAGCGCATTGCAATTAATGTATGAGTCAATGTTTTAATTCATATGACCCTCGTGTGTGTGTATGTGTGTGTGTGTGTGTGCTCTCAGGTGTATGCCTTCAGCCAGGAGAACTGGAAGAGATCTGAGCAGGAGGTGGACTTCATCCTGCGCACCATCGGGGACTTACTAGATGCTGAGATGGACGCTTTGAATGAGAAGGTGCGCACCGCAGGGGACTTACAAGATGCGGACATGAACGATCAAAGCAAAAATCCACTTCCTGTGCACCAAGGGTGCCTGCTAGATGCTGGAATGGAGGCTTTTAACAAGAAAGTCTGCACTGAGGGTGCCTGCTAGATACTGAGATGGACGCTCTAAACAAAAAGGCTGAGAGATGAGCATTGTGGAGGACAAAAAGGTATACCTTGGTGTGAGACGTACTAGCTGCAGAAGTAAACGCTCTGAGAAGGTGCGCGCACCATCAGGGTATACGAGGTGCAGGGATAGACGCTTTGGACGACAAGGTGCGTCATCGTGGGATGTACTAGCTGCAGAAGTAAACGCTCTGAGAAGGTGCGCGCACCATCAGGGTATACGAGATGCAGGGATAGACGTTATGGACGACAAGGTGTGCCATTGTGGGGAATTAATATTAATCTAGATGGACGACCGCTGTTACGGGTCTGTCCTTGAACTTAACCCATCGATTAGGTAATCCATATATAAAAGGGGTGGACAATACTTGTTCTCAGAAGGAACCCGACTGACTCGCTCATGCTTTTGTTAGGGGCCAGAAACTTGTTCTCAGAAGGAACCCGACTGATTCGCTCATGCTTTTGTTAGGGGCCAGAGTGTCATCAAGAGAATGTGGAGTTGACATCACTCCCGCTAGCTGCTACGTTAACTCAGCTGTGTATCTTGTTTGTATGGAGAGAGAGAGCCGTCTGCTAGCATGCCAGCATTTTTGTCCTTTCATCACGCCCACGCCAGTCAGGCGCACGAAGCGGCTGTGTGACACGTGTTCATTTGACGAGAATCGGCTGCCAGTACGCAGATTTCTTGACTTATGATAACGCCCACGCCAGTCAGGCGCACGGAGAGGCTGTGTGACACGTGTGAATTTGACGAGAATCGGCTGCCAGCACGCAGAGTGCTAGACTTTTGATCACGCCCATGCCCGTCAGGCAACAAGAACAGCTGCCAGAACGCAGCGTTTCAGCTGCATGTGTGCTTGGTCTGATTACTTTTTATTTTCTGGCTGTCTGTTCATTGCATGTGGAATTTGTTGTGGAGCGCAGCCGTCTTGCCAGCAATTTATGCACGGCCTACATAGCAAAATTGTTGTTTGCCTGCCTATTATTGTTGCAGGGGGTGCGTGTGGACTTTGTCAGGGAGTCCAGCCGTCTTTCCGTCTTGGTTTCCAATTTATGCACAGCCTACATAGCTCAGCAAAATTATTATTTGCCTGTCTATTATTGTTGCAGGGGGAGCGTGTGGACTTTGTTAGGGAGTACAGCCGTCTTTCCGTCTTGGTTTCCAATTTATGCACAGCCTACATAGCTCAGCAAATGTATTATTTGCCTGTCTATTATTGTTGCAGGGGGTGCGTGTGGACTTTGTTGGGGAGCACAGCCGCCTACCAGCCTCACTGCAAAGACAGGTCTCAAGGTGCGTGATTGTAAAGTGATGTTTGCAAAGACAGGTCTGAAAGTGCAAGGTTTTTTTATTGCATGCAAGGGCTGGTCTCCTAGCGTCTCCTAACCACAACTGTGGTGCAAGAGCTGTGAAACACGTGTGCAAGATCAGGTCTCAAAGTGCGTTTACATAAAGTGATGTTTGCAAAAAAAGGCCTCAACGTGCGAGGATTTTGAAATGTGTTATGCAAGGACTTGTCTTGCGGTACGAGGTTATTGCGGTGCGAGGTTATAGAACATGTGTGCAAAGACAGGCCTCAAGGTGCGTTAACATAAGGTGATGTTTGCAAAGAAAGGCCTCAAAGTGCGAGGATTTTGAAATGTGTGCAAAGACTTGTCTTACGGTACGAGGTTATTGCGGTGCGAGGTTCTAAAACACGTGTGCAAAGACAGGACAGGCCTCAAGGTGCGTTAACATAAGGTAATGTTTGCAATGAAAGGCCTCAAAGTGCGAGGATTTTGAAATGTGTGCAAGGACTTGTCTTACGGTATGAGGTTATTGCGGTGCGAGGTTATAAAACACGTGTGCAAAGACAGGCCTGAAGGTGCGTTAACATAAGGTGATGTTTGCAAAGAAAGGCCTCAAAGTGCGAGGATTTTGAAATGTGTTATGCAAGGACTTGTCTTGCGGTGCGAGGTTATTAAAACATGTGTGCAAAGACAGGAAAGAAGGTGCGTGATGAAGAGGTTGTATAAGAGGGTATGCGAAAAAAAGGTCCCCAGATGTGCAAGCTCATATGTTTGCAAACAGCTGCTGATTGAACAAGCTCGGTCAAATTAATATTAAGGTCTGCCAGAAACATATCTGGTCGTCCCCATGCTTACCTTCCCCCTCCCAGGGCAAGTAGGGCCAATACCCCTAAACTGTGCATATATATAGTGTTTATACGTTATTTTGGGCAGGGGAATCACCAAACATACGGTCATGAATGGTGTACATATATATACGGTTCTGGCCAACTCTACAGATGAGTGATCCTAGCCATTGTACAGGTGTATGCGAAGATTTTATTATGCAACGATACACTTTCTGTGCAGTGTACACGACTCTTAAGGTTGCTTAGGGAGTAACAACATTGAGCAAGCAGCCTACCACAGACGAGTGATCTTAGTAAACTGAGCTGCTGTATGGAAAGGTATCCCACCTGTTCGTGGACAAATGGTATGCACACTGTATATGTATGGTTCTGGCCAACCTTAATGATATGCAAGGACACTGTTGCGCTGAGTCATGCAAAACACTCATAGCCATGCAAAACACTCATAGGGAGTAACACCGGCACATTATTGGGCAAGCAGCCTACCAGAGATGGCACATTATTGAGCAAGCAGCCTATTAGAGATGGCACATTATTGAGCAAGCAGCCTACCAGAGATGGGTGATCCCTAGCCATTATACTGAGCTGCTGTATGCAAAGATTTACGATATGCACAGATGTATTTTGTGCAAAGACATACCACACATGTTTGGTGTACAGTGTACTCAACTGTTGAGGTCATACCACACCTGTTTGGTGTACAGGGTACTCAACTGTTGAGGTCGCTCACGTGTTTGGTGTACAGTGTACTCAACTGTTGAGGTCGCTCACGTGTTTTGTGTACAGTGTACTCGACTGTTGAGGTCGCTCACGTGTTGCTAAATCCTAAAAAAAGGGGTGACCGCTTTACATCAATGTGTGCAGGACTAAACGAGCTACCTGCAAAAATTCGAGCATGGTGTTGACCATTGCCCTGAGCTACTCTAGTCAACAAGATTTAGCAGCAGCTGCAAAACGGATCGCCAGCCTGGCAGCCGCGGGCTTAATAGACCCTGAAAAGGTATGCTTTGACCGAAAACGCTGTCTTGTCTTCCTCTGACAACGTACCTTTTGCCAGCCTATCAGCTGCAGGTGTAATAGAAACTGACAAAGGAATAAAAACGAATGAAAAGTCTACTGAAAAACAGACATCACTGTCAGGCAGCAATGTACTCACGCTACCAGGCAGATAAATATAGACCTGCGAATGATGAAGACCTGCGAATTAACTAGACCTGCGACTCTAGCCTGAAAGCCGAATAGTCCAAAATTCAGACTCTTCAGAGTCGCAGCTTCAGATCCGTAATTTGCTGTGTCCAGCAGTAATGACTTTACTCCTTTGATCAGCTACCGAGCAAGCTCTGGAATGGAAGCAACCAGATTGACCAAACTGGTCGGGTGGGGGGGGGCTGTGTTTTGTGTGTGTGTGTGTGTGTGTTTGTGTGTGTGTGTGCGCAGCTATCCAGCAAGCTCTCTCTGGCTTGGAAACAACCTGCAAGTAACCAAATGGACCAGACTGGTCTGTGTGTGCGTGTGTGTATGTGTGTGTGTGTGTGCGTTTGTGTGCGTGTGTGTTTGTGTGTGCGTGTCTGTGCTGTTTCTCGTTTTTAGCTATCTTCGTATCTCTGTGATTCAAATGCAGGCCCTTGTTGAAACGGGCTTGAAATGAAAGGTTTTTTGTTTTGCCTTTTTACATCTGAATAGGAAATGCTCCATAGCTACTAGTTTTTTGCAGATAGTCAACTGCAACACACCACAGTGATTGCATGCACGGGGGATGGTATTTTGGCGGTGGAGGAGTGTGTGTGTGTGTGTGTGTGTGTGTGTGTGTGTGTGTGTGTGTGTGTGTGTGTGTGTGTGTGTGTGTGTGTGTGTGTGTGTGTGTGTGTGTGGAGGAGTGAGACAGTGCCCGGTACCAAAAGTAGCTCTTTCTGCTTGATTGACGTAGGAGTGGTTTTTTCATGCCTGCGTCAGTCTGCCTGCTTGGTTTGTTTCTAGGATTGGCCAGAATCGTATATCTGCACCGTAAATTGCCGTAGGTATGGTGATTTCCCTGCTAAAAATACCGTATGTATACCGTATATACCTATAAATGTATGGTTCTGGCCAACCCTATGAATTTCTTCTGTGGATCTTTCAGAATACCCAGAACAATGTTGGGTGCCAGGCCCCCTCCTCACTGTTAGCTTTCGCGTTTTTCCTGATTAAACCTACTGCTGGTTTGCAATCCGTCTAGTGTGTGCAGATGAAAATAAACATGCTCTGAGGCCACCTCACAATTATAGCTCACACAGCGCATGCAAAGATTTACAAAGGGGGTAACCGGCAGCCACTTATGTTGGGCTTTTATGCATTTCTGGATGAGCCAGCATAAAGTAAACAGAAGGTTGATAAATACAAATTTGAAGCTGAGTTGTGCACCAGCATGCACGTTCTAAGGAAAGCACGTAAAAGTTTTGGAAGCATAAGTTGTTCATCCAGCGCATGCAAGGTTTTGCATTGGTCCCCCCCCACTTATCTGGGATCTGTGTGTTATCTGGGATCTGTGTGTTGTCTGGGATCTGTGTGTTGTCTGCATGCGCATGTTTTGTTTGCATGCTGTTAACTGGAAGCGTGCTACACAGCCCCTCCCGCCCTGGATACAAATGCAAATACGCATAAGTGAGCCCCTCTCTTCCCTAAACCTGCTTACAGAGGTTACACAGGTTACAGGTAACTAAGCAGATAACTAAGCAGATGTTACAGAGGTTACATATAAAGCCATCAGTCAAAAAGTGCGACTGCTAGAGCAGATAAAACAGATACCTAAGCATATATTTAAGCGGATAACTAAACAGAGGTTACAGATAAATAAGCAGATGACTACGCAGATAAACTTGCTTAAGCACGTGAATCTGAGCATCTGCGATGTCGTCTCTCAGTATTTTCATTTTCATATTAAGTGTGCCCTATTTCTTTTTTTCATTATGTATAAGTGCAAATTACCCCCCCCACCGTGCTTACTGCTGCAAGTGCATGTGAGCATGCTGCACGGCCACCGCACACAATATTCCCATTAATTATAATTATAAGGGTATATGGTATACGTTCAAAATTTCTCCCCCATTCTGCTCACTGCATGCAGGTGCATGTGAGCGTGCTGCACGGCCACCTCACACAGTATTCCCATTGAATATAAGAGTATAAGGGTATGAGTGCAGGATTTATCCCCCACCCTGCTTACTGCAATGCAGGTGGATGTGAGCGTGCTCCGTGATCACCTTGCAACCTCCCCCGTGTTAAAAGAAGTGGGCCCACCTGACTTGTTAGTGCGCACGAGCGGGGAAAAACGGCTGAGCAACTTCCTTCTGTTTGAGCTGGCGTACTGCGAACTCTACTTCAGCAGTACTCACTGGTGCGTTGTGTATAGTTAGTCAACATCTTTCTATCAAGGCTAGCCCACTGCATTAATTACTCCCCAATCCTGGCAACAATGGTGTTCAAATTGTCGAGTGTGTGAGTGTGCGTGTGTGTGTGTGCGTGTGTGTATGTGCGTGTGTGTGTGTGTGTGTGTGCGCGCGTGTATCTGTATGTGTGTGTAGCGTATCAGATTAAAAAAAACACAACTCAGTGCATCAAATGTTATGCTGCTCAACTACTTGACCTAAATGCCACACATGCATGTGACAAGTATGCAAGCCTTGCATGTGGCAGGTATGCAAGCCTTGCATGTGACAGGTATTCAAGCCTTGCATGTGACAGGTATGCAAGCCTTGCATGTGGCAGGTATGCAAGCCATGCAAGTACATATACACAGATATGTTCTTCACCCTTTTGTAGGGTTCAAGAAATATCGATTGCACCATTTGGTATGCACCGAATCGTGACCTACGCATAGGGTTGGCCAGAACTGTATATATATATATATATGTATGCACCGTACATGACGGTACGCTTGTGATTTCCCTGTCGGAAATACCGTGGATACACTGTATATATATGGTTCTGGCCAACCCTACCTATTAAAATAAGTATGCGCAAGGAGGGTTGATAACAACACCACAAGCATGGATTAAGGAAACGGAAACAGAGCTTCCGGACCGCGAAGTACTCACCCTACAACAGGCGGATTCGTACCCGCGACCCTGAAGCGACTGCCCTGACCACAGACCACTAGGCTTTTAGGGCAGCTTATACATCAAAGTTTTCTAGAGGGTTACCTGAGGCCCAAAATGGGCAGACACTTCATGTTTCATATGTTATTTGGGTATGTGTGCCGGAAATGGCACTTGTCAAGCTCAGCACTGTTGTATAGCCCTCCAAGGATTCCAAAGAAGCTAAGCATGAACATAATACCAATCTGTTTTACTGTAAGGACTCATCTAGTCTAAGGGCTGGGTTTGTGTCATTCCTTTATGCACGCCAATTCTGTCCGAGCGTAGGCTTTTACCTTTTTTATACCAGTCACGTCGTGTGTTTCTAGGGTTGGCCAGAACCGTATACATACACCGTATATATGGTGATTTCTCTGCCAAAAATACCGTATATACACCGTGTATTTATGGTTCTGGCCAACCCTATGTGTTTCTAATTGGCCGCGGCGTCAACCTTCGATTTGCTGCCAAGCCTTAACTACCGATAATCCAACGCACATAATGATGATTGATGTTTGATGTCTCGTAAATGTCTCGTAAATTCTATAACACAGATGAAGACCGTTGCAAAAGAAATGGGTAAATAGACTGAGTAGTTGGTGAGATCTCAAACTTCAACCGTTTCCCATCAAACTCCCCTTAGATAACAGGAAACGGGGTGCCAAATGGGTCAAAAGGTGACTCCAATCCTAGTTTTCAGCATGTACTGTTTATGACATAAATAGACTGACGTAAATAAGGTCATATAATGGTGGCGCTTTGTAACCCTCTGGTTGGGGCTTTTTGGCTCAATACAAATGCATTTTGGCCAAAAGTCGAGGCTACACACTCCTCCAGGCCAAAGAGGATCGTCCATTGCAGTCAAGCCCTAAAAATAGCCTAGTTACTAACTACTGCAAAGCATAGTAAATCACTGTTATAAAGCATATGATAATATGCGCATACAGGAACGCACATACACGCATTCATGGACACAAAAGAACATAAACACACTAGTAGCACATACATCACCTGCTTTCTTTTTCTTTAACATGCGCGCACACACACACACACACACACGCACACACACATGCACACACACAGGCCTGATTTCTCAACAAGTGATTTATGTGAAGCCATAAAAGATTACAGCAAGAGAAGACGGCGGTATGGGGGGAGGAGGTACACATGCGGCTTTAGCTAGTGGACAGAAAGAAGAGACTACGCTAGTAATGCTGACACCTCACTGCCCAACATGATTAAGGGATAGTTAATTTAATTTGGATTACAAAAGCATTCAGTCTGGGATGGCTGCTCAACCTAAGTTAATGGACAGAGCAGTCAGGCGCTAGCACTGAAGGATAAAGGTAAGGTAAGTTTACATCGAAAGAAAAGAAAAGAAAAAATACGCAGGGGCGATAACACCTCAAGCATAGGGTAAGGGTAAGGGTTACACAGCTATATACGCCTCGAGCATAGTTTTTCGGTGCTTTTGGACAACAAAGTACTCACGCTATTAGGCGGATTCGAACCCGCGACCCCAAAGAGTCTGGGGGGCACCATCTGAGCGGAAGCTTGGAAAAGGCCTTCGCACACACCTAGCTAATCAAAAGGGGAAGCGTCTATGACTAGCAAGGAAAAGAGACTTAAACAAAAGATCTAGTTTGGAGAACAAATAAGAGGAGAGTCAAGTATGGCTTAAGGTAAGGTTACATCGCTATATATGCCTCAGGGGGACATCTGAGCGGAAGCTTAGAAAAGGCCTGAAACCAAACCAATATTGACCAATATAAGGCACTGGAAAAAATCAAGGGAAAAGGGCTGGGCACTCAGCTACAAAAGAGGCCACATCATAAATACCTGGTTGGTTCAAAAGAGTCCTCAAACGGGCTATCTTCATTTTGAGGTGGGAAGACCAGCTGGCGGTGCTGTGTGCGAAGGCTAACAAGACGTTCATGCAGACAGTCCAGCAAAAATGTCAGAGGGGGATAACGGAGGAAATGCCTGAAAATGCACATGTTTGCATTCAGAAGGCAGCCACTCACAGCCACTTCGTCCAATCGACACCATTTTAGTACCAAAGTGTAGCTGGCATTGAGAGCTACCCGAGCGTGTGCCCAGTTATATGCGGGTCGCTTTGCATGCTGAAATAGACTGGATTAAGCACATATGGTGCATGTAAACCCTATTGTGGTAATTCCCATGGATGAATGACTCAAATCCTCATAAAACACCAACCACTCAGCCGTTCTATTTCGCTTGCATCGTGAGATGCATAGGGCTCTGTCATTATTACCAAAGGGGACACAACAGCTCGGAGAAACTGGAGAAACGGGAAAAAACTAAGGACTAAAATATAGAAAAGAGGTGAGGGGGTGAAGTATGCTAAAGAGAGAGTTGTGTTCTCCAAGGGATAATTAGTATGGAGAAAGGAAGCAGAAACCGGAGAAAACCAGAAAGTGAGGACATCTTACTTTATGCTACACTACAAGAACCTGAGTTCAGGTGTTTCACACTGAACTAATAAGTTTTCTTGCATTTTCAGTGCAATGATGTTCTTTTCCAACAAGAACTATACACCATTAAAAATATCCCATATTGGTGCAGTGGGTGAGTTGGTATGAACAATTAGTGGCAAAATGTGTTCCTCATCCTGAACAGAGTGCCAGTCACATGTGTCACAGATCCTGAGCTCATAAGGCCTTCTATTTCTGTGTAGGCTTTGGTACCTACCAAACCACCGTGACGTCCTTCAAGCCCACATGCATCTTCTCCATAAACTGGGAGATGCCAAAACTGAAGCGAACTACCATGCGTACTACCAGACCCTCATAAAGAACGGTGCTGCCAATGGAGCCAGCTAGCAATGCTTACCTAACATCATCCTATGTCCCCTATAAGACCAAATGCATCATTATGAAATACAGAATAGGCACCCTTTATAATCAAAATATTTTGCGGCATTGTTCAAACTCTCAACAAGTCAAACCTGCCCCTCTGCCCTCAACTAGACAGTGCTCTGCACATCCTTTCTGGGTGTCAACGCACGCAAATAATGAACATGATCACCGAAAGGCATAATTTAGCATGCCGCATGATCTTTGTGAAGACACCGAACCTCAGAACCAGCTGAATGCCGCAAAAGAACAGCACAAAGATCTCTGCAACATTCTCCAAGGAGCTTCCGTTACTCTCCACATCACCCTTTTGGTTGTGGGTGGCACCATCTACAACACTCACACTCTGAAGCCTTTCAAGAAACTGGGTCTTGACTCTCAAAAAGTTAAGAAGCTTGCCTCTAAGCTCCATGTGCACTCTGTGAACTTTGCTGCTTAATTTGTCCATGCCAGGCGTGCCCTTTCCAGTACTGTTATCAACTTTCATCAGGAGCCGGTATCAGGCCAAGCCTGCAACCCTCCTGATCCCCATTGATTTTTCCTTTCCGTTTTGCGGTGGAGGAGCTTTACGGTAATCGGTACCAAAGTGGCTCCTTTTCCCTAAATTAATGTTGGGAGTGGCTTTCACTGCCTGCGTAGCTTTTTCTTTTTCTCTTCTTTTTCTTTTTCATTTAATCCCATGGTTGTGTTTAAAATACTGCTCAGTCAGTGGGAATCACTCCCCATCATCCTCCAGCAAAAGAAAAAACAAAAAGCTCAATCAGGATCAGGAGGGTTGCAGGCTTGACCTGAAGCCGGATCCTGATGACAGTCGATGATACGGTTTAGTACTGGAATGTCGATGATACGGTGTAGTACTGGAAAGTACGCATCTGGTATGGAAAGTTTGGCAGCGTAATTGGCAGAATGTACATGAAGTTTCATATTCCTTTAGAACGGTGGCCGTCAGGGTCCAGCTCCTGTATAGGATCCAGTGTGTGTGGGCAAAATATACAGAGTTTACAGAGTAAGCCATCAGTCAAAACGTGTGACTGCTAGGCTGCTATGTGAAACATGTAAAAATTGTTAAAATTGTTGTTGTAGCACCAGACTTGTAACACCTACAAAATAAATCTTGGCAAGGGAAAAAAGGCACAACGCTGTTTGTGACATTGCAGCACTGAATAAGATCAGTAAACAATCAAGCGTCTGCCAGGACCAACCCACCGCAATAAATTAAAGAGGGGGAATCATATGTAAGAATGGGAATCAGATGGATGGTTCCACCCACTCCCAAAAAGAGGTGTGGAGGGTAACAGAGGCTCCTTGAAGGGTGGAGCAGAAGCCTTTGTGCTGTTCCTGTGCTGCGCTTAGCTGGTTTAGGCGGTACTTGATCTCGATGAGGTGAACATCGCGTTGAAGATTGCTAAGACCTTTGGGTTGGTGCTATCTGAAGAAGGTGGATATGCTAGTGGCTGGTGGTGCTGCTGAGGTGATGCTCCCAGTCCTTCTCATTTGCCCCCTGCCACTCCTAAGAACCCACCCCCCTTTCTTTGCTAGTCTGTTGCTTTACGGAGATGGGAGCAACCAGTACAGCATCTGGACGGTTGGAGGTAAACCTATTTTGTCTGAGAAGCGGGGTGGAAAGAGCCACTTTGGTATTATCATAGTTTCAGCTGTATCGGGAATTTGAAGACTTTGCATAGCCAGACGTTCGCTGCTACCTACATCCATGCAAACTTGTAAACTTGTCCATACCAGACGTGCCCTTTCCAGTACTGCCATCGACTCTCATCAGGAGCTGGTTTCAGGCCAAGCCTGCAACCCTCTTGATCCCCATTGAGTTTAGTTTGGATTACAAAGGCCTCCAGCCTGGCATGACTGCTCAACCTATAGGTCCCAACAAATAAATAAATCAAAAGGATCGACAGCTGCACTTATAAATTTGTAAGTTTCTGAGTATGTTGAAAAACAAAACCTTTGATAACACCTTCAGATATGATCAAATAAATGGATAAACTGGTGCACATGAAAAAATAACGATCCCCATTGATATTTCTTTTCCTTTTTGCGGTGGAGGAGCTTTACGGTACTTGGTACCAAGTTGGCTCCTTTTCCTTCATTCATGTGGGGAGTGGCGTTAACTTACCAATAAGTATACCCAGATTGCATCGGACAGTGCATGCTCTCTAAGCCAAATTTTGGAAACAGCTACTCTTCCCTGAAAATGCAACGAGACCATATACACAAATCTGCTAGAACAAATTATATCTATAATTTCTGCTTCACCAAAATCTATATGCTTCTATAAAGTGAAAGCCCATAGTGGCATCGCTGGAAATGAATGTGCAGATGCAATTGCCAAACACTCTGCTTTACATGACGATGGTCATGACATGCACTTTCAGCCTCCAGCTCCAGACGTCAATGCATACACACACCTTTTCTGGCTTGCGGCTAAAGACACCAATGAGAATCCCAGCAGAAGAGGGGCAATTACACCTAGGCTTCGTGCACTCTCTGATTAAAAGGCCAAGCTGAAAACAGAAATGTGCAAATCACACAGACCGGGGAGTGCCAAAACAGACACAGGGTATTACAACTTGACTTTTGGTCAATAAAAAAGCCACAAATGTGTCAGATCAAATTACGGTCACTGCAAAGTATAAGACTCAGCACATCTACTAATACCCCCCCTAATTGGTTGCGCCTTCGGACCAAGAAAGGCCTCCAAGGTGGAAAAACCATCCAGCAGAGGAGTGAGTTCTTTGCATCGCGTGGTCCCTAATGCTTCTACCAGTTCCATGGCTCATGCCCTTGCGCTCTCTACACACATGTATGTGTGTCTACTACTCTGAGTCTACTCAGCTTTGCGTGGCTGCCACACTGCTGGTCCTTCCCGGAACTGGGACCAATGAATCAGACAGACCTCTCGGCCTCATTGTTGGTTACACCTTGATAATATGACTGAACGAACAATAAGAATCGGAAACCTTACACGTCACAGGGTCTCTCGAGGATCCCCTCTAATGGTACCTCTTAGAGTTCACATGTTGTCAATTGATTACCAAAACTACCTCACAGCCACAGCCACAGCCAACCACAGCCACAGCCACAGCAACAGCCTGCCTCTGCTGCTGCTGCTGCTCGCCCAACCCCTCCTCCTCCCCCACCCCCCCAATCAGCTACAGCTGCTCCTGGT
>Ga0307945_1002144_pt1 | contig 15894 bp, 10 predicted proteins | sample OrgLakmetagen228_FD_201818 | JGI IMG/M metagenome (GOLD analysis project Ga0307945, IMG submission 201818) | Saline water microbial communities from Organic Lake, Antarctica - #228 | ecosystem: Environmental > Aquatic > Non-marine Saline and Alkaline > Saline | place: Antarctica: Organic Lake...
CTCATCAGCGTCGAACTCAGATTGTTCGCACGCAGAATAATAGTCAGGTGAACTTCAATGATCTTGAGGTTACTCAGTACCTGGGTGAAGTCTCTCGCGGCGAATCAACCGAAGATTCTACGGGTGCAGCCACATCAACGGGTACGACCTCACTGAGCCTGTCAGAGCTTGAAACTGGCTACAAACTTCGCGCAATCCCCCACATTACTGATGATAATTCAGCAGTCGTGCTAGATGTTTGGATGGAAGTGTCACAATTGCGGAGACTGCGAGATGAGACGAGTGGTGGTGAGCGTGTTCAGGCGCCCGAGTATGTGACTCGCACCTACGATGAGCGATTGGTAATACCCAACGGAGGTGTAGGTCTGGTGGCTGCCCAGGAGATCATGGATTCGAGCCGACAGGACCAGGGAATTCTTTCAGGTGCCCTTGCGTGGTTAGGTGGCTCTAAGGAGCGGCAAATGACACGTGAAATTACGTTGATTATGGTGACGCCGGTCATCACAAACTCAAATATCGTTGAGCAGGTTTTTTAATGAAGCATGTGACGATAGGTAAAAACCAGTTTGTCGCTGAGATTGAATGGCGCAGAGACAATACCGCTTTCTACAAAAGGAAGGCGGCTATTGCTAAGGAAGCAAAGCGGGATGGATTTACCTATGCGGTGCCCTGTGGGTTCAAATTCAAGTCGTATCAAATAAGTGGCTATGGCTTCATTCAAAACACAGACGAAAGCCGGAAATTCAATGGGAGTCCGGTTCTGGCGGCATTTATTGCTATGAAAGCGCCAAACTGTCTGTCCGTATTCCCTGTTGATCCACGCGGAGAAAACTTGGCCATCATGATTATTCACGGTGGTATACCGATTAAAGAAATGATTGTTCCAACGTCCAGTATCGATGATGTTTTTGATGAAATGTATCAGGAGTATTTCACAGAAGGCGACCTATTCGCTGATGTAGAGCGTCCTAGTTTGTTCCTTGATAGCAGTTTGCAAAGCCTGCGAAAAGATCATTTCCTATTTGAGTCAACCGAACGGATAAGAAAGAGGCTGGATAGCGTCGGTTTTGTATATCGAGTCGAGGACATTTTCGCTGACGTGCAAGATAAAGCGCCAAAAAGTGTGCGTCTACGTCAGTACAAAGGCGTCAATACTAAAACGGTGGTCTGGGTTTTTCTCACTGTGGCTACTGCAGCGGGGGGGTATTTTCTATATGCCTCACACCAGGCAGAGATCGAGGGACAGGCTCGACGTGCAGCGCAAGCCGCAATGGTCGCCCGACTTAGTGGAAACGAACTTCAGGTCAGTCAAACCGATATTGAACAGGCAATGGCTCGAATTGAAGGTCGGGTTCAGGATCAGGTGCTACAAGCATACATAGTGAACACTGGTAGTAATTATCCTAAAGATTGGCCCCTACGCATACTGAGTCTTGCAGATCAAATACCGGCTACCATCGGCGGCTTTCGGCTGCGGTCAATCACCTGTAGCACAATACGTACTCGCTGCGTCGTGATTTTCAACCGCGGTGATTTCGGTGTATCGGTTGCTGACTTTACAAAGAAAGTTGACGCGTCAGAGTATCTGACGGATTGGTCTGTTGATCCAAACAGATCCAGTGCCCGCGCCCACATCAGATTCAATGAAGGGCAGGCCTCTATTCGCTATCCAGAGTTCGAGTCCATGGATGCCTTTGTGCAGAGTGCGATACTGTTATCCGATGCGGCTGAGCGGGCTATAGAGTCATTCAAATTTAATACTACCACCTACACGATTTTGATGGAGCCGCCAGAAAGCGTCGAATTTAGAGGGCAGATTGGACAAGACACAGATCGGCGGTTAGTAGAAGAGCAAACTCTGCCTGCGCACTGGATCTCTATTCAAAGGGCCAACATTGCTGGGGGTGGTCAACCTGGCATAGTTCAGTCAATGAGTCTGTCTGATATCAAGGGGTTTGGTTTTACAGAGTTTGTAGTTGAGTTTGACGAACTTAAGATAGTCAACTCTTTTGAATTGTCAGGATCTTTGATTCGCCACGACAAGTCACAAAATAGCACCGGGAGAACAATGCAATGAGTTTTAGAAATGTAGCAATAATACTCGGCACTATTGGGCTAAGTGCACCTTTTGTCGTCGCGGAAGAAAGAGATTTGGCATCTGAATTAGTAAGTCGAAATGCTCCGCAGGCAATTCCAGAGGCACCACTAATCGAGCGAGTTGACCAGTATTCGTCAGTCATTCCGAGTGAGCTTGAGCGGGACACGGTTGCTGACTATATCAGCCGGCTGCAGATGGAAAAGCAATATATCGATGCTCTTCTGGAGCGCAATCAGTCCTTAGAAGATCTTAATAATATGCACCGAACGCCTATACAGTCGTCTGTCAGTGACGGATCGAACAATCAGCCAGAGGGTAACTTTAATAATCAGACGAGCTTCCGTGGTGGTGATGGGTTTCCGACAGGCGATATGACTACAAGCTCCTTTAGTCCGCCCCGATTGGGCAATCCAGGTCAGCCTGCGGAGCCTCGTTATGCCGCGCTGGATTACACATTTGCGTTGGGGGGTGAGCGCGTAGCCAGAGTCCAGTGGGGCGAGTCCTATCCCACTGTCAAGATGGGTGATGTTCTTCCGGGCGGGTTTAGAGTGAGCGAGATCACGCCAGACGAGATCATTATTGAAAAAGAAGGGGTTGTCGTGCGGATGAATCAGGATCGCGTCAGCATTGATGCTTTGATGCGGGCTATCTCAGAGCAACGAGCTCAGGCAGGTCAATAATTATGTTTGGCAAGGGTAAAAAGACAAGGGCTGATAGTTCAGCAAAGCCGGCTGAAACCCAAGCGGTCACCTTTGCTAAGCCGGCCAAGACGACCGGTGTTAAGTCTCGTGTGCAATCGAGAGTTGGGAGTAGGCCCCGAGTTTTCGGTTTAGATAAGTTTCTATCGGTGGCTCCCAATCGACTTGAATTAATTCGCAAGGTTATATCGACGAATAATGATCGTGCTGCATTCATGAAAGGCTCCACGGCGGGTTCTTGCTATCTAGTTATGGTAGAAGGGCTAGATCCTTCCTTGTCGATCAGTTGGACTGAAGCAGCTAAATCCAATGCCTATACCGATGTTACTAAGGTCATCCTTAGTCCTGAAGAGTATAGAGAGGTTTTAACTAAATCAGACCGTGATGCTGTAGAGACATCCGGTAATATTGAGACGCAGAACGAAGCTCTTCGTAATTGGAGTTCCATTATGGACGAGGCGATCTTGAGTGGGGCCTCTGACATCCATATTTTTGCTGACCCTGGTACTGATTGCGATATAGGGTTCCGAATTGATGGTCGCATTGTAACTCAGTCGAAATTCAATCGTTTGAGTTACCTTCAGATACGCGAGGCCGTGCTGTCTGCATGGAACCAGAATGATCGAAACCATCATACCGGTGATGAGAAAAACTGGTCGTCTACCAAAAAGGTAGACACGATGTTCAGTCACACAACACAGAGTGTTCAGTATGACCTGCGTTTTCAGCAGTCACCCCATGGCAAACAAAACTCTGCTCAAGGTGGCTTTTTTATTGTATTGAGGATAACCAGCAAGACTTCGGGTGATGATTTTATTTCACTCGACAGTGTTGGTTACTCATCATATACGATGTATTGGATTACCCGAGCGGTTAATCGTTCAGAGGGCCTTGTGCTGCTGGCGGGCACTACCGGTAGTGGTAAATCGACCAGTGCGTTAGGCATAGCTGTATATTACAAAGATGTTCATCCTGAGCTATCCATTCAAACGATCGAAGATCCAGTGGAAAGTGTGCTGGGTCGGCATATTCCTCAGATGAGCGTCCCTGCCGCAACTAACGACAACCCAACACCTCACCTGGATGCGGTGAAGGCAAAGCTACGGCAAGACCCAGATGCTATTTATGCGGGGGAGATGCAGGGTGCGGAGATGGCAAAGGTAACAACTAAAGCTGCCATTACTGGCCATTTGGTTATCTCTACAATTCACTCAAGTAACAGCATCTCTATAGTAGAGCGTGTTATAGGTGAGGGCGGAACGAAAGCCAGCCTACTTACACCAGGATGTTATGACGTTGGGATTACACAGAAGTTAGTTTCCAGGCCGTGTCCTGCTTGTTCCCGGCTTATCTCTCGAAGTGATGATGGGGGTGTCTATGATGAAATGGCCCATGTTTTAGGCAAACGTATTTCCGGCTTGCGGGTAGCTGTCGCTGAGATTGATTGTGATACATGCAAAGGCACTGGATTCAAAGGACGAGTTATCGCGGAAGAGGCTCTTCCTATTACAGAGGATATTCGCAATTGTTATCTCAGAAATGACATGGATAATTTGATGACGCGCTGGTACGAAACCACCATTGGCTTACCTGAAGATGGATACTATGGAAGAACGCTGAGTGATAGGGTTATATTTCTAGCAACCAAAGGCCTGGTTGACGCCTATATGTTGCACCTTTTCCTCGGGGGCGACTTATTTGCCCTTCGACCGACTCACCCGAGATTCAAAAACATGACTAAATCATCATTTAGTTATATTTTTGAAAATGATCAATCATTAGAAGGTTCGCCAGTTACGGGAATTGCTCATGCTTAATGGTCTGTTAGCTAGAATCAGCTTCAATGAAAAGCACCGAGAAATGCTCTATAAGACCATCTCTGATTATGTATCAAGTGGACTCAGCGTCAGTCAGTACATCTATAAATCTCGCAAACGCTATGAAAAAGATAAAGATGTTCTAGTCGTTGTGTATAACGACATTTACTCTCGCATGAGTTCTGGTTCCTCATTGAGCGAGGCTTTTAAGGGCTTTGTTCCCAGAGACGAACTGGCCATTATTACATCTGTAGACAAAGCGTCGGACAAGGCGGTCGCTTCGATTTTTGAAAACTTGTACCTACTCGTAGAGAAGAAGCGCAAAATATCTGGTTCAATTATGAACTTTGATCTGGGGCTAAGTGCTCTTTTGTTTGTCATAACTCCGTTAGTGCTATGGCAAATGGCGATGCTTGTTCAAAACCAAATTCAGCCAATAAGGAATATGCTGAGCTTGAATCGCTTACCTAGCGTTATGCAGTGGGTTTACAACGATTACATTCCCTTTGTTATTGATGGCTTCTATTTAATCTGGATTGTGATCGTGGCGATTTTGGTCGGTTTGTATTACGCGGTTCTCTATCTACCGAATAGCTCCTTTCGTAGAGGGCTCGATAAAAGCCCGATTTGTATTCCCTTTTATGTCTATGCGACCTTTAAAAGTTTTATATTTTTGGTAACTGCTGGCGTATATAACCGTAGTGGGTTTGATGTTTCTACTTATGTCAAGGACATGGCAAGAGATGCTGCGCCTTATGAAAAGAGCATTTATTCGAAAATTATTAAACGACTTGACTCGGGCTCCTATACAGCCGGTGAGGCATTATCAATAGGCTGGCTGCCAAAGGAGATCGAATATAGATTGGAAGATTATGCCATGAGCAACGAATTTGGGTTTGTGATCGCGAAAATCACTGACCAAATGATTGGATCAATCTGTGACCGGTTGGCCGCGATCATGAAAATTGTTAGGTGGGTTTCAGTAATGCTGTTTCTAGGTTCTTTTGGGCTAATTGTTGGCCTCCTCTACTCTCTCTCAAGCGCAATTGGATAGGTAAAAAAATGAAAAATGTAGTTTCTTTGAATACGCAAAAAGGTTTCACGGCGGGTGAATTGGTTATCACACTTCTGATTATTGGCATATTGTCGGCAGGTGTGTTTCTGGTGTCTCAAGGGCTCTTCGGTCAAGCGACATCAAAGGTCCAGGCAGACTTTGAGATTTCATGTGTCAACAACATGAAGCGCGTTTATGGTAATAACCCAAATTATACCGGACTATCCGAAACAGAGGTGGCACAGGGTAAGCTCTGCCCAGAAGCGATGGTCAATGCTGCCGGGGACGGGCTAGTCAATCAGTGGGGCGGTACAGTGACTGTTGCGCCGTTAGACGCGACTGCCAACGTAGACAAAGTTAGTTTTGAGACAAACGATGTTGATGGTGGTGCCTGTAGTAATTATGTTTCTGCCATTGCAATGATGGCTCGTGGTGTCGCTGTCGATGGAGGCAGTGGTTATACATGGGTAAAAGACTACGACGCTTTTGATGGCACTGTGATCAATGATTTACAAGAGGCATCAATGCTCGCTGCTTGCAGCTCTGGTTCAACGAACACAGTAAGCATCAAGACGTATTACCGCTAATCGTTAACCTAGCTAATTGAACCCAGGGGTTATGATGGAGAGGCAAAAAGGCTTCACAGTAATAGAGCTGACAATCACTCTGACGATTGCTGCTCTTCTGAGTATGCATTTCTATTCGCAGTATTTTAGAGATGTACTCCAGATTGATGCGGCCAGAGAAGCTGGCCATCATTGGCAGCAGTACCATTTTGCGGTCCAGCGGCGCCTGTCTCAAGAGGGCGTCGGGGTTCTCGGTGGTGCTGCTGGCCCTTTAGCCTTCAGTGGTGATGAATGGCTCAAGAATGGGTGCACTGCTGGGTATGGAACAGCGCCAGAGCCTTATATGGACTGCGCCTTTAATCCTGTTAACCCTTGGGGTGATACCTACGAGGTTACGGTCTTGGAGCCTGTTCCCGGGCGCGTAAGTGCCGAGATTCGCATTGAAGGGCCTAAGCCTGCTGCGAGCGGGCCTGTTGGTAGTGCTACTATTTCTGATGTTGAACCACGTCTGTTGGCTGTCATGCGCAACACGGCGGCGTCTATTAAGACTGGTTCTAGTCCGATCGCCTCAATGTTTACCAATTTCAGCACCGATGATACCGATGCCTCTGGGTGGGACGATACTGGTGTGTCGGTAGCATCAACTACGTTGGCTGTAGATGACCTTTGGCTTCGTGTTGATGGTGCCAATGAGATGCAAGCTGACGCTGACATAGGCGGCTTTGATGTTGTGGATGTCGATAACTTGGACTCGATCAGCATAACAAGTGAGCGTGGTGATTTTTCTGACTTTATCAGAGTGCCTGGTGGTGAGTGGGGTAGTACGGGTGGTCTGGCAAACGGATGGTCTGGGTCCGCTAACGTATTGGATGCAGATCAGACGGACGTTCGGTTTGTGAATGGCGGTCAGTTTGAAGTTGAAGCGAATAATTTAATTCGATTGCAAGCACCGGATGCCGCCTTTGCAGCAGCTCCCAATGTACTCACCATGCTGACAACGGACGGGTCTGGTAATAATGCTGGGATGCGGATGCAGAATAATGAAACCAGCTTCTATAGCGGGTCTGGTGGTAATGAGACCACGTTTAACATTGATGCGAGCAATTCATCGGTCGCTATCTTGCGATCCGATAACCCATCTGTTGGCGCTAATGGCGAACCTGGTGAGTTCATTCAGTTTGGACAGGAAACAGCCATCTCGGTCCAGAATGACGGGTTTGGTTCTGTCATTACCAATGAGGGGATTTTGAGGGAGTACACGACGGCGGGAGGGACGACGATTGCACCCGCGCTGCGGTTTGCTGAAGCAGGTGGGTCTGCGACTAATTTGGTTCAGTTGACCCGGCCTGTCGGCACTAATGACATACGAGTATCAACCCCAGACACAAATACGCTGGCAACACTGGTGAGTGATCTGGTCTATGAGCCAACGCTCAACCGATACTTGGATCAGGCTGTATTTGACAAAACGGTTGTACTGTACACCGGCACTGAGATTGAGATTCCTAAGCCAATCTGTAAATCATTAAACGGCACAGCTTTGCGTTCGCCTCAAATTTTTACATCTTACTCGGGTGGCTACCACAATTCAGGCGAGCCAGCGATTGCGCATAACATACGGGTTCGCAACATAGGTAGTGCCTGGGGCGTTGCCGGTGAGATTCGGGTTCAATCCACAACCAACATTTCAGATATCGTAATGAGAATAGTAGTGGAGCGAAAATGCACTTAATCAGAATCGCAGCTGTTTTATGGATGGGTGCCCTTATCAGTTCTCATTCATACGCAAGAAGTCTTACAGGTGACGAGCAGGCTATCCTGCAGTCGTCGATTTCTGCTGTGTCTTTTCGGTTTGAGATACCGCTGGTTGTACTGTATGGCGTCTACGAGCAGGAGAAGGGTTGGCCAGGTGCATTCCAGCAGGTTAATGGAAGTGCCGACGTAGGCGTTTTTCAGATCAACACAAACCCTGACAACTGGATGCCGATACTGCGTGATGAGCTCGGACTCGGACAAGAGGCCATCCAATACTCAATCGCAGCCAATACCATTGCTGCCGGGTATATCTTATCTGAAGAATATCGTCGCGTTGGCAGCTGGACTGAGGCGGTTGGTAACTACCATCGGCACGTTAAAGACTCATTCCGGCATGACTACCAAAGCAGAGTTGTGGCGCACATGATGGCGTTTCTCAGAGCTAACCCGGGCCTGTCTAGCGTTGGTGACCCTTGGGCCAGGGATGAGTCAAAACATTCGACGGCACAGGTCACTTTTGAGTGACCTTCCGGCAACGCACATTGATGATTAGTCGGAGCCAAGCATGATCTCGACATCCATGCTCAAGAATACCTATGATCTTGGCTCTGATAGCATCGATATTTACTCGAATGTTACGGCGTGGCGCAAGTTCAGATCATCCAAACACTTTGCTTTCATTCCACTATTGGCAGCTGTTGCTTGTATGGTTGTCCCCGGTTCGTTTGTTGTGTTGGTTCCAATTGTTGGATTGTGGACCTGGCTTAACTATAGATCGAATGTATTCCTACCCTTACGGGCACCGATGGCCGGCAAGCAAAAGTGGTCGAAAGACGTAGACGCGACTGGTACTCAATTGGGAAATATTGGCATTTCCTATCTGGGTATTTGCCAAGAAACAAAGCGCCAAATTTGGAGTGACAGCGGACTCGACAGGACTCATAGACTGGTGATAGGTACTACTGGTTCGGGAAAAACAGTAACTATTACAAGTTTAATTACAGCGGTCTCCTTTATTTCGGGGGGTGGTCTGTCCGTATATGACGGCAAGGGCGATAAGGATTTTGTTTATACGATCATGGCTCTTACGCGCCGATTCCTACGCCAACATGACTTTTTTCTTTTGGATTTTGCGACATCCCGCGATATCTACGAGCGGTCGCCAAAGTTCATCTCGAATCAGATTAATCTGGTCACTCAAGGCTCATCTGGTGTTCTGTCTGAAATCGTGAAGGGCATGGGCGCGGGCGACAGTAAGGGCGGTGACGATATATGGAAGCAGCGCGCCGATATGTGGACTGACCTTTCCTTTCGGCTGCTCTATTACTTCCAGGACCGGCATGGCGAAGTTGGTACTCTATCGGGCTTTGCCAGCTATCTCGACCTGAAGTATTTCATCAGTCGATTCCTTGATAACCGGATTGTGCAAGATCCGGCCGGCCGAATCCCTCTTTCAATGGCCACCGACTTTTTAACCACCTTGCCAGGCATCGATATGTCTGAGCTTGATAAAATTAACAGCGGCGAGTCAAAGATATCTACAACAACCAGCGACCAGTGGGGCTACGTTGTAATGTCCGTCGCCCCGGCTTTGTCCTTAATGTCTCGCGCCTACTGGCACATTTTCGATACCCGGTCACTGGCTGACATCGACTTTGAAGACGCTTTTTTGGGTGATCGCATTTTGTTTGGTCTACTGCCGGCGCTGCAAAAGAGTGATTCGGCCTTGCGGTCGATCGGTAAGCTACTCGTAGGCCTGACGCAGGCCATGTACGGCAAAGTAATGCCTGATGCACTTGAGGGTGGTTACGCGAACCTTAAAGAACTGCGTGCCACTCAGAGCGCCTACTACTATCAGGTGATCTACGACGAAGGGGGTTACTATCTGGCATCTGGCTCGGATAAGCAGCAAGCGCAACTGCGCTCGTTGGGGGTTTCGGTCACCGTATGTGCCCAGAACTACGGCCAGCTTGAGAAATCCGGTGAGGATGTGGCCGAGGGTATCTGGGGTAGTTCCAACCTGAAGTTTTTCGGAAAGGTTGAAGATTCAGGAAAAACCCTCGACCAGATTCAAAAGCGTACTGGTAAACGCGAGCACTGGGTTGCCAATGAGCGGAAAGTCGAAATGTCCGAGATGGGCGGTAAGTATTACAGCGGTGCGGATACGGTCAAGTTGCAGGAGCGGGATGCGGTTCAGGTCTCAGATATGACTGCGCTGGGTGAGGGTGACTTCCTGTTCATTGTGGGTCGGGACACCTACAAAATTAAATCACCCTATTTCCCACCACCTAAAATCGCTCGGTTTAAGCCGAACGTCTATATGTCTATGGAGGTGCCGAAGGTTGAGCGTGAATCGGCGGATCTGCTGGCATTCAAGAAGCAGCTGAAGAACCACATTAGCGGAAAGGGTGGTGCTGGCGTACTGTCGATGAAAGAGAGTGAATCGGCGCTCGATGATATTGTTGCGTTTGTTTCGGCTTCAGACAACCCGAACATGATGGAGAGAGGTCTTTCGGCTCTGTCAGTTTGCTCAGACAAGATTTTGCAATCATCGCTGAGTCAGATAGATATGGCAGGATTAGAAAATACCTTTTCCTCTGATAGCTCCAGCGACATCTTCGATCAGCTTGATGAAGATTTTGACGCTGAAGACTCTGGTGACGGGGAAGGGGATGGGTCGCCCAAGCACGAGCTTGTGCCTGAGCCGGTTAAGTCAGAGGATGAGTCTAATGGCCTAGTCAAAGTGGATGGAATGTATGTCTACGATGTGAACAGCGATGAGTCATATGAAAACTGGATGGATCGGGTCGAACAGGCGGAGGCGCAGCGGGATGGCGAGGACGATTCAATTGATGGTAACGCGATGGCACCTCAAAAGCTAAGCGCAAACATCTTGGATGACCCAGCCGATGATGAAGAATTCACAGCAGCCGGCCTGGATATTGATGAACTTAGTGGTGGTACAGAGGACCCATTGATTATGAGTGCAAAAATTGCAGGTACAGAATCAGAAGTGAGGGCGCTGGTCGAAAAAGAGGAAGAGGCACCGAATGGGCTGATTCCTGATAAAGCGATTTCCGTGGTTGAGCGGCTGGCGAAGCAACTGTGTGGTGAGATCACAGAGGATGAGTTTGACTACAAGAACTTGCCTTAATAAGCCACAATCACTGGTCGGTACCCGCTTAGTCGTCTTCCTTTTGTGTTCTACGGTTTATGGCCTTTTCTAGTATCTCTGGCTTCATCATCTCGTTTACCAGTGTGCGCCGTGTCAATCGCTCCAGACGGTTGAACACAAATCGGGGGTATTCCTGATCAGATAGCGTGCAGTAATCAATCGTTTTATCGATAAACCCAGGGATGTGCTCGTTCAAGATCCAGGCAGTAAATATGAACCGCTTTACGGAAACACAAGCGAGGTAGCTGATCCACAGTGCGATCGGTACACGTGCTATACGTCTCGGACCCTCTTCAGACAGTAGTATTGCATCGATTCCGGTGATCAGATGTTGGTACTGAGGATATAGGTCGATGCCTTGAGTGCTCTCTGTAAGAATTCTCTGCTCGGGTGGCAGATTTTTCCATGCACCTTTAAGTGCCTTTAACGCTTCCGCGATTTCATCGGGTAACATTTGCTTTTCACTCTGCCTTTATTACAAGTTTATGGTACATTATAACCACATAAAGCAAGCGGGTCACCCATGACTTCGGTAAACAAATTTTTAGTCCTACTTTGTAGTGCCATAGCTGTATTCACTCTGACGAGCGCTTCCGTGTTTGCAGAAGGGATCGACTATGAGGGGATATCCAGCCCCCAGATCCAGAGTGGTTTGCTCAGTGACATCCGGGCAGGCAATACGGTCACTGTAACAACAGAGCGGGGTGACACGGTATCGTTGACAAATTCGACGGACTGGAATGTGTTTGCTCAGCAATTGTATGTGGTTGGTGGGTACCATGAGTTTCAGGTAACCAACTCGGATGGCCAGAGTCAGTCGATCAATAGTCTCGATATGCAGGCGTTGGGTGTTCTTGCAAAAACATCTGGTGCAGCCAGACAGTTCGATCAGGGTGGGGTGGGAGTAACCTACGATCGTGTTGCCGAGTGGACGAACGGAGTTGGTGCGGGTGCTCAGCAGGACATTACAGTAGGCCGGTCCACGTATTTTGATCAAACCCTCACTGGTGGCAGCGACCTACCGACGATTGGACCGATTGAGCATCAGCAAACATTCAGGCAACGAGCAGCCACCATACTAGAATCACCCGGGCGCGGAGAGTTGTCCGATAATCAGGTAACTGAGTGGTCTAATAGTTTGTTTGGAGCAGAGCTGGCTACCAACGGAAGTTCGCTGGGCAATTCTGACTCGTACTTTCAGCTTGTCGCGTCATTGCAAAGTGAGGATGACGCTCGCATCGAGGCATCTCTCGATCGTGTGATTGCCGAGGTCAATGCTTTCAGCCCATACGCCATGTCATTTGGGGATGACTCTGCATTCATCGCTGAAGAGCTGTATGTCCGGCCTGTCATCTTGTCAGCAGCGATAGATGATGCCATAGGTGACAACCCAGATAGCACAGGGGCAGTGCTTATGGCTCTCGAAGACGCATTATCACAGCGATTTCAGGATGATACGGGGCTTACGGCGGCTGCGTCACGCGAGATGGCCATCGGCTACATCAGCAGCCTCCCGGGTATGGATACAGGTAGCGAGGTAGCTGGTGGCGCACTGAAAGGTATGCCTGCGACGCCAGAGACGATACATTCCCTGATTGCGGACGTGGCCTCCATGAGTACGGCTGCAGCGAGTAACCTTTACGATCAACTCTCACCTGAAACTCAAGCCGCGCTGCTTAATGCACTTGAGCTGCAAGATGAGGCGGCGCTGAGTAACGCAATCACCGAAGCGTTGAGAAGTGCTGGGTTGAACGCTGAGCAAATTGAACAAATTACATCGACGCTTCCCACTTTTTTAAGCACGAACACAACTGATGCGGATACGACCGGGGCTCAGCTTATGGGCGCGCCCATAGGGGACCGGGTGAGTACCGCCACATCAGGCTTTGCAGAATCCATGCGAACCTGGGCTTCGTTTGACCTCAACCCCACACCAGAATGGGGCGATATCATGGTTCAAACGCTGTATCGAGCAATTGGGCAGCCCGTCGCTTATGTGCACAATCAGTTGCTGCAGGGAGATGCCCCGGCATCAATTGCCAATAGTGACCTCGTGACGCCCAGTATCATTATCTTTCAGTTTGGTGGAGCGATTGGGGCGATCATTCTAAGTGTTCTGTTGCTTTGGTCGGTTATGCAGGGGATCTACCTGTCGGCAAAAACAGGGCAGTTTATGGGTGAGAAAATGTCCTCATTCATGCACCCATTCCGAACGACCATTGGTTATATGTTCATGGTCCCTTTGCCAATGGCTGGGGGAATGACCGTCGCGTCTGTACTGATGCTCTCCTTAATATTGGTCTCTGTTGGTATCGCGGGGTCACTTGCTTATGCCTACAGCTCAGCTGCGCTTCAGGAACCCGTTATTATCTTTGATCGAACCGTCGATACATCGATGCCCAGTTCGGCTTTGAAGGGCTTTGTCTGCATGCAGACACTGAACTCAGAATCATTCGATGCATTAATCGATGGCGAGCGGAAGGGTGATAGCGGGGCTGGAAAGGTTGCCTATAACGGATACCCTTGGGTGTCGATACGCAGCCTTGACACCAACCAGACTAGCTATGCAGAGCGTTTGGAAAATACTGATCAGAAAGTACCTTTCTATCGGCGATTCTGGCCATTTAATCGGAACTCGGCCTGGACAGATCCGCTGGATAGCCAGTCTGGGAAGCAAGCGTATGTGGATGATATGATTCAGACCTATGGCAGCAAAATGGGCGATCCGGGGCTTGTACTTGAAAGAATCCATTTCGGCGAGGGTGGCCGGTGTGGTGAGGTTATCATGCCGAGCGGTCATGTTAACGGCCAGGCCAATGTCACCATGGAATCAATGGAGCGTCTGGAAGCCGCTTTGCGGGGGCGCACACCAAACTACCAGGTGCTGATTGATCGACTTATGGCTGAAGGACGGCTGGATGGAAGAACTGTAGAATCGCTTAAAGAAAACGATCAGTTCAAAGCGGTTATCGTGCTGGATGAAGGTTCTGGAGACAGTGTTCCAGCGCTATTTTCAATGCAGGTTGCTGAACAAGAAACGGAATATGCTCGCTTGCATGCTGAATGGAAGGACAACGTGAAGCATGCGGTTTACGAAAGTTATTTCGATCTCTATCGGCAGTTTTTCTTTGAGGGTGTTGACGGGCAGGGTGAGCCATATCCGCTTAACTACTTTGATATTGCGTGCGTAATCGTACACAAAAGTGAGTGCATAGAGCAGGGGGAGTATGATCCAGATGGTCCGAAAGCCCAACTTCTCAAAGGTGTTTCTTCTGAGTTTATAAGGTCGCTTGGCCAGCAAATTTCCGAGGACTTTTGGGTCGCTGTCGATGGTGCGGTTGTCAGCGCCTTTCGTACCAATGAAGATGCCTCTAATGCGGGGTTCCTGGAGTCATTGCGAAGCATGGGCTTTATGGGTATTGGCATGATTCATTGGATGATTGAGCTGCGACAGGATCAATATGCTGAATTCTATAACTTTGAGAATCTTCATGCGTTTAACGGGGTGAATTACAGTCAGCGGTTTCGATTCTTTGGCGAAGAGCGTCGTAGAGCCATTGATTTTGGAAACGATACCCTGACAAATCTCATGAATGACAACCTGAATCTGGCTGAATTCACGGCAGGTGACCCGATGACAACAGAGATCGCGGAGACCCTGGAGTCAATGGCGATTGATAATAGCTTGAGCGAGGGAGGTAAGAATTTCTCTCAATTTCTGGCATCGGCAATCGGCGGGACTATGTTGCGGGTTATCGCTGACATTGACAATACGAATGCAGCGCCGATGACACGAATACGAACAACCGGGGATGCAATGCAGTCACTTGCAGGTAGCGTTCGGCTGGTCAACGCAATAGTTGCTGCGACGGGAGTGGGGTTCCGAGACGGTGCAGTGGGTACTGTTGGAAGGCTAATGCCATACAATAAGGCGGCTGGCATTGTGAGATTTATCGAAGAAATAGCCAAGCCATATTTGGCTTTGTTTAATAGTTTTGCGTTCATTGGTTTTCTACTTTCAAACATCGTACCGCTATTGCCGGCCATCCTGTTTCTGATCAGTGCAATCGGGCTGATCGCTTATTATTTTGAGGCCCTGTTTGCCATCAATATAGGCGTCGCGTTTAAGGCGCATCCTGACGGTGATGACCTTGCAGGGCGTAGTGCGAAAATGTACAGCCTGGTAATGGTAACCATTTTACGAGCACCGTTGATGGTTATCGGCTTTATGATTGGGGTGATGCTTCACTGGGTTGGATTTCACCTCAGTTCTGGCCTCATCATCCCAGCCTCCCTGATGGCTAACAGTACGGCTGAGGGTTGGAACTTTGTGAACACAACTGGGTTTGCCGGCTTGTTGGTCGCTTGGGCGGCGGTGCAGATTGTGTTGGCATACAAGTGCTATTCGCAAGTCGCTGAATTCCCCAATGCCGCGCTTCGCTGGATTGGAGTTCAGGACCATCAAGATCTAGGGGAGAAAGATGGCTCGCAAAGAACCAGTGCGTTTGTTCACATGGCCGGTGGTTACATGCAGGGTGGTGCCCCTGGTGCGGCTAAGGCAAGCGCCAAATCTGCGCGAGGTGGTGGTAACCCGGAAGGCGGTAAGCCGGGTGGGGAGCCTGGTGGGAAAGGGAAGGAATAGCGGGGCATTATATAGCACCACCGATTGTTCGCTAGACTCCTCGCCCTAACTTCAGGGCGGGAGTCGGTCTGCTTCTCAGATTGGGATGA